>Ga0169931_10007563_pt1 | contig 16077 bp, 17 predicted proteins | sample Kivu_15m_20L_FD_129675 | JGI IMG/M metagenome (GOLD analysis project Ga0169931, IMG submission 129675) | Freshwater microbial communities from Lake Kivu, Western Province, Rwanda to study Microbial Dark Matter (Phase II) - Kivu_15m_20L... | ecosystem: Environmental > Aquatic > Freshwater > Lake...
TCCGTCTTTCACAGTTTCCAAAGTTTCTAAAACGCACTCCCACTGATCCTGTTCAGAAGTATCTGCAGTCTCAAAAGCCAGCTGAGGTAACCAAGGAAGCGAGGAAGAGCTAATGCCCGAAGGCTACTTGAACGTAGAAGCTCGGTTTAGGAGGCCATTAGCGTTTTTGCCGCGACCGCGATTCTATCTGCCGCAGTTTTAGGGCTCAACCCAGGGATTGAAATCTCCGACGTGTTGTCCAGGTTCTGAATCATTACCTTAGCGATCAGAATGTCTGCAAGTTCTCCCCATAAGACCGGGAGGGTCGAGATCCAACTGTTTAAACCTCCGGAAAACTCTTTTTCGCTCTTCCACGTCTTTCTTGCCGCAGCGGAAGCGTCTATTCCTGATTGGATCTCCACACTAATCTCGACTTTGCGTCGACTGTTAGTTGCACTCGGAGATCGTTCGGACAAAGAACTCAAATTAGCCATGACTGGTGGAGCCTGCCCCATCCTCACTCGATCGTTACTGATTAGGGTCTTCTCTAATTCCCTTGGCTTAGCTTGCTGAAGGTACACATAGTCTTCACTTACTTTTAGAGATTTTCTTTCCGCCGAAGTACTGATAAGTGATTCTGACTCATCAAGCTCGTGACCCATGGCTACTCGTAGCAGTAGTTCAGCTTTCACTCTAAGCTCTCTCCAGGCAGCCAAGTAGATTCTTAAGCTTTTTGGAACAATAGTTCCATAAGGCCGTTCAGAGAGTTTTTCCGCATCAAACTCGACTAGCTGTCTAAAAAGGTCCTCCACATCTTCCATCCAGGTCGTCAGAGACTCGGAATTTCCGATGGGTTTCTCTAGCAGAGCATTGATTTGCTTCGATACCCGATTTGGATCAATGTCGCTTCGTTCAGCGAACCATCTGTCTGTGTATTTGGATTCAAAAGGTCTAAATAAAGCCAAGACGAATGATGCTTGGGTCTTGACCTGGTGTGCTAAAGCCTCTAGTTCCTCTATTTGAATTCGAAGATTCAGTATCCCACTGCGCAATTGAGCGGCATCCTGACTCATAAGGCCTTGAGAAAGGGGGCGAATGGACTCGATGTCCTCCTGCCGAACCGCCCTGAGAAATTGACCCTCTAGGCGCATGCCTGAGACGGCGATGCCGTTGGCCCTGTAGTAATCCCCAATAAGTTGGCTGATCTTTTCATTCCTGCCCCGGCGAGATCGCAGTAATTCGAGGTCTATAGCCCGTCGAATCCCACGTATTACATCCCTGCCCGTTATCACTGGCATGATCCTCCTGAAGGCAAAACTTTATAGCAAGTATGACAGCAGCACATGACAAAGCAAAAAAGCCTAATTTACGGGCCGTTACCAAAAAGTTAGACAATCTAGCAAAGTATTGTTGACTTTTGTCTCTAGACAACTCTATACTCTCTAGCATGAGAACGATTAAATACAAGAAGAGCGGGCACGGCAGGTGCCCAAGCGGCAAATTCCGTCTTCGTGACAAGCGCCAGGCTGTCCACGCACTGCACTTGATCCACAACAAGGCCCAGTGGCAAATCAACGATTTTGGCAGGACCGATCGCAGAGAGGTCCGCTCATATAGCTGTGACCGTTGCCACGGGTATCACCTCACCTCCCAGCCAGCCGCTTTCCAGGATTCAAAGGTGGCGGCGTGAAGTATCCCAAAAGGCTATCCAGCACAGAGTCCGCACTGCTTGAGTGGGTTGATCTCTTTGACCTGCCAGAAACTTTCACCCGGGCAGCTTGCAAGGGCAAGAACCCAAGAATTTTCGATTCCAATCACCCAGCGGCGATTTCAGCCGCAAGAAAAGTTTGCGGCGGGTGCCCTATTCAAAGTGAATGTCTGACCTGGGCACTCAAAACTGGCGAAGAGGGCTTTTGGGGTGGACGTACTGCGGATGAGCGTAAAGCTCTCATCAGCAAGAAGCAACAGACGTCTCTGGATGAACTTGAAGAGCGTCGAAGTGCACGCGCACGACTGCTTTCAGAAATTGCACTTGCTGAATTAGCTAACGAGTTTCAGGTAACTGAAAGAACCATCATGCGATGGAGACAACAAATCAAGAGGGAAGCCTCTTAGAAAGAGAAACATGGAAAAACAAAACAAAGGCCAAGTTGAGGTTGGCCAAACAGTGGAGATTCGCAACTTGCAAATCTCAGATCCTCAAGTTGTTGCGGCCGTGGCCGCTGCAAAAGCAGAAGACAGAGACTTGGTGGAATACATCACGCGCTCTGTTGAAATCGGAGTCAAGGCACTTCAGCTAACCGGCGTTACGTTGGGTATTGACCAGCTGGCAGATGGCGTTGCGAATGCTCAGCAAGCGATGAGCACCGTCACAAAGTCAACAGCGGAAGATCTCAAGAAACACCTCAAGGAAATCACAAGCAAGGAAAGCCCTTTTGCAAAAGCAATTGAGGAATACCTTGTGAACTTTGAAGAGCAGCTGACTGAGCTGACTGGCGGAGAAGAATCACCAATTCGCGAGGGAATCCAAAAAGAGCTAAATGCACTAAGCAAGAACATGCTTGATGGCTTTACTCGGATGGCTTCCTCACAAAGAGACGACATAGCGAAGCTGCTTGATGTGGATAATGCCCAGTCGCCTCTGCGAATCCTTTCTACCAAGCTGGTAAACGTTAGCGAGTCCGTCGAGCTGATAAAGAGCAAGCTGGATGAAAAGCGTGGCGCTGAGATTGAGTTTGAGAAGAGCACTCGCAAGGGCCTTCCCTACGAAACAGCCGCCATTGACGCAATTTCAGAGATTGCCGTCAAGAGTGAAGATGAGCCTCTAGCCACAGGAGGAACACCAGGACGCGGCAAAGCAAAGAAGGGCGACGCCGTAATTGGCCTGCGAGAAGGCCTAGTACCCAAGGCAAAGCTCGTAGTTGAAGCCAAGAACATGTCTTCAATGAAGACGGATGCCGCTAAGCGCAAGTACTGGCTTGGGCAGGCTGAGGGTGCCAGACGCAATCGTGGTGCAATCGGATTCCTTGGACTTTGCAAGAACCTCGAGGACATGCCAGGAAAGCGAAGACTGATTGCTCTTGATCAGCTTGGACAGAACTTGGTTCTCGCTTACGACCCAGATAAAGACCAGGACGAATTCCTAGCTCTTGTCTATCAGGTTGTGAAGATGCACTGTCTATCGGCTCTAAGCAATGGAGTTGACATTAATCCTGTAGCTCTAAACGCTCGTGTTCAAAATTCACTGGACTTACTTGAAAAGTTCTCTGAGATTGAGGATTCGGCGCTCGCCATCAACAAAGAGGTTGGAAAAGTTCGCCTCGTCGCAGAAACCATCAAAGATGGCCTGACTGAGCACCTCAAGTCGATTCGACGGGAAGTAAGTGGCTCCGTCACTCAGATCACCATCCAGCCAGTGGATCCATTTGCCTTGGAGGCCGCTGACGACCTAGAAGATGAAGTAATCGAAGAAGAGTCTGAAGTGGAGTCTAAATAGTGACCGATCGCTTTGACTTCGAGGTCTTTATGAAGGGGAAGGACTGGACGGATTACTCCGTCCTTCCCCTGGAGTCTTACTGGCTGTGCTCCAGTTACGCGCCAACGGAAGAAGTGATTGGCAGCTCAATCAATTTCACTACCGACTCTATGCATCACACAGTGGAGTGATTTCTTGAAGAAGATTCGGAGAATGCAATTTTCTGCGTTCCTGTTTCGCAACAAAGAGCGGTTGAACTTATGTTGCAGGCGGAGGGGCTAGGACCAAATGACTAGAACGCTTCTCAAGGCCTGCCCGATCTGTGGTTGGAAGTCTCTCCCAATTGTCTATGGGTATCCCACCTCGGACATGTTTGAGCGGAAGGATATCGTCCTGGGTGGATGCATCATCGACCCCATGTATCCAGACCGCAGCTGTTCGAATTGTGATTGGGAAGGGCAAGAGTGGGCAGTGCTCGCCCCGCTTCCCTACCGGGTTTGGATTCTTGAGGATCCCAGCGGAGAGAATCGCCCTATTGGATTGGTAACGGAGAGATTCGATTCGATTGTCGAGAGATTCTTTCTTGGCGGCTGGGAAGACCCAACCAGCACCAGGAGCTATCAACAATGGCTCAAGAGCGTTGGTCAGCCAATCGTTTGGTGTGCCATGGCTTCTGATTTAGACCCAGAGTGCTTTCCTCACTTTAGGTCTGGCCAGACTTGGTCGTCCCAGCTGGAGCTTGAGGCCATGGGCTTCAAGAGGCTTGATCAGAAGGCCCCACGCTTCAGATTTGAAGCCACTGCCTGGCCACCAAAGGGCGGTGCTAATTGACTTTAGTTAGTAACTGGCAACCTCAAGCTGGGTATGGGATTATTCAAGGAGGGGCGGGGGTAAGAGTGACAGACAACAAAGTAATTTCGATCAGCAAGTGCAAGATTGAATTCATTCTGGAAGAAAAGACCTACCGCGGCAAACCAATGTCGATGTGGGGTGAAGCGAACGAAATAGTTGGACAACTTACAACCTTTCGTGTCACCAGTACCGATCTACTGGATCTAATGACAGGGCTTATTCGCTGGCCCAATGGCGATAATGAAATCAAGCCCATTGAGCTCTTTCACGGCCTCGAAAAACACCAGCAACTTGTGCGCAAAGGTCAAATCGACATTCAGATAGCCAGAGATGGAAATTGGCTTGTGCCGCTTAGAACGCTGAGGTTCAATCCAGATTTGCGCTACTTCACTCTTGTAAATGCGCCAGTTTCAGACATCGACAAGTTCCTAGGCGAGAGCTTTGAAAACCTCTTGTTCTCCGCTGGTGTGGAGAAGTTTGGCACACGTCGGGTAATTGATGGCGAGACCAATAAAAGTGCCAATCAGCTTGCAATGATAATTGAGCCAGGCAACATTGAGGCGCTAGCAATTGCCTACACAGTGACTCGACCGCTAGCGGTGATCATGGATTATGGAATCCAAATCTGATGAGTAGTTTTAGTCTTCCAACTGATCGGGACGAAGTAACTATCGTTGGCATTATTGGAACACTCGAACTGGCTGCTGCTAAAGAGTTTGCGGAGTTTCTAAACAATAAATTCAATGCGCTAGGTCAACCCAAGTGGTTCGAAGACATAAGGCAATACCGCTTATCTAACAACGAACCATTTACCTACCGTGATGCTGCAGATCTGCGCTTCATTTTGGCTGAGGCAGCGCTACCTGATTCACAAATTTGGGACTTAATTCCTCGAATCAGCACAGCCTGGGTTAATGCTGCCGATGCCCTAAGAAAGAAACTAAACCAGTATCACCATTTGCAGCTAAGCCCAACTTTAGAAACATTGGACCAAGTGGCAACTCTGTTCGATGCTGTGACGACTGGACCGGGCTTGGAAGTATCCGCGTGGGCTCGTGCTCTCAGGGGAAGAGTGCGGGACATCCAACAAGGAAGATTTGTTGCAGGCCCCGCAGAAGGGCCAGTGACTAATGAGCCCACACCAGCTTCCGTTGTCGAAATAGAAAAGGGCTACGAACAGACGAGACGACAGATTGCAAAACGCCCTCCATGGGGAGCAATCTGGGAGGGACCGATACCTGCCAGAAAACTTTCTTTGGATCGCAGAACTCGCGACATCTATGACAACGGAGTCTCGGTGGCTTCGGAGCTTGGAGATCAGTTTGATCACATTGTGGCCATGTGGCTTCGCTATGCCCCAAATGGTGGGGAGGTCTGGGTTGATGAAGATGGTGCAACGATGGCTTTTGTTAAGGGCGATCCAGTAATGATTGGCTGGTTTGGAACGCCACCTAATGAATACTCTGAATCTGTGAGGGGCTTTCTAGTTCCAAGGGATTATGCATTTACCGGAGATGATATCAAGGACCTTCCAAGTGGAAAGCTTCTGAGCATTAGTTCTGATGAAGAACCATCGGAGATTATTAGCAAGCTAAAGACCAAGCTCGAACCAGGGACTTTGCTAGGCATCACCGAATACGGGGACATTTTTGTCCAGGTCGCAGAAGGAGAGCCCAAGCGCATAACCACTGCCCACAAAGGCATCTGGTTCAGGGGCCAGCTGCCTGGCTAACCCCCAAAGTTGTTGAACTTTGCTTTGCCTTTACTGATTGGAGTACCACTCGGAAAACGAAAGAAGTTTCTTAGGCGATGGCTCTATAGACCAAATCACCTCAAAAGCTTCTACGAGCCATTTAGTTCGAGCCTTGATCTCCTTTTCAGACCATTCTCTAAGGTTCACCAAGTCACGCGTAATCTTCAAGACACTCAAGTCGTATTTAGCCGACTTGATGTTGAAGGGTTTGGTTTGCAATTTGATGTTTATCTTGGAGTCAAGAAGTGTCAGATTTCCAACTTCTGAAACTAGCTGGTCGTATTCTTCAAACCTTGCACTCTCGCCACCAAACAGGTCGACTTTCCAAGCGTCGTCCGCATCACTCCTTGGCGCAATGTGTTCAAGGTGCAATGACTTATTCAATTTGATTTCGATCGAGTCTGGGGTTAGTTTGCGGTTCAAGCTATAGAGAAGAGCCTTAGTTACAAAACTGGACTCCCCTTCTTCTGCTAGGAATTCAGATATGTCTATCTCTACATCGGCTTTCCTCTTGAGCTCTTCAAGAACGCTCCTGACAGGAAGCCCTTCCCTGAGGTCCGTACTTCTCAGCTGGAAGAAATCCTCTAATTGCTGAGCATTTCCTCCTGAGATCACCCAGCGATAACCCAGCACCATCGTCAGCCGAACTAGCTCTTGGAAGTCTGGCGACTGCTCATCCATGTGCTTGAAAGCGGATAGTAATAAAACCCTGTGGCTCTTTATAAGACCCTCGAGTAGCTCAATGTGCAACTGAGTATCCCCGCCCATCTTGGGGTCAATGATTTTCTGGTAAAGCTCAGCGCCCTCCAACACGTCGTTCCAAAAAGTCTGAGACTTCTTCTTCCTGGCGATTGGATCCTCATCCTTGATTCGATTCGTTACGGCTTCAACAACGCGCTTCTTTTGCACCTTGGATTTACCGGTTGCCACCAAGTAGTGTCTTAGGAAGATTTCAGGTTCAATGACCATGTCGGCGATAGAGGTCCACTCGGTAAATACTCGCTTGTAAATCTTGGACTGGTCTTTTTCAGACTCACCTTGGCCCAGATTGCTCATTATCAAACCTCGAACTAGATCCGAAGGACCAAGTGGCAAGCCTCTGTTGTTTAGAGTTAGGAAGATGTCAAGCGACTCAGACAGATTTGATGTCAACACTCGCAGCACGACAAATTTCTCAAGTAGTGCATCAAGCAAAGAATTGATCCTCTTCAGCTTGTCAAGTTCGCTCGGGTAAGCGGCAAGATCTTCTCTGACTAAACTTCTAACCCGCTTGATTCCTTTTCTGAACCTAAGTGAAATTGCAACTTTGCGATCTTTGATCTCTTGCTGCTGCGAAGGTTCGGGCATAACCCCTTTTTCGAATATGTCCTGAAGGAAACGATTCGAGAGAAAGCGGTGCTCACTGGTGTCTTGTCCAGGATAAAGAATTGACCAGGCTTTTCCGACCACAAAAACTGGTAGTTGACCGTGTCTCTCGGGATCAATGGTGGTGATGCTCAGCTTTGAAATCTCATCGCGAAGAGCTGCAACAAGAACAAAAATTGTTGTTAATCTCTGTTGCCCATCAACAATGGTTGCTCGTAGCCCATCTCTAGATTCAAAAATCAAGGTTCCAAAAAAGTGAGGTTCACCTGAAGATGCGGTGTCTTTCAAATCCTCAAAAAGCTCATCAATCTGCTCTTTTTCCCATGAGTACGTTCGTTGATAATCGTCTACATGTATTTCTCTAAATTGCCTGATGACGTCAGCTAATTTAGGCGTGCTTGCATTTGATTCCACGTGGCCCCCAGTTTTCGAATACCTAAATTGGATCATCAGCTATGTGGTGTGTCAACCAAACCGTGCACTAAAAGCTATAGGCCGCCAGGTCAGAGAAGGGACGCTTCTCCCAGGGGAGCCAGGAGGCCAGGAGTTTCTTAAGTTTTTCACCACCAGAGACCCAAAACAAGAGCCTTATGGCAATAGCCCCCTAAATAGATGTCACCACTCCAGACTTCAAATCGGCTAGAAAGTCTCGAATGGCCCTCGCTGCAGCATCGCTGGGAAGCCCCCACGTCAACTGCTCGGAAAAACCCTGAACCGCATCTAAGGCTCTTCGAGTTGCGATTTTGTAATCAACATCTTCCTCACCACCTTCCAAGTGGAAGGTTGCTTCAAGTATTTTTTGCTCTGCCGTTTTTTCTGGAACCGCCATTCCGACCAAAAGCCGAATAGCACCAGCTTCAGATTCTTGGCGCAGGCTTTCCAGGCTCTCCGTGACCTGGTTCCATCCCCGGATGTTGAAGTAGCCAACACAGATGTCTACGGCCTTAGAATGCTTCAGCTTTGAGTAAAGGGCATCCCGCAAAAAAGAGGATGAGTTGTCAACAATTTTGCTCAATTCGACACTCCTAATTGCGAAACATTGACTGCTGCTAGAAAAATGGCCGTCATCATGGGCTCCGTATTTATTCGGATTCCATTATTGGCTTGGCGGGAATTCCAACTCTCTCAATCGCAATAACGTCCTGAACCTCATCCTTTGAGAGACTCGGGAAATATATGTTTCGACTTACTCGCGATACACGTGAACCGAGGTATTGGGAGGGGCGGAATTCCTTGCCCCTGTCGAACAGAGGTGGATCAGCCATAGCAGCATCGATAAAGGCTGGCCCTGCATCTGGACTCTTTGCCCACTCGGGTCTCACTAAATGCGAGATGTAAAAATCGCGGACTTCGGAGCCTAGGCCGAGATTTTCTTTCACCAGGCGTGCCTTGTAGATGCCAGTCAAATCGTCACCAAATTTGCAGTGAAGCCCCCAGACTAGGCCCCTAATCAGAGTCCATCGAATGAGATTCTTGTTCCCTTGACCTCCATAGCGACCAGGAGAGAAGTCACTCTCTATGGCGCAGATGTAATCGCGAAACTTGAAAACACTCAGGTAACGCCAAAAGTCGGGATCTTGCAGAGCCTCCGTCGGTAGCTCGTTCGTCATGCGCACTGCAAGTGCAGCGAACTCCTCCTCCTGTTCATTCTTTTTGGATGAGAGGCTTCCAGGTGATCCAGCTATCGATGCGCGTGTAGCTTGGAAATCCACGATCAGGGCCTGCAAAGCGGCTTCTTCAAAGGGCTCTCTGCAAGCTCTGACTCTAACCAGGTGGAGATAGCTTGAGTCATCAAATCCACCACATGTTTTTGTTTGCTCTCGATGAGCCTCAATGGCACTGCCTACAACCAGCGCGTCCTTAGTTGAAATCACTGGGTATGAACTATTCATCGCTAACCTCCTCGAGCGAACCCATGAGACTCTTTAATAGGGAGTTCACGGCAAGCATTTTGGCAGCTGCTCTCGAAGGAGATTCACTTAGCTCAGCAAATAACTCTGCAAAGTTCTTTACACCGAGGCGCTTCTTCATCATTTTCACGACTGCACTGTCTTCAAGTTCGGCTGCATCTATCGAGTCAGCCTCGGATCCAAGGGCGGCGACTTCGAAACAAAGTCCTTGCACAAGGGTGGCTACTAAAAGACCTTCTAATGCGCCTTGAGCAGAGGGTTTGGCGACCTTCAACGCATCTAACAAGTCCCGGTCAACGAAGAAGTCAAATGCTTCATCGAACGACGGTGCTTCAAGCAAAGACGGGCTGGTTTTCAGGTAGAACCAGGAGCTGGAAGGAAGCCCCATGGACTCTTTCAGCTCTTTGTCCATTGGCTTGGGTTTCGGTTGATCGTTTACACCAGTTGGCTTGAGGCTGAACTCAATCTTTGCCAGCAAGGCACCCTTTTTTCGTGGCTTGAGGGCACTCGTTGTGGCGAGCTCTTTGTTGTGCACCAGCGCGAGCTCAATCGAGTACCTTCCGTGTACATTCGACAAGACGCGCGAGTCAGACTGGGATCCACGACTATTGATGGGAATAACGCTCCCGAAAGACAAAAGGGCTGTCTTCTGAAGCACTTCGATAGACCGCAGTGGTGAAGTCGGACCATCAACCGCGACTACGTAAACATCAACGTCTTCTAGAGACATGACCATTGGATTAACCCGTTTCAGAATCTTGTCGAAATCTGACACTTTGAGCGCAATTCCAGCAACTCTCATCTCTGACGGGGGGATCGCCAAGGTGTCCGAACTGGTCAAGACAAACTTCCCTTGGCCCGTCTCGACCTCCAATTTAACGGTCTCTTCTAGAGATTCTTGTAGTTCGGTGCTACCCGTAAAGGGCCTGACCGCAACCCCTTCGTTCCTCATAAGTTCTGGTGACTTCATTCAGAAACCCCCGTCTCAGTTACCTTCATAAATGGACGAAGCGTCCAGAGCTCTGAGAAGTCATTTGTGGTCCACTCAAAAACAACATCGGAAGTAGTCAAAGTCCCAACAAAAACATTCCTGCTCGAATTGCTCGCATCAAAGTTTGCAGGGGAGAGAATTTTGGCGCCTAGCATTTTATCCGTTACATCTGTCCAGACCCCACCCTCGTCAACTTCCCAGCCGATTTCGATCACTACCCCGAGTTCATCAAAGTTGAGGCCCTTACGCAGGGCGATTTTTCTACTTGAATTGACTACTCGAGTCCGAGGCTTGGATCCATCGACGAGATCGACTCTGTTATTCAGCAGGGTGACTGGAGACTTGACTAAGGGTTGTATTGGCCCAGGGTCAATTACCCTAGAACCCTCTACCACGCCAAGCAGCTCCCTGAATATCGGCAGATCCTGATCCGAGTCAGGAATATTCGTGCTGTATCGCTTCTTGAATTCCTCCACTGTCTTTCTTAGGCGGTTTGAAATCTCCTTAGAATGCTTTACGGTCTCGGAATCCACTCCCTCTTTTTCGATTGGCCAATTGTTATGCAGGGGTGGTTCGATCTTCCGCAAAGCCGCCTCCGACTCCGCGTGCTCCGTTGAATTCACCTCCAGTACCCCTCTGACGAAGGGGGCATGGTCGCTTTGTGAACGGGGCACATGCTGGTACTTCACGATCATCCCGTTCCTAATCAGGGCTACCAAGCTCCAGTTCTTTTCCGGGTTAGATCTCGAAAACCCCACACCTGGTCGGAGATCGATAGCCAGAGAGAGGCGAGCTGATGGACCAAATTTTGGTGTTGTCAAAGTTTCACAAAGGTAAGCGGGGCCGTCGGCGTTCTCCCAGTCAGTGACTTCAACTTTCTCTTTTTGGGAATATGCCTCTACGAACGGTTCAAGTTCGTCGGGTATTTCGATAGGCACTGCATTGCCAGCCTCATCAAGGACTTCGAATTCGGCCTCTCCTTCAATAATCAAGGGCCACCAGTTGCGCGCTATTGATTCGGCGACTTGGGAAGCTGTCGCCACGGGGTCTAGGAAGACGAGTGTGGTGCCAGTGTCGAGACTCCCGTTTTGCATTCTGGGCGTAAGTCCTGGGATGTTTATCGCGCGCACGAGATCATCGGCCTCGAGATCGCTGAATGGGACTGGACGAGTCTCGGCAACGTCTTTGCCAAGAAGTGCCAGGCCAGCATATTTTGTGTTGTCGAGATTGTGGTTTTCCCAGTAGAGCGCTCCTAGGAATCGTGAGTAAACGCCATCGGCTGACGTGTCTGGATCAAAGCATGTGTAGGCAAATATTGTCCGCGGTGCTGAAACCGCAATCACAGCCTTCTTACCTTCTCCAAAAGACCCCAAGCCCTTTCCAGCCGAAGCATCGCGAACACTTGCCAACATGGCGTCTCGCATCTTGTTTCTGATTTCGCGCCCTTGGGCGTCCTTAACAGTCGAGGATCTTTCCCACTGCCCAAACATGCCTGAAGTGCCGAACTCTGTAGCAACTAGCAGGCGAATAGTGCTCAGGTTGCCTTGCAGGACCGAGCTATCAGGGATTCGTAGTTGACTCTTTGACTGGTCAGAAAGCTGGCCATAGTGTCCGGGGATTTCTTTCAGACCAAGTTCGTTCGCAACTCTTTGGGCATCAGCTCCCGTTAGCTCTAGGAATCGAAATGTGAGCTTGGGTGTCACATCGGGCGAGAACTCTTCTCTGCTTGCGTCGATGAAATTTTGAATAATTTCACGAACAAACACCTCTGTTTGGACAGGCACATCAGAATCGCCGAAAAGACCAGCCTTGGGTTCTTCCCAGCCCTGAAAAATCGTCGTGATTTGTGGTGGCGTGAATTCGTTGTCGCCACGCTTCTCCCAGTACCAGCCCATTTAAGCCCCCTAAAATCCTTTTCAGCTTAGCCCGCCCCTCCGACATTTTGACAACTAGTTAGCTTTGGAACCGAGTCGGATTTGAAGATTGAGATCAAGGTAAGCGACACCGTCCTCAAGATAAATAAATCCGAACTTGTGGCGGGGAGTGCTTGGAGTATCGAAGTAGGAATGCTTTAGCAGATACTCGCGAAAGAGCTCTTCGTTGCTTGCTGGTAAAGCCAACACCTTTCCCGTCCTTTGAAGGATCAAGAAGCCTCCGTGCAATTCGTTGAAGCCTGTCCATGGTGTTGCCGGTCGCATCCCCAGCGCCGCTGCGCGAAGAAACTGCCCAACTTTGTACCTGGCCTGATCGTGATGGGATCCTTCGAAGCCCAGGTTGTGTAGAAGGGACCGAACGGACTTCCCAAGCCCTGAGTAGTAGCCAACCAACAAAGAGGACACGAGGTTTGGAACGTCGGTGCCGAAGAACTCCAGGTTCTCTCTAAAGCGAGAACTCTTTGGGCCGACTGGATTTAGGAATACTTGGTTCTCGGTCAGTCGCTTCAGCAAATTGGCTACTTGTGAGCTCGGTACCTCTTCACCGAGACGCAGTGCCAATCCCACATCTCCAATCAGCTCAAACCTGAAGGCAGTGTGACTGCCAGCGTTCACCAAGGTCGAAGGGCTGCCAAGCTCTGACTTGATGGAGAAACCCAATATTTTGTCTTGACCTGACTGGCCAGTGTCTAGCTTTGCAAGAAGATCAATCTTGGTCTTTGAGGAGGCTTTGAGTTGATCTATGCCGAGCCTCTGAAGGACCCCAGAGACGGCTGGCAATTCGAAAGACCCTAATTTTTTCCTTGTGCCCACAAGTCGCTCGAATTCTTGTAATGCCGCCTCGATTTCATGAGGCGCGACCGACAAACCATCCAACCCGTAGCTGAGCTGTCGTGTATCAAGGGTCTTTCGGCCTGCACTCTCATCTCTCATGAGCTGAACAAACTTGAGAGCACTCCCAAGGGGCCGAGAGTCCGAGTCAGCCTCAAAAGCTACACCATCCAAGAGGAGTCGAAGAAAGGTGTAAGCCTCGGACCACTCTCCGATGTTCCCTCTCAATTGGGAAAACCTAAAGCTGACGCAATGGCTACTGCATAAGCTCTGACAGCGGGGACCGCGACAGAGTTTCCCAGCTGCTTCATTGCCTGAGTTTCAGAGATCCCTGGTGGAAAGCTGAACCAAGAGGGGAAACCTTGAAGCTTTAGCCCTTCTTCTGGGCCTATCGATCTCTCAACGCCGTCCACCAGATACGTATCCCAGTTTCTTCGATCTTGGACTCCCGATCTCCTGCCCCCAACCCTTAGAGTGAACCCGATTTCTCGATCAGTTCGCCCCCCGAGTATCTGATCGAGGGTGATCCCAAGCTCGACAGGCTCTGGTGCCTTGAATCTGCTCATCGCCGCTTTTGATCTAAAGCCGATTATGAAAAGTCGAGGGCGGTGCTGAGGGACTCCAAAATCCGAAGCCTTGACCAAATGCTCGGAAAAGTAATACCCCGCTTCTGTCAGTTGTCCTCTGATGATTTCCATTGTGGAAGCCCCGTTGGCCGATTTGTGGGAAAGAAGGCCTCTGACGTTTTCAAGAAAAAAAGCAGCCGGACGTTTTGCCTCAAGTATTTTTAGGATGTCAAAGAAGAGTGTTCCCCGGGTCTCATCCATACCTTTTCTAAGCCCAGCCTGACTGAATGGCTGACAGGGAAAACCGGCTGCCAGGACATCAAATTTAGGGATAAGTTTGTTGATGTGCGGCGAGCTTGTAATCGCAGTTATGTCCCCAGCAAACCGGCCATCCGCCTCCATGAACAACTCACCAGATTTATCTTCAAAATTATGCCTGTAAGTCACTCTTGCAGCCTCGTCCCATTCAGATACAAACACGCACTCACCCCCCGCGTCTGAAAGACCAATGTGGAAACCTCCTATTCCTGCGAATAGGTCGATGAACTTAAACGTGCTCAAAACTCTCCTCAAAGCGCCGCCTCTCATGCTAGTTGCTCTTGAAGCTGACCCTCAACTTCACTGGCAACAGCCATGGCTTTTCCAGCATCACCGCTCCAGTCGGCATCGCCTGCCAACCACAGGTGCACTTGCTTTGCCTTGGGCCAGCCAAGTCTTTGAAGAAGATTCGCGTAAGCGCCAACTTGGATGACTGCAGAAACCTTTTCTCTTCTGGCTGATTTGCTGTCAACTGGCTCGTATATTGCTTTGCCATTTTCATCACGTTCGATTTCCCCACTGCTGCCTCTTCGAAGCAACAGGAAGTCAACAATTCCGACGAATTTTCCATCGTAAAGAGTCCCCTGGTAGATGACTTCAGCCTCCTGCTGCATAGCAAGTTTTGTCTCTTGCCAAGCTTCTTCGTAACCAGAGGGGGAGTGATTCGGTTGAGAGAGCTTGATTACTTTTCGAGACTGCTCCAACTGACTCAGCCGCCTTTGCTCAAAGAGCTGACCAAGCTCTCTCAGTAGCTCTAAGTTAGGGTCCTCAATCTTGGGCTTTGTGATTAGTCCATGACTTGCGGCTTGATTGAGGTTTACGCGATGGCCACATTCAAATTGAGCAATTAGATCCTGGACTGAATGAATCCAGCCATTTGCGGTTCTAAGCATTTCCCCCTTGAAACCCTTTGTGTGGCTAATTGTCGCATGGGGGTGTGACAATTAGATAGCTCGACTTGAGGGCTCAATCTAGGCAACAAAGCGGCGTCAAGAGGGCATCGCCGAAGAAAGGCTTTAAGTGAAGAAAACCAAGACCCCGTTTAGTAATCAGATTGAAATCCTTGCTGAGCTTTGGATTGAGTATCGAGACGATGAAGAATTCAAAGACTTTATTGAATACAACGATGTTGGCTTGCCGCTGGCATATGGTCTAGCAAATCGGCTAGTCGAGTCTCCCACGGAGAGCGGCAAAGCAATGCTCCAGGAAACCTGGGATTTGTTACTTGCAGGTCTTGGGGTGCAAGACACGGGATATTTGGATTTAGAAGAGTTGATGAATGCTTGGAGGAGTAGGTAACCAGTTTCGCAAGCAAATTCAGGCCCCTGATCTAAGGACGCTTTTCAAAAAATTGGAATTTCACAAATTGTCGGCATGGTTCCTAGGGTGAGGAGATAGAAATTGGGAGAAGTTGATTCTCGGGCCTCCCCCCTTATCACCCATGACTGCAATCCTGGCTTTACTACCAACAGCGAGTGACGAAAACAGAGAGAAGTTTCTTCGGATTACCCTGAGCCAGGAGCACCGCTCCTATTCACACAGCTTCTGGGAACATGTCTGCGCTTACCTGGTAACAGATAGAGAAAATGGTTATTGGGATCCTTTGCTAATCTGGCGTCTGGGTTTTTTTGGCACTTCCCCAAGAGCTGCCGATAGTTGATTCAGCTACTGCCTTTCGGTGCTTAAGTTTCTTTTGGGAAAATTTAGGGATTCTAGGTTCACTGAGTGCTGATTCGGAAAGCACCTTGGAACCAAGGATTTCGAGTCTTCTATTGGTAACGAATTTGCTTCGGCAGATCTGAAGAAGAAAATCAAGGCATACCTTAAATAAATGTCTCGGACTCTGTAATGTAATCAAACAACTGGCTTACCAGTTATGGCCTTTAAGTAGGCTACGGATTTCAAATCTCCACGACGTCTATTTCGCAATAGCCGGCTGTGCTCGCGGTCGCTGCCTTTATCGCCGCTCTTGTAGCTCTGACGCAAATCTAATTGCCTTCCGAGGATTAGGAAGGTGCCTAGGCAGGGGCTTCTGTTCGCCTTGCCAGCTTCACAACAAATATCCTTGCTCCAGACAGCAAGAAACCTAGAGATATAAAGGCA
>Ga0169931_10007565_pt1 | contig 16073 bp, 12 predicted proteins | sample Kivu_15m_20L_FD_129675 | JGI IMG/M metagenome (GOLD analysis project Ga0169931, IMG submission 129675) | Freshwater microbial communities from Lake Kivu, Western Province, Rwanda to study Microbial Dark Matter (Phase II) - Kivu_15m_20L... | ecosystem: Environmental > Aquatic > Freshwater > Lake...
AACTTCTGCACCGCGTCCAGGCGCGCGCGGTCCATCTCGCCCAGCGTGCGCTGGCCGGCGTAGACGTACTGGCGCTGCAGCGCGAAGGCGCGCTCGAGCAGGGCCTCCTTGCCCTTGTACTCGGGCACGGCCTGGACGAAGGCCTCGATCGAGCCCTTGGGGTCGTCCATCATGAACTTCAGCCCGCGCAGCGTGGCGCGCACGACCTTCTGCACCGTCTCGGGGCGGGTGCGGATGGCCTCGTCGGAGGCGATGATGGCCTGAGCCATGCTCTGGAACAGCTCGGCCGGCGAGATGATGTTGACCTTGGCGCCGGCCTCCTCGGCCGAGGCGATCCAGTCGGCGGTGCCGGCCATGGCCTGTGCCTTCTTGGAGGCGAAGAGCTGCCACACGCCGGCCGGGCCGGCGGCCTGGATGTTGGCGTCGTTCTTGTTCAGGTCCACCTTCTTCATGCTGCCCAGCAGCGCGTAGTAGGTGGTGTCGGTGTAGGCGAGCACGGTGACCGTCTGGCCCTTGAGGTCCTTGACGGTCTTGACGGGCGAGTCGGCGTGCGTGGCCAGCAGCATCAGCGAGCCGCCGCCGAGCACGGCCACGGCCTTCACCGGCACGCCGTTGGCGCGCACGATCAGCGGCGTGTCGCCGATGGCGCCGCCCATCAGCGCGTTGCCGGCGCCGACCTGCTTGGCCACGTCGACCCCGCCGCGCGCCAGCACGAACTTCAGGCGCAGGCCTTCCTGGGCGTAGAAGCCCTTGGCCGCGGCGATCTGCCAGGGCGCGAAGGCCGGCAGGCTGGGCGGCGCGGGCATCAGGTAGGTGATCTCCTCGAGCGCGCCCTGGGCCTGGGCCGCGAAGCCGCTGGCGGCGGCGAGCAGGGCCACGGCGGCCCTGCGGGTGGTGCGGAACGTGATCTTCATGGCGTTTCCTCTCGGTGGGGTGGGGCGGGGCGGGATCTGGCCGTCGAGGCCGGGAAAGACAGGGGGAGGTCCGGGTTGGGGGCCGACTCAGTGCGTCAGCGCGTCCGCGGCGCCGACCTTCAGCAGGGCCATGAGGCGCGCGACCAACGGCCCGACCTCCGGCAGGGTGCGGCGGCGCAGGGGGTCGCTGCGGTGGGGCAGGCCGACCTCGATCTCCTCGATGATGGTGCCGGGGCGGGCGCTCATCACGAGCAGGCGGTCCGATAGCGCCACGGCCTCCACCAGGTCGTGCGTGATGAACAGCGCCGTCTTGCGCTGCTCGGCCAGGGTCTCCGCCAGGTCCTGCTGCAGCACCATCTTGGTCTGCGCGTCCAGCGCGGAGAAGGGCTCGTCCAGCAGCAGCACCTGGGGCTCGATGGCGAGCGTGCGCGCGAGCGCGGCGCGCTGGCGCATCCCGCCCGAGAGTTGGTAGGGGTAGTGGTCGCCGAAGCCTTGCAGGTGGCAGCGCTCGAGCAGCGCGTCGGCCACGCGGCGGCGCTCGGCGGCCGGGCGGCCGGCGATCTCCATGCCCAGCTCGACGTTGGCGCGGATCGTGCGCCAGGGCATCAGCAGGTCCTTCTGCAGCATGAAGGCCACCTGGCGCATCGGCTTGGTGACGCGCTGCCCGCCGACGAAGACCTCGCCCTCGGTGGGCAGGTACAGGCCGGCCCCCATGTTGAGCAGCGTGCTCTTGCCGCAACCCGACGGGCCGATGAGCGAGACGACCTCGCCGCGGCGCACCTGCACGTTCACCTCGCGCACGGCCCAGGGCGCCGGCTCGGCGCCGGCGCGGCCCTGCGGCGCGAAGCGCTTGGAGACGGCGCGGAACTCGATCTCCAGCGGCGCGGTGGTGGGCTCGGGAACAGTCGAGGTCATGAAGTTTGTTTCAATGGTGAAACAGCGATTCATTCGTGGAACGCGGGCGCATCCTAGCATCGCCAGGCCTGACAATGGAAGGCCGTTTGCATCCGGGTAATCCCGAGGCCCTGCCCCCTGGCTCGGGCACTCCCGCTTCATCGAAGGACAGTCGCCGTGGAAGTCATCCGTCTGAACCAGTGGTCCGAGTTCGTCGCGCTGACCGATGCGCAGACGGGCTGGGCCTTCCGGGGCGAGGTCTCGGCCCAGTGGCCGCTGGTCAGTTCGCTCACGCGCCGCATGCAGACCTTCTGCGAGGACCGCTCGCTGTGGCCGCTGCGCGAGGAGCGTGCCCTGCGCATCTTTCGCCGCAAGGCGCACATCTACCTCGCCGACCGGGTCGCGCTCGACGACGATCTGCGCTGCCTGGCGCTGATGCAGCACCACGGCGCGCCGACCCGGCTGCTGGACTTCACGAAGTCGCCCTATGTGGCGGCCTTCTTCGCACTCGAGGACGCGGTGGGCGACGCCGCGGTCTATGCCCTGAACACGCCGGCGCTGTGGTCGGCCGCGCCGACCTTCGACGCGTCCCTGGACCGGCACCGCATCGACCCGCGCGAGAAAGGCAACTTCGAGCGCTGGTTCCTGCGCAACCGCTGGCCCGTGGTCTGGTTCGGCGAGCCGCGCGAGATGGATCGCCGGCTGGTCGCGCAATCGGGGCTGTTCGTGCTGCCCGGCGTGCTGGACCTGCCGCTGGACGAGATCCTGCGCGGCTACCGCGCTGTCGAGCCGCTGCTCGTGAAGTATGTGCTGCCGCGCGCGCTGCGGGCCGCGGCGATGCAGGCGCTCTACCGCATGAACGTCACCAATGCCTCGCTCTTCCCTGACCTCGACGGCCTGGCCCGCTCCACCGCCTACGAGCTGGAAGTGGTGTGGGAGCGGCTGATCGAGGAGTTCCGGGGGCGGGAGCGGGAAGGGGGAGGTCCGGCCCCGGGTTGATCGTCTGGTGCCCGCCGCGCCGTCCGGAGGCGCCTTGCGGGATCAGGGGTCTTCAGCGGCCCACCCACTGCCGCACGCAGGCCAGCACCTCGGCCACTGGGTCGTCCCCGTCGCAGGCGACGACGGTGCGGTCGGGCATCGAGCGCAGCCAGGTGAGCTGGCGCTTGGCCAGTTGGCGCGTGGCGGCGATGCCGGCGGCGCGCAAGGCCTCCCAGGCCCGGCGGTCGTCCTCCAGGCGCGCCGGCCCCGGGCCCGCGGGCCGGCGCTCGAAGTCGTCCAGCGCCTGCCAGGCCTGGCGGTAGCCGACGCAGCGCATGGCGGGCAGCCCGGCGTCGAGGTCGCCACGGGCGCGCAGTCGTCGCACCTCGTCCACCAGTCCGGCGGCGAGCATGGCATCGAAGCGTGTCGCGATGCGGTCGTGCAGCCAGGTCCGGGAGCCGGGCTCCAGCGCCAGCAGGCGCAGCGGCAGGCCTTGCGCGGCCCGCGGGGCCGGGCTCCTGTCGCCGATCGAGCCGTCGTCCGCCGAGGCCTCGCCCGCGTGAAAGGCCGACAAGGGCCGGCCGGTCAGGTGCCAGACCTCGAGCGCGCGCTGGATGCGCTGTGCGTCCATGGGCTTCAGGCGCGCGGCGGTGGCGGGGTCCACGCGCGCCAGCTCGGCGTGCAGGGCGGGCCAGCCCTCGGCCGCGGCGCGGGCGTCGAGATGCGCGCGCAGCGCGGCGTCCGCCGCGGGCATTGCGTCCAGGCCTTCGCGCAGAGCTTTCAGGTAAAGCATGGTGCCGCCCACCAGCAGCGGCAGCGCGCCCCGGGACTGGATCTGGCCCACCCAGCGCCGCGCGTCGGCGACGAACTGCGCGGCCGAGTAGCGCTGGGTCGGCTCGATCAGGTCGATGCCGTGGTGCGGCGCCTGGGCCTGCTCGGCCGGCGTTGGCTTGGCGGTGCCGATGTCCATGCCGCGGTAGACGAGCGCGGAGTCCACGCTGACGATCTCCACCGGCACGTAGGGCGCCAGCGCGCGCGCCACGGCCAGCGCCGCCGCGCTCTTGCCCGAGGCCGTCGGGCCGGCCAGCGCGATCGGGCTCAGGTCGGGACCGCCTCCAGCGAGCGCAGGCAGCGGCGGGGCGGGCGCAGGGACGGTCGGCTGCACGGTTTCAGCCCCGTCCCGGGGCTGCCTCCACGGGTGTGGGCGCCGCCTCGCCGTGGCGCTGCACCAGCGTCCAGGCGACGAGCGCCGTCAGCACCGCCATCAGCCCCTGCGTCAGCGTCAGGGGGTAGACGGTGTCGCCGATCACCTGCCCGAACCACAGCCCGAGCGCGAAGGCCAGCGCCGCCGTCAGGAAGCCCGACAGGGCCGAGGCCGCACCCGCGTGGGCCGGGAAGGGGCCCACCACCGCGGCCTGCGCGCAGGGCTGGTGCACCCCGTGGCCGAGGGCGAACAGCGCGTGCGGCAGCGCGATGGCCCAGGGCCCGACCACGCCCGCCAGCGACAGCCCGGCCAGCAGCAGCCCGCCGCTGAGCGTCAGGACCGCGGCCCGGCCGACGGCGCCGCGCAGGCCGTGCAGGCGCAGCAGGCGACGGCCCAGGAAGGTGCCGCTCAGGTAAGCCAGCGACGAGGTCGCCAGGAACAGGCCGTAGCCGGCGCGCGAGGTGCCCAGCACCTCGATGTAGACGAAGGGTCCGCAGGCGAGGAAGGTGTAGAGCCCGCCGTAGGTGAAGCTCGTCAGCAGCGTCCAGGCGCGGAAGGTCGGGTGCCGCAGGATGCGCCACCAGGTGCGGGCCATCTGCGTCGGCACCAGGGCCTGCGGGTTGCGCTGGCGCAGCGTCTCCGGCAGGCGCCAGGCCACGAGCGCGAGCGCGGCCGCGGCGAAGACCCCGGTCGAGGCCAGCGCCGCGCGCCAGCCGCCCACGCTGGCCAGCAGGCCCCCGACGGCCGGGCTGGCGAGCGCGATCATCCCCAGGCCCGACATGCCCTTGGACATGATGGCCGCGCCCTCGCGCGGGCTGTGCAGGTCGCGCAGCAGCGCCCGGCCGCAGACGACGGCCGCAGCCAGCCCCACACCCTGCAGCGCGCGGCACAGCACCAGCACCTCCAGGCGCGGCGCCAGCGTGCTCGCCAGCGTGGCGAGCACGTAGAGGGCCAGCCCGCCCAGCAGCACCGGGCGCCGGCCCCAGCGGTCGGAGACCGGCCCGAGCAGCAACTGGCCGAAGCCGAAGGCCAGCAGCAGCACCGACAGCGTGAGCTGGCTCAGGCCGACGGCACCGCCGAACTCGGCGGCCAGGGCGGGCAGCGCGGGCAGGTAGAGGTCGGTCGAGACCGGCTGCAGGCCCAGCAGCAGGGCCAGCGCCAGCACCAGGATGGCGGGGGAGGGGGCGGGCCCGGGGGTGCCCTGCGGCGCAGCCGGGCTGCCCGCGGCCTCAGAACCGCTCATCGTCACGCAGGTAGCGCCACTGTCCGGGCGGCAGCTTGCCGAGCACGACGCTGCCGATGCGCACGCGCTTGAGCGCGATGACCTTGAGACCGACGAGCTCGCACATGCGTCGGATCTGGCGCTTGCGCCCTTCGCGCAGCACGAAGCGCAACTGGTCCTCGTTGGCCCAGCTCACGCGCGCCGGGCGCAGGCGCCGACCGTCGAGCTCGAGCCCGTGGCGCAGGCGCTCCAGGCCGTCGGGCGGAAAGGCGCCCGGCGCGAGCGGCTCCACGCGCACCAGGTACTCCTTCTCGACGTCGGAGTCCTCGCCGATCAGGTGCCGGGCGACCCGCCCGTCCTGGGTCAGCACCAGCAGGCCGGTCGAATCGATGTCCAGCCGGCCGGCGGGCGCCAGGCCCCGGGCGTGACCCGGGTGCCAGGGCAGGCCGCGGTCCTCGGCCCAGCGCTTGTCGGAGGTGACGAGCGTGGCCGCCGGCGGATGCCCGTCCTCCGCCTGGCCGCTGACATAGCCCAGCGGCTTGTGCAGCAGGATCGTCACCCGGCGCGCCTGCTCCTTCCGGGCCGCCGGGTCGACAGCGATGGCCTCGGTGCCCTGCACGCGCTGGCCGAGCACGGCCAAGCGGCCGTCCACGCGCACCCAGCCGGCCTCGATCCACGCGTCGGCCTCGCGGCGCGAGGCGATGCCGCGCTCGGCCATGACGCGCGACAGGCGCGGGCCTTCGGCGGGGCGGGGCGACGCCGGGCCCTGCGGCCTGGGGGCTTGTGGGGCAGGTCGCGGGCGCTGGTCCTCTCCCCACGGGCGAGAGGGACTGAAATCCCGATGCCTCGGCGGGGAGGGCTGGGTCGGGTGGGGAGTGTCCCGGGGCGGAAGCTCGGGGTGGGCCGGGGCCGGCCGCGAGCGGTCGCGCAGCGGGCCGGTGGCGCCGCCGCGCACCGGGGCACGGTGCGGGTCGCGGGCGGGGGAGCCGGCCTTGAGGCCCAGTTTGCGGCGATCGCTCATCACCTGGATTGGACCATGCAGCCCGCCCGGGTCAGGGCTTGCGCGGCGGCGGCGCGGTCGGGAGCCTGAACGCCGCGCAGGGGTCGCCGCGGGGATGGGGCGGCGTGACGACGCGGCGGTCGAAGGCCGGGGTGGGGTCACCGGCTTCGACGACCCCGATGGCCTCGCTGCGCGCGCGGGTGGCCGCGCTCAGCCAGACCGGCACGCCGACGTCGGTGCGCACGTGCCCGTTGCCGGCCAGCAGCACGGCGCCGCGCTGCGCGTGCGCCTCCAGAGCGCGGGCCATGGCCTGGTCGCGCGCCACCTGGGCCAGCGCCATGCGGCGCGCCAGCGCGCCGCCGACCTGGCCGCAGTGGCCGTCCTCCACCAGCGCGGCCAGCCCGGCGAGCACGGGCTCGGGCACGCCAGGATCGAAGCCGCGCGCGGCCAGGCCCTCGCGCATGACGGCGCGTGCCTCCTCGCGCGAGACGTTGGCCGCGACGATGGGCAGGCCGTGGCGCAGCGCCAGCTCGACGAAGGGTCGGTAGAAAGGCCAGTGCCAGCCCGGCCCGCCGATGCGCGCGATCAGCGTGTCCGCATCGACTGCGGGTTGCGCCGCCCGCAGCGCGTCGAGCTCGGCCTGGCGCTCGCGGTCGAACTGCTCCATCACCAGCGCCGGCCGCGCCCCGGTGGCCAGCAGCGCTGCGAAGGCTTCGGCGCGCAGCGCGTGCTGCGGCGGGTGGTCGTGCACCTCGCCCAGCAGCACGATGGGACGCTCCAGGCGCAGCGGGGGCAGGGTGGGATCTGGCGCGCCACGTGAAGCCGGGGTCGCCGGTGCCGAGGCTGGCGGGGGCGGGGCTGAAGCCGACGCCGTGGCCATCCCCGGGGCTGCCAGTGCGGTCAGCGCCGCACAGGCTGCCCAGGGTGTCAGCGCCGCCCTGGCGGCCCGGATGCTCCGGACGATCACGGCCCTGAGGGCCCGGGTCGGCGCGGGGCGCGCGTGGCGGCGTGGCAGGGTCATGCAGTCTTTCGGCAAGCCGCAGTGGGAGGTGTCAGCGCCCGCGCAGGAACAGGCCGTCCAGTTCCTTCAGCGTGAGCTGGCGCCAGGTCGGGCGGCCGTGGTTGCAGGTGTCGGCGCGGTCGGTGGCCTCGATGTCGCGCAGCAGCGCGTCCATCTCGGGCAGCGTCAGGCGCCGGTTGGCGCGCACGGCGGCGTGGCAGGCCAGGGTGGCGAGCAGGTCGTCGCGCGCGCGTTGCACCGCGCGGCTGGCGCCCACCTGCTGCAGCTCCGCCAGCACCGAGCGCGTCAGCTCGGTCAGGTCGGCGTCGGCCAGCGCGGCCGGGCGGCTGCGCACCGCCAGCGTGGCGGGCCCGAGCGTGTCGACGTCCAGCCCGAGCTGGAGCAGGGCCTCGCGCTCCTCCTCGGAGGTGGCCACCTCGGCCGCCGTGGCGGCGAAGGTGTGGGGCAGCAACAGCGGCTGCGTGGGCACGGCCTCGGTGGCCGAGGCGCTGCGCTTCAGGCGCTCGTAGACGATGCGCTCGTGCGCGGCGTGCATGTCGACGATGACCAGGCCGTGCGCGTTCTCGGCCAGCACGTAGACGCCGCCGACCTGGCCGAGCGCGCGGCCCAGAGGCCAGGAGGCGTCGTCGCGCGCCGCGGCTTGGGCCGGAAGGTCGGCATTCCCCCCTCTCCCCAACCCCTCTCCCGCGAGGGGAGAGGGGCTGAACGCCTCATTCGCCATGGGAGAGAGGCGGAACGCCCCATGCGACATGGGAGAGGGGCTGAATGCCCCATGCGACATGGGTGAGGGGCCGGATGCCTCGCGTTCGAGCGAAGAGGGGCTGAGCGAGCGGGGCGGCTCCGCCGGGTGGGTCGCGCCGACGTCCGGCGCTTGGCTCCCCTCCCCCCTGGAGGGGGAGGGGTGGGGGGAGAGGGGGGAGAGGGCCGAGCGGCTGGACGCCGAGCCGGCGTCTGCCCGCGGCGGGCGCTCCAGCAAGGCCTGCCAGGCCGCGATACCCCCGGAGCCCGCCTGGGGCAGGCTCTGCTGCTGCCAGGGCGGCGGTGCTTCCTCGGCCTGCAGGGGCCGCGCCGGCGTGTAGACCCAGCCGGTGCGCTGCCCTGTCGACGGGTGGGCGCTTGCCTGACCTGCTGCCGCGACCGGAGCCGTCCCCTCCGCGTTCGCGACCTGAGAAACGACCCCGTCGGCGGCCTCGGCCGCGGCGCCTTCTGCCGCCCCCACCGCCCCGGTGCGCGCCCGCGACGGCGCCAGCGCGTTCTCGACCGCGCGCCGCACGGCCTCGTGCACCGCGCGCCCGTCACGAAAGCGCACTTCCACCTTGGTGGGGTGGACGTTGACGTCCACGAGCTCGGGCGGGATCTGCAGGAACAGCGCGTAGGCCGGCTGCCGCGTGCCGTGGAGCTGGTCCTCGTAGGCCGCGCGCACCGCGTGCGAGACGAGGCGGTCGCGCACGAAGCGGCCGTTGACGAAGAGGTACTGCAGGTCGCCGCGGGCGCGCGCCTGCTCCGGCTGGCCGGCGCGGCCGAGCAGGCGCAGCGGCCCGACGGCGCCGTCCACCGGCCGGCTGGCCTCGAGGAAGTCGGCCCCCAGCACGTCGGCCACCCGCTGCTCGAACACGGCCGCGCGCCACTGCGCGGCGAGCCGGCCCTCGTGCCAGACGGCGAAACCCACGTCGGGCCGTGCCAGCGCGTGCCGGCGCACGGCCTCGAGCGCGTGCGCGAACTCGGTCGCGTCGGTCTTCAGGAACTTGCGCCGCGCCGGGGTGCTGAAGAAGAGCTCGCGCACCTCGACCGTGGTGCCGACGGCGCGTGCCGCGGGGGCGAGCTCGCCGCTGCGCGCGTCCAGACGCCAGGCGTGCGCGGCGTCGGGCGTGCGGCTGGTCAGCGTCAGCTCGGCGATGCTTGCCACCGCCGCCAGGGCCTCGCCGCGAAAACCCATGGTCAGCACGCGCTCGAGCTCAGCCAGGCTGGCGATCTTGCTCGTGGCGTGGCGCTTGAGCGCCAGCGGCATCTCCTGCGGCGCGATGCCGCCGCCGTCGTCCTCGACCACGATGGCGCGCACGCCGCCGGCCGACAGACGCACCGTCACCTGCCGCGCCCCGGCGTCGAGCGCGTTGTCGACGAGTTCGCGCACCACCGAGGCCGGGCGCTCGACGACCTCGCCGGCGGCGATCTGGCTGACCAGTTCGTCGGGCAGTTCGCGGATGGGCCGGCGCGGCGCCGCGGCTGAGTCGGCCTCGGGCAGGGAGGCGTCGGGTGCCGTCGGCGTGTTCGTGGCTTGATCCATGTGCCCGATTCTAGGAAGCGCCCCCGTATCATCGCTGCCATGGATTTCGTGCTCTTCCTCGTCGACTTCATCCTGCACGTCGACCGCCACCTGAAGGACTTCGTGCAGGCCTACGGCACCTGGGTCTACGCCCTGCTGTTCCTGATCGTCTTCGTCGAGACCGGCGTCGTCGTCATGCCCTTCCTGCCCGGGGACTCGCTGCTCTTCGTCGTCGGCGCGCTGTGCGGCGTGGGCCTGATGAGCCTGCCGCTGGCGATGGCGCTGCTGATCGCGGCGGCCATCCTCGGCGACCAGTGCAACTACCTGATCGGTCGGCGCGTGGGCGCACGCGTGTGGGGCTGGGAGCACAGCCGCTGGTTCAACCGCCGGGCCTTCGAGCAGGCGCACGCCTTCTACGAGCGCTGGGGCGGCATCACCATCGTCCTGGCGCGCTTCATGCCCTTCATCCGCACCTTCGCGCCCTTCGTCGCCGGCGTGGCCGAGATGAACCGCCCGCGCTTCACCGCCTACAACGTGGCCGGCGCGCTGATCTGGGTCGTCGGGCTCACCGTGGCCGGCTACTGGTTCGGCAACCTGCCCATCGTGCAGCAGCACCTGAGCAAGATCATCTGGGCCCTGATCATCGTGCCGGGGCTGATTGCGATCTTCGGTGCCTGGCGCGCGCGGCGCGCGGCCGTGCCCGAAGCGGCCGTGCGCTGACCGGGAGACCGCGGTGGCCGAACTGCTGGGTCTGGGACTTTCGCACTACCCGCCGCTGTCGCTGCCCGACGCGCAGATGGCCACCATCCTGCGTACGACGCTGCGCGACGAGGGCATCCCGGCCGCGGCGAAGGACCCGCGGTCCTGGCCCGAGGCGGCGCGCGCCGAGTGGGGCGACGACGAGGGCGTCGCGGCCGCGGCCGCGCACCGGGCCGCCCTGGTGGCCGAGTTCCGCAAGGTGCGGAGCGCGCTCGACGACTTCCAGCCCGACCTCGTGCTGATCTGGGGCGACGACCAGTACGAGAACTTCCGCGAGGACGTGATCCCGGCCTTCACGGTCTGCGCCTACGAGGACCTCGACGTCCACCCCTGGCGCCACGCCCAGGGCTCGTCGATGATGGCCGGCAAGCCCAATGCCTGGGGCGAGGGGCCCGACACGGTCTACCGCGTGCGCGGCCGGCGCGACGTGGCCCGGCACCTCGTGACCGGCCTCATCGACCGGGGCTTCGACGTCGCCTACGCCTACAAGCCGCTGCACCACCCGAGCCTGGCGCACGCCTTCACCAACGCCATCCTCTACCTGGACCACGACCGCCAGGGCTGGCCCTGGCCGACGATCGCGGTGCCCATCAACTGCTACGGCCGGCGCGTGATCTCGGCGCGCGGTTTCATGAGCCCCTACGGCGTGCCGCTGGACTGGGACCCGCCGGGCCCGTCCCCGGCGCGCTGCATGGACCTGGGCGCGGCCACCGCGCGCATCCTGCGCGATTCGCCCTGGCGCGTGGCGCTGGTGGCCTCGTCGAGCTGGTCGCATGCCTTCCTGTGCGACCGCACCTACCGTCTCTTCCCGGACACCGCGGCCGACCGGGCGCTGTACCGCGCGCTGCAGGCGGGTGATGCCGCGGCCTGGCGGCGTTGCACCACGGCCGACTTCGAGGCCGCCGGCCAGCAGGAGCTGTTGAACTGGTGCCCGCTGATCGGCGCGATGCAGGCCCTCGGTGGCCGCCTCGCGTGGAGCCGCTTCGTCGAGACCCACGTCTTCAACTCGAACAAGGTGTTTGCGCTGTACGAGCCCTGCTGAGCGCCGCGGCGGCACCCGAGCCGCGCCTGCAGCGTGCCGCAGCGGAAGGCGGAGCCGAGCTCAGGCGGCGGCCGAGGGTGGTGCGCCGACGGTCCGACTGTCGGGCGGCGCGTCGGCCGACACCACCGCGGGGGCCTGCGGCCGGCGCGGAACTTCGTGGATGGCGCCGCCCTGCACCAGCACCACCCTTTGCGCGCCGGCGATGGTCTCCGGGCGGTGAGCGATGATGATGCGCGTCAGCCGCATCGCGGCCAGCGAGGCGGCCAGCGTGCGCTCGGTCGGCACGTCGAGGTGGCTCGTCGCTTCGTCCAGCGCCAGCACCGTGGGGCGACGGTAGAGCGCGCGCGCCAGCAGCAGGCGCTGCTTCTGGCCGCCGGAGAGACCCGAGCCCAGGTCACCCACCAGCGTGTGGTAGCCCATGGGCATGCGCCCGATGTCCTCGTGCAGCTGCGCCAGGCGCGCGCAGGCCATGGCCCGCTCCATGTCGGGTTCGGTGTCGAAGAAGGTGATGTTGTCGGCGAGGCTGCCGCTGAGCATCGCGTCGTCCTGCATCACCGTGCCGATGCGGCGGCGCACGTTGGCCAGGCCCAGGTGGCGCAGCGGGACGCCGCCGTAGAGCACCTCGCCCTCGGTGGGCGTGTGGATGCCCAGCAGCAGCTTGAGCATCGTCGTCTTGCCGCAGCCCGAGGCGCCGACGATCGCCACCGACTCGCCGGCCTCGATCTTCAGGTGGGCCTGGCGCAGCACCCAGGGCTCGCCCTCGCCGTAGCGGAAGCTCACGTTGCGCAGTTCCAGCGTGGGTTTCAGGTGCGCCAGATCGTGCTCGGGCAGGCTGCCGTCGGCCGTGTCGCGCTCGGGCGGGGTGAGCGCGATGTCGGCCAGGCGCTCGCTGTGCAGACCGAGCATGCGGAACTCGAACAGGTAGTCGATCAGCTTGGACACGCGGCCCGTGAACTGCATCTTGTAGCTCAGGAAGGCCATCAGCATGCCCACCGTGAACACGCTGCCTGCCGGGCCGGACTCCATGATCAGGCGCGCGCCCAGCCACAGCACGAGCAGGTTCTCCACCCCGAAGATGAAGGTGTTCGAAGTGGAGAACACCACCCCGAGCCGGGCGGTGCGCAGGTCGCGGTTCTGCACCTCGACGATGAGGTTCTGCCAGCGCGCGCGGCGCTCCTCCTCGCGGCCGAAGAGCTTGAGCGGCTGGATCGCGCGCAGCGTCTCCAGGAAGTGTGACTGCTCCTTGGCCGAGACCACGAGCCGCTCCGACGAGGCGTTGCGCAAGGGCCGCCACATCGCCCAGCGCAACAGCGCATAGGCCCCGACGGCGGCGGCCACCACGCCGGCCAGCGAGGGCGCGTACAGCAGCATCATCACCAACGCCGCCGTGGCCATGATGCCGTCGAGCACCGCCTCCACCGCGGCGGTGGTCAGGGTGCGCTGGATGGTCTGCACCGACGAGAAGCGCGAGGAGATGTCGCCCAGGTGGCGCTGCTCGAAGTAGCTGACCGGCAGGCGGACGAGGTGCGCGAACACATTGCCCACCCACTGCAGCGCGACGTTCTGACTCAGCAGCAGCACCATCCAGCTGCGCGCCAGGCCGAGCACGGTCTGGATCAGCAGCAGCAGGGCGAAGCCGAGCACGAGCACGTTCAACAGCTCCCGGTCCTGCGAGACCACGGCGTCGTCGACGACGAGCTGGTTCAGCAGCGGCGCGCAGATGGCGAACAGCTCCAGCACCAGCGCGACGACGAAGATCTGCAGCAGGGCCGTGCCCAGGCCGCGCACCTTGCCGGTGAGCTGGCCCAGGCGCACGCGCTGCACCTTCTCCTCGGGTTTGAAGTCGGCGTTGGGGCTGAGCTCCAGCGCCACGCCGGTGAAGTGCCGGGAGACCTCGGCCATCGGCAGGCGGCGCTCGCCCACCGCTGGGTCGAGGATGGTCACCGCGCGCTTGCCGTGCACCTGCTTCAGCACGACGAAGTGGTTCAGGTCCCAGTGCAGGATGCAGGGCCGCTGGAGCTGGCCGATCTCCTCCAGGTCCAGGCGCAGCGGCCGGCCGGAGAAGCCCAGTGCCGCGGCCTGCGACATCAGCTGCTTGAGGTTGGAGCCCTTCAGGCTGACCGGAAAGCGCCGTCGCAGTTCGGCCAGATCGAGCTGCAGCCCGTGCGCTGAGCCGACCATCGCCAGACAGGCGAGGCTGCATTCGGCGGCCTGGGATTGCAGGATGGTGCGCATGGGGTGGCGGGCGTGGGCTCGGGGCGGCGGCGGGCCAGGATCAGCGCGCGGGCGCTGCCTCCGGGGCGGTCAGCCGCTGGCGGGCGGCGAGCAAGGGCTCGAAGATCCACTCCCAGATGGCTCGGCGCTCCAGCACGACGTCGGCTGCGAGGCTCATGCCGGCCTTGACCTGGTGCGTCTCGCCGAAGGCCTCGATCCGGGTCTGCGCCAGCGTGACGCCGATGCGGAACAGCGGCTCGTTGCCGCCCGCGGCCTGCAGCAGTGCCTGGGCCATGCCGGGTGGCAGGTCTTGCGGGTTCACGGGGGTGCGGCTGACGCTGGCCACCGTGCCGGCGAACATGCCGAACTTCTGGTACGGAAAGGCCCCGTAGCGCAGCCACACCGCCTGCCCGGGCTGCACGAAGCCGGCCGTGCGGCTGGGCGCGTAGAGTTCCGCGCGCAGGGGGCCGGCCGCGCCAGCGGCACCGCCGGGCACCAGCGTGCCCAGGCTCTGGGCTGCCTGCACCGCGCTGCCCGCGCTCACGTACACGGTGGTGACGACGCCGGCCTGCGGCGCACGGATCACCGCCTGGCGGCGACCCTCGTTCTCGGCGCTTTCCTGCGACAAGGCGGCCAGGGCACGCTCGTTCTGCGTCAGGTCGGTCTGGAACTGGGTCTGGACCGCGTTGCGCTCGTTGCGCAGATTCTGCTGCTCGCGCTCCAGCGCAGCCACCGTCCGCTGTGCGGCCTGCAGGCGCGTCTGCTGGTCGATCAGCTCCTCCTGCGACTGCTGTTCCTGCACGCTGCTGACGAAGCCTTCGGACGCGAGCTTGCGGTAGCGCTCGACGTTGCGTTGCGCCAGCCCGACGCGGCGCTGCGCGAGTTCGGCCTCGGTCGTGGCCTGCGACGCCTCGAGCGCGAGCGCCCGCAGCCGGTCGTCGATGGCCTGCTGGCGCTGGCGCGCGTTCAGCTGGGCCAGGTTGCGCTCGGCGCGCAGGGCATCCTGGCGCTGGCGCAGTGTCTGCGCGACCAGCGCGCCGACCTCGCCCTGGGCCGCGGCGCGGTCGGTGCCGACCACGAAGAGCACGTCACCCGCGGCCACCGCGCCGCCTTCCCGCGCCCGGATCTCGAGCACGGTGCCGGCCGCCGCGGTGCGCAGGTCCAGTGTGCCGGCGGCGGGCACGACCATCCCTGCGATCCGCTCCTTGCGCGTGGCATCACCCAGGACCGCAAAGGCCACCAGCGCCGCACCCAGCAGCAGCGCCACCGCCGCCACCGTGGTGTCGCGCGGCCGGCGACCGATGCGGATGGGGCCCAGGAACTGCGCGCTCTGGGACTCGACGGCTTCGGGGCGGAACAGGGGTTGGGACATGAAGGGTCAGCGTGCGATGCAGTGCAGCAACTCCAAGGTTTGTGAAGGCGCAGGAGTGGAGCATCTGGTATCGACTTCTGCTTCATATCGGCAGAGCTTATCAAAACTTGAGCCTCGTTGAGGGGCTATGGATTTATATTAGGGAAAGGACGAAACCTCCGGCGAGTTGCCTTCCGTCGGGTCCGACGGAAGGCGTTGTGAGGTTGGATCAATTTTACCCGTTTACTGCATCTTCAATGTTATCCCCCCAGTAACCGCCAGCGGCTGCGCCAGCAATCAGCCCACCGGGTCCGAGGGTGAAGAAGCCAATCGTGCCTCCGACCCCTGATCCCACAATGAAGCCGAAGAAATCGCCAGCATACACGTCTACGATCTCTTTTTCTTCAACTACACGCATGGAAAACTCCTTACAAATCTGTTGATATTCACTTCTTGCCATTGACCCAGTCTTCGACAGAGCTTACAACCTGACCAGCTGCATCTGATGCCCCGCCCCCAGTCACAATATCAGCCACAAGAGCAGGGATTGGTGCACAAGCATAGTAGCATACCACTCCAACCCAATAGCCGAATCGATCTCCGCCGTTCACTGCGTCAATCTCTGCGACATTAAGTTCACGTGAAGGATTGATGGTAGTTCGTGACAATTTCATTTTGAACCTCATATATCATTTGATGGCGACTTTATTACCTCCATTAGAAGGCCATAACAATTCTGTCCTCAAGGTAGTCTCCAAACTTTGCTCCCCATGTGCTCCCTGCGATTGCCCCAACGCCGGCTGCGGCGCCTGCTGACGGCCCTCCCATAATGATACATCCGGCTACCCCGCCAATGATTCCGCCACTGATCATACCAATCCAACCTGCGCCGGATACGTCATCAATTTCATCTTTACTCAAATCACGCATGATTTATCTCCTTTACAGTTCTTACACCAATGGTCTAACGCCGGCACGCCCCTAGACCAGGATCAGGGCGCTGAGTAGCTGGTATCGCATGAGTGGGAAAGAAACCCATATGGGAATATTTACCATGATTGTCTTCGTTCTCTCTCAACTCAATCCGTACAAACCCTAGAGTCTGGTTTTCCCTAGCGGCATCGTCAGCACCAGGGCGTCTCGAGCGTCAAGCCGATCTCTTGGCCCACGAGAGCCGCTGTCAGGATGGGCTGCCTCACGATCGGCAGCGA
>Ga0169931_10007566_pt1 | contig 16073 bp, 15 predicted proteins | sample Kivu_15m_20L_FD_129675 | JGI IMG/M metagenome (GOLD analysis project Ga0169931, IMG submission 129675) | Freshwater microbial communities from Lake Kivu, Western Province, Rwanda to study Microbial Dark Matter (Phase II) - Kivu_15m_20L... | ecosystem: Environmental > Aquatic > Freshwater > Lake...
CTCTGAAGTTCAAGTAAAGGATTTCTGTCGAATGTTGCGGGGTCGTAGGGTGCCAGTGACTGGCCTTATCAATGCCGCGGGAGTAGCGTCCATGAATCTGGCGTTAATGGCGCCGCCGTCAACAGTCAAATCAATTGTCACCACAAATCTGTTGGGAACGATGTTTATGAGTCAGTCAATTGCGCCATTCATTATCCGTGCCGGAGGTGGATCAATTATCAACTTTTCAACTATCGCTGTTTCCCTTGCTCTAGCCGGAGAATCGGCTTATGTCGCGTCTAAAGCAGGAGTTGAAGCTTATAGTCGAACGCTTGCTAGGGAACTTGCAGCTCACTCAATCTCAGTGAACTGTATAGCTCCAGGTCCAATAGAAACTGATTTACTAAATGGAGTCAGCGCACAACAGAAAAACGACATTGTCAGTCGCCAAATCGTACAGCGACAATTTGGTGCACAAGATATTTGCGACGTAGTGGAGTTAATGATTGACCAACGTTTTCGTTCGCTGACTGGACATGTACTACACGTAGGCGGTGTTTAGTGTCGTTGATGAGAACTCTTAAAGAGCAGTGGAATACGGTTGACAGCCCATTTCTAATCCTGCCTGAGAACTCACTTAGAATTGAAGATCTTGAAAGACAAACGAGTGCGCATCTAAGAAATATTCGGCAGGGAGATGTCGTCGCTCTGGTGGGAGATTTTGACGCACAATCGATATCAGATCTACTGACGCTTATTGAAAAAGGAGTTGTGCTGGTTCCACTTTCTGCAGTTACTTCTTCTGACCATGAGTACTATTTTGAAACGGCGTATGTGGACTGGATTGTTAGTAACGGATTCGCCCTTAGGCGTAATCATTCAAGTCGGCACAGTCTTCTGGATGAGCTACGGGATCGAAACCACGCAGGTCTAATTCTCTTTTCTACCGGCACAACTGGCAGACCCAAAGCGATTTTGCACGATATGACGTCGTTTCTCTACCGATTCAAAACTCCGCGTCCAACTATGCGAACACTGTCCTTCCTGCAATTCGATCACATAGGCGGAATTAACACGCTCTTCCACACCCTTTTCAACCGCGGAGTTGTGGTCGTTCCACCAGATCGGTCAGTCAACGGGGTGCTGAGAACCTGTAAATCTCACGATGTCGAGGTACTACCAGCGACTCCTACTTTCTTACGAATGATGCTGCTCTCTGGCCTTATCCCGGCAGACATTTCTACGAGTTTGAAAGTCATTACTTATGGAACCGAGCGAATGGATCAGCCAACTCTCAGTGAGCTATGCAGGTTATTGCCTTCGGTTGATTTTCGTCAAACATACGGAATGTCAGAACTTGGGATTCTGCGAGTCAAGAGTGAATCTCGCAATTCACTATTTATGAAAGTGGGTGGCGAAGGTGTCGAAACTCGTATTGAGAACGGCGTACTGAAAATTCGATCAAAATCGCGCATGTTGGGCTATCTGAACTCTGAATCGCCCTTCGATGCCGACGGCTGGTACGACACGCATGACATTGTTGAGCTATCAGGGGAATTTCTCAAGGTAATTGGTCGAACTACAGAAGTAATCAACGTCGGCGGGCTAAAGTTCATGGCCTCCGAAGTTGAGCGGGTTGCGCTTGGTTATCCAGGAATAGCCATGGTTCAAGTGATTCCTAGGAATAATCCAGTCACAGGTCAACACTGCGAACTAACTTTCACAATTAACCGCGGAGTCAAATTTAGTTTGTTAGCTTTTAGAAGTTATCTCAAAACTCAATTGCCATCACACATGATGCCTCTACGAATCCAAGAAGGAGAAGTCGCAATCAACCATCGATTCAAGAAAGCTTGAAAGACAGCAATGACCAATCCTCACTTAGCTGGACGCCCGCCTGAATGACTGAGTTCAGCCGATAACTGAGACTCGACTAAGATTTTCTTGTATCCACCATTTTCATGTTGTTTCACAAATCTTTCCTGGTCACTCAGGCGATGGATCTTTTAAAGTGTTCATCCGGGAGTGGGGTTAAATTGTTATCTATATCATCTCGAGGCTTGAACTTGATGGCAAACTTGTGAAACTAGTCTGCAACTATTTAGCCCTGCCAGGGGCACGAGTGTCCGTTGCGGATCTCATGGCTGAAGAAGGTCGCACTCAGGAAGAGATTGAAAAAACCCTCAGCACATCGGGAGTATCCCGACTAAGCGTCGAGAGAGACCGAAATTTCGCAGCGTTTACTCATGATGCACTCAATGTAGTATTGCAGCGCGCTGGTGGCGAACTTGACGCCATGGATGGGATTATCGTTGTTTCACAAACTTTCAATCGGCGTATCCCTGCAATCAGTCCCCAAATCAAGGAACAGATAGGCGCATCATCATCCGCGTTCTGCATTGACGTCATGGACGGATGCAACGGATTCATAAAAGCTGTTGCGATTGCAAAGATGCTGGAGCGAAATGGTGCTCGAAGAATTCTTGTCGTCGCTGGAGACATGAACTCTTCCATAACTCACGATTCGGCGTTAAGCACCAGAATTCTCTTTGGAGATGGACTCGGAATTAGTGTCTTCGAAAATGATGATACCGACGCAGATTGGGAAATCTTCAGTCAAGGTGACAGCAAGTCTGTGATAAGTTGCCAAACATTCGCGGGTCCCCTCGTCATGAACGGATTTGAGGTGTTTCGCTTTACTAGATCTGTCGTTTCACCTATGGTATTGAGGTACTTACGGAGTCGTAATTTGCAGATAACAGACTTTGATTTAGTGGGTTTGCACCAAGCAAGTAAGTTGGTCGTCGAGACGATGGCTGAAACTCTTGGAGTGAGTGACTGTCAGGGACGCAGATTTACTGCCGGAGAATACGGCAACATAGGTGCTGGGAGCATCCAGGGCTGGTTGGCTGAAGTCATGTCCAATGTGTCAAGTGATGATCTGAGGATGCTTGCCGTGGGCTTTGGAGCTGGTTTGTCCTGGGGCCTTTCGAGCTTCTGTGTAAAACTTAGAGACGGTGGTCAATTCAATGCCTAAAGTTCCTTACGAAGAGTTCAAGAGGCAATTTGCTGAAAATCTTGAGATTACGGACATAGATTCTCTTGATTTCCCCCTGGCTGAGATCAAGGAATTTGACAGCATGGGAAAACTTGTAATTTCTGTTTTGGTTGAAGATCTCTTTGGGATTTACATTGAGTACGAGATACTGGAAAGTCAAACGTCTTTACATGATCTTTACGCGTTCTGTCTGCTGACTTCTTCTTCAGATCAGACCAAAGAAATTTAGGTCGAGAAATACTCAACAGAGCGTTGAAGTTCAGCCCTCGGAGTGAGTTGAGACATTTCAGCGTTACTGCGTTTTTGAGAACGATTCGAAGAGCCTCTTAACCGGCACGAAATCTTAAGAATCACCTCAAGAGCTGGATCTTGTCCACCAAAACCTTGAAGTATCTTCGCAGGTAGAGACCTTCCATCTGATGGACCTCACTGTAGTGCTAAAAGTAGTCTGTTTAAAGTGTCTGCGTTCCGCGATAGAGACGCGTTAGTAATGGCCCACTCTTGTCCGGCTTGAGCTTGTTTCAGAAGCTTCTCTTTGTTGTGAATACACCACTTCAGATTTTGATACAAATTTGATCGATTGCTAACAATCCAAGGACTCTTGGAGTCCCTAACGAGATTGGTTTCATGTCTCCAATCAGCACTCGTCAAGACAACGCACATCTTTGCCATCGCTTCGATAGCGAAGACACCGGGCAGCATTGCAAATAGCTCGTTTACCACTACATGTGTGGTTTCAAGTTGCCTCATAACATCATCATGGCTCTGATTAATGAGCTCAATATACTTAATTTGACACCCTTCATTCTTCAATTGCTCAACCGCATCTCGGATTTGTTTGGTCCCCTTTAGAGTAGGATTTGAAGGTGCGTGGCAAATCACAACCTCTGATATCTCATGGAATTTCTGCGTCGAGTAATCAAATTGCTCATCGGGGAGAAGGTAAAAAACTGGTTGAAAGTCAGACTGTAAATATGACATTTGATCAATCTCAGAATTAAAAATTAGGTCTGCCCAGGCGTCAATCACGGAAGCTCGGCGACGAACCTCGTGTTCACGCCTCATGAGAACTTCAGAAGAGGTCGTTTCCTTGATTACGTGGGCAACAGTTTCAACCCCTGCGTCATTTCCCCATGCGTACAGCTTTTCTACGCTTCGTATCTCGCTCCCCGTCTGAAAACTGACAATCCGACATCCCCACTTTTTGAGCATCCGAAACTCATGACTTCGAAAGTCAGTCGATGCAGTAAGGAACGAACCAGCACCCACATATACGAAGCCTGAGACTTTACGACTCAGGTGCCCTAGTAATAGGGGGCCCAGAACCGCCGCAGCAAATCTCGTCCTGTAGCAGTAAGAATAAGAGTTTGAATAGAAACGATGAAGTTGTAAATTGACCGAGATTGCATTCGGAACAGCCATAGCCAAACTCGACACCACATTCGAAGTTTCCATGGGGCCGATTACCCAAAGATTCCTCGACTGCTTCATCCGGCAGCATCTGCGAGCCAACAGGCGCCCAAGATGTAGCAGAAGAATTTGGATGCCGAAGACCACGTTCTGCACAAATAACTTAAGCACTATCAGCGATTTCTGAACCATGACCGTCTAGCGAAAACTATCAATTCTCTGAATTGACTTCTGCTGGATTATCAATCGTGTGCTTTCTCTTCGTTAAGGTAGCTCTGAGTCATCTGAATTGTAAGTAATTTCCAAAATCGATCCACATCAACAGGCTTAGTAAAGTCAAAAATAGGCACTTGAAACTCTTGATTGTCTAGAGCTGCACTCAACGTATCCTGATGGAGCTCAAATTTCCTGGCAAGTTCCGCATATTTTCTGATCTCACTATTTCTGGAAAATTGTAGGTTGACAGAGAGTCTGTCAAATAGCCAAACCAAGCTTCGGAGAACTGGGGTTGGAAAGTCATACAACAGGCGTTCGCGAATACCAGGACATGGGACCACAAATTCCTTTGAGAGTGACTCTTCATTGTATGGAATGGCAGCAAGACTTGGAAGATTGGCAAAAAGCATTTTGCGATAGAAGTTCTTTTTGAAAATCTCATCACCCCTAAGCTCCAAAAGATTTTCGACGTACTCCAGATGAAGCATCGGAGTTAGCTCAATCACTGAGTCGGTGAGCCTTGCAGGAGAGTTAAAAGAGAATGCTGGTTGACGCCTGAACATTGCCCAATAACTGATCTTCTGTGCAGCGTTTTCTCCACTGCACTCAAGAAGTATTTCGAATAACTGTCTGCCAAAACTTCGCTCAAGATACTTCTGGTTACGCCTTCCAAAAATGACCCTCGCTAGATAGCGCGACAGTCGCGCCTTGTTCAGTGCCCATCTACGAATAGCGCGTACCGTCTTGTCAGGTCGAAGAAAGCCTGGGTGATTGGGGACATACGAACCAATTAATGTGTCGCCGGGCCATGCTCCAACAATCTGCGTCACTGACTCAGGGTTTCCCCGACGATACATATGAAGATTCGTTGCTGCCGCAAGGACTGACACCTGACCTCCTGTTAAGAGAAATGCACTCGATACATCCTCGGCAAAGATACCTAGCCGTTCAATACTGTGCTTGAGTCTGAGTACGGTCGCTGATCGCCCTGCGGCCTCAAGCTCACTAGGTGTAGCAATATCAACAGTACACGTTTGGATTTCAAGATCAGGGAATGCCTGCCGAATGGCACCAGCAGTAATTCGTGAGTCGAGCCCACCAGAAAGTTGTAGGACGAATTCCTGTTTATTCGCGAGTATTCTCCTGCAACCATCAACAAGACTTTTAAACGTTTGGATTGCGTGAATCTCAATCGATGTTCTTCTTTCACGATATTTGAGAGGCTTTGTTGAAAGTAGGGTGGTGGTGATAGAACCAGTAGCGTTAAGCCGAAACGTAATCCTCTCTGACGGCCAAAGTCGTTTGACTTCTGCAATAGTTGTTTCACGTGTGATGCAGTGCCCAGTAATAAAGAGACTGTAGGTTGGCTTCAAATCAAGTTTTTTCAGGCGAAAAAACTTTGCTATCGCAAAAATGTCGTTGCTTATTGCACATGCTGCCCCGTTCTGGTACGTAAACAAAGGCATGCTTGAAAAAGCGTCTGTCAAACCATCTAACTCGTATTCGTCATGGTGAGAAAGAATTGAGACTTTGAGATATTCGCCGGATTCCAAACGCTGAGAGTCAAAATATCCGAGAGTCCGAGAGATGATGGTCTTCTGAGGGTCTGTTGAACTTTCTAGTTCCAAGTTATATGAGATGAAACTCGGCCCATTGAGAATAGTTGCCTTTTGGCAGTACCGAGTTTCTGACATTCGAATCAGGTGTTCATCTAAACGCTCCACCGCAGCATTGGCGTCGAATCGCTTGGTGTAGAGGGCTCCAAAGACAATCATGTAGTTGCTTCATGCACAGTGTGTGCGATCCTCTGCGAATTCATGGTTTTCGTCTCGTAGATCAACGTCGCTTCTCTTCAAGATCTCGTGGAATAGTCGCGGACGATCTGCATTGTCCAGAAGAGAGTACTTTGATTGAGACATGTAGACATCAAGCACTCAAACTAAAAGGCTTCACAAAACACTCTTGTTTTCCCTTGTTCAGAGATTATCATCTCAATAGGTCGATAAATGAGTGATCAACGTCAGTTTACGTGGCAAGCTCTTGAGAGAGAATACCAAGCGGCTCAGGACAGAGGGTATACATTTCTATCTTGCTACGGCTATGTTCTCAATAAAACGAACCTGCCGACACGAACCATTGTGAATCGTGTCGATATTGATTTGTCCGTAAAAAAAGCCGAAAGACTAGTTCGAATATTTGATCAACTCTCGATTCAGGCAACGTTTTTCGTGCGGCTACACGCACCTGAGTACAACCCGTTTTCTTTCGAAAATTTTCGAATTTTGAAATTGATTAGGGACCATGGCTACGAAATTGGACTGCACTGTGAAGTAATGGATCAATCGTGGATCTGGAATGAGGCAGGGTCAAAGTGTCTTGAGAGGGATATAACGGTTCTTCAAACGATGCTGGACATTCAAATCGTCGGTCTGGCAAGCCACGGAGGTTTGACTGGGCTAAACAATCTCAGATTCTGGGACGAACACAAACCTTCGGACTTCGGATTAGTTTACGAAGCATACGATCGTCTTGACGCTTTTTGTCTGTTTCATGATGCACTTTACATAAGTGACTCGGAATATACCCAATGGAAGTCGTATAAGAATGGCGTTCTTCAATCAGGCGACCGACGAAGTCTGAGCGAACACCTTGACGATGATCCGCCACTTGTATACCTTCTAGTTCACCCTGATACCTACTTTGAGCGACACATTTACGAGAGCGAGTAGATTCACGTTGATGGTGAAGAGCTTCTCAGTAAATGAACTCCTCACAATGCTTGGCTGTACTTACAAAGTGGTGGGTATCCAAGACGCCTTTGTTCGGAGTTTTGACCCAATTCATGCGTCTACCGCTTCTTCTTTAGCCTGGGTTAGAGCCGAGGGCGCTGAAGGCTCGAGGGAAATCAGCAGCTCGTTGGCACCAGTAGTAATTTGCGGACAGGTCGACGTCGAGAGAGTTGACTTAGAAAAGCGCACCCTAATCATCGTTGACAATCCACAACTCACATTTCTTCGTGTCGTAAAGGGCTGCGTGGAAAGCAACGCGAAACGACGAGATGTAATCCACGAAACTGCAATTGTTTCGCCACTTGCAACACTCGCGGAGGGAGTAAGTATTGGGCCTTACGCAGTGATCGGAGCTTGTGAGATCGGGACAAATAGCAGTATCGGATCTCATTCAGTGATTCATGACGGAGTCGTAATTGGCAATAACGTCATCATCTCTGAATTCTGCAACGTAGGTAGCAACGGTTTCAGCTATGTTCGTAATGAATCTGGAAATTGGGAGAATATGCCGCATATTGGAAGAGTTGTGATTGAAGATGATGTTGATGTTCTTTCCTTCACAAACATCGGCCGAGCGACCCTCGGAGAGACACGTATTGGGCACGGTTCAAAACTTGACCACCATTGCCATATTGCGCACAACAGCACACTCGGAGCACGAGTTCTAGTTGCGGCCGGTGTTGTAGTCGCTGGAGGTACCCACATTGGTGATGACTCGGCTCTTTGGATTGGCTCTACCATCCGTGACAACCTGCGTATTGGGCGTGAGGCAGTAGTCGGTCAATCGGCCGCCGTCGCAGGCAACATTCGCACACGCGAAACTTGGGTTGGCAACCCCGCCCGACGAGTTCCGAATTTTGATGAAAATCAGTGAATGCACCAAGGCTAAACGCTGATACGCCATTGAGCTAAACGAAAACGACATCTAAGTCGAAGTTTTGAGTGGCGGGCTTACATGTATTTCACTAATTTACTTGCGGGAATCTTTAGCGAATTCCAAGGTTTCTCTAAAGTCGTGATCCATACTTTGTTTTCGTGATGTCGCGTAGCTGTTCCTTAGACGGCATGTTCACTAAGACTCCCTTGCCACGTCCTTGAAACACAAACATACTCCCTACGCCTGCCCCGAGAGCCCCTGTATGAAAAAAGAGGCTCTCTATGTCTGCGAGCGATCCTGCACCGCCATTAGCAATCACTGGTATGCCGACGGCAGACGCGACTTCTTTTATCGCAGGAAGGTCATAGCCGCTCCATGTCCCCTCAGAATCGATAGACGTAAGGAGCAGTTCACCTGCACCATACATTTCAGCTCGCCTGCACCATGAGACTAAGTCAAGCTCTGCTCTTCTGCGGCCGTTCCTCGAGAACACTGCTCTTGAATTATCTCTCATTCTTCGAAAATCCACACCTACTACTACGGCCTGGCTCCCCAAGGCATGTGCAAGATTGCTTATCAGGTTTGGTTCCTCAATTGCGGATGAGTTAATAACAATTTTTTCGAATCCTAAGTTCAATATCTTCTCGCCTTGCTCGCAACTCGAGATGCCTCCGCCATACGCGAGAGGCATGAAACATTCACTCGCAACACTCTGAAGAGTCTTGAAGTCAGGTCCGCATTGGTGTACTGTCGGAGAAATATCGAGCAAAACCAGTTCATCCGCCTCCAGTTCATTAAAAATCAAAGCTGTGTTAACCGGGTCGCCTATGTATGTTGGAGACTTAAACTGTTTAGTCTTTACCAACGATCCATTTGTGAGAAGCAACACTGGTATTACGCGATTCTGGAGCATCTACATCTCCGAAAATGAGCGAAGAATTTCCATGCCACTTTTCAAACTTTTTTCAGGGTGAAACTGCACCCCGAAGATATTTTTGTGATTGATTCCGGAGTTGAACTCTTCACCGTACACGGTACTAAGCATTCGGGTATTGGCGTCTGCAACTACTACATGATACGAGTGCGCAAAGTAAAATCGAGAGTGCTTGCTGATCGACTCTGTCATAGGCGTCCGATTTGTGATTTTGACCTCGTTCCATCCCATGTGTGGAACTCGAAGTTCGGGTTGTAAGGCAAGTCTGACCACTGAACCAGGTATCCAACCCAGGCCTTCTTGATTTCCTTCCTCGCTGAAATCTGTAAATAGCTGCATTCCCAAGCAGATTCCAAGAATCGGAATTTCCCGATTGAGAACTACTTCGTCAAGTGCATCACGCAAACCGGGCAAACCGTTGATACGTTGCATCGCGATACCGTAAGCACCTACTCCAGGTAGCAAGAGTTTGTCGGCGCGTAAGATATCTGCGGGTTCATTTGTAACAATCACTTCTTCCCCGATGTGCTGAAACATGTTGACGAGTGATCCAATATTTCCCATTCTGTAGTCAACGATGGTTATCACGAGTGTTTCCTCAACGGGAAACAATATTTGAGATAGAAGCTCATCGGTACCATCCCAAATCTTGCCAAGACATAGAAAAGCGGCCGTAGGAGTTCAAATCTCCTTTTGTAAGTCTTAAATTGACGCCAAGTTCTACGTGGTCCATTCATCAGTAGCAAGTACTCATCATCTGTCAGATCAAGTCGCTTCTTGACATACCGCACTAGATTTTTCTCTACGTGTACTGGCGTTCCATACTCCCTAATCGCTTCTTCACGCGTTCGCTTACCGCTTCGAACATCCGCAGCCAGCGATAAGTTTCGGAGGTCAACTCCGAACCGCTGAGGAAGCCATACAGTATGAGCGAATGCCGAGGCTCGATTCTCGAGATGGTGACCTCCGTAGTAACGCCATCCGAGTTCCTCTTGGAGTCTCTTGCGGGCGCTTGTCTTGTCGTATTCGAGATACCATAGAGGTCGAATGATTTGCTGTCGATAAATTACTGACCACTTGAGGAACGTCCAAAAACCCAGACTGGGAAATGATTTTGGCTTGAAGTCTCCAAAACGTCGGCAAATATCCATAACGTATGCATTATCGAAATAATTGCCACCAATTGGTGAGATGCCTTCGGTAACAAATGAGTGTCCTTCAAGAATGTACTTCACTCGATGGTAAGCCGCGACTTTCCGTAAGACTGAGATGAATGCGATATCAGTGTCGGCGTCGAACTCTGGTACTCCAGCTTTCAGGATTGCAAGCTTTGTTTGATCCTGTTCTTTGTTATCTATGACATAGGTGACGAGATCAATCCCTAGTTTCTTGGTCACGATTGCGATATTTTGCGTTGCAACAGCACTGTTCCAGGTGTTGTCGTAGTGGACTGCCAGCGGTCTAAGTCCTACTTCCTTTGCCAGCAACAAGAGAAAAGATGAATCGGTACCGCCACTAACTCCAACAATGCAGTCGTAATCCGCGTTCTGTTGGACTAGCTTGATTTTTTCAACAAGCTTTCGAAACTTAAGTTCTCCCCGGGCTGTACCTGTCCCATAGCTGCTGACTAATGAATCAACTTGACGACAGTAGTTACAAACACCTTCGTTGTCGAAAGAGATTTCACTGACTTTTTCGTCATAAATACATCGAGTACAGGTCATCACCTGGACCCCTCGGGAAACTGCCACAACACCTCTACACGTCTCTGTTTTGTTGACTCTCATCGTTGCGCCGAATACGTCTAATCGCATCCGCAACTCGTTCCTCAGTGAAAACCCCCGAAATCACTCGATTGCGATCCACGAGTGAGCCTGATTTGACAACCCCAGAGACAGTTGACATCGGTCTTATCACCACATTGTCTCCGATTTTGGTGCCAGGGAGTATAACACTGGGGCCGAAGATTGATACGCCATTCCCGATGAATGTTGGTGCCTTCTGGATCATTTGACTCCCAATGCGGTTATCCCGAGCCAAATTCGAGAGATGGCTTGCGTGTGACCAAACAAAAACCGAAAGCCCAATCGAGCAATCTGACCCAATGGTGAGACCTCCCGAAGCATCAAGAACTGCATTTTCACCGATCCAGCACCGTTCTCCGATGAAGAGGTTCTCAGGTGAGAGAATCTTCGCACCTTCCCTGATTCGACATCCCGCCGGGAGACCGAAGAGCTCAGCTCGTTCATCATCAGTGAGTAACTGTGCGGCGATTCGCCGCAGAATGTCTTCTCTCAACTGAGTATTTCTAGGCAATTCACTTAATGGCAGAACCTTGATTAAGTCTAATAGTGTTGAGAGAATCTTGTCCATCGTGCTTGACCTCAATACAGATTGTAGACATCACAAAATCATAATGGAATTCTGCTCTGCTGTAGATCAGTTCATTGAGATTCTTGGCATCTCACTTAAGAACTTGAAAAGCTTCATTTACATAATCGTATGTTGTGATCAGGAGGGGAAGTGTCTCGAGTAACAGGAAAACGCATTCTCGTGGCAGGCGGTGCTGGATTCATCGGAAGCCACGTAGTCGATCGACTTCTCCTCGAGCGCCCCGAGAGGGTAATTGTCGTAGACAATTTCTTCTTGGGCCACGACGATAATCTCCAAGATGCTCGAAAGACATACAGCTCGCTTGAGGTACTGCGGCTAGATGCAGGGGATTTCAGCTCAATCTTTGAAGTAGTCCGGGAAAATCAGGTTGATGCGGTCCTAAATCTCGCAGTCGTACCTCTACCTCTTTCTCTCCGATACCCATCCTGGACTCTGAAGACAAACATTGACACCGTAACCGCACTTTGTGAATTGGTGAGACTTGGTGCAGTCCGCGAGTTATTGCACGTATCTAGTTCTGAAGTTTACGGATCGGCTAGATACGTTCCCATGAGCGAAGAGCATCCACATGACGTGACCACTCCATACGCCGCAAGTAAATCGGCTGGTGATCAAATCGTCAGTTCGTATGTGAAGACGTTTGGAATTACTGCCCGAACAGTTCGGCCTTTCAACAACTTCGGGCCTCGACAGAATCTTGGTTCTTACGCTGGAGTAATTCCAATCGTCGTGAATCGACTTGCCAGAGACTTGCCAATCCAGATAACTGGTGATGGGACTCAGACTAGAGACTTTGTCTTTGTCAAGGAAACTGCTCGAGGGATCGTCGATGTATTTAACAGTGACAATTGCCAGGGGATGACTCTAAATTTTGCAACCGGGGTTGAAACGTCAATCAATGAAATAGTGAATCAGATTGCCAATCTGATGGGAAAGAACAGTCCCGAAATTCAATTCGTTCCGTCTCGCGATGGTGATGTAGTGAGGCATTGTGCCGACACTTCCAGGGCAAAGCAGATTCTTGGGTACTCAGCAGATCCAATGTCAACTTCTCAGCTCGAAGAGACCGTCGCTTGGTACCTTGGTAGATTCAAATTGTGAAACTAACTGAGTTATCGGTTGGCCAAGACGAACTTGACGAAATTCAGAAGGTGTTTGAATCTGGGTATCTCACACAGGGTCTGAAAACTAGTGAGTTCGAGGATCGAGTCAAGAAATTCACAAAGAGCAAGTGGGCTCATGCCACTAGTTCTGCGACAACTGGACTCCATCTATCACTCGTTGCCATTGGAGTAGGAGCGGGAGACGAAGTCATAATTCCCGACTTTTCATTTCCTGCTACCGCAAATGTTATCGAGCAACTTGGCGCTACTCCCATTTTTGTGGATATCTCTCTTGATACGTTCAATGTTGATGCCACCAAGATAGCAACGGCGCTCTCGCCTAGAACGAAGGCGATCATGCCCGTCCATGCATTTGGTTTATGTGCGGAGATGGACACAATCAAGGACATCGCAGATAATTACTCAATTGATGTAGTTGAGGATGCAGCATGTGCTCTCGGTGCTACCTATAAAGGCGTGTCTGCCGGCAAATTCGGACGACTGGGAGTTTTTTCTTTTCATCCGCGAAAAATCATTACCACTGGCGAAGGCGGAATGATTATCACGGATGACGATGAAATGAGTGAACGGTTATCTCTATTGAGAAGCCACGGAGCTATACGGTTGGACCACTATCTTCAATTCGAAGAAATCGGTTTTAACTATCGGCTGAGTGACATAAATTCTGCAATTGGTGTTGTTCAGATGAAAAAGATTCAAGCCGTTCTCACTGGCCGGAGGCATGCAGCTATGGCGTACTCCATGCGACTGTCTGGTATCGACGGAGTAAGTGTACCTTCAGAGCCAATTGATCATTTGCACTCGTATCAGTCTTACGTGATTATTCTTTCAAGACCGATCAATCGCGACAAGGTTATTCGCCTTATGCGAGACGCCGGAGTAGAGACAACATTGGGTACCTACGCCATGCACCTTCAACCGGTATTTCGACGAAGATACGGGCTCAGCGATGCAGACTTTCCTAATGCATCACATGCGCATCGTCAGTGCCTCACGCTTCCGCTGGGTCACTCCATGACTAATGTCGAGATTGACTTTGTGTGTGACAACTTGTTGAATGCTATCAAACTCTCAAGAGATGATCATAAAGCCAACTATATGAGTGGCTGATTCTTCTCTTGTAAGTCTTCCTGTTCGACAAAGTTCTGGCTCTATCATTGACCAACTCGTGTGTACGTCTCTCGTACTTTCGGTAACACATTTGCCTTTAGGTGTGCAAGATCTCAAGTGTTGGCTAGTGAAGCAGACGTTGGCCCCAGCCATGAGGCATCATTATCCTGATCTTGCTATTCCTTAAGCTGACTAGATTTAATGCATCAGTCAAAACGTGACACAAATTGTATTGGCGACCTTTACCGGTTTAGCGCTCACAATATCGGTAGTGCGACTGTCTCGCCGCGGTCAACTTTCGTTTCGATACACGGTTGGCTGGATTGCAGTCGCCAGCATCGGAATCCTCGGGGGTCTCGTGATTCCACTCGCCGAACCGGTGGCCGAAACACTCGGTCTATCGGCAGCAGCGCTTTTGGCGCTGGTTGCGCTTGTCTTCTTCGTACTCATCGCCATTCAACTCTCAATCTCCATCTCGGGCCTGCAGAGGCAGAACCGCACACTCACCGAAGAGGTCGCTCGCTTGCGCCACGAGATTCGCACCTCGTCACCACGCAACGGCTAAGCCACCGTCGTTCCGCATGATCAATACCCGACCGCTGCTCGTCATCGTGCCAGCACTCAATGAACAAGAGACCATTCAGCAAGTGGTACGTGAGATTCGTGCCGAACAGTTTGATGTGCTCGTCGTCGACGATGGCTCCACCGACGACACCGCCCAACGTGCCGAAGCAGTAGGTGCGACAGTTCTGCGCTTACCGCTTAACCTCGGAGTGGGCGGGGCACTGCGAGCTGGGTTTCGCTTTGCAGTCGACCACGACTACCCCGCTGTCGTGCAAGTTGACGCCGATGGGCAGCACCCCGCCAATCAGATTCGCAATCTCATTGCAGCTGCCACACAACTCAATGCCCACCTCGTGATTGGTAGCCGCTACCTCTCGCCTGACGCCACGCTTATTCAAACTGCATCTCGTCGTCTTGCCATGCGACTACTTAGCAAAGTGATGTCGCATGCAGTGGGCCATACCATTACCGACTCAACCAGCGGATTTCGCATCATCTGCGAGCCATTGCTCAGCGAGTTCGCCCACGATTTTCCTGCCTACTACTTGGGCGATACCTACGAAGCCACCGTTGCGGCTGCACGCGCCAGATACCGTGTAGTCGAAATACCCGCTGCACTCGGCAACCGCAACCATGGCGTCTCATCGGCCAGCACTATGCAAGCCATCGTTCTCATTGCCAAGGTGCTGATTGTGACCGTCTTACGTCTGCAGCCGCGCCTGCAGCCACGCCCACATACGCGCCACGACCACTAACCAACTCACTACGCCCACAACAATTCGAGAACTACGCTCAAAGGCTGGTACGGCAGCGCACATGGGGTCAACGGCATCACATCGAGGCGATATTGCAGACAGTGCAGTGATCGCTGCAAGTGCTCGAGTGTGGGATCACGTTCAAATTCGCGAGCGGGCAATTGTCAGCGATGAGTGCATCATCGGCCGTGGTGCCTACATTGGCATCGGTGTTTATCTTGGTCGGGCGTGCAAAATTCAAAACCATGCCTTGGTCTACGAACCAGCTCACTTGGGTGACGGCGTGTTCGTTGGCCCCGCCGCTGTGCTGACGAACGACCGGCTTCCGCGTGCAGTGAACCCTGATCTCACCCTCAAATCTGCAAGTGATTGGGATGCCGTAGGTGTCACCGTGCACGACGGCGCTTCAATTGGTGCCCGATCAGTGTGCGTTGCGCCACTCACGATCGGGGCTTGGGCGATGATCGGGGCAGGCTCGGTGGTTACTCGCGATGTTCCAGCTCATGCTCTGGTGGTTGGAGTTCCCGCAAAACAAGTTGGTTGGGTGAGCAAGACCGGTGAGCGGCTCGTGCAGGGGGCTTCACCGAGTGAGTGGCGATGCCCAAGCATCGGTACTCTCTACACCGAGGTGAACGGGGCACTCATAGAGGTTGCGAAGTGATTCCCGCAGCAAAGCCCCTGGTCGGCCGAGCAGAGCGAAAAGCCGTTGCCCGCGTAATGAAATCGGGTGGCCTTGCGCAAGGCCCTGAGGTTGCAGCCTTCGAGAAGGAATTCGCCCAACTCGTCAATGGTTTCGAATGTGTTGCGGTCAACTCCGGTACGTCTGCGTTGCACTTGGCATTCCTCGCCGCAGGTATCGGGCC
>Ga0169931_10007568_pt1 | contig 16071 bp, 7 predicted proteins | sample Kivu_15m_20L_FD_129675 | JGI IMG/M metagenome (GOLD analysis project Ga0169931, IMG submission 129675) | Freshwater microbial communities from Lake Kivu, Western Province, Rwanda to study Microbial Dark Matter (Phase II) - Kivu_15m_20L... | ecosystem: Environmental > Aquatic > Freshwater > Lake ...
TAAAGCAAAAGACTGAAATAAAAAAACAATCTAATGAAAATAGACTACTAAGTATTAGCAATAGATCTAAAAGATGCTTAGAATTCATTCGGGTAATAGGTATCTTTACGAGTTCTTTTTCAAAATAAAATAAATTCTTTGCATAAAATACATGCTGAGATGAATATCAAACAACAAAAGTTACTTAGAGATTTGCAGAGACATCTTTAAGAAATAAAGTCGCTAAAATAGGGTTTAGAGAAGGAAAAGGAGCAACATTAAAAATTAAAAAAATATGTGATCACTCAAAAAATATAAATGAAGTAGACTAAACTATAAAATAACCAATTTATCTAAAAAATTAAAGATCTATAAAGATCAATCACTAAACTTTTGTCTCTTTAGGTACACTGGAGACTTAAGACTAAGTAATCTGTGTAAAAAATCAAAGAATATGCAGCTTTGGAGAAAAATCTTGAGAAAAAATAGGCAATTATGAAAGATTTAAACAAACTTATTTAGGTATAAAAAGCTCATTTACAGGAATAAAGTTTTAAAATTATCGAGCAAAATAAATCACTCACGATCAGTCTTGACGATAAGAATCGAATGATTGCTGAGTTAATGGTATAAAAAAGAAATTTGTAAATATTTAATACGGAATATACTTCTGTATTGCACCATAGTCAGGTTCAGACTCAACTAAAATAGTAAAAAATCAAGGAAATAACATAAAAATGTAAGCAACTTGAATAAAAAATCAACTAATTGGTAGTAAAAAACCAGTAATTGAGCATGTAACTTTAGTAGAGATAAAAAAGACTGTAAAAATGCTACTAGTAGATAAAGTAAATGAAAAGAACAAACATATAACTAGACTAACAACTGACCTTTCTTACTAACACATATGAAATGCACTAAAATAAAAAGATTTAGCTAGAACAATAGTTAAAAATTAATAAAAACACGATTTTCGATCTTACGATTTAGAAACTAAGCTTCGAAAAAGATAATAAATAAAAAGCAAATATTATTTAAAAGCTGTAAAAAACCATAGCTTAAAATTTTATCTTACATCTTTAAAAATAAAAGACGAATCTGATTAAACTAGCTGATTGCTAGGTGCAGTTATAATAAACAAAAAAGACTCTTCGCGATTTAGACTAATAATGTTTCAAAGTCCGATAGACTGTATAGGTCCAATATCAAAAATTGAAAGATCAGTAATTTTAAAAAAAGAATCTACAATTGCTTTATAAAAACTCATTGTTAATGTACTAAAAATCAAAAGAAAGAGCCCTTGATCTGAGCATCAAGCTATCTAGTTTATAGTAAAAACATAACTAAAGTTTGCTTTAAAAATCAAAATTTTAGCGTAAATTATCGAACTAAAAATTGAAAGACATACAAACGATTGAATAGATTAACAAAAAAGCTGGACAGTTATAAACATAAAAAGATTTTATCAAGCATTTCGCCCATCCGATGATAGTGTAAGACCTCTAAGCTAGCTTTTTAAGACTGCAATATAAGCTTGGATCTGTAACTTAGCAAATGAAAATGTAGCAATAAATATCAACTAAATCTCTAAAACAACTGCAAAAATAATTAATAACAACACAGAAAGATATGAAAAAACAATAGATATACTATCAGAAAGTATTAAATCAAAGTTAATCTGCTTTGTAGTATTAAAGCGGTATGGCTTAGAGAAATAACAATAAGATATATGATTATGAAATAAGGATCAAAAGTTTATAGAATATTGTGTAGTCGCAGTAGCTTAAAATCAGAACACAATAACGTAAAATTTCAAAATTAAAAGGGTAAATCGTATAATCATAGTCGGAAGATTAAAACAGTTCATAAAATAATTAATTTTATAACTAAAATAATACCTTTGATCAAAAAGGAAATCAACGACCTTAGCTCGTTGGCTTTAGAAAACGATTAGTACTGAACCACAAGTAAAGATAATCATAAAATGTAAACAAAAATAAAAAACCTTAGGTTTCCTAAATAAAAAAACTAAGATAAAAGTAGAAATAGCTCGCCTACGCACTAAAATAAAAATAGCTTTAAATCAGATCCCTTATAAACCAAGTATAAATCGTATATGACAAAAATTCTTAGCTTTCAGAAACCGCACTTACTAGAGAGAAGCTTATTAGTCAAAAATAATAGATAATAGAGTACATTTAGACCCAGAAAGACAAAATATTATAGCAAAAGTAGTAGCTTTAAGGTACTATAAAGTAGCTACAAATATACTAGTAATCTCTGAAATAGTGTTTAAACGAGAAAGACATCATTATAAACCAAAAGATTCAATAACAACTAGCATTAACTAAAACTCTCAAAAAAACTCAAACAGATTTGATATTAATGACCCGTCAATACGCATCAGTAGCCCCTAGAAACGGTATAAATTAACCTTCATTCCTATATTCGCAAAAAAACTGGCGAAAAGACTTCAAGAACAAGGTGCGAAACAGTTCGATCTACTACAACAAATGATATGTCTATTTTCTACAACAAATGATATGTTTTTTGATTGATTTATAAAAGCGGATTTATAATCTACCAATATGGAGGAATATCAAAGAACTCTCATTGACGTCATAGGCTGGATTTATTTCTTCGCCTGGTCGTTTTCGTTCTACGGACAAATCTACGAAAACTTCAAACAAAAAAGGTAGTGTTAATGTCACTCAGCGTCTAAGGTATGAACTTCGATTTTGTTGCTATGAATCTTACAGGATTTACTTTCTATTCTATCTACTGTTCCTATGGATATTTCGTCAATACGGACCAAACTGGACAAGTTGACCTTAACGATCTGCTTTTCGCGTATCATGCTTTCATCGCTACTTGTATCACTATTCTTCAGATTTGTTTTTTCCCCAAAAAACATAATAGAATACATTTTCCTACGCTATTATACCTCATCGGACTATGGCTTTTCCTTATAGGTTGGACATTATACATCGAAGTAATACTTTAGTTATGTAGCTTTTCGCAGAGGTAGATCAGTTCAGTCCAAAAGTAAAATCCATAAGCATGATGGGATATTTCAAACTATCTATAAGTTTCCTCAAGTATTTGCCTCAATTTTACTGGAACTACAAAAGAAAATCAACAAAAGGATGGTCTATTTTCAATATAATACTCGATCTGACAGGTGGACTGTTTTCGTTCGGACAGATGGGACTCGAAGCTATCTTCGGTCAGGAAGTTTAGATCAATATAGTCAAAACTGTACTTGGTATCATGGTCGTTTTCTACGATATCGGGTTCATTATCCAACACTATTGTTTGTATCCAGAAAAGAAATCTAAATATGTTTATGCTAATGAAAGTCTTGTGACTTAGAATGGGCTTTAAGGAAATCTACTGTAGACGCACGAAAACAAAGAAATCAAACAATGATTAAGAAAAATAAAATTTGAGATAATTTTTATCAAAATATGAACTAAATTTCGTATTTTTTTACTATATTACATTAATCTCTATAATTTGTGTAAACGTATACATAGATTAGTATTTATTATGACAATTTTATATTGAATAGATATCTGTATGGGCGCGCATTTTTCTAATCTATAAACATATACTAATGTCTTATTCCTCACGTTTCAAGCCCAAAAAAGATCAAAACCCTCCTCAATTTCCCTTTGATCACGGCAGAATCCGACCCGAAGTGGCCACCATGCTCGGCTAGCTCTAAAAGTAATACCTCGACCGGTACATGATCCTAACTCGAAACAGAAACACTTTCAGTTCTATTCTGCTTTAAAGGTACTTGAGCCAATACTTAGTGTTAGTTGTTAGCTGGACGGAGCTGGAGTGTAGATCGACAAAATAAAGCAACTCTGCAATATTTTTACGCACAGTGACTACAAATGATCTAAATAAAAGTTATATATCACTCCACTTCTATCGAATTCGACATGTTCATCTCGTTATTATCCTCCAAAGAATTATCATTAAAACTGTTCTACTATACCGTCTACTATTGAGCCCCCTGTAGCCTAGATTTCAGCTTAGATTTCGATTTCTTTTATTTCTTATTTTTACTCTTACTTTTGCTCTATTTTTACTTGAATATTGCATTTAGATTTACTTAGCTTTTTTATTCGAATATTTAGTAGTGTTATGATGGTCGATCTGCCGAGGGAGGTGGAACTTTTTCTTAACGATTACTTATAATTTATTATGCGAAAGATTGCTAATTTACAGGATCGTATCTGCTTCCTTTAGGCGTGGGTAATACTTAATCAGTCGACAATCTTTCCTCCATTTTTTTCTAGGCCCCGAACTATCTGATCCTCTGCCAGACATCTCCGACCATATGCCTCAACCTGTAGGCATGATTCCTTACCCACCTGACCGCCAGGTACCCTATCAAGACAGCTACAGCGATCAAGAAGACAACAAATATCTCCATAGATATATGTATAATTTATATTAACAGCAAACTATATTTAAATGAACTCATATCAAGAATGAAAGTAGGGATCCATGTTCAACTAGCCAGGTTATGCCACGTTTAGAGATACCTTTACGAGATCTTATTATGAGATGAAATCGATTCGATCGGTCTTGCAGGCTGTTGGATTGAATGCTTTTGGCTATTATTTGTTTGAGATTATTCTTTTCATTCCGAAGAGTTTGTCACGTAGCTTAGAAATGCTTGATTATCTGTCTTCTTTTTTCTATGATCCCAGTCCCGTTCGCTCAGATTATAGTTTTGTGCCTTATTTTGGTCTGCGGCTTTGCACAAGCGTAGCGAACGATAGATTTTTATTGCCTGAACTTTGATAACTGTTCTAGTAGTAATCTGTTTAGTTTCTTTTAAGTTTCTTCGGTGGTCCAAATTCTAATTTTTTCGGAGTGATCTCATAGTAGGCCTGAGAGTAGTTATTTTCCTTGCATTCTGAGGCAGCTTACCCGAAAGAAAGCGGCTTATGTTTTTTAGCAGTATCGTATTTGGGGTAGAAACCTGAGTTGAGTTGAGTTTTGATGGGAGATATTTCTTAGGTGTGGAAGTTGTTGATGTTGCGAGGGGTCGAGGAAAGGGGAGGTTGAGGACGGGCGAGGGGTGATTTTGGAGTTGGATTCATGATTTGTTTTTTGATTTATTTGAACTTGAGCATGGCTCGAATTATTATTAAAATATATTTGGCTTATAAGTCTGCTTACTTAGGGTCAAAAATTAAATTATAGTAAAAAAATAAGAGAAGAAAAATCATTTTTTATTGTTAAAATATAATAATTGATATATAAATGGTCATTTGAAGCATATATGTCATATATTGATGAATATGAGTCTCATCCAATCAAAGTGTAGAAACTTTCAAGGTTTTCCTTATCTTCTTCTTTTTATTTGCGCGACAAATGCAAAATAGCGATTCCTACAAGCAACAAAGCAACAATCACCAACAGCAAAACTAAAGCCATTTTTTAGGTAGGTTCGATCAAGACTTCAAGTGTCCATTTTTATTTTCCATGCGAAGTTATGATGATATCTGAGTTGGGAACTATCGGAGTCCACATGTCTGAACCCACCTTAATATACGCAACTTTACACCATCTGTGACTGTAAGGTACTATAGATAGTTGTTAGTACGACCCAATCCGAATCTCACATAAGGTAGCATGAGAGCTCTACCGGTTTGAGGAAGTTGCGAGGCTGTTAAAGGGGCAAGCATTCCATTCAAAAGAGTCACGTAGACTCCTATAACTCCTCCGACTACTATTTCATAGTAGTGATGATTGACAATAGTTACACATACAAAAAAAGCATCGTAATCGAAGTTGTTATAGACTGGTTGAAGTGAAGGTTTTGCGAGTCTTTCGATTATAAAATCAAGTTTCCCGTCTTATCCTATATCGACGAAAGACATTTTAGTGGAAGGAAATGATGGAAAATCATCCCTTTTAAAGGTTCTGATATTGTGTATAGCATCTTGTTTAGTAAAAGCTTCATTAAAGCTCAAACAATTTTCATCCACACAAGCTTAGTTTCTCAGCAAGGCAACATAAGGTAAGTCATTTTCAATAAAAGTCAAAGATAAATCCGGATATGCATCGTTGTTATAGTCTCCAAACAAAAGCATGGCATCTTCATACAAAGCGAATCCTAACCATATTTTTTGAATCTGACTTATCTATCCTTCCCTTAAACTCAAGTCATAGACATCTTTTTACATACAGTCACATATTTTTCCAGGATATTTGTGGTAATGTATGTAAAGATATGAAGATTTTGTAAGAATTATCAGATCGGGTTTACCATCATAATCTATTTATTAACAATATTACTTATGTCTTCAATCATAAAATGTTTTATATTGTCTTAGATGGTTACTTGAGAATGCAAGGTTAATTTTCCTTAGTTTCCTATGAAAAATTGAAGCAGACTATGATCTGGATTGCTTGGATGTGGCCCTGATAGAACTAGATCGGTCTTACAATCTCCAGAGTAATCTCCTGAAAAAGAATGCGTATAAGTGTATATTTTTTATTAAGATTGAGTCATTTCTGCGAGGGGAGTTGAAGAAATATCATGATTTTAATCTTTGAGGAAAATAGTTGGCTAGCCATTAACAGAATAGAGAAGTCCTACCTAGCCTAGCCATTCGATAAGGGAAGGTTAAGTCGAGTCCATGGCGCTTAGTCGTGCCAGCCAATATGTCATCTAATCAAATTTGCATTAAAAATTTAAACATTAAAAGTGAGTGAAGCCTTACTTGTAGTTATTTTCTTATTTGTAAAACTAACAAGTCACGAATCCATCGATTCCTTTAGAAATGGCTAAACTATAAAGAGTTGGTGAGACTTAATGCCTACCTGCAAAAAGATATTATTATCTTTTTTTGTTCCAAAGGTAGATGTTTATATAGGCTTTTTGGGTGATCTATGATACGCTTTTAGTGATGATGTCGATGCTTAGTTAAGGAGGAAGTACCTGTCATCGCGATCGCAATCGTAATATGCCATTACGTTTTATTCGTCTGTTTGACTAAATGATGCTGCAAATCCTGGCACGAATCCAACCTGTTTAGGCTGATTAGCCACAACCATTGCAACGAAACTCATCAAAATCAATGCCAAAGTCCCTAATGCTCCCTTACAAATCGGCATATTTGATTTGATACTATAAACTACAAATTAAATAAACGCTATTGCATTCACATGATTATTGAAGTCATCATTAATCATCTTCCTATGCGACCTACTTGAATAAAGAGTGAGCCTTAGGTCTAGTGAATTAGCTCAGCATGCTTTTTCTTGAAGGCAGCCACGTACAAAGCAATGGGGATCTTTGATTTTAATCTTTCATTTAGGTTATTCCAAGCAAAGTTGTATAATCTTTTTAACTTTTTGACCATCTCTTTTTCTTCTATAACTGTCTCAAAGCTATCACTTTCTATGGCACTTTAGATATTATCGTATTTAGATTTATTTTCTTTCTTTTTGTCTACTACTTCAGTATTGGAAATTCTTTCATTATTCTGTCATTTTCGTGTCTTTTTCGTATCAAATTGTACCGGTTAGTCCTAAAAAGTCGATTAATTTCTACTTTATTCATAAAATTACCTTCCTAGATCACTACAAAATCATCTCTGGTAAAAAACTATTTGATGACTCTCGATAGCAAATAAATCAAAGTTTAAAAGAAAAACTGATCTTTGTATACAGATTTGCTAGTATGAGCTAGCAATACTTAAGCGTATAGATAGCTTAATTATTTTTCCATATTTCCGAGATCATCTCGTTCACGTTGCAATAACATAACGTCCTCACCTACTCGACCTTACATTTTTTATCGCAAATGGTCATACTTCTTGATAGTTTAGTTGAACATTTTGCAGTAATTAAAGGCTCCATACATGAATTTTTTGTAGCTTTATGTCTTGCTGAATGCTATTATGGCGCGAGGAATGATCAAAGAAGGCGCCTATTTTTTATCCTAGTGCATCTTAGCCAGCTTTGATTCTATGTATACATGTAACTACCTGTCATTTTTACTAGCTATGATTTCTACTAGGCTGTCAGCTACTTTATTGGCTATGACATATATAATTATATTGCGATCATTCACAGTTCTTCCTTCATCAAGCCTGGAAACACCAAAAAGATGCCTATTAGCAGCAACAATAGCCCAAAAATTGAAGCCAGACAGTAAATTCTTTGAAAAGATGATGATTCATTTTTTGCCGATCTCTGCTAAGATGATGAAGTGACCTTTCCTGAAGAATTCTCAGCATATTATACTTGATCTTAAGGATTTTCTTGCTTTAAGCTCATTCTTTTTGATTACTAATCTTCCTTTATCGTATTGAAATCATACCTGTTTCTCTGCCATTTCTTTTCAGTGACCCTACCTTAAAACACCAGTACTTGACGACTTGATTGTCTTGTGAAAACTATATTTCCCTGACTCTTTCTTGGATGAGCATGTTATTTCAAAATGAGCGCTAAATATTTATGATATTACAAATAACAATACAGATCATCACTAAAATATGCCGTATTTTAGATGCATGGCCAGACTCACAGGAGTAAAGGAAATCGTAAGCAAGTGTACCAAGTAGTTATTTTTTAGAAAGGAATTTTAACCTAGAAGGAATACTGCACTTAGATTGCTTACTAGTCCGAAAATAACGATGTTAACTGTAATTTTTTGACCATAAATGCTAAAAAGCATAACAAAAATAGCTGCCAAGTTCAAGATGTTTCTAACTTTAGTCGAAAGCTCAGTTAAATATTTATTTCCGAACGCATTGATCTGATATATCCATTTTTCCATGAACTAGTGAATATTAAGCGCGTTCCACCAGTCTCCATAGCTTCTTCTATCTTTGAGTTGAGTCAGCTCACCCAAAGCTGGTACTATATTTTACATGATCAAGTAATAAAGACAGATGTTGAGGTAGAAAACTGGAGGTAGAAGTCTGAAACAAAGTTAAGGAAAAGACATTTTCTGATGGATTTCTTTACTAAGTAGAGGAATAACTGCCTCTGTTATCAGTAGATAATTTATTAGCAGACATCCTGTTGAAACTACAGCTTTGATACTCAAATATATCCTATTTATTTATAACTTGGGGTTGTGTTTATCTAAGAAAGAGCTGTAGACTATCTCAGGTGATACCATGAATTTTATTATCAACAAAAATTAAAAATTAGGGTAAAAATTTTATAGTTTTTTTTATTTTTATTTTAGTTATGTATCTCCTTGTGCGATAGAAAACTGATCTAGACAGTAGCTTCCTGTTTTGGCTGACAGTGCCCAGCTAAGCACTACTATAAATATTCGATCAGTGAAGTAAAAGTCCCTGCTTCCAATGACCCATATTCCGAAATTGACCATAACAATAAGCCATATCAGACAATATACACTTATTGTAGTTTTGTTGAAAATTTTCAATAAAAGTTTTCCCACTTTGACTTGCAGTAATGAGAGTAAAAAGAAGGTCAAAGTGGCAGCTCCATCCCATACTAAATTATTGCCGATCATAAAAAGTACGTCCCATTTAAGCGGCTATCCTCTTTTGAGATAGTTGGTGATGGTGAAGCCGATACAGAAGCTGACTGCTAGCATGAAGAGCAGAACTTCGAAACCGTGGAACGTTGACTTAGAAAGCATGGATTTGTTGTAGTATGGATAAGTTACGTCCAATAAAGAATGAATCACCTAAGTATCTTGCTAATGAGCAACAGAGCTTGCAAGTGGAGTGTTTTTTTAGGTGTTTTTATCATTATTTTATGATTAGATGGGTTTTTATGAACTTGAAGACATATTGGTTATCAACTTTAAAGCGATAAATATAATAGTAAAAATGATCAGAATGCATTTTTTTCCAAAAAACAATATTCGCAAAAGAACCAACAGCCGCAGAACTTCCATTCTCAATCAAGAAAATATTCAATCCAAACCATAATAAATAATAGACGTTGAAGTTTACAATACTGAGCCTCTAATTGAAAACAATAAATTGAAAAAAAGCAGATAATAGACACATGCACTTTAATTTAAGTCTGCAAATTCACTGATTTTAGACTCTAAATAAAAAAAACGAAAGTAAAACTTTTTGCTTCAGTCGAGAAAAAAACCTATCTGTAACTACACAAAACGGGATATATCTTTGACATACAGACTTCGAAGTAAAAAATATGTATTTTGCGATGAATAGTCGATAGACAAGATACGTCCTGTGGCATATTCAAGCAAAAGAAAGACGAGAGTGCCTTTGACGGTACGAGCGAAGAAAATAACTCCTTAGCTGAGTTATATATAGAATAAGGTACGAGGGTGGTAGACCAAAAATGAGGAGTTTATTGATTTTCTATGATGTCATTTCGGACATCCTGGTCATAGTTGCTTATTCTATATTTTTATATATTCCATCATATTGGCCTGATATTATAATCAACATGGTGTTCTACATTATCGGACTTGGACTCGGTGATCCCTAGGATATCTCCGTCAAGGCACTCAACGCTATCCGCAGTTGTAAGTAAGTCTACCTTGAGTACTATACTTCAGTCATGAGCACTAATAACTCAGCGCTAGGTGAGTTTTTAGGGGTAAAACTCATTGAAGCTGATCGTGATTTTTGCGAAGTAGAAATCGACCATCTACTCTAACGTGTCTCCAAAGATAAATAAAACAACTATGCATTTTTGGTAGTCGGAGACGCTTTCTGCGCAACCACACACTCGGATCTATATCTAAGAGCCACGACTCTCAACATAGAAGTTAAGGTCATTCACAATGCTAGCATCATCAGCGCAGTCGGATGTTGTGGACTTCAAGTTTACAGGTTCGGAGAAACTGTTTCAGTACCACTTTGGACATAAAAATGGAAACCTGATTCTTTCTATGAAAAAATAAAGCAAAATAGAACGAGTGGATTGCATACACTTGTGCTCGTTGATATCAAAGTCAAGTAAAGAACAGAGGAAAATATTTTGAAAGATAAGAAAATATATGAGCCTCCAAGATTTATGACAATTAGATAATGTGTATAGCAACTGCTCGAAATATAAAAAAATAGGAAAGAAGGGGCATATTCATAGTAAACAAAATGTTTCGGACTGGCAAGAGTTGGATACAATAATCAGAAAATAAAAGCAGGACATTTAAGTTCTTTCCTTGCTACTGAGATGGGTCCTCCTTTGCATAGTTTCGTGATTTGCGCATAGAAACTGCACCACGTAGAAGAAGAAATGTACCAACATTTTCAAAAATGATATTAAATGATATATGAGTGATTGTGTATGTATTAATGCTGATTTAGCTTGAATAAATCACACCTTGATGACGGAGACTTGATGAGCTGAGATGACGTTACCGGTGATGTGGCCGCTGTAGTAGACGAGGTCTCCGATGTTAACGGTGTCCTTGGTGGTGCAGTCTCCCCAAGAAAGGATATGACCTGAGGAAAGCTGAGCTCCAGAAGGGATTAGGTTGGTGACCTGAACGGTTCCGGAAACGGCGGGGTGAACCAGACTGAGGCATCCGTCGAAAACGTAAGTTGACTCTCCTTCGAGAAGGTTAAGGGAGGCAGCACCTTGAGCAAAAGCGATGGCAATTGCTTTATCAGCAGCGGCCTTAGCGGCTTGAGCGACGAAAAGTCTGTTGGAGGCTTGTTGGTAGTCGTATTTAGCGGCTCCCAATGAGTCCTTAGCCTTGTTATAGGTGATTCTGAGTTCTCCGACTTGAGCGTTAGCTCTCTCAAGGGCTTTCTGAGCGGCAGTGAGGGCAGCATCAGCAATATTGAGGTTGGTCTGAGCATTGTCGTTGTCCTGAGTGGCAAGATCAAGGGAGTTCTGAGCGTTGGCAGTCTTGGCCTTGGCATCGAGAAGTCTGTTGCTGGCATCGTCGAAGACGGCCTTGGCAGCTTGGAGGTTATTCCAGGCGATGTTGTGGGCATTCTGGGCATCAGCAAGAGCAGATGAGGCAGAGTTGAAGTCAGCTTGAGCTTGGCTAAGAGCGTTTTTAGTGGCAATTTCAGCAGCAGTGGCAGCCTCAAAAGCAGCATTGGCAGCATCCCAGACTCTCTGGGCAGCAGCGAGTTGTTTTTGGGCAACAGCCAAGACAGCCTGAGCCTGCTTGTAGCCAGTATCAGCAACTGCGAAGAAGTTTTTAGCAGTGTTCAGGGTATTTTGAGCCCTGTGTTCTTCGTTCTCGGCCTGACCGAAAACATCCTGAGCCTTGGCAAGAGTGGCCTGAGCAGCTCTCTCTTGGTTAGCAGCGAAGTTAACAGCAGCCTGAGCTTTGCCGTTAGCAGCCTGCTTGGCAAGGACGAGTGCTCTAGCTTGAGCAACAACGGCGAGGGCACTGGTGACAGCTCCACCTGCAGCAATTTGTTGGTCTCTAACCTGATCGAGGTCATAGACGAGAGGGACGTTTCTGTCGGGAACATCAATGATGTTGTTAGCTGAATAAGTGAATTTTTACTTCTGACAGCGCTTCCAGGCTGAATATTGAGGGTATAGAAACTCTGAGCTTTGTTGCCCTGAGCATCTCCGACAGCAGCGCTGAAACTGTAAAGACCAGCTTCAGTGATTCTTCCGGTGATTCTTCCAGCATGATCTCCGAAAAGACCGGCGGGGAGATTGGCGAAGCTCCAGGTAAGAGGAACAACTCCATGCTTGGCGACTAGGTCGATGCTGATCTGGTCTCCGCTGCGATAAACCCAGGTGGAGAGGGCAGTCTCAATGACTAGGTAGACAACTGCGGCGGATTGTCTGTCAGACTCTTCAGTTCTGGGGCTGGCGGTCACACTGACTACTACCTAACTTCTTCCTGAGAGAGTTCCTTCAGAATAGCTGATGCCAATTCTGAAAGTACCGGTGAGAGTGGGGGTTCCCGAAAGGACACCATCAGCGGATCCTGAGAGGAAAGAGGGAAGATTAGTAAATACGAAAGTTGGATGGGTGAGGCCTCTGACTCTGAATCTGGTCTCGTAGTATTGCTCGTAAAAGGCGGTGGCTGGGAACTGGGGACTCAAGAAGAGATGCTGAGCCGTAGCGGAGAGGGCGAGGGTAGCCAACAACACTAACAATCCAAGATTTTTCATGATTAATTATCTAATAAAAAGATGTTGACCATAAATTCAAAAAGCCAAAGAATTTCAGCGTTCCCATAATTTAGCACAAAATCGATAGAAGACTTACCCATACCAAGTTTGATATATTCATCATCAAAATCATATAAAAATATTGAATTTCTTGATAGAGAAATACTATCTCTCTGTAGTGCTTGATAAACACATAATTTGAATAATTATAATTAAATGAGTCAGCACTTCAGCCGATCAAACGCAGGAACTTCTTCACAGCAACGAAAATTCATCAGTCCCAATCAACTCAAATCAGCCGCGTCGCCTTCAGAAAGATAGCCACCATACAAAAGAGAGTAAACGACTCATTTGGATCAGCAAACATAATAAAAAATGAGCATGAACACGCTAAAAACTGTCGAAAGAAATAAAGGATAAGTAAAAAATTAGTACCAGGGCGCTTCGTAGTCTCAAGCAAGCAAATTTGGTTCAAAAAAGTCATCATTTTCGAGGTAAAGAAAAGATTATATGACCGCAAATCTTGCTAAATTCAACCACAAAAGAGACAAAAGTACGAGTTCTAGAGGTTCCTAAAAAGGAAAAAATAAAAATCGCAAAGAACAATCCATTTACACCGAACAAGATAACAGACTTGCTCAGGAATATTAGCATCAAAATAACATTTCTTAGTCATCTAATGGAAGTTTAGTTTCACCCTAGATGACCTAGATCAAATAATAGCCCAGACATACATCACCTTTGTATAGATAAACTGTTTCTTAAAAACAAAATCTTCTTACTTTCAAATAATCCGTCAATAAAAATCTAAATTCTAGATAAAGAAACCCAGCGAAAGAAGCCTAAGTGTACCGGACAAGTAAGATATAATAAAAAAATGAATAGCAAAGATAAGTCAATAACTATCGTGGCCTAAAAAGCACTAGCAATTATCGTGATGCTGCCAACCTTCTGTCCAGATAATAACAATACTAACCTGTGATGTAAAGCAAACAAGCAAACGATATGTCGATTTCTAGCTCAAAACATGTAGGTTCTGACATGTCGAGAATGCAAAATTAAATCCAACGAGCTCAGTAAATAAAATACTCTTAATAGCTGGCCCGTCGTTTAAAAACCTAAAGAGAATAGGCTGCAGCTAGATTGCGTAAATCATAGACTTAAAAATCATCTTTGCAACAAAAAATGTAAAATATGTTCAACAAACTATGCCAGTTGTAGCAGTAGATTTAAAAAATTAATGCGAGAAACATGCAGCTCTAGATGGAGTTAAACGCTACTAGAGAAGCAGCAAATTCTAGCGGAAATTAGATGAATAGACAACAAAACAATAACCAAAAACTTTTCAAAGAACTCGAAGATAGATATACAGCTCTATTGAACTAATACAGATCAAAGACCAAAGCCCTAGCTGAGTTGAATAAAGATCTTAGTTTTAAAGATGCAGATATGCAGAATTTGAGCAATAGTGTAAGGCAGTTGGAGGAGAATCTTCGAAGCAAACAGATTTAAATTAATAATATGAATCGATATCACTAAGCTAAAATAAGGGAAATCGAGTAAAATAATGCGATAAATTTAAGAGAGTTATAACTCAATGGCAAAAACAGGCTTTCACAAAAAGATTAGCAATCCTAGTAAGCCATCATATCTCTATAGAAATTAATCAAACAAAAGTAAAGCTAAATTAACAAACTTCTCAGAAAAATACTAGATTTATAGCAATAAGTCATCAATATTCAGCAACTTGAAGCCGATCTAAGAGCTAAAGAGGTCGAAAACAACGCTCTAATTGACTAGTTAAACAATAACAGAAGCCAGTTGATGCAAGTTTTAGGCGAAAGAAGTCACTAAGTATAGGACATAACTCACTAACTCAGATAGAAAGAACATCTCATCTAAATCCTATAAATGAAAATATAAAAACTTTAGATGAACCGAACAAGTGCCACTTTGAACTTTTAGGCTGCCCAATAACTATATGGAGGTTCATCTCATAACTAACAAACAGTTTTTGGCTAAATGATTAGAAATCAAACAGAATAGACGAACAAATTGAGAAATTAAATATTTTCTAAGAGTGAATAAATGTACACTATTCAAAAATAAAACGATTAGATAAGATAAAAGCTAAGAAGGCAATAGCAAGAAATGGCACTTTCTAATCGAACTTTTACATCAAATATTAGTAACTTACAACAAGCTAGAGAGGCAGCCGAAGTGGTCTTTAAACGATAGATAGATTCTCTAAAAAGAAAAGTGTAGAGTCTTGAGTTCAAAATTAAGGATAGATAGAACTAAATTAATCAGAAAAACATGTTTATACAGAAACATTTAGTGGGTCAAAGTAAAAAATAAGATGCGGAGAATTTGGTGGCTCGGCTCTAGAATATGTTTCGACATTGATTGTTTTAATTTTATACAGTTTGATATGAGAAATGCAAAGGCAGGATTTGATTATATGATCATCATTTTGCGTATTGATTGGTCAGGTCTCTGGCTTTTTGATGCCACACTCCACTGTTGAAGTCCTTAGCAGCATCTCCGTTCATGGGTTGCTCTAGGTTGGGAGCTACCATTAATGATCTGATTTTTTCCATGATTTTAACCAAATTTTTAGTAGGCGCCCACTTGTCGGAAGTCTCAAGCATGTCTGCGCAAATTTCTCCGTTAGCACTGACGTTGGGATGGTAGATTTTAGTTTTAAAGGAGATGACTGGTCCTTTGAAAGGGAAGTTATCAAGTTTGAGTTATAGCTCAAACTGTCCACCCTCGAATGGACTTTGTTCGGGTCCAGCTACGTAAATATTCCAAAGAGTATCGGCCTGCGAAATGACCTGAAATCCTCTAGGTAATACATGGTTTACTCAGCCTATAGAAGTTGACGTTCTTTGTTGAGGCGTGGTGCAGACATATCTTGATTTTAAACTATAAAAGATTATTGTTATCAACTTATTAACCTGTTTTAATTGAATACTACAATTAATATTTGCTAATA
>Ga0169931_10007569_pt1 | contig 16070 bp, 11 predicted proteins | sample Kivu_15m_20L_FD_129675 | JGI IMG/M metagenome (GOLD analysis project Ga0169931, IMG submission 129675) | Freshwater microbial communities from Lake Kivu, Western Province, Rwanda to study Microbial Dark Matter (Phase II) - Kivu_15m_20L... | ecosystem: Environmental > Aquatic > Freshwater > Lake...
CCCTCGGATGATTCGCCGCCACCAGGCGAGTCGTCGTCCCCGTGCGGTCAGGATCCGCCGGCGCACCGCCGTGTCCGCCGCATGCGGCCCAGCCTGCCCCTGAACCGCCGCCTCATCGCCACGCGGCCATCCCAGGCGGAGTGGCAGCAGATGCAACTGGCCCTGCGGTCGGAGTTCGATGTGCGCATCTTCTGCATGTTCAACACCGCCGCCCTGCCGCCGGAACCGGGCTGTCCGCGGCCCATCCGCCTGGCGGGCCGCACCTGGAACAGCCAGCTGCTGCGAAGCCTCTACGCCGGGCGGGCCATGCTGCAGGTGCTTGGCAACCCCCCACCGATGCCGGAGGCGGGAACCGCTTCCGTCCCGGGCGGCGACAGGCTGGATCCGCTGGCGGCAACGCGTGATCTGCTGCGACCACTCATGCTGGACGCGTTGCTGGTCCACATGTGCTCCGGGCAGCGGCCGCTCCTGGAGCCACGCCGGGTGGGACCCACGCTGGCCACGCTGGGCATGGAGTTCTTCCTGATGGCACCCGATCCCGCGCAGGTGATCGAGGACCTTGCCGACCAGCTCTGCCGCGACGGCCTGCTCAAGGGTCCCTCCAGCAAGGATTCGCTGGCCTACGAGATCTTCGGGCCGGCACTGGCCTATGAGCCCACCACAAACGGTCGGGCCAAGGCCATCGCCGAGATCCTGCTCGACTGGGACGTGGCGCGCGTGCGTCGACCGCGGCCCCGCGGACATGAACTGCCCGAGGGCGGGGAGCCGGAGCCGCCGGCACCGTCGGGCTGAACCGAGCCATGTGTACACCTCGCCGGGCGTCCGGGGGCGCTCGGCGGGGTGGTTTCAACCATCCCCATCCGGTTCCTGCATCCGGAAGATGCGGCACCCCAGTCCGGGCACCTGCACCGGTGTGCCGGCGCGACGCACCTTGATCGCCGGACCCTTCTCGCCCACGGGCTGCAGCACCGTGCCTTCGGGCAGCAGGTCGCCGGTCTCCAGCTTCACGCGGGCGGGCTTGTCCAGTCCGTTGATCACCACCAGCACGCGGTCCCGGTCCTTGCGCCGGATGAACGCCAACGTGCGCCCCTGCACCAGCACCGGCGTGAACGACCCGTCCTGCAGGGCCGGATGCTCCCGCCGGATGCGGATCAGGCGGGCCACCTCGTCCCACATCTCCCGCTGCGCCCTGTTCCGGCCCTTGGCCTCGAAGGCGCTCGTGCGCTCGCCCCAGCCGCCCGGATAGTCGCGCCGATTGTCCGGGTCCTCGTCGCCGTCCATGCCGATCTCGTCGCCCGCGTACACCTGCGGAATCCCGCGCAGCGTGAACAGCAGCGCATACGCCAGGCGCACACGATCCGCGTTCCCGCCCGCCTCGCGCAGCACCCGCTTGATGTCATGGTTGCCGATGAAGGTGACGTTGCGCGACGCGTCGCCGTAGAGCGGGTCACGCTCCAGCAGCCCGGTGAGGCGCTCGGCTCCCGCGTCGCGACAGGCGAAGTCACGGATGGCATAGAGCAGCGGAAAGTCGAACTGGCTCTTGAGCCCCGTGTCGATGCCGTCCCACCCCTTCTTGCCGCCGCGCCAGAAGCTGATCACCGCCGGGTCGCCGTGCCAGACCTCCCCGATCTGCAGCATCCGCGGAAAGTGCTCGTCCTGGGCCTGCTGCCAGGCCTTCCAGAACGAGCGATCCACGTAGGGATACGTGTCCAGGCGCAGCGCGTCCTGCCCGCTGATCATGTTCCACCACAGCGTGTTCTGGATGGCGTAGCGGCGGTACTCCGGATCCCGGCCGTTCAGGTCGGGCAGCGTGTTGGCGAACCAGCCCTCAAGCAGCTCCGCCCGCTTCTCGCGCGTGGCCTTGGGATCCACGCCCACGGGCAGGTCAAAGCTGCAGTTCAGGTGGCGTTCCGGCGTGCCGTGGAACCAGGTGGGCGTGGGCGGATCCTTGACCCAGGGATGCGTGGGGCCCGTGTGGTTGGGAACGGTGTCCTGGATCAGCTTCATGCCTCGCTTGTGCAGCTGCCGCGACAGCTCCTGATAGTCCGCCAGCGTGCCAAAGTGCTCCTCGACGGCGTAGAAGTCCGTGGCCCCGTAGCCGTGGTAGCTGGTGCCCACGCGGTCCTCGTTCTGGTGGATGGGCGTGAGCCACACGGCGGTGGCACCCAACTTCTGGATCGCGTCCAGCCGCTCGATCACGCCGCGCAGGTCGCCTCCGTGATAGGCCTTGGGGTCCTTGCGATCGAGCGTTCGGTGGGCCGGATCGGGCTCGTCATTGCCCGGCTCGCCATTGGCGAAGCGGTCGATCATGAGAAAGTAGATCACGTCGTCCGCCGCCAGGCCCGCATGCCCGGGCTCCATGGACGCTCGATCCAGCAGCGACCAGGACACGCGGGCGGTGCCAGCCGGCGTCTGCACCTGCAGCGGGATCTGGCCCGCCGCCGCCGAAGGCTCCACCACCAGGTCGCAGAAGAGATGGTGACCGTTGGCCGAGGCGCGCGCGCCGCCGACGGTGACGCCCGACGCGGTGGTGCTCACTGTGGCGGCGTCCAGCCCCTCGCCCGTGAGCAGCAGCGTGAGCGGCATGGGCTTCTCCACCGTCCACCAGTTGGGCGGCTCCACCTTGCGCACCGCCTGGGCCCACGCCGAGGCGCCAAGCAGCGGCAGCAGCAGGATGGCGGTGATGGCCATGCGTTCGGGCAATCCTGCCGAGCGACTCATGGACGCAGTATGCCCCGGAAGCGGCTACCCTTGCACTTCCTCGGATTGCCCCGCTAGCTCAGTTGGATAGAGCACCGGTTTCCTAAACTGGAGGTCGCGCGTTCGAATCGCGCGCGGGGCGTTGCGGCTTCCGCCGAGCCCGGGTCAGCGGACGGGAGCCGCCCGCAGCGGCAGCCCCAGTTCCCGGGCATGCCCCAGCAACTGGGCGTGCAGACCATCGAACACCTGCCACAACGGCTGCGGCCCCTTGGCGAAGAGCCCGGTGGCGGTGAACTCGATCCCGTGGAGCCCCAACGCGGAGATGCCCACCTCCACGCTGCCCGCATGCACCCCCGGCGCCTGCTCCAGCAGATGCAGGGAGCGCTGCCGAAGACCGTCGAGCGCCGCGGCGTCCGCCTCGAAGGCGATCGGCAGCACGGCCTTGAACTCCTTCAGCACTCCCGCCTCGCTCGCCTCCAGCTTGGCGGACACCACCGTGGCGTTGGGCACCACCAGACGCGTGCGGGTCTTGGTGCGGAGCGTGGTGGTTCGGAAGCCCACATGCTCCACCTTGCCCTTCACGCCGTCCACGGTCACCTCGTCGCCCACGCCGAACGGACGGTCCGCCGCCAGCACCAGGCTGCTGAAGAAGTTCTTCAGCGGCTCCTGCAGCGCCAGTGCAAACGCGATGCCGCCGATGCCCAGTCCCGCCAGCAGCCGGTTCACCGAACTCTCCGCCCCCAGGATGCTCACCACCCACACCACGGCCACGGCCACCAGCACGATCTTGCCGATCCTCGCCAGGCTGACCACCAGCAGGTCGTCCAGCGAGCGAAGCGCGGCGTCGGCGTGATCGCGGGAACGGATCACCGCCGCCACGAAGTCCACCACCTGCATGGCCAGCACCGCCAGCAACGCCACGTTGGCCACCTGCAATCCCACCAGCACCGGGTCGAGCGCGCCGAGCGGCAGCCCCAACAGCAGCACCAGCCACGCCGCCAGCTGGATGCCCGCGCTCCACGCTGCGACGCGGGCGCAGTTGCCCACCAGGCTGCTCCAGTCGATCCCCGTGCCGCGCCGCCCCACGTGTGAGAGCCGCAGGAGCAACCCCCGCACCGGCGGCTGCACCACGCGACCGATGAGCAGGGAGAGCCCCAGCACGAACGGCAGGCCGATCCACTGATAGAGCTCCAGCCCCATCGCGTGCCGCTTGAGCCAATCGGGCAGCGACAGCCAGAGGGCCACCTCGGGCGATCGCCACTGCAACACCGGCAGGCTTCGGCGCTCCGAGGCTTCGGTGGCCTCCGAAGGGGCCATCACCGGCTGGTTCATGACCGAGCGGAAGATGCGCGGCAGAGCGTCGATGGTGCGGGCGCTGAACTGCCACAGACGATCGCCCCCCGCGAAGGTGCGGCGTCGAAGCGACACATCTCCCGCCTCCATGCCCGCCAGAAGCAGACTGTCCTCCTTCGGGGCGTCCTCCAGCTCGACGGGCGGCACGCGCTCGAGCACCAGCGCCAACTGCAGGGCCAGCCGCTCGCCGATCTCGTCCCGCACGCCGGGCGGAATTCGGCTCAGGTCCATGCACCGCATGGCCCCGTCGAAATCAGCCGCCTGCATGGCCTGCTCAAAGTGCCGGAGCACCGCGCGGGGGGTCGTGAACCCGTCCGGCTCCACCGCTTCGGCGGACCCGGGAAGATCCGCGGCGAGCACCCTGGCGGTGCACAGCAACGCGAGGGCGGCGGCCACCCACGTTCCTTGCAGCATGGGCTTCAGGGATGCGCCGACGCGCATCAAGAGGTCAGTCCCGGGGCTCCGGCTCCAGGTTGGCCAGGTAACGGCCACCCTTGGCGCGGTCGGACCGCTCCTGGATGAAGTACGCCACGCACCAGGCGGCCAGCAGCATCACCCACGCGAGATTCACCAGCAGAACGGGCCACATGCGGCGGAGTGTACCCTTCTTCGCGGTCTTTGCCATGACCCTGAACCAGGTGGCCCTGCTCCTTTACGCCGTGGGAACGGCGATCACGCTTGCGGCAGGCGCGTTGTGGTTGTTGGCATGGCGAGGTCGGCCGCTCGGCTGGACCCGCCACTGCGACCAATGCGGCTTCGAACTGTCGGGCCTTGGCGAGGGCGCCACCCGCTGCCCGGAGTGCGGAAAGCCCGTGGAGGCGGCCACGCTGCGGCCAGCTGCACGCCGACGCGATCCGTGGCAGTTTGCCGCGGCCGTGGCCGCCACCTCGCTGGGCCTGAGCCTGATCTGGCTGGGACAGGTGCCGCAGCTCTACCGTGCCGGGCGGTGGGCCTGCTCGTTGCTGCCCTCGGAGACGCTGCTCACCCTGTTCCCGAGCATGCCGCAGATCGCGGCGGTGGAGATGGTGAGCCGCATCCGCGACGGCTCGGCCAACGATCCGCTCGTGCTGCCGGTGCTGGTGCGCGTGGTCATGGATCACGCTCACGCCAACGCGGGCAACCGTCGTGGCGACGCATGGCGTGTGCTCACCGAACTGCAGTCCGCCAGCTACATGGACACCACCCGCAAGGCGGAGATGCTGCGTGCCGCACTGGACGGCGTGGTTCCCCAGACCAGTTCCCCCGTCTGCACGCCCGGCTCGCCCTTTGTGGCCACCGCCATGCTGCCGGCGGTGCAGGCCACCACGTGGATTCCGCCCGACCTGCTGGACATGACCGTGCAGTCGGCGCGGATCCGAGCCGCCGACGGCTCCTGGGAGTCGCTCGAGCGGCTGGCCGGTGCCGCCGGAGACACGGCCCGTCTGGCCCGGACCGTGGACGGCGTGGTCTTTCGTGCGCCCGCGCGGGAAGGCACCATGCAGGGCGAGCTGGAGATCCTGCTGGTGCAGCCAGGCCCGGCGGACCAGGCGCTGCGCCGCACCGTGCAGGCACCCTTCACGCTGCAGGTGCGGCCCTCCACCACGCCATGATTCCGCCGCTGCTCAACGTGGTGCTGCTGCACCCGCTCATCCCCAACAACACCGGCAACATCGGCCGCACGGTGGCGGTCACCGGCTGCCGACTGCACATCATCCACCCCATCGCCTTCGACATGAGCGAGAAGGCACGCCGCCGCGCGGGTCTGGACTATTGGCATCTGGTCGACTGCCGCGAGCATGCCACATGGGAGGCCTACCTGGAGCAAGAGCGGCCCGCCCGCGCGTGGCTCTACACCACGCGCGCCCTCCGGCCGCACTGGAAGGCCACGTTTGCACCCGGCGACCACCTGATCTTCGGCAACGAGACCCATGGCGCCCCGGACGCGGTGCACGCGTGGGTCGCCGGGAACCAGGGCACGGATCACGCGCTGGCCCTTCCCATGCGGCCCCACCCCGACTGCCGCAGCCTGAACCTGGCCACGGCGGTGGCCTGCGGCGTGATGGAGGGGCTTCGGCAACTGGACGCGGCGGGAGCGGTGCCGTGGCTCCAATCCGGGGGGAACCCGTAGCATCCGGGCTTCGGATCGCTCCGTGGACCCTTCGCACCCTTTGAGACCCCCTGCATGAACGCTGCCCACCGTCGTGGTTTCACCCTGGTCGAACTGCTCGTGACCATCGGCATCATCGCCCTGCTGGTGGGCATCCTGCTGCCGGCACTGGGCAAGGTGCAGGAGCGGGCGCGGGCCACGCAGAGCCTGGGCCTGATGCAGGAGTTCGCCAAGGCCTGCGACAGCTTTCAGCAGGAGTTTGGCCGCTATCCAGGACTGGTTCCCGAGGACATCCTGGCCGCCGAGCCGCGATGGAGCAGCACCGAGAACGCGATCCTGGAGCTGATGGGCGGCGGCGTGCGCAAGAACGAGATGGACCTGGCCAGCTACAACGCGCTGGCCACCGCGGATGGCTGGACCGAGGTGACCTTTGCGGTGCCCAACGCCCCCAGTGGCGCCGACGCCACCTACGTGGTCAAGGTGAACGCGGCCAAGATCGGCGAGGGCCCGCGCGTGAACGGCAAGATCTACCCGCCCTTCTTTGCGCCCAAGGCCAGCGACCTGCAGCAGGTGCGGGGGGCGGTCTACGCCACCTCCAGCCCCAACAACGAAACGCTGGCCATCCCCGGCCTGGTGGACGCCTGGGGCAATCCGCTGCTCTACTTTCGGTCGATCCGCACCAACGGGCCGCTGGCCGGATCCAATCAGGACCGCGCCCAGTTCGTGGTGGTTCGGAACAACACGGCGGCCAACGACTTCGGCGGACTCACGCCCTACCTGAGCAGCCAGGCGCTCGGGCCGCTCAGCGTGAACCAGACCACCCTCAACGGGAATCTGGCTTACTCGGTCCTGCAGCAGACCGACCCCCTTCGCAAGAAGCGCACCATCGCCCAGATCCTGCGCCATCCGGGCTTTGGCGACGCCGACAAGCCGCTGCAGGCCTCGCCGCGAGGCAAGTTCCTGGTGGTGAGCGCTGGCAAGGACGGCGTGTTCTTCGGCGTGCAGGATGGGCCCGGCAACAAGCGGACGTCCGTCACGGACATCACCACGGCGAGCAACATCTCGCAGATGGGCGGCCTGGGCGCGCTGGACACCTACGACGACATCCGCGTGTTCGGCGGCGGCTGAATCGCCCGCCGCGGCAGGTCGCAAGGCACGACGGCCGCCGGATGAGGGCGGCCGTCGTGGCGTCTGGTGACTTGATCGTGCCGATCACTCGTCCATCGGAGGCGGCGGCGGGTTGCCGTCGCCGTCCATCGGTGGGCCGCCGTCCTGTGGCGGAGGGCCACCCGGCTTGCCGCCACGGCCCTTGCCGGCCTTCCCGCCGCGGCCATCGGAATCACCGCGGCCCATCCGCTCGCGGGCCTTCTTCATGTTCTCCTCCAGGGAGGTCTTGAACTGCTGCTGCTGCTCGGGCGTGAGCAGCGCGAAGATCTGCTTCTGGCTGGCCTCGGGCTTGGGGCGGCTCTCGCTCAGGGCCTGCATCTCCTGCATCAGGGCCGGGTCGGGCGAGCCGTTCTCGCGAGCCTCACGCATGCGGTCGCCGAGTTCCTTCAACTTGTCGCCGTTCGCGTCCATCCACGTCTGGCTGGCCTTGGCGAAGGCGGCCTCGATCTCCGCGGCCTTGGCCTGCTGCTCGGCGTTCAGCGAGGGCTTCATCTGGTCGAAGGTCATCTTCCAGACGCGGGCCTCCATCATGCGGCCGCGGGCGCCGCCTTCCTGCCCACCGCGACCGCCGCGACGCTGGCCGCCAAAGTCACCTTGGCCCTGGCCGGCGTCCGGCGGAACCGGCGGGCCGCCAAATCCGGCCCCGCCACCCTTGCCGCCACGCGGCGGAGGCGGAGCCCCGTCGTCGCTCTGGGCCTGTGCGGGCGAGACCAGCATGACGCCGCCAAGCAGGGCAGCCAGCGCCAGGCACGATGCGTTGCGGAACAGTCCGTTCATGGGTGTTGGACGCATGGGTCCATCCTTTCGGTTTGCCGGGCCTGCGGATCGACGCCGATCCGGGGGTGGCGATGGGCGGTCAACGGGGCCCAGGATGGGCTATTGCGGAGGCCATGCTCGCTTTTTCCAAGGCCTTGGGCGATGCCGACGGATCGGGTCTAGCATCCGCCCTCCCATGACCTTCGACCGAGACGCCGTGGAGCAGGCCCTTCGCACCGTGCAGGATCCGGAGATCCACAAGGACCTGGTCACCCTGGGCATGGTCAAGCACATCGCCGTGGGCGGCGACAGCGTGCGGCTGGTGATCGAATTGACCACGCCGGCCTGCCCCATGAAGGACAGGATCCGGGCGGATGTGGAGGCCGCCGTGCACGCCAAGGCGAAGGCGTGCGGCACCACGGTGGAGACCATCGAGATCGAGTTCACCGCCGACGTGCGCAAGGCCAACGAGAAGGTGAAGGACCAGGCCAACCCGCTGCCGCTGGTCAAGCAGGTGATCGCGGTGGGCGCCGGCAAGGGCGGCGTGGGCAAGAGCACCGTGGCCGTGAATCTGGCGGTGGGTCTGGCGCGCTTCGGCAGCACGGTGGGCCTGCTGGACGCCGACATCTACGGACCCAGCGCCCCCACCATGCTGGGCCTGGACCAGGTGGGCACCAGGGCACGCGGCAACATGCTGCTGCCCTTTGAGGTGCACGGCATCAAGGCCATGACCATCGGCAAGCTGGTGGACCCGGACAAGGCGCTCGTGTGGCGCGGCCCCATGGCCCACGGGGCCTTCAAGCAGCTGGCCACCCAGACGGACTGGGGTGCGCTGGACTACCTGATCATCGACCTGCCGCCGGGCACGGGCGACGTGGCCCTGACCATGAGCCAGCTGCTGCCGGTGACGGGTGCCGTGGTGGTGTGCACGCCGCAGCGCGTGGCGCAGGACGACGCGCGGCGAGCGGTGCGCATGTTCCAGAACCTGGGCGTGGAGGTGCTGGGTGTGGTGGAGAACATGAGCTTCTTCGCGGCGCCGGACGGCAAGGAACACGACCTGTTCGGACGCGGCGGCGCCGAGATCATGGCCCAGACCATGGGCCTGCCCTACCTCGGCAGCCTGCCGATCCACGTGGACCTGCGACGCAACGGCGACGAGGGCACGCCGCTTCGCAACTGGGACGTGCCGGCCATGGGCAAGTCGCTCGACGCCCTCTGCCAGCAGGTGGCGGCGCAGGTGAGCATCGCCACGCTGAGCGGCCGCACCGAACGGCCGCAGCTGACCATCAGCTGATCCACGGCAGGCCCGGCGCTCAGTCGGCGGCGGGCGGCACGCCCCTGCCGGCGGATCCCTCGGTCCTGGGCTGGCCGTGCGGCATGCGCTTGACCAGGCCAAAGCGGGCCGCAAATCCCACGATCATGACGAAGAACACCGGCACCACCAGCTGGTCGAAGGTGGCCGAGCCGATCATGCCACCCATCACCGTGGTGCCGATCGACTGGCGGCTGTTGGCGCCCGCGCCCACCGCCACCACCAGCGGCGCGATGCCCAGGATGAACGCAATGGCGGTCATCATGATGGGCCGCAGTCGCTGATGCGAGGCGTTCACGGCGGCGTCGATGACCGACTCGCCCTGGTCGTAGCGCATCTTGGCGAACTCCACGATCAGGATGGCGTTCTTGGCGGCCAGGCCGACCAGCATGACCATGCCGATCTGGGCGTAGACGTCCAGCACCCGCCCACGGATGTGCATGAGCACCAGCGCACCCAGCACCGCGAAGGTGACCGCCAGCAGCACGTTCATGGGCAGGATCCAGCTCTCGTACAGGGCCGCCAGCAGCAGGAACACCGCCACGATGGCCAGCACGAAGACCAGCGGCGCGTAGCTGCCCGCCTCGATCTGCTGGTACGTGGTGCCGGTCCACTCGTAGCTGACGCCGTCGGGCAGCACCGCGGCGGCCGTCTCCTGGACGGCCTGGATCGCGTCGCCCGAACCATGGCCCGGGCCCGTGGATCCGTTGATCTGGATGGTGTTGTACAGGTTGTAGCGCGTGGCGTTGTTGGTGCCCACGATGAACTCGAAGTCGGCGAAGGTGTCCAGCGGCACCATGCCCCCGCTCCGGTTGCGCACGTACAGGTTGAACACGTCGATCAGGCGCATGCGGCTGGCGGCGTCGGCCTGCACCATCACGTTGTAGACCTGGTTGAACTCGTTGAAGTTGTTGATGAACGACTGCCCCATGGTCTGGCCCATGGCCGCGAACACGTCGCCCATGGCCAGACCGTAGTTCATGGCCTTGGTGCGGTCGATCGTGATCCGCACCAGGGGCACCTGCGACTGGAACGGCGTGGTCACCCCAGCCACCTCGGGGCGCTTCTGCAGCGCCTCCATCAGGTCGTCGGCCGCACCCGCCAGGAACTCGAAGCCCTGGCCGTTGACGTCCTCCAGCTGCAGCTGCCAGCCCGCCACCGTGCCCAGACCCGGAATGGGTGGCGGCGGGAAGGGCATGGCGATGCCCTCGGGAATGGCGAGCAGCTTGGGTGCGGCCCGCTGGATGATGGCCCGCGCATTCTCGGTGAACGGATCGCGCTGGTCCCATGGCTTCAGCACCACGATGATGAACGCCGAGTTGGTGGTGGTCACGTTCGTCATCAGGTTCAGGCCGTTGATCTCGATCACGTCGACCACGGCCGGATCCTCCCGCACGATCCGGAGCACCTGATCGCTCACCGCCTCCGTGCGCTCCAGACTGCAGCCCGAGGGCAGCTGGACGCCCACGAAGTAGTAGCCCTGGTCCTCGTTGGGGATGAACGCGGTGGGCGTGCGCTCGAGCAGGTGGACCACGCCCAGGGCCCCCAGCACGAACGCGGTGGCCACGATCCACCACCGCACCGCCAGCCACCGCACGAAGGTGGAGTACTTGTGGGTGGCCCAGTCAAAGCCCCGGTTGAACAGCACGAACGGCTTGAACCTGGTCTGGTGCGGCTTGTCCAGGAACACCGCGCACAACGCCGGCGAGAGCGTGAGCGAGTTCACCATGCTCAGCGCGATGCTGAACGCGATCGTGAGCGCGAACTGGTTGTAGAGCTGGCCGGTGATGCCCGGCATGAGCGAGGCGGGGATGAACACCGCCAGCAGCACGCTGCTGGTGGCCACGATGGGCCCGGCCACCTCCTTCATGGCACGCTCGGCCGCCTCCACGCCGTTGGCGGCGCCCAGTTCCAGCTGCCGATACACGTTTTCCACCACGATGATGGAGTCGTCCACCACCAGACCGATGGCCAGCACCAGCCCCAGCAGCGTGAGCGTGTTGATGCTGAAGCCGGCCGCCGCCATGATGGCGAAGGTGCCCACGATCGACACGGGGATGGCGATCATGGGAATCAGCGTGGCCCGGCCGCTCTGCAGGAAGATGAAGATGACGGCCAGCACCAGCAGGCCCGCCTCCACCAGGGTCTTGATGAGCTCCTCGATCGACGCGGACACGAACTTGGTGCTGTCGTAGGTGACCTGCCACTGCACGCCCGGCGGCAGGAGCGGCTCGATCCGCTTCATCTGCTCGGTCACCTTCTCGACCACGTCGTAGGCATTGGCCGAGGGCAGCTGGTAGATGCCGATGGTGCCGGTGCTGCCGCCGTTCAGTCGCGAGGTGCTGTTGTACTGGTACGCCCCCAGCTCCACGCGGCCCACGTCGCGCACCCGCACCACGGCCCCGTCCGGACCGGTGCGGACCACGATGTCCTCGAAGTCCTTGACCTCCACCAGACGGCCCTTGGTGATCAGCGTCAGGTTGAAGCTGGGCGAGCCCACCGTGGGGGCGGCGCCCACGCTGCCGATGGCCGCCTGCTGGTTCTGGTCACGGACCGCGTCCACCACGTCCTGAGGGGAGAGATCCATGGCGGACAGCCGCTCCGGGTCCAGCCACACCCGCATGCCGTACTGCAGCAGGCCGAAGACCGTGATGCTGCCCACGCCGTCCACCCGGGCGAGCACCGGCTGCACGATGGCGTTGGCGTAGTTCGACAGGAAGGTGCTGTCGTAGGCCCCATCGGTCGACACCAGCGACACCACCACCGTGAGGTTGGTGGACTGCTTGGTGATGGTGATGCCCAGATCCTGCACCTGCGTGGGCAGCTGCGGGATGGCCGACTGCACGCGGTTGAGCACGTCCACGGCGCCGATGTCCAGGTCGTAGCCCACCTCGAAGGTCACCGTGATGACCGAGGCGCCGTTGTTGGTGCTGTTGGAGGACATGTACAGCATGCCCTCCACGCCGTTGATCTGGTTCTCCAGCGGCATGGTCACGGCGCTGGCCACCGTGAGCGCGTCGGCGCCGTTGTAGTTGCCGCTCACCTGCACGGTGGGCGGCACCACGTTGGGGAACTGGGCGATCGGCAGCACCACCATGGCGATCGAGCCCGCCAGCGCCGTGATGATGGCGATGACGCTGGCGAAGATCGGGCGATGGATGAAGAAGCGGACCATGGCGTTCGCGGGCCTGGCAGGCCTACTTGGCGGCCCCCGGGGCGGAGGACTGGGGAGCCGGCGCCGCGGGATCTGCAGACTTGTCGATCACCTTGCTGCCCGCCTTCAGCCGCTGGATGCCATCCACCACGATGCGGTCCCCCACCTCCAGCTTGCCGGTGAACGCCAGCTCGCCATCCTCCACCTTGATGGGAGCGATCGACACCGACTCCACCGTGCCGTCGGCCTTCACCCGCCACAGGAAGATGTCGGAGAGACGCGCGAACGCGGCCCGTTCCGGAACCACCATCGCCTGGCCCAGATCGCCGATGTCCACCGTGACGCTGGCGTAGGCGCCGGGCCGGAACGCGGCCGAGGGATTGGCGAACTCGGCCCGCAGCATCAGGGTGCTGGTGGCGGTGGACACCTGGTTGTCGGTGAACACGATGCGGCCGGTGGCCTTGGCGGGCATGGGCCCGTCGGTCTGGATCTGCACCGTCACGGGGCCCTTGGCGAGCAGTTCCTGATACCTCGGCCACTGCTTCGAGGAGGGGCTGAACTCCACCCAGATGGGATCCAGCTGCACCAGGGTGTTCAAGGTCATGCTGTTCGCCTCGCCCACCACGGCTCCCTCGAAGAACTGGCTGGGGCCCAGCGCTCCGGCGAAGGGCGCGACCACCGTGCAGTACTCCAGATTCAGCCTGGCCTCGATCAGGTCGGCCTGCGCCACCTCGACCTGCGCCTGGGCACTCTCGTACTTGGTCACCAGGTCGTCGAAGGTCTGCTGGCTGATCGCGTCCTGCTTGACCAGCGGCTCGTTGCGGTCGCGCTCGGTCTTGGCGTAGTTGCGCTGGGCGGTGGCCGCCGCCAGCTGACCTTCGGCGGCCAGCACGGCGGCCTGGTACTGGCGGGGATCGATGCGATACGCCACATCACCCGGCCTGGTGACGGCGCCATCCGGAACGCCCTGCTTCAGCAGGAAGCCGCGCACCCGGGCCACCAGATTGATGCTGCGCGGCGAGGTGACGATGCCCGGATACCTGGCGCGCAGCGGGACACTGCGGCTGGCCACCGTGACGGTGGTCACGGGCACGCCATCCGGACGGGCGACCGGCGCGGCGGGCTTGTCGCACGCCAGCAGCGCGGCCAGAGGCAACAGGGCGGACATCCAGCGCATGCGATTGATCATCCTGTGACTCCTGCTTCCGGCGCGGGCGGGTTCTCCGGCGGCATCGGCGGCGCTTCCTTCCACATGTCCGGACCGCCCTCACGGAATGCGTCGCGACCCGTGGTGGGAAGGTCCACGCTCTCCCAGCCGCCGCCAAGGCTGCGGCAGAGCTCCACCATGTTCATGCTGGCCTGGCCACGAGCCTGGGCGTAGCCGTTCTCCGCCTCCAGCACCACCTGGGCCAGCTGCAGCAGTTGCGTGATGCTGATGGTGCCGGCCTGAAAGCGGGCCAGACCCAGGTCGTACATGGCCTGCGTGTCTCCCAGGGTCTCGGCGTAGGCCTTCATCTGCGCGCGCGAGCCGGCGTAGTTGCCGATGGCGGTCTGCACCTCGCCGGCCGCCTTCAGGAGCGTCTCACGCCACTGGAACGCGATGCCCAGCGCCACCGCCTGCTTCATCTGGACCTGGCTGGTGGTCAGGCCCGCGTTGAAGAAGTTCCAGCCCAGGGCCGGCCCGACCATGAAGGTCTGGTTGCCGATGCTGCCCAGACCGGAGAAGTTGGTCGCGGCGATGCCGAAGGTGCCGTTGATGGTGAGCTCGGGGTAGTAGCCCGCCTCGGCCACGCCGATGTCGGCGATGGCGGCCGCGAGCGAACGCTCCATCTGCAGCACGTCGGCACGGCGCCGGATCAGGTCCATGGGAATGCCCACCGCGGTCTCGCCCTGCACCAGCGGGATCGGCGTCGAGGCGGCCAGCTCGTCCTGCAGCGGACCAGGGACCTCGCCCAGCAGCACGCTCAGTCCGTTGCACTGCTGCTGGATCTGCGCGTCCAGCCCGGGAACGAGCGCCTTGGCGCTGGCCAGGCGCGCGGCGGACTCGCTGAGCTCGATCTGGGAGACGGTCCTGGCCTTGAACTTGGCCTGCGTGGCCCCATAGACCTGCTGGAGCAGGTCCAGGTTGCGCAGGGCCAGGTCGCGCTGAGCCTGCAGCGTGCGCACCCGCAGGTAGGCGTTGGCCACCTCGGTCCGCAGGCTGACCAGGGCCAGCCGCCAGCCCTCCACGCTCTGCTGCAGCCGGGCCTGGGCGGCCTCCATGCCGCGACGGATCTTGCCGAACAGGTCGATCTCCCAGGTGGCGATCCGCACGCCGTAACTCCACTGGTTGAACGGGTTTGAACTGGTCTCTCCACCCAGCTCCGCGAAGTTGAGCAGCGTGTAGCTGTAGCTGCCGCCAAGGCTCAGGCTGGGAAAGAGCTGGCTGTAGTTGATGCCGTAGCCGGCCCGGAACTGGGCGATGTTGGCGGCGGCCACCATGAGCGAGATGTTGCCCTTGCGGGCACGCTCCATCAGTTCGTCCAGCTTGGGGTCGTCGAAGCGGCTCCACCACCGGTCCAGATCGGCCTCGCGGCTGAAGGTGACGCTGGCCGACTCCACCGGCCTGAACGCGTCGGGCAGCAGCGGTCGGGGCTGCTGGTAGTCAGGCCCGACCATGCAGCCCGCGGCCCCGAGCACGGCAAGCGCGACACCACACGACCTGGTTCGCTGGAACGCCTTGCCCGCTGGCATCGCGGAATGGTACCGAGGACCGATCGGTACGCTCGGCTCATGGAAGCGGGCGCCACGCTGCACGCCGGCCACCCTGGCCGCTCCCGGATCTGGCTTGGGCTGCTGGGCGCGGCGCTGGTGCTGCAGGTGTCCGCCCTGTTCCTGGACTTCATGCGGGTGGACGTGTTCATCGCCGGCGGCGAGACCTATTCGCTGCTCCGCACCGTCCAGCTGCTCTGGGAAGCCCGGCTCTGGCTGGTGGCGTGCCTGATCGTGGGGTTCAGCGTGATCTTTCCCTTCGTCAAGATCGCGCTGCTGGCCTGGGCCTGGACCAGGCTGCCCCCCGGTCCGCGGCGGACCCGGGTGCTGGAGTGGATGGGACGGCTGGGCAAGTGGAGCATGCTGGACCCGTTCAGCGTGCTGGTCCTGATGATGCTGGCCAGCGACCAGTGGGCGGTGAGCGCCAGCACGTTCCTTGGGGTGTACGCGTTCCTGACCGCGGTGGCCATGACCATGACCCTGTCGATCTGGGCTGCGCACATCGACGCCGCCTCGATCGCGGAGCGGGAGCACGGGCCGCGTGGCCCACGGTCGCTGCTGGCCAATGCGGGCTGGCGCGGCTGGCTGGCCCTGGCGTCGGTGGTGGCGGCCGCCGGGTGCTATGCCGGAGCCCTCAACGTGCCGTTCCTCACCATCAACCAGTTCCTGCTCAGGAGCCGGAGCTACGGCGTGGGCGATGCCGCGTGGACGCTGTTTCGCGACCAGAACTGGCCGCTGGCGTTCCTTGGCTTCGCCTGCCTGATCGTGATGCCCGCGGCGGTGCTGCTGGC
>Ga0169931_10007570_pt1 | contig 16068 bp, 14 predicted proteins | sample Kivu_15m_20L_FD_129675 | JGI IMG/M metagenome (GOLD analysis project Ga0169931, IMG submission 129675) | Freshwater microbial communities from Lake Kivu, Western Province, Rwanda to study Microbial Dark Matter (Phase II) - Kivu_15m_20L... | ecosystem: Environmental > Aquatic > Freshwater > Lake...
AGTGTTTTTTTCTGGACTCAAACCAAGATTTCGCAGTTGTTGGATCCTCCATACAACTAATTGATGAATCCGGAAACGATATAGGTAAAAAAATGTTTTGTACTGATGCAGATCAAATCTATCGACAAAGATTCAAAAAGCTGCCTTTAGCGCACTCTGCAGTGACATATAGAAGAATCTCTATTGTCGAAATTGGAGGTTATCGATCTTTTTATGATTCCTCGGAAGACTATGATTTATGGCTGCGGGTTCTAGAAAAAAATAAGGTTGTAAATTTACCTGAGGTGCTTACAAAGTACCGTATACATAGCGAGCAAACAACATCCATAGATATCAAGAAAAATGCCCTAGCAGGAATTGCAGCCCGAATTTCAGGAAAACGAAGACTAAAAGGGCTCCCCGATCTAAGCCTTCAACATGAACATATATCTCAACTCCTTAAGAATCCTAAAATATGGGCAGAAGTTACATATAGAACAGTGAAGAGAAAATTATGGAGTAATGCGGCAACGAATAAGCGAAGTAAGAGATATTACATTTTAATAGTGAACTTGTTTCTTCTCTGCATAGTAAATCCGGGTACAGTTCTACAAATATCAATAAGAAAGTTATTTAAAATCTCCTAATGGAACCAAACATACTATGGCGAAGCATAATTCTGATATGGTCGGGCTATGCCTAGGATCGTTTTAAGTATCATTCTACCATTCGGTTACCGCTCGAAATATTTGGATTTAACATTCAAAAATCTTTCCAATATTAATGACTCTAGGGTGGAAATCCTTCTATTAGACAACACTTTTCCAAAAGATTTGAGCGCTAAAATTTCACTTGAATTGAAAAATGTACGAGTTGAGCCGTCAGATAAACGCTTATCTATGTCAAAGAATTTCTTTCGCGGCTTGAATCTTGCAAGCGGAACTTGGTTATGCTTCATAGGAGAAGATGACGGAATAATAACAAAAAACCTTTCGCAATTTTTGGATTTGTTAGAGTCAGTTACATTAGATGTTGTTTCAACGCATCCAGTCTATTTCCAATACCCTATAGGTACAAAGGAGGCATGGGCTGATATCCCTGAGAAAGGCATTTTCTTTTGGAAGAGACGTATTAAGTATCACCCTGCACTAGCTGTACTCTTTCCGCAATTCAAATTAGATCTGCCTGCACCTTATAATCGTTGTGTTGTTAGAACCTCGGTTGTACAGGACTACGCCAGGGAATTCGATGACATGCTCGGAATTTCGCCTGATGATTTTTTAGGGCAATATATTGCTCAAAAGTGCAGGGTGGGAACATATCTCGAACTTCCCGTTTTCATCCATGGAGCCTCAGACAGAAGTCAGGGGTTTAATGAACGATTAACATCACCTGGTCAGATAAGTTTGGAATTTCAAAATGATAGTAAGCCAAAGATGGGATTTTTATTAACTAAATATGGTACCCTTTGCAGTTTTTCCCTAGCTTTTGAACATTATCTAAAAGCAAAAGTGGCACGACAGAACCGCTCAAACTTCTCGTATCATGAAGTGATTTTAAGTAAAGTTTTTAGTTTTTATGCTGAGATTTTCTGTGCGAAGACGGCTCACCATAATCAAAATAAGGCTCTGGTTCTCTGTAGAAAGATATCACTACCACTCCACAACTACTCTTATCGTCTAATACGCAAATTTTTTCAGCTATTGTATTTTCGTAGCATTCAACCGACTAAAAATCATAAGGTCTTACTACCAAGCAGTATGAATATTGATGAGTTTGCAAAAAATTTTCCAACTATTTGATTCTTTGCCAGTAACCTTGTGGAGCAACAGTGAAACCGATTTTTTTCTCCAAATCGTTGAAGTTCACAAAATTATCGTTAGACCTCATGTATTGAAGAACTGCAGTTTGAGGGCTATTGCCTGGTCCCCATTCTCGGGCAGTGACTTTAGGTAGTTCTTCAATTATTGTATCTAATACAACTAAGAAGCAACCTAATGTCACTAAGCTAGCATAAAGCTCTAACTCTTTTAAAACATGATCATGAGTATGGTTTGAATCTAAAACCACCATTACTCTATCTTGAGCACTTAACAAACTTTCGACAAGTTTCAAAGTTTCTGCGTTAATCGAATCTCGCTCCAGCAATTGAATATTGCTTTTGTAACTTGATGACTCAATTGCTGCGGTTGTGTGCGGATTTATTCTTATATCTATCCCAATAACCTTTGGGGTGATGTCCGATATTTGCTGCATAGAAGCCCAAAAAATTAATGATCCCCCTCGAGCTACACCGCACTCTATAATTACACTCGGTTTCGTTGAATACACAATTTCTTGAAAAGCCACTAAGTCTGTGGGTAATTGAATGATTGGAACGCCCAGCCAATCAAAGCTGTAGGAATAATTGTGGTTTACAGATTCTTGGAGCCATGTTGAACTTAGTCTCTGAAAGTCTTTATCTTCAATTCTACGTTGAATCTTTTCGTTACGAAATATCTCAAATTCAGGCTCAAATACGCTTGCCATCCCGTACATTCCTCTCTACCAGATTAGGAAACATCTTACTGGAAAAATGTAGTCTAATGTTCAAGAATTGAGGTGATATTTAAGCTATTTTGACTAAATTTTTTTGCTCCACATGCAGGCGCAATTCTAATAACGCTAATTTTTCTCAATAAGCGAAACAAGAATACTTCATATGTACGCAAACTAAACTTCTTCTTGATTATCCAATAAGCTATAAATGTGTTGAGATTGCTGAGTTGAGATGGTTTCCATGCCTGGACTAAAGCAACATGCATTGGCGATTTATTTGATTGCAGTTTAGAGCTCTTGCTCAGCCGCAATCTAGATTCTGAACTTGAAGGTGCCTTGTAGTATCTCTGTGGATTGGTTCTAACATAAGAAGCAAGATTGCTATACAAAAACGGTCCCGACTTAAGTAATCCATGAAGCCAAACTAAGTCAGAAACCATAGCGAGATGCCCAGAAATATTTTTCATTAATTCTGTTCTAATCACACCTTGAATACAAGTTGCATTACTCAAATAAAATAGAGATTGCCAAAATCTGGCAATGGGTTCTACACTAAAATTGTATTGAAACAGCGCCTCTCTAGCTTCAAGCCCTTTTCCTGCCTCATCGACAAATTCTCTAGAGAAACTGAGTGGGCTTTTGGGGTTATTTCTAAGTAGTTTTTCAAGTTCGAAAAAGTAAGATTTTGAGATTAAATCATGGCCGCCTACTATGGACAAAAATTCTGTATCACACTCTTGCAGCAAACCAAAAAAGTGATTGTCTGCACTCAAAGCTGTTTCTTGTACCCTAATAATCCAGTGCTGATTTTCCCACGAAAAGTCTTGAATGATCTTTGCACTTTTATCTGTGCTTCCATTATTTGAAACAACAACTCTTAAACTTCTGCCCTCTTTCAAAAAGTACTTTTCAGCAGCACTTACAGACTTTAGGGTCGCACCCAAATATTTTTCCTCATTATAAACTGGAATAATTACTGTAAGCGATGCTTTGCTTGTCACAATTAACTCATTAACTCTAGGCAAGCCTTCAATCCGTCTCGAATTGAAACTTTCGGACTAAAACCAACTTCTAACTGGAATCTTGTGGGGTCCGGATTTCTAATGCTTGGAGTTGATCGCAAATCAATAACTTCGGTGCTAGCTTGGCAAATGGCTTTAGAGATATCAGCTATCGCCATGAGGCTGATTAGTTTTTCTCCCGATAGGTTAAATACTTTTGCATTTAATTTATTTCGATTATCTACAGCTAAACAGATTCCTTCTACTAAGTCATCAATAAAAATGAAGCGACGTGCTGTACTACCTGACCCCAGTGAAGTAGTCTCGCCTTTTGAAATTTTATGAACAATACTCTCGGGTGCTGAGCCTGGGGATTGACGTGGCCCGTAAACTATTCCAAAACGAAGAATGACGTAAGGAATAAGGCAAATGGTGCGGACTAAATTTTCTCCCATTAGTTTAGTCATGGCATAAAGAGATGTAAGGTCTTCAAGTTTTAGGGAATCACACTCCTTCTGCAGTTTTTCATAGTTTAGTTCTGGATAAACCCATTCACTTGAAGCAAATACAAGTTGAGCTGCACCAATTTGATTTGCAAGTTCAATAACCCTTGTAGTTCCTATAAGATTTGAGGCCATTGCTCCTGTGGGATTATTTCTACACTGGGAGTCTGTTGACATCGCAGCTAAATGAACAACTGTTGAATAGTTAGAGTCATTCAGAATAGGTAGCTTAATTTCCTCGGCTATGTTGGCTTGAAAAAATTTCAATCCGTCAATGCAAGGATCTGTCACATCTATTCCGATGACTTCATATCCAAGATTCAAGAGCTTCGAGCCAAGTTTTCTACCTACGAAACCTGAAATTCCGGTGATAATTACTACTTTTCTCAAGCTTCTCCTTGTGTTGCCGATAGTACTCTTGCACCTCGATGATCCAATCTAGGAGAAACAGTAGCCCAATCCCGTAAAAGCACCTTTTGAAGGTTTAAGTCAGAATCTCTTTTTATCACTAAAATAAATCCTCCGGCGCCAGCACCCAACAACTTACTTCCCAATATCTTATGCTCTTCGATTTTTAAAAACATTTCACTGACTTCTGGTGTACTTATCATTGGACTCAGTTCCTTTTTTATATCCCACCCCATAGATACAATTCTACCGATCTTTTCTAGACTCGACGAGCGCCCACAAATCTCATCCTTTAATTCATAAACTAGTGATTTCAGTTGATCTAAATGGTTACTATTGTCAGTAGCTCTTTTATCTTGATCTCGCAATACTTTATTTGCGTCGCGAGACTTCTCTGTCCAAATCAAAAATATATTGTCGAATAACTTCTTAACAATTGGGTGGAGGGTTGAGATTGGTTCGATACGTACTGAGTGGTCACGCTGAAACTCATATAGATTTAATCCCCCAAACGCTGCTGCATACTGATCTTGTTTTCCGATTGGAGAACCTAATAAATCTATTTCTACTTGGCAGGCCTCTTCTGCAAGCTGCGCAGCTCCCACTTTTTCACCTCTTATCTCATGCAGACCCAATAGTAAAGCTACTGCAAAACTACTAGAGGAACCCAAGCCAGAATTTGCAGGCAAATCAGAAGAAGTTGAAATGTGAAGTGGCATATCAATGTTTAATAATTCAAGGGATGCCCTGACGATTCCATTTTTAATTTCATCTCTAGCCTGGCAGTGCTCAATTTCAGAATATGAAATCCTATATTTTTCTTCAAACAAAGGGTTATGATTCTTAATGTGAACATACACATATTGATCAATAGATGCAGAAATAACGGCTCCAGTTTTTTGAGCATAGTATGAGGCAAAATCTGTACCACCGCCCACTAAGCTAACTCTGAGCGGAGAACAGGTAAGCACGCTCTTCAAAAACATGACTCCACTCTACACACTACACTCCACACTGCCCTTCAATTACTTGCAATGCGTCTTCCAGTTTTGCAAAATTATTCCTACTTAGTTTGTTTGAAATTTGAATACCCAGGATTCCGGCGGCTTCCGCGGCAATTAAGTCCTTTTCCTCGTCACCAATGTAGCAAATACTGTTAGGGTCTAAATCGTAATCGAGAATAGCAGATTTGAGCATTCCTGGTCTAGGTTTTCGGCAATCGCACTTTTCATCCCAGTGATGAACGCAAACATATAAGCCAATTATAGAAATATTTAGTAATAATAATTGCACTATCATCACAGAATGTAACTTATCCAAGAAATCTAGGCTTAAATCTCCAGTAGAAATGCCTGGCTGATTTGTAATAATAACAAAATCTGTATTTTTTGAATAACTTCTACTTAATACCTCGAGATTTCTGGATAGTAATTTGTAGTCCTCAAACCTCGTTAAGTACATTCGATGTGGCATCTTTTCATTAATTATTCCGTCTCTATCTATGAGAATGGTCCTTCGCTTTGACCTTAACTCATTGAATCTGCCCATATTTGAGATTGAAATTAGTGAACTATCGGTCACAACTGCTGAGCAGGAATGCTCACTGCTTATGATCTGAAAGGATTCTGGTAGATTTCTGGATTGCCTCAATATCTCATAGAAATTATCGTATCTGATATGAACGTATCCTAATTCGACAAACGGTGTATCTTTCGAGCGCAATATTGAATATTTTATTTTTGGTATGAGTCCAACATTTCCTATGTCACGTTTCTCAACTAGAAATGTAATTGGAGAAGGGGAATCTAAAACTTTTTTTATCTGCTTAAAATCACCTACTAAGTTATCACAATACATTAGAAGAAACTCTTCACCAATTTGATCTTCAGCTTCTAGCAGTCTTTGAGCAGTCGAGAATTCGACCGGTGTGCTTATGCAATTAATTTTGAGAGAATTAGTAAATTCGCCTCTAGCGACATAATCTTCAATCATACTTGCTTTATAACCAGTAAGAATTATGACTTCTTTAATACCTAGATATACCAGATTCTCGATTTGCTGGCGAATTATTGGTATTCCATTGACCGGAGCTAACGCTTTAGGGATTACATTTGTTAATGGTTTAAGTCTTTCCCCACGGCCACCTGCAAGTATCACAGCCTTCAAATTATTTACCTTGCATACTCAGCAAAATTTCTGATACCACTGAATCTAGTGTGGCTTTAGGTTGCCAACCTGTTGCATTTCGTAGCTTATTGATATTTGCATACATGCCAAAATTCTCTGAAAGACTAAGTGTGGGTTTATTAAAGTGGGACCGAATGATGTTCACTAGGCTGTTTATTGATATTAATTCACCTTTTCCTAAATTAAAAACCCCCCAAATATTGTTTGAATTAAGGGCCACGCTTATGCCTTGAATCACATCAGAAAGGGCAATAAAATCAAATGATTTTGAGGGGTCATTGGCCAAAAAATCTTCTCCTGAGCTTAAACTCCTAATCGCTGTATTGAGCAGCGAGTCGTAATGCTGTCCAACTCCAACAACGTAGAAAATCCGAAACCATCTGAAGCTCATTCCACTCTCTCTCAAATGCTGTAATACGGCAAGCTTGGTTTGGCCAAAGTCTTCGACTTCCACTCCTACTGATTCCTCAGAAACCTCTCCGGTAAGTGAGCCATATTCCAAGCAACTTCCCATGGCGTTGAATTCTTTAACGCCACTCTCAGACATAGTTTCGATTAATCTTTTCTTAGTCAGCAGATTCTTTTTATTATTGATTGAGTCTCTATTTGGCAAACCGATCCATGAGCTATCAATTACTCGATCAAATTTGCCTCTAGCAAGAATTGAAAGAGTTTCAGGGTCATCTAAACTTCCATAAACTATCTTGCTTTTGCCTTTAGACTTTTGGCCGGTATCTCGGCGCAAAACTGTGACTTCCTCCATGTGTTGTAACGAATCTAGTAAAGATCTACCAATAAACCCGCTGGAGCCTAAGAATAAAGTTTTCATGGACGTATTCTTCTAGGAATAAATGTTGGCCAAGTTAAATCTTGATCGGAAATAATAACTGGAGAGCGCGACCAGTTGATTCCTAAACCTTGATCATCATACCTGATTCCTGAATACTCGCATTCTTCGAATCGTGCTGACATTAAATATTGAAGTGAAGTATTGGGAGATGTCGATATCCAACCAGTTGCGTAACCACTGGGAATATGAACATATCTCTTCTCGCTCTCAATCATTTCTATCGTATTTATTAAAAGATATTTAGGTGAATTTTCTCTAAGATCTACTGTGACCATGAACACTGAACCAGAAATGAGATGAACTAATTTCTCCTCAGGAGGACCAGATACCTGAAAGTGTAAGCCTCGTAAGGTGGATTCAGTTGGGTTGTGGCTAATGTTTACTTGAGCAACCGTAAAATGTCTAAACACTTCTAGATTTTGGTCAAAAGTCCGAACAAAGGTCCCTCTTGTGTCTTTATGAAATTTCAAATCACCTGAAGAAACAAATTTCATACAGTCTTATCCTAGTACTTTGTATCTTCGAATTTTTAATGGTAGGGGTAGTATAACTTCACCTCTCCAACCAAGTTCTTCACTCAAACAACTAGTAATTTCTTCTTCAAAATTAAAGGCACAGATAAAGATTTTTTCTACAGAAGCATCTACTGTATCCCGAGGATCACAGATTGGTAACTTGAGTCCAGGAGACAATTTGCCCTGTTTCAAAGGATTATTGTCAACTATTCTGCGCAAAATTCTTGCTGAGGGGCCAATTGAATTAAGTAGAGTTGAACTTCTTGCAGAAGCTCCAAATGCCAACCATGTACTTTGGGCTTCAGACTTAAAAATATCTCGTAATTGTGCTAGATGGTTCGAGGTATTACTAGCAAAGTCCCTCCATGAATCATTATGATAAACTCCACTATGCTCCTCATCTATTAAAGCTTTTTCTAATTCTAAAGAGATTTCCTTATTTTCTCGCGATGCAAAAATAACATGCGAACCCCCACTAATTGGACTTGGTGAAACATCAAAAATTTTGAAAGCAATCCTAGAGAGAGCCGCTTGAATACTTCGAATTGAATGATAGAAGGTATGTTCGTGGTAAATTGATTCATAATGTAACTCCGTTAAAATCTTGGATGCATCATGAAATTCTATTACAACTATACTTTGATCAGTCACTAAAGCTTCAATCCCAAGCATGACATCCCTTAAATTGGGGACATGAGAAAGAACATTTCTGGCAACTACGACATCTACTTTTTCTACTTCATCCTGTATTTTCAATGCTAATTCGTGATTGAAAAAACCTTCATACAACTTAATATTGTGAGGTAAATTCTCTTGTTGCAAATTGGAGGCTGGATCGACACCGTAAACTTGCGAGGCCCCTTTATTTATTAAACTCTGTAGCAAAGTTGCGTCATTACTTCCAATCTCCAAAATGCGGAGATTACCTTTATCGCATTTCTTCACTATTAAAGCTGCTAGATTTTCACAATGTTGCCTGGCTGTCTTGGTACTACCCGTAACCCATAGATAATTCTGAAACATAAATCTAGGATCGACATTCACCGATAACTGAATAGTAGTGCATGCACTACATCGAATCAGCACCAGAGGAGCTGTAATCTCGTACTGATCATCGACATCTAATAGCGAGTTTGCTAGAGGGTGCATCCCTAGGTCAAGCACATTCACTAACTCATTCGATTCACAAGTTCTACATGAATTTATCTTAACCCACTCGGAACTTAAATCTGAGGCTATCATCAAGTACTCCTTCTCTTTGCAAAAACGAAACCTGTTGAAGTCTATTTGTCATTCGACCCATTAATGTCTCGATACTCAGGGAATTGCTCTTAATTTTTGAGAGAATTTCCATGCCAGATTCAACAAGATTTCTTTCTGCCTCAAAACCCAAATTGTCTCGAGCGCTAATGAACGAGACTTTGTAACTTCGAGGATCAACAATTAATTCTGTATTGAACTTTATTTCTACGTCTCCTATACATTGCTTAGCCGCATTGGCAATGTCTTTAACCTGATAGTTACCGTCTAACTTACCTATATTGAAGGACTTTCCAGAAACTATTTTGGGGTTTGCTTCTAGGCTCAACCTAATCGCTACACACAAGTCTTCCACATGGATTATTGGCCTCCAAGGAGAACCATCTGAATGAACCTCGATCTTGCCCTTGGACAATCCGGACAAAAGAAGATTATTAAATACGATGTCTGACCTTAATCGCGGACTCCAGCCGAAAACTGTTGATGGGCGTAAAGCCATGGTAGTAAATAGGGGAGTAGATTTATCTAGAATTATCTGCTCTGCCTCCCACTTGCTTTGCGCGTAGGCTGTTTGTGGGCTCTTTAAAGAAGATTCGAGTAACTCACTATTACTCGACGAAACTCCGTAGATACTTTGAGTAGAAATAAAGATAAACCTAGAAACTCCAGCCTGCTGAGCTAATTCTGCTGAATTCACGGCCGCGTCACGATTAATCTCATAAGTTAAATTCGAGTCGAGTTCCCCTATGGGATCATTTGATAAGGCCGCTAGATGAACGACGGCATCAAATCCAGAGAGATCGGAAATCTCAAGATCACGAATGTCTTTTATTTTGGTTGGAATATCTTCATGAGATGAGTCCAAGAGGCAGTCCTTATAGAACCCACAATCTAAACCATAGACCTCATATTCACTTGAATTTAGATACTTTGAAAGTTCAGTTCCAACATAACCAAGATTTCCTGTAATGAGAACTTTCAAGGTCTACCTCCAAGCAACCTAGCTCTTAAGTTTGCTGTTATATAATGACAAATGGCAAGGTGAACGTCTTCTACTGGGCCATACAAACCATCCTCCGTTGGCACGTGACAACAAATTTCTGCTAAATCAAGTAATTTGCCGCCGTCAAATCCTACTATGGCTATTCGTTCAACACCAATTAACTCGCAAACTTCAAAAGCTTTAATTAAATTCTGAGAGTTACCAGAGGCGGAAATTGCTACACAAACATCTCCTTTTTGCGCTTGTCTCATGAGTTGATGAGAGAATACATTTTCAAACCCTATGTCGTTACCAATTGCACTCATAACTCCAGAATTTGCAGATAGTGATTTCACTTTTATAGGAAAAGTATTAATACTATTTAATCTTACATAGGAGAGATCTACTTCAAAGTGATTTGCGGTAGTAGCACTACCTCCATTTCCAATTACCCATATACTACCACCACGTTCAATGCAGGAGTAGAGAGAGTCAGCAACTATTTCTACATCTTCCAAATCTCTTGATAAGATATTGATAATTCGTTGGAAATAATCTACATGGTCCATGATTTGATGCCTTCTTGGTTTATTGCCACAGAAGCTTTAATAATCTCAACTTCACTCATGGCTTTGCAATATACTTGCTTCCAGATTTTATTCACTCCCTAATTCTAGCCCAAGATTATTCATTCATTATGAATAGGTGGCCGAAAAGGGAAAATTCTTAGATTATTTCCTATTAAGGTCAAACTGGCCCTACTAAAGGGCACTTAATGTAAAGGAAACATTTTCCACACTTTAACCTCTACTGGAGCTCAATAATTTTTTTGACTTTGTTTGAATATGTGTTATCTCTTGAAAATAATTTGAGTCGTTCACTTTCCTCAACCAATAACCTCGTGTTTGACCAGACACATTCAATTGTTGACTTAAGACTTGACTCAGATTCAGGTTCATATGAAAATTTCATCCCCTCTTCGCCCAAAATCCTTCTATGTGATTGTGTATTTGATACTATAATAGGAATTCCAGCTGCCGCCATCTCAATAATTTTTATCGGGAAACTAATGGAGTAATACTTATTTTCTGGATATGGAATCAAGGCTGCATCAAATTCTGATACATATCTTAGTAATTTAGAGTGATCTATATGGTCGATAACTTGAACAGAATCCTTAGGTATGATTCCACAAGATAGCATTTCCTCGACTTTCTCCTGAAAAAACTCTTCACAACCAATTAGCAACCATTTGGCAATTTCAGCCACTTCTGGATTAGACTTTAATAATCTTAAAATGATGTCAAGTCCATTATCATGGCCACTGCTTAACGCCTTGCCTGCATAACCTATCGTTATCTTTTTACCGCTACCAGATAACTTCGGCTTAATCTGATGAAAAGATTCAGGTGCAGCGTTCGGAATAACCCAAATTCTTCCGTTGTAACCTCGCAACACTAGATCCTGTGATAAAAATACATTTGTTACATATATAACGATATATTTCTTTGTAAATTTCAATAGTTTTAATTCAAGTTGATTTGGAACTTGGTGTAACTCTAGTAGTATTTTCTTTCTGTTTAATAAGAGGCAAATTCCGATAGACACCAATGGAAATCTTGTCAGTATAAGAGTATTATCTGCAAAAGTCCTAATTTTCTGTGCCATCTTTAGCGTAAAGCTAACTTGCAAAAGATAAAATCCAAACTTTGAAAAGAGTGATACGTTTTCTAAACTCCGCAATTTATTTGCAATTCTTATAAAGTGGCTAGTTATTCCCGTAACCTTATTATTCCTTTGATCACAAGTATCAACACCTGCCGTAAAAATATATACTTCATGGCCTAATTCTCTGAATGCCTCGGCAGTATAAGCAACGTTGGTGCCATAAGCTTTTTCCGTAGGATAGCGAAGAGGCATCAATATTAAAATCTTCACCCAGCTATCATATCTAGAGTGCGCCCAAAATCTACTGCTCACTTCATGTCAACCATAATTAAGCCTCAGATAATGTGTGATCTAGATGGTGTTTCATTCACTTTAAATGAGCTGCATCCGGAACACAAACCTTTTTAATGAATTTTGCACTCGTGATATTTCCAAAGTGACTGCTCAACTTAACTTAAATTACAACAACAATGAGCGGATAAATTTGTTAATTATGATTTTGATTTTTCTGGAGCACTAATCTTAAGGTATAAGATCCATACACTCTTAGGTAGTTGACATGGCTACACCCTGTATAATGCAATCGTGCCGTACGATAAAATCGGGTTAGTAATTCAGGGACCAATATATTCTAGTGGTCGAAATTTTGAATCTTCGTCTACTAAGGTGTTTAAATCTATTCCATACATTGAAAACTATTTTCTTGAGTCATTGAAGCTTGGGATCGAAGTAGTTCTAATGACTTGGGATTTGGAGGATACAAGTGAACTAGATTCATTCAGCAAAGATATATACAAATTGCGTTATTCCAGAAGTCTCTTTCCAAAATTCCTTTTGAACGATTGGAGTTCGAATAAGTATAAACAATTCTTTCTTACTCTTAAAGGGATTGAAGTACTAGAGAACCGTAAGTGTACGACAATTATTAAAGTTAGAACTGATCAAAAATTAGACATACAATTATTGGCGACTCACATAAAGAAGAATCCAGTTTGTGTCATTGAAAAGTTGTTAACTCTATTTGGTGATATTAGACAACCAGATCAATGGGTTGATTTCGTTTTCGCTGGGGAGACGCAATTCTTGAAGGAAGTTTTACAAAGTTATTTGAGCCAAAAAGAGATTTTTCCTAGCGTGCACAAGGATTTTTTTTATCACATGTTTCTAAGATATAATCAATGTCCTAGTTCCTTTTTTACAAAGTTTTTTTTCCCCTATAATTCGAAGGCACTTTCAGATAAGAATTTGATTAATATAAGTCGAAATTGGCGAAACTCATTCTCACTGATGCCAAAAAGAGTTTTAGAAGAGCTAGAGTGGAGAGGCTCTAAGTTTAATCGTCAATTAGAGATAGAGAATTTCTTTGGCAATGAAGATTATAACGATTTTATTGACCAGATTCTAGAGTTACCCCGAAGTAGTGTTTCCTTTCCACGAAATCTACTTCACCTTGATGCTCTCACTCTATTGTTTTCGGGAAAACTTTCAATTCAGTTTGATAGAATAAGGAATTCAATTATCAGACGGTTGGGATTTAAGTAAAAATGTATATCGAATGTTGAACTTCTCTACTTGTTTCAGAAGGTTATTTACTCAAAAAGGAATACGGAAGGAATTGGCGAAATCCATGAAAAGGGCGGATATACAAGCCCTGCGTGGTCTGGCCGTTTTTGCTGTTGTTCTCTTTCATGGCTTTGAAGATTATTTTCCCGCAGGTTCACTGGGTGTTGACATGTTTTTTGTGATATCTGGTTTTGTCGTGGCACCACTTATTTTAGGAATTGTGCATCCGAGTGATCCTAGATTGCAACTTCATTTATTTTATACTTTTTTGCGGAACAGGTTTTTTCGTCTTGCTCCTGCACTCGGTTTTACTCTGCTCATAGTGAGTATTTTAATTTTGTTCTTTGTTCCATTCACAGAGCTATCTAGAATTAGTTGGCAAGGAATTTATACAATATTTCTTGTAGGAAACTTTGGCGCATATAGATTCGCTGGTGACTATTTTCATCCCGCACCTAATCCCTTGATTCACACTTGGTCACTTGCAGTTGAGGAACAGATCTACTTAATGATTCCAGTAATCGTTTTATTAATTTCATTTTGCGCAAGAAGATTTCTTGTGAGTGCCATTAATTCCGTCCTAATCACACTTTTTGCTGTAAGTCTGTTATTTTACCTAAATCCAAGTTTCCTTGCGCCGTTATACTTAATTGCTGGGCTGAATCAACCTGAATGGGCGGTATTCTATTTTTCTGTTAGCCGCCTTTGGGAGTTTCTAGTGGGTTTCATGTTGTGGACCAAGCAAAAGCAATTTATTAAGTTAAAGACTGAAAGTAAAAGAATGGTGTGTCATTTTCGAGTTTTTTTCTTGCTATCTCTTCTATTTGCTCCAATTGAAATTCCTGTTGGGATATTAGGAATTTTCGTAGTTTTAACAACAGCTTTGATAATATTTAAGCAAGATAGCTATCAAGTCACACCTATGGTCTTAAAGAAAGCTCAATGGTTAGGGGATAGATCATATTCTATTTATTTAGTCCATCTACCTATCCTTTATATTCCGTTGTATTCACCTTTATTTCCAAAAAACTTCGCACTCGATTTGTTGGGTGTGATTCTTGCTCTAATTCTGACAGTAGCATTAGGAAATCTGATGTACCATAAAATTGAATCAAGATTTAGAATTAGAGCTGGCGAAAATATAGTCCAAACACCTAATCTGAAAGTGAAGTTTCTTCAGATAGTGAGCATATATATGCTTGCCCTAGTATTTTTTTCTGGAATAATCCTTGGAAATAGGTGGAATTTTTTTGACGTTAAGGGAGACTTAAAGCAACCACCGTATGCCGGTTTTTTGGACCCTGAATGCGAGCGAGATACTAGAGATGGCCCGCCCTGCTTCTATGAAAACAATGCAGCGGGTAAATCAGTTTTGCTCATTGGAGACTCTCATGCGGGGCACTTTTCGCAGGCCGTAGTTGATGCCGCAAAATCTGCGGGTTGGAATTCCATTATTTGGACGCATAGTTCTTGTCGATTTGAGTTGTTCACTCAAGTACCTCAGTGGTGTTCCAGCATCAACAACGAAATCCTTTCTTTTATTTCAAAGGAGAAACCGGATGTTGTGCTCTTGTCCCAGTCGCTAGCACCAGGAATAAATGTTAGATCGTCAATTAAATCTCTAAATAAACTAGATGATGTGACACCATATTTAGTGGTGCTCAATCAAACCCCTATTTTCCCTGACATTAAATTTATGAACGCAGGCACTCTTTTTCAAAAACCATACAATGCTCCAAAGTCGATGAGGATTAACTTACTAGGCGAGGACTACATGAAAATTGCAGATAAAATTTACAACTCGAGTAGTGATTTTAAGGTAAATTTGATTGACCTAAACCATAATTGGTGCCAGAATAATATTTGCACAAGATGGAGTCCGGAGGGTTGGTTGTTTCGTGATCGCGGACATTTATCTCCCATGGGTGCTAACTTAGCAGTAGATGACTTAATTGAGTTACTAATTAATTTTGATGGTAATAGATGAAACAACATGGTGATTTTAACAGATTCAATATGGGATGCAAGAAAATCAGTTATAGGCATACATTAGAGTAACGTTTAATAATTTTCATCTTAGAAATAAGTTATAGAGAGATTAATCTAAAACTGTTACAAAGAGCTATAAATTCACAATAAGTATTCACTGCTGATTAAATCTACCTACTTACAAACAGACTTAAGTTTATTTATCAGACCATAATAGTACTTAAATTTAATTTCTTTGGTTCGCGCTATTTTTAGAAAATAGTGAGGTTCGGCTGAACAAAAGTGGCTCAAAATCCATGAGAATTTATTCGCTCGAAAAAAAGTTTATGAATTTTCATTGTGGGCCCTGTCGGGATCGAACCGACGACCCACGGATTAAAAGTCCGTTGCTCTACCGACTGAGCTAAAGGCCCCTAAATTGCGTTATTCTCTAGTTTTCCTCGCTAGGTCGCGAAGCCTACTGGGAAAAAGACTTAGAGAGATTCACGCTAAGATTCTCACTCCTCTAGTCCCCATCGTCTAGGGGCCTAGGACATCGCCCTTTCACGGCGGTAACACGGGTACAAATCCCGTTGGGGACGCCAGATAAAGAGAAATATTTTCTATTTATCTGTGAATATGTTGG
>Ga0169931_10007572_pt1 | contig 16067 bp, 13 predicted proteins | sample Kivu_15m_20L_FD_129675 | JGI IMG/M metagenome (GOLD analysis project Ga0169931, IMG submission 129675) | Freshwater microbial communities from Lake Kivu, Western Province, Rwanda to study Microbial Dark Matter (Phase II) - Kivu_15m_20L... | ecosystem: Environmental > Aquatic > Freshwater > Lake...
GACAGTCACCCAAACCTTGAAGCTCCAGGGAAGGCCCGTCTTTCAATTCCTATGCGATGCCATGACAGCGCTCAGAAACGGCACGACTGCGCCTTCACTTGCGTAAGCGGTGAACGGTTACCATCATACAAACTCATCCAGGCGCCCTTCCCGGGTCATGGTATCGCGAAAATCCACCGCGTTGATCAGGCAAGGGTGCTTGTATTGCTCCGCAGCACCCCTGGTCTTGGCCAGACGCTCCCGGTCCCAAGCCTGCCAGGCCCCGGGCTTCAGCCAGACCAACCGCAATGGTGCCAGCCGGGCGCTGGACCGTTTCGCTTCATATTCCACATTGGTGCGGCACAACAGTTCCTCCAGCCTGGCGCAGCATTTCCCGGCCACCTCCGGATTGGGGAATGACCCCCGTTCAACATAGAGACCATAGCCGGGAAGCCGGTCATCCCACACCGGAGCCACCGAGTAGGTGGCCACGGTGACCCCCAATTCCTGGAGCACCTTGTCAATGGACCGGGTCACATGGTGCTCGCTCAGTTTTTCCCCAGTCATGCTGGAAAAATATGCACCCTTATTCAGGAATTCCAGCAGGGGCGTTTTACCCATGAAGCCGGTGCATCGGACAACATCTCGGATGTCGTACCGATACAAACCGTAATCTGTGGTCAAAAGGATGAAGTAATCCTGGCCCTGCTCCAGTTCATTGGGCAGCAACACCCGGGCCGATGGATTATCCATCTCGTCCACCGGCACGAATTCGAAATAATGGGAAACGATGTCCAGGACACCGGAGGGGGTACCGTCCTCCAGGGGGATGGTCATCCGCCCCTCGCTGGCGATCAATCCCACGTCCCGGACCGGCTTGGCTCCGTAAAAGGCGGGATACTGGCGGAGATATGGCCCCATGCTGCCGCCGGTCCAGTTGCCCAGCAGGGTCCATTCGGGCCAGTAATCCCTGGGCAGCAGGGTGCCCGTGTCGTGGATAATCTTCTCCAGTTGGCGCACCCGCGCGGGATGCTTGACCCGGATCGCCTTACCCATCGCCTGCCGGACAAGACCTGGAACCTCCAGGGCCGGGTCCAAGGTTCCATCCCGCATGTCGCGAAGGATGGATTCCTTGTTCGCGTCACCGAATCGGGCAAGGTTGACCAGCGTGGAGGGGTTGGCAGAGAGGATCATGCCAACCTCCCGGGCCATTCCCATCCGCAAGGCCAGGTATTGTTTCGCGAACGGATCCTTGACCTTACCGGCCGCGGCAGGGATGCAATAGAGCCGGCGAATGAACCAGCGCTGCATGGTGGCCGTCAGGCCTGTTACCGCGCCGCATGGGACCCCACCAGGGGTAAACTCCTCCTGCCAATCGCCGGAAAGCTGAAGGATTGGCGTCAGGGGCACCTTGGTGTGCTTCTGGAATGCGGTCAACCCCCACATGTTCCAACCGCGCCGGTAGGACTGCAGGTAGGACTCGTTCACCGGAATGAACTTGCGGGTAGCCGTTGTGCCACTGGTCAGTGCGAACATGAAGACCCTGGCGTCGGCAATGAGGGTGTTGGGCTCACCCTGGCGCATCCGTTCGATGTAAGGGGCCAACCGGTCATAACCGGCTATGGGAAGAGCTTTCTGGTAATCGATGGGCGTACGAACTGAAGAAAAACCGTGGTCGGCCCCGAAGGCGGTGCCGCGATGACGCTCCAGAATTCTCCCCAGCAACCGGGCTTGGGTTTCCGCGGGATTATCCAGGGCTTCATGGAATTGGCGTAGGCGCCGCTTGATGCGGGGCACCACCACCAAGTCCAACAGTGCCTTATGGAATCTTCTGCGGATGCCGCCGAACATGATCAGGCCCCCCAACCCGCGACTCGCCATTCAACCGACCAGGAAGCGCCCAAGGAAACGCCCGGCCAGCGGGCGTCAACCGGGAGGGGTTTCCACCGTGGCAAGGTTCCGGTCGAGGAATTCACAAACCATCTGGGTGTACTCCGCGGGCCTCTTGGCCAACCCCTCATTGTGGCGGGCCCCCTCAACCAACCAGAACTTTCGTTCCCCACCCCAGCGGGTCTGGGATTTCCGAAACAGGGTTTCCGCCATGGCCGGCCGAATATAGGTGTCCTTTTCCCCTTGGATCATGAGGAGCGGTTGGGCCCTGAGCGAGCCGACAGCCTTTTCCAGCGGCGGGAAACTGCAATTCCTTTCCCTGGCAACCCGCTTGAAGGCGATGATCCCAATCGTGCCGTAGAAGATATCGGGGAGCACCTTCTGGAGCCAAGTCATTCGACTGTAGATCTTCACCCAGTGCCGCATATAAGGCACAACCGTGGTGTAAACGGCGAACATCCCGTCGGTGACGCAGCAACGGATACGCCTGTCGAGTGAGGCGGCGACCACCCCAGCGCCGGCCCCCTTGCTAAGGCCGACAAGTGCCACCCCCCTGGGATCAGCATCCGGCCGCCGGCAGGCGTATTCCACTACTGAAAGGGCATCCTCGACCTCGTGCCCACTCACCCAGTGCAAGGGCTGGTAACCGGGAACCTTGTCGCTTTCCCCCTGACCCCTGGGCTCCCATGACAGGACGTCATAGCCGGATCTGCGGAGAAACTCGGCATGATTCTGGCAAGACCACCGGTTCGACCCGAACTCGATTCCGAACAGCACAACCCCCTTGCGGGGCGCCTCCGACAGCTTTGGAAGATAACAGGCGCGGAGCTTCTGGCCACCGATTGTGTCCACCACCAGATCCTCGGCATCCTCGGGGGGAGTGCCCCGGGGGATGGCGAAGATCGGCCTCTCCTGGAAAATGCGGGTCACATAATGGAGATATCTAAAAACAATTACCATCCAAAATATCAAGGATACGAGCGCGAAAATCCCGAGAAGTATGCCGATGGTCGCCAGAAGGACGGTGATCCAGTGCAATTGTCGGGTTCCCGGTCCAGGTATCAGCCGGTGTAGGCGCTCACCACCAGGGACGTGTTCTGCCCGCCGAACCCGAAACTGTTGCTCAGGCAATGGACAGCCTTAGCCTGCCGCGCCTTGTTCGGGATGTAATCCAGGTCGCATTCGGGATCGGGGTGCTCGTAATTGATGGTGGGGGGCAGCCAACCGGTACGCATGGCCTCCACGCAGGTGATCAGTTCCACCGCTCCCGCGGCCGCGATCAGGTGCCCCATCATGCTCTTGATGCTGCTGACAGGGGCCTTGCGGGCCGCCTCGCCGAACACATGCTTGATCGCCAGGGACTCGACCCGGTCGTTAACCTGCGTGCTCGTCCCATGGGCGTTGACATAACCGATCTGGGACGGGGTGACGCCCGCATCCTTCAGGGCGCCGTCGATGCAGGCGATGGCCCCCCTGCCCTCGGGATGGCTGTCGGTCACCCGGAACGCGTCAGCCGTAGTGAAATAACCGGTCATTTCCGCCAGGATTTTCGCGCCGCGTTTTTTGGCGTGCTCCAGTTCCTCGAGAACCAGCATGCCCGCCCCCTCCCCAAGCACAAAGCCATCGCGCTCCTTGTCGAACGGCCGGGAGGCCCCCTGTGGATTGGCCTTGTTGGTGGAAAGCGCCGTGAGCAGGTTAAACCCGGTCACACCCAGCGGGTGGATCATGCTGTGGGACCCGCCGGCCAGGATCATGTCGCTGTCGCCGATACGGATCAGGTCCATGGCCTCACCAATGGCCTGTGAGCTGGCGGCGCAGGCGGTTAGGCAGTTGAAGTTGGGGCCATTGAGCCCGAAGTGGGCCGCCAGGTGCATGGCCGTCGTGTGCAGTTCCTGGTCCGCCTCGGATCCCACATGGAAAGTCTCTCTGCCACCCTTGCAGAACCTGGGATAATCCAGCTTGCGTGTCTGGGGCTCGTAGGAATTCGCGGTTTCCCACATCAGATTGTGGAAATCATGGATCCCTTCCCCGGAACCCAGGTAGACTCCTATTCGATTGCGGTCCACCTTGCCGGAATTCAGGGCGTCCACCAGGCCTGCGGCGGAAAGCGCCTGCTGGGCGGCAGCGGCGGCGAATTTGCTGTTGATCCCGCTGTGGTCCCATCGCGCGCAGTCCATGATCCAGTTGGATAGCTGGAAGCCGGGAACCTCGGCGGCGAAATTGGTGGGAAAGGTCGATGCGTCGAAATTCTGTATGGGACCTACACCGGAACGTCCCTCCAGCAGGGACTTGAACATGGAATCGATGTCGCAACCGAGGGGGGTAATCACTCCCATCCCCGTGATGACAACCCTGCGCTGGTATTTCCGACTCATGATGATTCACCGTTAATGACTGTCGAATTGTCCGGTCGCGCAAACCAAAAGTTACGGCAACTGATCCAAACGGGGATAGGCATCAGCCCTGATGCCGGCCAAGTACGGCGGCGGCGCACTGCCCCTCGGTGGTGAACGAGGTCTTGACCACGTACGGCCGGGAAAGTGGACGGGGCTGGCCGGCGATAACCTTTACCGGACAGGACCGGTCAGTGACGGTGTGATTGAGGGTTGCCGGAACCAAACCGTGGCGCAGGGCCAGAGCGACAGCAGCCAATTCCACGGTGGCGGAGGAACCACCCAAGTGCCCGACATGAGCCTTGATGGAGGTGACCTCTATCGGGTCTTTCCTGCCCCGGAAAGCCGCGGCGATTCCCTTGGACTCAAACCGGTCTTCCTTTTCCAGCCCCATACCGGAGGCGTTCACATGATCCACTTCGTCGGGCCCGATGCCCGCCTGCGCCATCGCGATCCGGATGGACCTCTCGATGGCTTCAGCCTGATCCTTTCCGTTGAATGCCGCCCCGAAACCGCAGACATCCGCGTAAATCTCGGCCCCGCGCCGGCGGGCGTGGCCCACTTCCTCGACAGCCAGAATCCCGGATCCCTCACCCAGCACCAGACCTGTCCGACCAGCGTCGAACGGGCGGCAGGCAGAGGCCGGGTCGGCGTTGTGTGTGGATAGCGGAAGGAACAGGGACTGGCGGGTCATGCTCATGGGATTCACCCGGCTCTCCGCCCCGCCCACCAGGAAGAAATCGGCATGGTCGCGCCGCATGATTCGCATGGCCTCGCCCAATGCGAGGAGACCCGCCACATCATCCTGGGTGATGGTATTGTTGGGCCCCTGGGCGTCGTGCAAAATGCTCACCTGGCAGGCCAGCATGTTGGGCAGATACCGGAGCATCCACAGGGGCTGAATCACCTCGAGCCCCCTCGTCCCCCACACCTTCAGATCGATCTTGCCACGTTCGGGGGTTTTGCTGACGGCGGCCGCATCCGCGGTCTCCGGAAGCTCCATGGCCACCATACCGGCCCCAAAAATCACCCCGAAGCGGGTAAGGTCGATGGCCTTTTTGTCCACCTTGCTGTGGGTTATGGCAGATTGGGCGCAGGCGACGGCGAGCTGAATCGTGCGCGCCATCACGCGGAGTTGCTTGCGGTCCTTTTTGTCAAGGAAGTTTTTCGCATCGAAATCGGTCATCTCGCCGGCGATTTGACACGGCAGTTCCGAAGGATCAAACAGACCGATCCGCTTGATGCCGGTCTTCCCGGCCAACAAGGATTGCCAGAAGGTCTCAGGATCCGAACCGATGGAGGAAAGCACACCCAAACCGGTGACCACTCCACGCCGTGCCGAGCTCACCATGTCAGTCACCAAGGTCCCTTCCGGAAATCCCCGGGCATCCCATACGCCCGGGAAACACCACATCCGGCCCGCCCGGGCCCGTCAATTTGCAGAGGCCTTCGCCTTTTTCGCCTGGGCGTCAAGCCTGCGCGCCTGATTGATGAAGGATCGCAATTCGCTGGAAAAAACAAAGTTGTCGTTCCCCGCGCCGCCAACGGCCTCGGACTTGGTCCAGCTTGGCCCAAGGTGGGCGAAGAAGATTTCCACCTCTGCCTCCAGCTTGCCCCCGCAGTAGACCTTCCCGATTACCGTCGATCCCTCAGGCCGGACCATGATGATTTCGGCCTCGTACTCCAAGGTCTCGCCAGCGAGGAAGTCCCTTTCGAATTTTGCCTTCAAAACCTTGCCGAGGACGACTTTTTCCTTGAAATCGAGACTTTCCCCGACCAAAATTCCACCCGTTTGAGCAAGGCCCTCGATAATCAGGGCGGCAGGCATCAACGGATAGCCGGGAAAATGCTGGGCGAAATGATCTTCCGCCAGGGAAAGGTTCTTGACGCTCCGGGCTTTGACACCGCTTTCAAACGCGGTGAAACCGTCCAGCCAGATCCAGCGCATTTCAACCCGCCCGGGATAGGAAGGGGGTTTGCCGGCATCCTGCCACACCCGCCAAAGACGAAAGGGGCTCCTCCTGGAGCCACGAAAAAGACGGGGGCGGCTGCGCAGGAGCACCGGCCGCCCCCTGCGACAAATCAGCGGCCGCCGCGGGCCAGCTTGTCTTGGATGTAGTTGGTGATCATCTTCACCGTGAAGAGATTGCTGAACTCGGTCATGCGGGGATCCTTCTCGAAATCGTTGAAGTCTGCGAAAGGCATCGCCTTCTTCAACTCCTCGATCCCCTTGGGGGTGACCACACCATCCTGCATGAACTCCGGATTGTTCCCTTCGGCCACCTCGGGGAACAGCTCCTCGCGAGGGATCTTGATGCCGAACTCGCGCTCGAGGCGAAACACGATATCCAAAAAGTCGATCGACTCGGCTCCAAGGTCGCCGGTCAGGGTCGAGGTGGGGCGAATCTCGTCCTCATCGACATTGAGCGCCTCCACGAGGGTGGCGGAAACCTTTTGGAAAATCTCGTCCTGGGAAGCCATCGAACGCACCTCAAAAAGAAGCGGGGCACAATTGGACACCAGGCACCGAACCCGGTCCCACAGATCAAACGGCCCCGCACGCCGGCTGACCCTTCCTGAAAACGCGGACCACTCACTTCACATGAGACGGCCCAAGACTCAACCCGCCATCAACCGTGATAACTTGTCCTGTGATATAATTTCCGTCTTCGCCCGCCAAAAACAGGACCGCCTTGGCGATGTCCGAAGGCTGTCCCAGCCGGCGCAGGGGAATGAAATCCTTCAGTTTGTCGCCCGCCTTGTTTCGGACGGCGGCGCTCATGTCGGTCTCGATGAATCCAGGGGCGATGGCATTCACCGTCACACCGCGAGGGGCCAATTCAGCGGCAAGAGCCCGGGTGAAGGAGTTGATCGCTCCCTTGCTGGCCGCATAGTTGGTTTGGCCTGGATTCACGAATTCGGCGGCCACGCTGGATATATTGATGATGCGGCCTGACCGGCGGCGCATCATCGGAAACGCTACCTTGTGACAGCAACGCATCGTTCCGGAAAGATTGGTGTCCAGAACCTTGTCCCAGTCCTTTTCCTCAAGCCGGACAAACAGGTCGTCATGGATGACACCGGCGTTGTTCACCAGAATGTCAATCTGCCCCAATTCCTTTTCCAGCCCGTCAAATAAATCACTGATTTGGCCCGCATCGGCCACATCTGCCTGGCGGGGGATAATCCGGTGCCCCTTCTCGGCGGCGTGCTTTTCCATTTCAAGAGCCGCATCTTTGCTGCCCCTGTAAATGGCAACGACGGTAGCCCCTTCCGCCGCCAGTGATTCGGCGATGGCACGGCCGATACCACGGCTTGCCCCGGTGACTACGGCGTTTTTACCTTTCAGCTTCATCCCTGAACCCCTTGGGGGGATATCCACCCCTAATGGCCAAAATGGCCTTCTAGTTTACCACGCAAAGGAACCGTGTGCCGAACAACTGTCCTTACCGGACCAACTAGGCAATCTTTACATAAATAAAGATATATTAACCTGCTGCCCGCAAGACCAACTCTTGCTGTTTCAAATCAGCAATAATCCGATCATCTACTGAAACAAGGCCATTGTTCTTATCGGCAAGATTGTACTGGAATAGCGTGAATCGCCCGGAAACCGTGGTTCCCCCAGTGGAAGTTTCCCCCTTACCCTTAAAGGTCGCCAACCCATTCTGGTTTTCGATTAATTCCACCTGAACGGTCATTCGGCGACCGGGCTCCATGAAGGTTCCATACTTGATGTTTTTGGCTTCGCGCAAAACCACCACGCTGTGTGAGTAGTTGGAACTCAGTCGTAAAAGCCAAGCCCCCGCTTCCACCAATGTGTGCAACATCAACACTCCGGGCATGACCGGGAAACCTGGAAAATGGTCCCCCAAATACTCCTCACCCAAAGTGAGGTTCTTCCAAGCCGTCAGGCTTTTGGAAGGCTCAACCGTCACAATCCGATCAATCAGGTGAAAACGCATAATCGTCCTAGTTCACGCCTTCTTGATCACTACCCCAAAGCCGTCAATCGGAACGGATCTTGAGGCGTGTTTTATATTCCTTGCTGGTCTCCAGCAATGGACCCACAGACTGGATAGTTACAATCACACAAAAAGCAGGGCGTCTGCGCAATATGGAGAAAACAAGCGCCTGCGATAAATAAGATGTGCAGGTTTAGATCGTAGCGATTGGACCCAGACTATCAGTTGGTTTCAAGGAGCCCATTGTTCCTTTCGAAGGGGTAGGTGGTTGCCCTTCAGGAAGGACCGATTCACCGGGTTCCACAATGGCTTGCCGGTAAGGGCACGTCTGGCTTCCTCAGCCCCCTTGGAGCGCATTTCCCAGTAACCTTCCACGCTGTAATAGGCGGAATGGGGGCTTAGCAGCACTCTGGGATGCTTCCTCAATGCCTCCACATCCAGCGGTTCACGTTCCACCACATCGATTCCGGCTCCGGCCAAATGTCCGGACTCCAAGGCACGTACCAAAGCCTGGGTATCGACACACCCGCCTCGGGCCGTGTTGACCACCACCGAGTCCTTGGGCATCAAGGCCAAGGTTTTATCGTTGAGAATGTGCTTGGTTTCAGGGGTCAAAAGGCAGTGGAGGCTGACCGCCATGCATTGCGGCAAAAGCTCTTCCAAAGATTCGACACGCTCCAATCCAAGCATTTTTTCCGCACCGGGTCGAAGGTAGGGATCAAAGAAAACCACGCGCATGCCAAGGGCCTTGCACCGGAGGGCCATGGCCGTGCCAATTCGGCCGCACCCGATAATTCCAACCGTTTTACCCCGAAGGCGAGGCGCTCCGAACATGCCCTCCGGCTGCCACCCTCCCCGACGGATCGTTTCGTGCAAAACCCCTAGCCGCCGAGCCGCCCCAAGGAGCATCATCAAGGCGTGATCCGCAACATCTTCAGTGCCGTAATCCGGAACATTGCAGACAACGATGCCTTTGTCTCCAGCAGCCTTTATATCGACATTGTCATAGCCAACACCGCAGCGAACAATTGCCTTACACCGATCCATCAAAGTCACTGTTTCGTTGCTAATCGAGACATCATGATACAAAAGGACTGCATCAGCATCCTTCAAACCTACACGGGCCTCCTGCTCGGAACGGGCCTGAAGCAATCTAATTTCGGCGATATCCCCTAAAATTTTTTGCTCGACCGACCCTTCCGCCAAGTAATCAGGTACCACAACCACAGGCTTTCCAGACATCATGTCCCCTTTCCGGATTCCCCGAACTGTTTAAAAACCGCCTGCCAATTCGACTCTTTAGGCTTTTTTATGAGGTTTTCGCACCATTGATTGCGCATCTCTGTTTCATTCTGGACGAAACTATCTTCTAAAATGCATTGGGTCGGGAAGTTAGCAGGGATTGCTTTAAAGTCAGGGAAATTCTCATGGAATGGCTGGGCCTGGACCACGGAATCCTTTACGGACTGGAACGGGCCCGGTCCGAACCGGTCACTACCCTGATGGTTTTTCTTACTTATTTGGGCAACTGGCAGACCATTTTGGCGGTGGCCGCCCTGGTTGGTTTACTTCTCATTCGATCTCAAAGTCCCCAGGGGGTGGTAGCGGCCAAAGGGCTTTTTTTGTCAATTGTTTTGTGTTTGGGATGCACCGAATTATCCAAAAGGGCAGTAGGGCGGGACCGACCAGACATCGTTGAAGTAGCCGGCAGTTACCAAAAACCTGAATCCCCCAGCTTTCCCAGCGGCCATGCCAGTTGCTCCATGGCCTTGGCGGTCGCATTGGTGCTTGCGATTCGAAGGATCAAAACGCCTTCATGGTGGTGGGCCATCGCCTTAATTCCCCTGGTTTGCTACGGAGTCGCCATTGGGTTTACCCGTCTTTATCTGGGTGTTCACTGGCCAACCGATGTGATCGCTGGCTGGGCTTTGGGCGGGGCCTGCGCGTTCACCGGCTTTTTCCTCGCGGATCAACGGCGGATTCTGGGACGCCCCGGTTTTTAGAACCTAAAACCAGCCCAGCAAAACAGATGCATGATGGTGTTGCATTTCGGTTGCCGATACGGATAAAGGCTCCGTGTCGAGGTGTGCATGGCGTTCCAGAAGCAAAATCCCAAATCTCCCGCCAAACCGTCCTTTGGGGCGGACGAAGATTTTTTGGTTGTGGCGGAAGGGCATTTGACCGGGAACAAGCTGAATCTGTACCAACCTGCCATTCATTTAGGTTCTGATTCCAATTGCGATATCTGGCTACCACAAGATGACATCAGGTCATGGCATGCTTTGTTATTCAAAAATGAAGCAGGCTGGCATGTGAAAAGCCTCGACCCGACTCATCCGGTTTTGGTGAATGGTTCGGCGGTGAACTCAACCGTATTGATCAATGGTGATCGCTTGGATTTGGGGCGGCTGATTTTCGTTCTGGAAACATCCGACTCACGGCAATCGTCCCGGTCTCCCCAGGCGGAAAAACTTTTTTCGGCTCTGCGGGTCCATGCCACCGCGGTTTCCGCCGCCCATATGGAACTCCACCAAAAAGAAGCCAAGCTGGATGAGGAAAAAAGGCGCTGGAAAATCCGCTGTACTCAAATTGCCAGGGAACTTTCCCGCCGTCAGCAGGTAATTCGCAAAAAAACAGGCCTGCTTCAAAAGGCCGCCGCCTCGATGAAAAATGGGGACCACCCCCCCGCCATTATCCGGCACAATCACGCCAACCCGGGCCAAGATGATAGCCAAAGGGTACTCTCATTGATTGCCGCTGTGGAGGATAGGACAAGGGCCCAGCGAAAAAGGTTGGCGCAAGCCTACTGGAATCAGCGCCAAGGAACCGCAAAACGGTTTGTCGCCTGGGAAAAAGCCTTGGCGCGGCGGGAAGCTGCTTTGGAAAGAAGCTGGCAGGCTTTGGTTTCCAGGCACAAAAAGCAGGAGTTGGAAGCCGGGTCCGCGCTGGTTGCACTGGAACAACGGGAAAACGCTTTCCGGATTCGCCTTTTGGAGGCCGAGCAGTCGCTGCAAATACGTGAAAAAACGCTGAAAAATGCCGAGAAGCAGAGCGCCCTGCAAAATCGCCGGATCAGTGAGGAAACGGACCGCCTACGGGCCAGCCAACGCGAGTGGATCAGCCGGCTGGAAGCACTTCACCGAGAAGAAAGCGCCCTGAAACGCCGGGTGGAAAACCTGTCCGCCCAGATTGACCGAAGCCTCCCTCCCCTGCCGGTTGCTGCAGCCGGACCCGCCACCCAATCCGGAAATCCCCCAACCGCCCAACTCGAATTGGACCAAACCAACTGGGGACTCATCCTGAGTGAATCATTGGCAATCCTTTCCAACCAGCGGGAAACCCTGGTGCGCCAAGCGGAAGCTTTGGCCGCTCGCGACCTGGAATGGATCCAAGAGCAAAAAGCCGCTGCCTCCTGCCTCGAGGATGGCTTGGTTAGCTTGTCCCACCAGGAGCATCTTCTGGCTGAAAAACACGCACAACTGGACCGGTTGCTTGAAGAAAATGCCGCCTTGCAAAACCAACTGGAGGGGGAAACCAAAAACCTGAAAAACCAGCGCAGTCAGGAAATGGAAAACGCGGCTGGCTTGCACACCCGTCTGATGGCCCAGGAATCCTTCCTGGAGGAAAGGCGTGAGAGGCTTGCGGAGATGGAGAAAAAGGTGGAAGACCTCTCCGCCCGCCAGCATGGCGGAATCCTGCGCTTTCTCGATCTGGCACGCGAGGCTGCCACTCGGGCCGAATCCAGGGAAAAATCCCTTGCCCTACTGGAACAGGACCTGAAACAGGGTCTGGAGGAAAATCAATTCCACTGGCAAACCATGGCCCTTGAACGGGCCGAACTGGAGGCCCTCCGCGCGGAATTGCTTTCTTCGGCCAAATTGAAACCGGATGTAATTGCCAACCGTCTGAGGGAAGCAAGGGCGACTGCGGCGGAACGGACAGCCGGATGGCTAAGGATTCTCGAGGAAAAACGTCAGGAGTTGGGCCGGGAACTGGCCAGTTCCCGAATCTCCTGGGCCAAACTGACGGAATTGCTGTTTGAACTGGAATCCGCATTAAATGACCGTTCCCGCCAAAGGCAGGCGGCCGACATGAACGCTTTCGCCTTGTTGCGGCATCAGGAAGAAGCTGCCTTTTGGCGCGAAGAAATGGATCGCTTGAACGCGGAACTTTCCGCCCGGGCCGCCTGCCTGACGGAAATCCAGCCCACGCTTCCCATCCTGGATCGGTTGGCACCGAGTCGCATGAATATTCCGATCACCAAGGCGGCTTGAAACCACCCTGGCCTTATGCTGGGGATCCCAAAAAACAAAACACACCTTGCCTCGGCCATGAAATATTCTGCTGTCGGCCCAAAGTGGTTTAAGATGGAATTCAAGGTGATTCATATTTGGGACAGTCAAGGCCGGGTGTAATCCGGCCAAGGGTTTAAGGCTGAATGCTGGTCGGCATTCCTGAAAATGCGTTGGTTTTGCTGATCGGCCCCCGTGGTGTGGGAAAGAGCCGGTTTGCTGTCCGTCATTTTGACCCCGGCCAAGTGGTTTCCCTTCCCCAGATACGAAAACTGGTTTGCGATCAGCCGGACCTGCTGGAAGCCACCAACGATGCAGCCGAGTTGCAAGCACTGCTAGTGGAGATGCGCCTGGCTTGGGGCCGATTCACGGTGATCGACTCGACAAACCTCCGGTATCGCAACCGGCAAAACCTTTTGAACCTGGCCCGAAAGTTTCATTTCCCGGTGGTGGCCATTGTCTTCGATCTGCCGGAGTCTGCCCGGATCCATGGGGAAAAACTGGCCGTTAATCCGTCCTTCATTCCCGGAATACCGGACAGCCTGACTGTCGAGCCCCTGGAGGACCAACTGGCCGCGCTTAAGGAAGCCCTGCCCCGTTTGGGGCAGGAAGGCTTCCACCGCGTGTACCTCTTTTCCACACCGGAAGAGCGGGATCATGCTGAGATTCAGATCCAGAAATTACCCTTCAATCGCAAAGATCATCCAGGGCCGTTTGACCTGATCGGCGATGTCCACGGCTGTTGCAACGAACTGGAATCCCTTCTCAGCCTTCTGGGGTACCGCCGCGAAAACATTGACACCAACCCCGGGTTCACCTGGCGGCACCCGGATGGTAGGACCGCGGTTTTTGTTGGAGACGTTCTGGACCGGGGTCCACGCATCCTGGACACCTATCGTCTGGTTCACTCCATGATCGTGGCCAAGACCGGATTGGCGGTGCAGGGAAACCATGAACTGAAGGTTTACCGTCACTTCAAGTCGGCTAAGCCGGAACCCCGGCCTTCCATCCTTCAAACCCTTCGGGAAATTGAACAGGAAGACCCTCCGACACAAAAGGAAACCATCCGGGGTCTCATGGAATTCATAGAAGGACTGCCCCATCATCTGGTGCTGGATGGCGGGCGCCTGGTCGCCGCCCATGCCGGCTTGCGGGAGGATCTCCAGGGCCGGGACTCCGCCTTGGTCCGCAACCAGGCCCTATTTGGGGATGCCAACGCACGATTCGATGAGGAAACCGAAGCCACACGCATGGAATGGGTCCATCAATACCGCGGGCGAGCCTTGGTGGTTTATGGTCACACCCCGGTGGCGGAATCAGCCATCTTGAACCGGACCATCAACATCGACACAGGTTGCGTATTTGGTGGTCGACTGACGGCCCTGCGTTATCCTGAGATGGACACCCGGTTCGTCGAGGCCCAAAAAGCCTACGCAATCCAACGACGTTCCGGAGCGGAAGGGCTTTTCCAAGACCGCCTAGGAAAAAAAGCCAACCTGCCATCCCACGGTGATCTTCCCCAGAGCACGTTGGGGCCCCCACATAAACCTGACCCCAACAGCCACGAGATCTCCCTGCACGGAAGCGCCCCTTCCAGGCCCGATCGGGAAATATCGGCGGAATCCGAACAAGAATGACTCCACAGAAACCTGCTTATTTCCCGACGATCAGGTTTTCAATCTTTCGAATCACCACCTGAGGGGCGTCTCGGAACAGCTCAATCTTGCCGACCGCCACCAATTCCTTTCCACCCAGGGAAACTGACGGGTCCTCGTGGCCCTGATCGGAAAGTTCTTTCTTCAGGGCTTCCATTTCCAAAACCACAGTAACGTTCTCCCGGTCACGATAATTCTCATGGGTGTTGAGAAAAACCCGAGCGCCGTCCCTGGATTTACCGGTAGAGGCGACCCGGAAACGGAGCCGAACCTCCTGCCCAACCCTGGCAGCCAACCCGGATGGGCCGATCTCGCCATCCTGCAGGGCAAGGGGTGCCGATGGGGGACCTTTTCGCCGGATATTGGATAGACCCAGACGAGAGGACACCACCGTTTCCCCCTTCTCGTCCCTTAACTCCAGGCGAATTTCCGGATCTTCCTTGGACCAATCGATCCGCACCAAGCCAAAATGGTTCCCCCAAGCCATGGATGCCACACGGTGCCGGTTCGCCTCAGGGAGCCTGAATTTAGAATTTCCCTGGTTGATGCCGCTCGCCGTCAATTCGAAAAGCGGGTAATTCCCGGTTCCAGCCCGCGGAGGGAGGCAGGAGATTTCGCCCAAATGCCTGTCCCCGCTGAGAAGAATCACACCATTGGCACCAGACTTTTCCACCAGGGTCAGGAACCGGTCTCGCTCCCTTGGGAAATTGGCCCACTTTTCAAACGGGTGTTCCTCGGGAATGACCTGGATACTTGACCCGATGAGACGGATTTCGGCCTCCCGCCCCAATTCCTTTTCCAACCAGGCCCATTGTTCCTCTCCCAAAAAAGTGGATTTTGGATCATCCAGTGGAGCGTATTCCCCCTTGCGGCCCTCCCTCTTGGCCAACGGTGTACGGAACCAACGAGTATCCAGGAGTATTACCTGGACCCGCTTCCCGGGCGGGCCGATTATTTTGGATTCAAAAATGCCGGGGCGGGAAGCCCTCGGGTCGGCCTCCCCGTCACCCAGAAACTCCAGAAACAATTTCTTGGACTGGTCCTTGGCGGGGTACTCCACGCCGGCGTCGTTTTCCCCGTAATCGTGATCATCCCAGGTGGCCATCAAAAAACGCCCCTGGCGCAACCTGGCGAATCCCGGGTTGCCCACCAGTTTCTGATACTTGGCCCGGAGAACCTCGGGGTCCCGGGAATCTCCGTAAATATTGTCGCCCAGCAGGATCACCCCCTCGGGAAGAGCTTGGGCCATGGCTTCCCAAACCGGGGCAGGACGATCCTGACGGGCGCACGAACCGACCACCAGGGTTTTCAATGGCCCGGCATCCCCGTCAGGCTTAGTTGGGGTATTACCCCCATCCTGGAAAAGGGTCATCCCTATCAGGAGCTGAGTCCAAGCCGCATTCATCCGGCACCCCGAACCTAGGTCTTTGCGGAAGGTTAAAACGTTCTTCTTTTTGTACAAATCAAAACCGAATTCCGGTCAAAACTTCTTTCAGGAATCCAAAAGGAATTTCGAAAAATCGGATCCAACCGGTCCTCCACCGGGCCAAATCCGTTGGAACCCGCACATTTTTGGAAAATCTTGGCAAGCGATGCCAACGTGCCAATCCCACTGGTTGAAAATCAGGCTGTTATTGGTGACCATGAAGGCTGGCGAATTTTGTTCCCGCCTTGTTTCCAAAGGCAGCCTCTTTTCCCCTTTCACAGGAATCCCACACCATGTTCGGCACCTTGCGCGTTTTGACCTTGGCCACCGTGATTGGCTCCTTGGCCCTAGTGCTCAGTCACGCAATGAATTTCGGATAAATTGACTTGAGTTTGATTCTCGCGTCGCCAATGGACATTTGCCAGTCGACGATACGGTGCCTGGCGTTGGAGTGGGTGTACCAGGCC
>Ga0169931_10007573_pt1 | contig 16066 bp, 18 predicted proteins | sample Kivu_15m_20L_FD_129675 | JGI IMG/M metagenome (GOLD analysis project Ga0169931, IMG submission 129675) | Freshwater microbial communities from Lake Kivu, Western Province, Rwanda to study Microbial Dark Matter (Phase II) - Kivu_15m_20L... | ecosystem: Environmental > Aquatic > Freshwater > Lake...
ATTCGCGCGCTGGTGGGCATCACCCTGTTTGATCGCCCGTTCTTCCGTGCCCTGCCGTTCGTCGAGGAGGAGTTCGATCCCGATCTGCTGCGCGAGCTCGACGGTACGCGCAGCACGCCGGCCGCCGAGTATCTGGCGTACGTGGAGGCGCTCGCCCGGTCACGGCATCCGCGCCGCTCGCGGGTCGGCTACCTGGCCACCCCGAGCGCCCCGCAGCGCTGCACGCGCGAGTTTCTCGAGCAGGTGCGCGACCTGGCCGACCGCCACGCGATCCCGCTGATCACCCACGTGCAGGAAACGCGGCTCCAGGTCGTCACCGGCCAGCTCCTGTACGGCTCGACGATGGTCGAGTACCTCGGTCGCATCGGGTTCCTGAAGCCCGCCACCAGCGTGATCCACGGGGTGTGGCTCAAGCCTCGGGAGATCGAGATCCTGGCTGGCGCGGGCGCCTCGGTCCAGCACAACCCCCAGAGCAACTTCAAGCTCGGGTCGGGGCTGGCGCCGGTGCGTGCGCTGCTCGATGGCGGGGTCAACGTCAGCCTCGGTACCGACGGGTGCGGCTCGATCGAGAACGCCAGCATGCTGAAGGTGATCGCTCAGACGGCACTCGTGCACAAGCTGCGCGGCGGCGATCCGTCGCGCTGGGTAGGTGCCGACGAAGCCTTCCACGCGGCCACCCGGGGCGGGGCGGTGGCGCTCGGCATGGACGACTGGCTCGGGCGGGTGGCGCCGGGCTGTCGGGCCGACCTGAACGTCTGGCGCACCGACACCATCGCGTTCCGGCCCTTGAACGACGCGCTGCGCCAGCTGGTCTTCAACGAGTCGGGCAGCAGCCTCGAGCGGACCTTCGTGGACGGCATCGAGGTGATCCGGGACGGGCGCCTCGCGCGGGTGGACGAAGCGGCGCTGCTGGAGGAGATGCAGGCCGAGCATGCGGTCCTGGAACCGCTGATCGCCCGCAGCGAACGGGAGGTGCGACGGCTCCTGCCCTCCTACACCCGCATCTGGAACCGGTGCCAGTCGATGCCCCTCGATCCCGCGACCTACGCGGCGCGTTTCGAGGAGGGCTGAGCGCCGCCGGCGCGGTGCGTGCCCCGCACCGGCGATGTACGTCAGCCCGCCATCAGATGACGGCTTCGCACTGTCTCGAGGCGGCCGGCGCGCCGCCTGCTCCGCAGACGTGCATCACGCCCCGACCTTGACCTCCCTGTTGAAACGGTCGATGTAGCCCTGCCGCAACGGGCTGTACCGGGCCCAGTCCGGCTGGTTGAATCCCTCCACCTCGGCGACGGTCTTTGCGTACTGCAGCAGCGGCTTGGACATCGGCACGCGCACGTTGGTGGGGATCAGCGCATACGGGATCTCGCCGAGCGCACGTTGCACGTCGACCGAGATGGCCTCGTTGATGTAGGCCGCGGCCAGGTCGCGGCTGCGGCCGTTGCGGATGACATGCATCCCGCTGCGCACCACGCCCCAGCCGGTCTCGGGCTTGGCCAGCGCGATCGGCAGCCCCTTGCCCTGCAGGTCGGCGAGGTTGTTGCTGTAGAGAACGGTGACGTCGACCTGACCCTGCCCCAGCAGGGTCGAGAGCGCGCCCGGAGAGGGAGCGATCGCAGAGACGTTGGGCAGCAGCTTCTTCAGCCACGCGAACGCCGGGTCCATGTTCGTTTCACTGCCGCCGTTCATCCGTGCGATCTCGACCATCCACGCGCCGCCGAGCGTCGATCCGATCTGCACCAGGCCGACTCGGCCCTTGAACTCGGGCTTGAGCAGCTCGTTCCACGACTTCGGCGGCGTCTTGATGCGTTCGGTGTTGTAGCCGATGCCGAACACCTGCAGCGACACGCCGACCCCGAGGTTGTTCGTGTACTGGAAGCGCGGCGGGATGTCCTTGAGGTTGGCGAGTGCGGGCAACGGCTCGAACAGGTCGTTGTTGACCCCGGCGATGAACCCGCCGTCGTCCATGATGATCACGTCGAACGGCGGATTGGCCTTGGCGGCCACCAGCCGCGAGATCTTCTCCAGCGGCAGCAGCGGCGTCAGCGTGATGTCCCGCACGCCGGTGGCCTTCTGCACGGCCGGCACCAGGGCGCTGCGATGCGCGGTCTCCCAGGCACCCGGGAAGGTCGAGGCCGTCAGCGTGCGCGACTGCGCGAACGAGACGCCCACCCCCATGCCGGTGCCCAGGGCGCCCAGCGCCCCGAGCCGCTTGAGCGAGGCGCGACGAGAATTTCCAGAGGTCATGTCTTTCTCCAAGGCGGCGGATTGCCAGCCGGCACGTCAAAGCAATCGACATGCCAGCGTGCTCGGATGCGCCACCCGGCGATGCGATCTCGTGGGCTGCGACTGGCATGGATCGTGCTGAACGCTTTGGTCGCCTGCCGCCGGCAGGCCGCTTCCACGTCACTCGGCATGAATGCTGCGATCCGGTCCGTGTTGTCTGCGTTTGCCGCGGGCGGATCCGCTGCGGCAGTGACGGCCTCCCCGGGTGCATCGGGGATCGCGCTCGAGCGCATCGTCCACCGCTACGGGGCCGCGATCGCCGTCAACGACGTCTCGCTCGAGATCCGCCCCGGTGAACTGGTTGCCCTGCTGGGCCCGTCGGGCTGCGGCAAGACGACGCTGCTGCGCATCATCGCCGGTCTGCTCGCCCAGACCGAGGGGCAGGTCCGCATCGGCGGGGAGGCGGTCGACCGGCTGCCGCCGAACGAGCGCGGTGCCGGCATCGTGTTCCAGAGCTATGCGCTGTTTCCGCACATGACGGTGGCAGCCAACGTCGAGTACGGGCTGCGCGCCCGGGGTCTGCCGGCAGCGCAGCGGCGTCCGATCGTCGAGCGCATGCTGTCGCTCGTGCGGATGGACAGTCTGGCCCGACGCTACCCGAGGGAACTGTCGGGGGGCCAGCAGCAGCGTGTCGCGCTGGCGCGCACGCTGGCGGTGAGCCCCCGGGTGCTGCTGCTCGACGAGCCGTTCGGTGCGCTCGACAAGAACCTGCGGCTCGGGATGCAGATCGAGGTCAAGCGGCTGCAGCGCGAACTGTCGATCACGACCGTGATGGTCACCCACGACCAGGAGGAGGCGCTGTCGATGGCCGACCGGATCGCGGTGATGAGCAGCGGGGTGGTCGAGCAGCTGGGTACGCCCGAGGAGATCTACGACCGCCCGCGCACACAGTTCGTCGCGCAGTTCGTCGGTCACACCAACCTGCTGTCGGGGCGACTCGTGCACACCGCCGACCGGTTCGACGTCGCGCTCGACGTCGGGGGTACGCTCTCGCTGCATGACCCGGCGCCGTGCTCGCGCAATGGTGCGGTGCTCGTGTCGGTCCGCCCCGAGCACCTCGAGTTCGCGCCCGATGACGCGGCTGCGATTCCGGCCGTCGTCGATCTCGTGCTGCCGCTCGGTCCATCGGTGGTCTACGAGCTGGCGCTGTCCAGCGGCGAGAAGGTCAAGGTCACATTGGCGCGCACCGGGGGCGCGCCGGCTCACCGGGCGGGCGAGGCGGTGCGGCTGCGGCTCGCGGCGGGCGCGCCGGTGTCGGTGTTCCAGGCGTGAGCGCTGCCGCAGCCGTGCGACCGCCTCCGGCCGGCCGGTCGATGGCCGCGCGCCTCATGCGCGAGGGCCAGCTCGTGTTGCCGCTCGCGCTCTTCTTCGCCTGCTTCGTTTTCGCGCCGCTGTCGCTGCTGGGCTACGTGAGTCTGCACACCGACGTGTCGCTCCAGCAGATGGGCTTCGCGCAGTACGCGAAGTTCCTGACCGACCGATTCAACCTCGGGGTGCTCGGGTCGACGCTCTGGCTCGGGCTCGAGGTGACCCTGATCACGCTGCTGGTCGGCTATCCGCTCGCCTACCTGCATTCGATCGCGCCGCCGAAATGGCAGAAGGTGCTGATCCTGATGATCGTGCTGCCCCTGCTCACCAGTTCGGTGGTCAGGACCTTCGCCTGGCTCGTGATCCTCGGCCGCCAGGGGATCGTCAACGAGACGCTGCTCGCACTCGGTCTGATCGAGATTCCGGCGCGGCTGCTGTACACGCAGAACGCGGTGGTGATCGCGCTCGTCCAGATCGAGCTGCCGCTGATGGTGCTGCCGATCGTGACCGCCCTCGCCGCGATCGATCCCAACCTGAGCCAGGCCTCGCGGTCGCTGGGCGCCGGCAGCTGGCGCACCTTCTTCCAGGTGATCGTGCCGTTGTCGGCGCCGGGTGTGCTGGCGGGCTGCCTGCTGGTGTACGCCTCGTCGGTCAGCGCCTTCGTCACGCAGACGCTGGTGGGCGGCGGTCAGCAGATGTTCATGCCGTTCTACATCTACCAGCAGGCGATCCAGGCCAACAACTATCCGTTCGCTGCCGCAATCGCGATGATCCTCCTGTTCAGCGTGCTGACGCTCGTGACGGTGATCAACCTGCTGGCGCGGCGCACCCGGGCGCTCAGTCACACCTGAGGGCCGGGTTGCCCTGGAGCTCGCACGATGGCCGAAACGTCCCCAAGGAGCCCGGAGCCGATGCGCGGCGAGTCTGCCCGGTCAAGACTCGAGCGCTGGTCGTTCGGAACCGTCGCCGGGCTGCTCGCCGGGTTCGCGATCCTGCTGCTGATCGCGCCCACGGTGATCGTGATCGCGGTCTCGTTCACCAGCGGCCTGTCGCTGCGCTTCCCGCCGCCCGGGTTCTCGCTGCGCTGGTACGAGGCGCTGCTGACCGCGTCTCCCGATCTGTGGCGAGCCGCGAGGTTCTCGCTCGAGGTCGCCGCGAGTGCAACCGTGATCTCGACGGTGCTGGCGGTGTCGGCGGCACTCGCGATCGCACGCCGCCGTGACCTCTGGGCACGCTTCCTCGATTCGATCTTCATGTCGCCGCTGATGCTGCCCACGCTGGCGCTTGGCCTGTCGCTGCTGGTGCTCTTCAACCTGATGGGCAGTGGCGTCTCGAAGCTCACGCTGATCGTCGGGCACGTCGCGATCACCGCGCCGTACATCCTTCGGACGACCTCCGCCAGTCTCGCCCAGCTCGATCCGGTGCTGCTGGAGAGTGCCAAGAGCCTCGGGGCCGGCCACGGATTCGCGTTCCGGACGGTCACGCTGCCGCTGATCCTGCCAGGAGTGGCCGCCGGCGCGTTCATCGCGTTCATGATGTCGTTCGACAACGTTGCGATCTCGCTGTTCCTGTCCGACGCCCGCAGCGAGGTGCTGCCGATCCGACTGTGGAACATCATCGAATCCAACCTCGACGTCCGTGCGGCGGCGGTCTCCGGGGTTCTGATCGCAGTGACCGCAGCGCTCGTCCTGCTGATGGAGCGCATCGTCGGGGTGAGCCGCCACGTCCGGTAGGCAGTGATGGAGCCGGCCGCGGCGGCTGTTCCGAGGTGGCCGGTCAATCGCGGGCGACCTGATCCTTGCCCCAGCGCCGGCGCAGCGCGAGGCACTCCGCCTCGAGCACGCCGGTGCTCAGCGTCAGCTCGCCGAATCCGACCATCTCGTAGAACGGCTCGACCGCATAGCGGCCCATGTCGGTGCGCCGCAGGGTGGCGTGGCGCAGCCCCAGGACCAGTCGGCGCAGTCGGGCCGCCCGGATCGCCCAGGCACACATCGGGCATGGCTCCATCGTCGCGTACAGCGTGGCACCCGCCAGCATTTCGAGGCCGTGACCGGCCTCGGCGTTGCGGATCGCGTCGGTCTCGGCATGCACCAGGAGGTTGCGCTCGGTGAGCTGACGGTTCTGGCCGGTCGCGAGCACGACACCGTCCTTGACGATGACCGCGCCCACCGGCCAGTCACCGCGCGCATAGGCGTCCTCGGCCTGCGCCAGCGCGAGTCGCATGTAGTCAGGGTCGGTCATCGTCGTCATCGTGTGCTCCGTCGTGGGGTCGTCGGGCAGAAGCAAGGAGCGTTCCGGTGCCGCCGCAGGTATGCTCGGCCGGGTCACCCTCGCCAAGGCAACCCTGGGAACTGGAATCTGCCGCATGAGACCGCCCGCCCGCCACCCGGCAGCATCTGCGCGCCCGCTGCGGCCCGCGTTCGCGGCCGCGCTCATGCTCGCGCTCGTGCTCGTACCGGCTGGGGTTGGCGCGACCGACATCGCGCGGGCCGACAGCGCGCCGCCGGACCCCGGGTGCGAATGGCAGTCACTGTCTTCGGCCCCGCTGCAGGTGGGCGCCTGGTCGTGCGTGATGCCCACCGGCCGCTGGCATGTGCGCGCCGAGCCCGGGCTGCCGGGCTTCGCGCTCTGGGTCGACGATTCCCGCCAGCAGACGGTCTTGCACGCGGTTCCGCGCCAGCCCGGTGCACCGTTGTCCTCGGTGGTGGCCGCGCTCGCCCGGGCCGGCCACGTGCCGCCCGACGACTGCATCTTCGTGCGGGCCCGCGGCCATCCGGTGCCGCGCGGTGCGCGTGCCTACGAGATCCGGCCGGCCGGCGCTCGGCTCGCCGCTTTGCGCGCAACGCCGCGCGACGAGGTGCCCGATCCGCCCTGCGGCGAGTACGGATGGTCCACGCACGGAGTCCGGTGGTTCGTCGTCGATCCGCGTCGGCCGCGCTGGGTGGTGTACGTGAACCTCGGGCAGGACGGGACGCTGATCGATCCGGGGACGCTGCGCATCGGGCCCGGCCCGCCGTGATCGGTGGCTGCTCGCCGCGGGCCGGGTAAAGGTGTACGGCACCACCGCGGCCACCGCCTCGCCGCGGATGCCCGAGGCACGGCCGATCTCGGCGGCCGACCCCGCGCTCGCCGACTTCGTGCACGGCACCTGGGGCGCGGTCTTCGTGTCGCGCCAGCTGCCCGAGGACGCGGTGCGCCGGCTGCATCGCGCGCTGACCATCGCCTGCCACGAGCCGGCGTTTCAGGCGCAGACACTGGCCACCGGCAGCGAGCCCGCGCCCGCGATGACGCTGGCCGAGCTCGAACGCTTCTACGAGGGCGAGGTGAAGCTGTACCAGGCGATCGCCCGCGAGGTCGGCATCAGGCCCGAGTAGGCGAGCGGCCCCGCAGCACGCGCCATCCGGCCGTGCGCCTGGGCGCCGCGGCCCTGAGCGCGCGCGTCGCGGGGCTTCGACGCGCCGATGCCTAGCGGGAGGCTCCGCGGAGCGCAGCGAGCACCGACCGGCAGAGCTTCAGATGCGAGTCCGCCAGGTGTCCGCGGGCGGCGCCGTCGATTACGGCTTCGATCAGCAGCGCGGCCATCTCGTTGCGCTGGCGGCTCGCTGCGAGGGCGCTCTGCAGTTCCCGGATGAACTGCTCACGGGCGTCGAGTTCGCGCACCAGCGGGTCCCAGTGGCGCGACCGGTGCCGCTCGAGCAGACTCTCCATCACGTCGGGGTGATTGCTCAGGTAGCGCGGGTTGAAGTCGGCGAGCATGAAGTTCCCGAGCGCGGGCGCCCCGGCGAGCGCCTCGGCGGTGAGCCGCTCGAAGCCCATGCTCCAGCCTTCGTAGAGCCTTCGGTCCGTCGACTCGCGCTGCACGACCTGCAGGGAGTGATGCCTGGGATCCTTCGAGATCGTCTCGATCAGCGCCTCGACGACGGCGTCCTCGCCCTCGAGCGTCTGCAGGAAGGTGCCGTTGCCGTAGATGAGGAGGCCGGTCAGACCGCGCGCCGGATTGTTCGCATGACAGTGTTCGAGCAGCGAAAGCAGCTCGGCGGGCGTGAACGGAGCCGCTTCCTGGCTGAGATAGGTGATTCGGAGCATGGTTCGCCCGGCGATGAAAGGTCCAGCGCACGGGTTTCGGGCGGGAGGAAACTGCATTATGCAGCGAGAAGGCGACACCGTGATCTCCGCGGCCGCAGATCGGTCCCGCCCCCGCGTCAGCCCTCGTCTGCGAAGGTCCGCACCGTCTCGCGCAGGAACGGCATGACTCACCCCGGCACTCCGATGGCCCGAGGCCGTTCGAAGTTCCGATCGCCCTCGAGGCCGTCTCCTGATACGCCCTGCTCGCGCCCGCGGGCGCCCCGCGACCCGTGATCGACATCATGCTGAAGGCGGCGACGCAGGTCCTGCAGCGCCCCGGGAACCGGGCCTCGTTCGCCAAGCAAGGCATGACCGGCGGCGGCAGCCCGGAGGCGCTGGCCGCGACGATCGCCGCGGATACCCGGCGCTGAGCCGACGTGATCCGCACGCGCAACATCGCAGCCGGCTGAGCTTCCTCGGCGGGCCCGCGTCAGCGCCGCTGGATGCGGTGCAGGTAATCGACCAGCAGCGCGATCTTCATCCGCGCAGCCGCCTCGGGCGGCAGCCCGGCCGTGCTCGGGTCGCCCTTGGTCTGCGTCGCGTAGGCGGCGCCCCAGATCGGCATCTCGCCGGCACGGCCGTGGCCCGCGACGGTCTGGCGGCCGTCGATCGACTGCATCACGCGCTGGGCGGGGAACACGCCGCCATTCTTCAGCGCGAGGCCGGTGAGGTCGGGAGGCGTCCGGTTCAGGAACTCGCGGAAGTGACCGTCGCCGCGTGCGTCGGCGCCGTGGCAGCCGCTGCAGTTCGCCGCGAACTCGGCCCGGCCGTAGTCGATGGGTTCGGCGCCGACGGGCGCGGACACGATCGCGGCAGCAGCGATCGCGAGTGCGAGCGAAGTCTTCATGGTGCTCTCCTGGTTCGTGGGCACGTCGACAGCGTGCACCCGCACGCGAGGACATCGATTGAGTCAGCGCAATCCGACGTTGGAGGGTCGGCATGTTCCGTCGGGCCGTCCAGCCGGGCCTCGCCCGGCACGCCTGGCGCGTGCGCATCCTTTCGCGCAGGACGATGACGGACGCGGTGCTCGCACGCCGGACGCGGGTGGCGGCACCGCCGCCGGATGCCGAACGAACGGGTCCGGTTGCCGCGCGGCCCGCCCGTCGCGTTCGGTAGTCGGCCGGCCGCACGGTTGTCGGGAAGCTGGTTAGCTGGCAATATGGGTTCATGAAGACGACGCTCGACCTTCCCGACGATCTGGTCCGACGCATCAAGATCGAAGCCGCGAGGTCCGATCGAAAGCTGAAGGACCTCGTGGCGCAGTTGCTCGAAGCCGGACTTCGCGCCCGCCGTGACGGCGGCGCCACCCCGTCGTTGCCCAAGCCGGTGAGGCGCCGGCGCGGCGGGCCGCTGACGGCCGAAGCGATCGAAGCCGCGATCGCAGCCGGCCGCGAATGATCGTCGTCGATACCAACGTCATCGCCTATCTGTTGATCGAGGGCGACCGCACCGCCGATGCGCAGGCACTCCGCCTGGCCGATCCGGACTGGCGCAGCGAGCCGTTCCTGTTGGTCGAGTTCGGCAACCTGCTGGCCACGCAGGTGAGAGCCCGATCGCTTTCGGCCGCGCAGGCGAGGTCGCTGCTCGAATCGGCCGCACAGCAGATCACGGCCTGGGTCGAAGTGCCTCATGCCGACGCGCTGGCCGTGGCCCTCGACCGCCAGGTCTCGGCGTACGATGCGCGGTTCATCGCATGCGCGCGCGCACTCGCCGCGCCGCTGGTGACTGAAGACTCCCGCCTGCGTGCGGCCACGCCGGGTGCGTCCATGTCGATGGCCGAGGCCGCCTCCCGGTCGTCGGGATAGTGGCGGATCGCGGACCCGACGTTCGACACACCGCCCACCTGGTCAGTTGTCAGCGAACCTCCGGGTGCGTGGATTCTGGTTCGCACCGGCGACGACGTGGTGCCCGGCAGTCAGGTCTCGGTCGGCGGTTCGTCCAGCAGCGTGGGTCTCGCGGCCGGGATGTTCGGGCCGGTCGGCGCGCTGGTGGCAACAGTCGTGGAACAAGCGCGCCATGCCTCGGCGTTCGGCGCTCCGCCCGCGCTGGCGCGCCGACGTTTCACGAGCTGACGACGGATGCGCTGCGCGCCGCACTTGCAAGCGCGGGCAATCCGTCGCCGGCGGTCGTTCCGGGGTCGGACGCGGCCGACGCGACGATCAGGATCCAGCCCTCGATCCGTCTGGAAGTCGGCGAGTCCGGTCCGGCGCGAGCCAGCACGACGCTGGCGGCGCGGTACACCGACCCGGAGACCGGTACGGCGCTTGGCAAGTCCTACATCACCACGGCGGGTACGCGTCGGCGCTTGCGGGGTGATGCACAGGCTCGTCTCGCCCTTGATCGGCAACGGAATGCCGCTGTGGCGCTTGATCCTCCTCCTGCACCGGGACACGCACGCCGAGCTGGATCGCTTACCGGTGGCACGCAGCGCGGTTGCGCCGGTCGGATCGCCATGATCCCCGCCGACCGGGTGATGCGCCAAGCGTCGAACTCGGCGAGTTGCACGACCGCGCGCACAAGAGCGCCCGAAATGGCAAAGCCGCATATCGCGGAGCGCATCAGGAGCGATGGGTTCCAGGCCATGCCGTCGGTCCCTGAAGCCTTCACGCAATTCATGGCGTCCGAAACCCTCCGGATCGCGGAGGCGATCCAGTTCTCAGGGGCGAAGATGGCGTGATGCCGGAGCGGCACGCCCCGCGCGTCCACGGCTCGCCGTCCCCCCGGCGTCGATCTCGGGCGCGGCCGCGAGGTCAGGCATGTCGCGCGCCCCTCAGGCGGCGCTGCAGGTGGATGTGGAGCACCCGGGAGCCAGGAAGTCCTATCGCCCGCCCCCGCGTCGTGCTTGGCCAGCCCGGAGGCTGCACCCGAGCGCATCAGCGTCCGTCGTCCAGGTCGACGCAGCGCCGATCCACCTCGTCGATCGACTGCACGCCCAGATGGGCGAGGGTCACGCGCATCTCGTCGAGCAGCAGCTGCAGACAGCGGCGCACGCCGGCAGCGCCGCCAGCGGCCACACCGTAGAGCGCCGGACGGCCGACCAGGACCGCGGTCGCGCCCAGAGCGATCGCCTTGACCACATCGCTGCCGCGCCGGAAGCCGCTGTCGACGAGCACCGGCACCCGCGCCGAGGCCTGTGCCCCCCAACGCGCGAGCGCCCGGATCGGCGAGCCGACACCGTCGAGCTGACGCCCACCGTGGTTGGAGACGATGACCGCGTCGGCTCCGGCGTCGGCCGCGCGCAGCACATCGTCGAGCGCCAGCAGACCCTTGACCACGATCGGCCCGCGCCAGCGCTGTCTGAGCCAGCCGAGCACGTCCCAGGTGAGCGAGGGATCGAGCTGGCTGTTCATCAGTGCGGCGTGCGACATCGCATCGGCGTTGGTGCGTGCGCCATCGAAGTTGCGCATGCGCGGCAACCCGTGTCGCACTACCTGCAGGCACCAGCCGGGGTGACGGGCGACGTCGAGCATCGCGCCGGCGCCGAGCCGCAGCGGGATCGTGAAGCCGTTGCGCCAGTCGCGTTCGCGTTTGCCGACCACCGGTACGTCCACCGTGAGCACCAGCGCCTCGTACCCGGTCAGGGCCGCGCGTTCGATCATCGACGCCGTGATCGAACGGTCCTTGAACACGTAGAGCTGGAACCAGCGGCGCGCCGGCCCGATCGACGCCACTTCCTCGATCGTGCAGCCGGCGCCGGTGCTGAGCACGAACGGGATGCCCGCCGCCGCGGCTTCGGTTGCGAGCAGCCGCTCCGCGTTGGGCCAGGCGAGCGCTGCCAGGCCGGTCGGGCCGATCAGCAGCGGCGCTGCGGCAGCGTGGCCCAGCAGCGTGGTGCCGAGCCGCGCGGAAGAGACGTCGCGCAGGAAACGTGGCATCAGGCGGACCGCGTCGAAGTCGGTGGTGTTGGCCCGCAGCGTGCGCTCGTCGTTGGCGCCGCCGTCGATGAAGTCGAATACCGCGCGTGGCAGGCGCGCGCGAGCCATCACCCGCAGGTCTTCGATCGAGATCGCGTGGGCAACGTCCATGCGCTGCACTAGTGCTTCGCGGCACCCATCAGCGCGTCGGGCAGGGCAGTGACGAGCCAGGGGAACAGGGTGATCGCCAGCAGCACCGCGAACAGTGGCACGAGAAACGGAGCGGTCGCCTGGACCACTTCCTCGTAGCTCAACTCCGACAGATGCTGCATCACGAACAGGATCATCCCGAAAGGTGGCGTGATCAGCCCGATCATCAGGTTGAGGACCATCAGGACCCCGAAGTGCACCGGATCGATCCCGAGCTTGACCGCCACGGGCAGCAGGATCGGGGTGAGGATCAGCAGGGCCACCGTGGTGTCGAGAAAGCAGCCGACCGCCAGCAGCATCAGGTTGATGATGAACAGCATGCCGAGCGGGTCGGTTGTGATCGCCATCAGCCACTCGCCGATCTGGAGCGTCAGGCCCGAGCGCATCAGCACCCAGCCGAACAGCGAGGCCGTCGCGATCACGAAGCCGATCACCGCCGTTTCCCTCGCCGCCTCCACGAAGACCTGCATGAGTTCGCGGGGGCCCACCTCGCGCAGCGCGATCACGCCGATCACCAGCGCGTATGCGACCGCAACTGCGGCGGCCTCGGTGGGCGTGAAGATCCCGCTCCAGATGCCGCCCAGCAGGACCACCGGCGTCATCAGCGGCAGGAAGGCGTCGACGAAGTGCTTGGCAGCGATCGCCCAGCCTGGAAACGGCTGCCGCGGATAGTTTCGGCGACGGGCATACCACGCGACCATCGCCATCAGGGCCACGGTCATCAGCAGGCCGGGGACGACCCCCCCCAGGAACAGGCGTCCGACGGACACGCCGGACACGAAGGAGAACACGATCATCGGCACCGACGGCGGAAAGATCGGTCCGACGATCGATGAGGAGGCGGTGACGGCGACGCTGAAACGATCGGGGTAGCCGGCCTTCTTCATCGCCTTCAGCTCGACCTGGCCGAGACCCGATGCGTCGACGACGGCGGCACCCGACATGCCCGAGAAGATCAGGCTTGCCACGACGTTGGCCTGGGCCAGGCCGCCCGGCAGGGAACCCACCAGCGTATCGGCGAAGCGGAAGATCTTCTGCGTGATGCCCGCGGTGTTCATCAGCTTGGCCGCGAGGATGAACAGCGGGATGCCGAGCAGCACGAAGTTCTGCAGGCCGAACTGCGCCCTCATCGACAGGATGGTGGGGTGAAACGGCATGCCCGACCAGAACAGGGCGGCGGCGGCCGACATGCCGAGCGCGAGCGCCACCGGCACGCCGATCAGCAGGAACACGAACAGTCCGACCGTGAGGACGGCGACCATCATCGGGATGGGGCGCCGGGACGCAGCGGCGTGCGCAGCAGCCGCACGCCCCGCTGGACGAGCCATCCGCACATCGCGACCGCCGACAGCGTCACGCACAGATACATGTAGCCCACATTCATCCATGGAACCGTCGGCAGCTCAGTCCCCCAGTTGGCCTGCACATTCAGCCACGCGCCCCATGCGAACACGATCAGGAAAGGCAGTGGCAGGACGCACTGCAGAAGCTTGCATGCCCGGCGCCCCCGCGGACCGAGCCGGTCCGCCAGGCTGGTGATCGCGATGTGGGAGTCGTCTGCCACGGCCGCGGCCGCGCCGATGAACACCAGGAAGATGAACGCATATTGCCCGAGCTCCTCGGACCAGGATGCCGGCAGCCCGAGGACCGTCCGGAAGACCACCGCCGCGATGGTCGTGCAGAACAGCGCGAGCAGTACCAGCGCGTTCAGCCTCTCGAGCAGGGACTTCAACCGGGGCTCCATCCAGCCGCCCCGCCGGCACGTCGGCGGGTCCTGAAGGTCAGCGCAGCGCCGCGCGCACCTTTTCGTAGAAGCCCGGGTCGAAGTCGGTCTTCGCCATCGCCTCGACCACGGGTCGCACCGCGTCCCGGAATGCGCCCTTGTCGACTGGGATCAGTGTCATGCCCAGTTCCTGCAGCTTCCTGACGATCGCATCGTCCCCGTTGCGGGTGATTCCGTTGGCGAGTGCCACCGCCTCCTCGGTTGCCTTCGAGAGCAGCGTCCGGTCTTCGCCGGACAGCGTCGCCCACCACCTCCCCGAGGACATCAGCCGTGACGCGCCATGCACGTGCTCGGTCTGGATCAGGAACTTCTGCGCCTCGAAGAACTTGAAGGCGAGGATCGTTTCGGGCGGGTTCTCCTGGGCAGCCACCACGCCGGTCTTCAACGCCATGTAGGTCTCGCCGAACGCGATCGTCGCCGGCAGCGCGCCCAGACTCTCCCAGACCCTGTGCCAGGCCTTGACCGGGGGCAGCCGCATCTTCAGGCCTCTGACGTCGGCCACCGTCCTCACCGGCGTGTTCGAGGTCAAGTAGCGGGCGCCCCGATACATGACGCCTTCGGTGCGGACGCCGCGCCCCTTCTCGATCATGGCCGACAATTCGCGCCCCGGTCCGTTCCAGAACTTCCAGAAGTCGTCCTGGGTGGAGAACAGGTAGGGGATCTCGGACACGAAGAAGCGCGGGTAGAACGCCGAGACGTCGCCGACGCCGAGCGCTCCCATCTCGACCGAACCCTGGGACAGCATCTCGAAAGTCTGGCGTTCGTCTCCCATCGTGCCGGACTTGTGGATCGACAGTTCGATCCGCCCGCCCGAGCGCTGTGCGGCGAGTTCCTTGAGCTTGGCGAGAGCGACGTCGGTCGGTGAGTCAGGCGGATACACCGATGCGATGTTGACGGTGATCTTCCTGGCCTGGGCGAATGCGGGTGCGCGGGCACCCGCCGCACCCAGCACGAGCCCGCCTCCGAGCAGACGGGTGGCTTGTCTTCTGTCCATGCGCGTGTCTCCCTCGCTGATGTTCGGCGTGTTTCGTGGCGGATGGACGCATTGCCGACGTACCGATCCGATGAGGTACGATATCAGTCATCATACAACGCTGCAACCGCCTGTCATGAACACCAGTCGCCCCGATTCCCCCGAAGCTGCGCGTGCCTTCCAGTTCTCGGCAGTGGCACCGCGCCAGTCGCTCGTCGAATCGGTCGTCGGCCAACTCGCCGCCCAGATCGAATCCGGCGGCGCGGCCCCAGGCTCGCGGTTGCCTGCCGAGAACGACCTGTGCCGGCAGTTCGGGGTGAGTCGCACCGTCGTGCGCGAGGCGATCGCGCGCCTGAAGGCCGATCAGCTGGTCCAGACGCAGCCCGGGCTGGGCCTGTTCGTCGTGCACCGCGCTCCGGGGCAGGGCGTGCTGCGGCTGCGCGGCTCGGAGGGCAGCGCGCTCGAGCGCGCACGCGAGATGCTGGAGTTCCGCGCCGGCCTGGAGACCGAGGCCGCGCGGCTCGCCGCGATACGCCGAACCGGCGAGGACGTGGCTGCCATCAGGGCGGCGCTTGCGCGCATCGCGGAAGTCGAGCGGGCGGGCGGCAATGGCGGTGCGGAGGACCTGGCGCTGCACACCGCGATCGCCCGTGCGTCGCGCAACGGCTACATCGTCCAGGTGCTGCAGTTCCTCGCCAGACCGCTCGTCGACGCGATCTCGGCCAGCCGCGAGTTCGGCGTCAGGCCGGTCGAGGAGAGCGAGCAGGCGCGCGACGAACACCGCCTGGTGGTCGAGGCCATCGCTGCCGGCGATCCGGAGATCGCGACGCTGCAGATGCGCCGCCACCTCGCCAACGGCGAGTACCGACTGCTCCAGGCTCAGGGCCGGCGTGCAGTGGCCTGACGCCCCCAGTCGCGACCCCGGACGCGACCGACCCGTCACAGGAGAGATCCATGAAAGTCACCGCCATCGAGACCGTGCGCGTCGATGCACGCCCCAACATCCTCTGGACCCAGGTCCACACCGACGCAGGCCTGAGCGGACTTGGCGAGACCTTCTACGGCTCGCAGGCAGCCGAGGCGCACGTGCACCAGACGGTTGCGCCGTACCTGATCGGCAAGGATCCACGCAACATCGAACGGCATCAGTCGCACCTGACCGGCTACGTCGGCTTCACCGGTGCGGGCGCCGAGACCCGCGGTCGCTCGGCGATCGACATCGCGCTGTGGGACCTGTTCGGCAAGTCCGTGGGGCTGCCGCTCGTGGACCTGCTCGGGGGGCGCGTCCGGGACTCGATCCGTGTCTACAACACCTGCGCCGGTTACAGCTACGTGCAGACCCGACCGACCCAGGGCACGGACAACTTCGGCCCCGATGCCAGGAAAGGGCAGTACGAGGACCTGAAGGGCTTCATCGAGCGCGCCGACGAGGTGGCGCTCAGCCTGCTCGACATGGGCATCGACGCGATGAAGATCTGGCCGTTCGACTACGCGGCCGAGGCCTCACAGGGGCAGTGGCTGTCGACCGCG
>Ga0169931_10007574_pt1 | contig 16064 bp, 12 predicted proteins | sample Kivu_15m_20L_FD_129675 | JGI IMG/M metagenome (GOLD analysis project Ga0169931, IMG submission 129675) | Freshwater microbial communities from Lake Kivu, Western Province, Rwanda to study Microbial Dark Matter (Phase II) - Kivu_15m_20L... | ecosystem: Environmental > Aquatic > Freshwater > Lake...
ACTGCCGTCCTCGCGCACAACCACTATTTCAGCATTAGGAATGGCTTTCCCCATCGAACCCCGTTTACGCGGTAGATCCGCTGGCGGTAGATAAGTAGAGCGAAACGCTTCGGTCAACCCATACATCAAGTAAGGAGCAGCGTTGGTGAAAATCGTTTGTAATTGCGTCAACAATGCATCTGGCATGGCGCCACCAGAGTTTGTTAAATAACGCACACTATCAGCAGCGCCTTCAGGCCACTTTGCTTTGGCGAGTTGGGCCCATAATGGCGGTACCGCCGCCAAACCGGTGATTTTATGCAGCGCAATTGCTTTCACCACATCCTGCACCAGTAAAAAATCCAACAGGACCACACAGGCGCCTTTCAAAAACGCAGTGGTCAGCTGGCTCAAACCGTAATCAAAACTCAATGGCAGCAATGCTAGCAACACGTCGTCAGCGGTGTTTTGCAGATAAGTAGAAACACTTTGCGCACCGACAAGCATATTTCGGTGCGACAGGACTACACCCTTTGGTTTTCCAGTGCTACCTGAAGTGTAGAGAATCGCGGCCATATCAGCATCAGTGGGTGCTGGCTGCGGCAATGGCCCGCCAGCCAGTTCATCAGCAGAAAACGCCTGACTATATGGCAAGACTTGCACGTGACCTATACGGCTGCAATCAACAGCGTCGGTCAACAAGACAGTATGAAGATCAGTACATTCTGGGAGCACGCCGGCCAAAGTATCCAGGCGGTCTTTGCTGGTAACCAACACCCTTACGTTACAATCCTGCAGAATATGTTGCACCTGCACCGGTTTTAACGCCGGATTCACCGGCACAAAAACAGCGCCACAAGCCGATGCCGCAAATATTGATACGACAGTTTCAGCTTGCTTTGGCAGGTAAATAGCAACCCGTTCATGACGGCGGACATCAATAGTATGAAATCTGCTGGCGGTAACATGAATCGCGTTGGCAAGCTCACGATAACTATAACTTGCAGACTTGTGTTTCAACGCAACGCGGTCGGGATATTGTGCCGCCGTTTGCAGCACGATTTCATGAAGGTTTAACAGCATAGGCCCCTGAAGACAATTCACATTTAATTCCTTTGTGTGTAATATTAAATCAGTTTAATGAGAAAGCCGACAGTTATTTACAACCAAAGCTAAACCTCTGTTTTATATAGTTTTTCTATTTTAATTCTGCCAATCGACAGGAAATTCCATGACTGCACAGTTGCTGACCGATATTCTCAATTCGGTATTACAAATTAATAAAACTTACCAGGCTGATTCAGCATTGCTCGGTGCAATTGCTGAATTTGATTCGATGGCGGTGTTAGCTGTTATCACCGCATTGGAAGAACAACTTGGCATCGCCGTAGACGACGATGAAATCTCAGCGGAAATTTTCGAGACATTTGGCAGTTTGCACGCATTTGTACAACAAAAACTGGCATAAATAGTCGCCATGTTCAGCGACAAGCCACTATGCGCTGATACGTAAAAACAACACGGAATTTGACCCTCTATGGGTTTTCAGGAGTATAACAATGAAAAAATATAGTATTCTGGCGGCCGCAGTACTGCTTGCGCTGGGTGGCTGTGGTGGCAAAGATGCCGCCGAACATTATGATGACGCCAAACAATACCTCCAACAAAAGAATATTTCTGCTGCCACAATTGAGTTGAAATCTGCAGTACAGCAAGATCCACAAAATCAAGAATATCGCATTGCATTGGCACAAGCGCACGCTGCTGTTGGCGATATGGCAGCTGCAGCAAAAGAATATGACAAAGCAATTGGACTTGGCGCTGACAAAAGCCGTTATTTAGTGCCGCTGTTCAAAGCGTGGTTCCTGGCGAAAGACTCAAAATCAATCCTGTCCGAATATCAAAATGACAGCGGCTGGTCGGCCGATGTAAAACACTATGTGAATTTCTACCGGGCTTTTACCGAGCTGGAGACTGGTGAGACAGAAAAAGCGCAGGCACTGTTTACACCTATCAGCGAGCAATCCGATGCAAAAGACGCTGCAGTTCTTGCGGCTACCTTTAAGTTAATCCTCGACAATAACGTAGACGCAGCGCTGGACAAGGTTAAAGCTGTGCAGCAAACAGACAAACTGTACGATGAATCATTACTCATCACTGCACGGTTGTATCAACAAAAGAATATGACCGAATTAGCGAACCAGCATTTCCAAAAATATCTGGCAAATGTGCCACAGGATTACACTGCCCGATTGATGCTGGTGCAAGGTCTGCTACAAATCAATGATCTGGAACTCGCGGATAAAGAACTGGCGCCAGTACTCAAGATTTTCCCTAAGCATCCGTTGGCCAACTCGTTAAAAGCACATATTTTGTATGACAAAAAAGATTACACCGCAGCCAAAGAAGCGGCAGAGGTTGCTATCTACGGTGGGCTTAGCGATGTCAGAACTCGGGTTTTAGCTGCTGTCAGTGCCATCCAGCTAGATTTGCGCTCACAAGCATTAGCCCATCTGGATGCAGTAAAAGATGCACTGGGTCAAAACAGTCAAATCAGCACTATGTATAACATGCTGTTACTGGACGCCGGCCGTGTGTCTGAAGTAAATGAAAGTCTTAAAAATCAAGACCCGAGTAAGTTAGATTATAAAATTGTTGCCAGTACAGTGCACAAACTGATGCGCTCTGGCGATGTGGCTAACGCCCGGCAACTGATGGACAAATTCGAAGCGATTGCGAACGATAATGCCGATGTAAAAACCACTTTGGCTTCGCTGAAGATGGATATGAGCGGCATGCAGCAACAGGGGCTGGCGGACTTAGAAAGTACCTTGGCTGCTGACCCAACCCAAGACAAGGCTAGGGTTGTGCTAGTCCAAAGTTACATCCGGTCACAGCAGTTTGATAAAGCGCTGGAACTGATCGATCGCTGGATTAATGAAGAAAAGACTGCAACCATCGGCTATAACCTGAAAGCTTATGTGTTGTTTTTGCAAGGTAAAGACCAATTAGCCAATGAGTGGGTCAACAAATCACTATCATTGGATAAAACGAACCCCTTTGCCCTGCTGTTAAAATCGGCCGCAGTGATGAAAACTGGCGACAAGGCAGCAGCAGAAACCATTCTGAGCGATATCATTAAACAGCATCCAGCTTATGTGCCTGCGTTGGTCCAGTACTTCACTCTGATGACTGAGTTGAAAAAACAAAATGTTGCCTTAGACACTATTCGTAACATTCAAAAAGCTAATAGCGACAATCCTGTTATCCGATTGACGCTCGCTTCATTTGAGTCGTCCCTCAACAACAATGACGCCGTAATCAGATTGTTGACTGACGGCAAAGTGAAAGACGACAGCAAGACGCCTGAATATTGGGGCATGTTAATTCAGGCGTATATGCGTGGTGATAATTCAACACAGGCGCTGTTAACGGCAAAGCAATGGTTGCAAGCAGCACCTGATGACGTTAATGCGATTCTGACAAATACACAATTACTGGCACGACTAAACGACCGTCGTGAAGCACTGTCTTTCCTAGATAACGCACTGGTAAAACGCCCGGACAACCAGCTGTTATTACGAGCGATGGCGATGTTGCTGGCAGATGATAGTCAGTATAAAAAAGCCATTGCCACTATTGATAAAATGGGGCCTGAGGCGGCCGGCTCAGCAGAGATGTTATTCGTCAAAGCAAGAATGCTGTTTGCCGATGGTGACGTGCCACAAGCGCATCAGCTTGCTAAACAAAGTTACGACAAAGCGCCATCCCCATTGGCTTTGACTTTACTAGCAGAATTGGCGGCCAAAAATGGTGACGTTAATGCGGCAATAGCGGTCATTCGTCAACATCTGGAAAAACATGGTGAGCGCCCCGAAATCAAAGCGATGCTGGCCAATTATCTGATCCCGACCAATCCAACCGAGGCTTTAAGTATCTACAAATCATTAAGCGGTCAATTTAATGATTATCTGGTACAAAATAACTATGCTTGGTTGCTATCTGAAGCAGGCGACCAGCCTGGAGCAGAGAAAGAAGCTCGTAAAGCATTGGAATTGTCACCTGACCACCCTGATGTACTGGATACCCTGGCGACTATCTTAATGAAACAAAACAAGGTAGCTGAAGCTAAACAACACTTTGAAAAATCATTAAAAGTACGTCCTAAACATCCACAGGTTAGCCTGCACTATGCACAAGCACTGGCAGCTAACGGTGATAAAGTGAATGCCGCTAAAGTGCTCGCAGATATTGAAACCAAAGACGCTTCTTTACTGCAACAAATTAACGCACTGAAATCACAGTTAAACTAAACGAATTTCATTTCAACTATTAAAGGCTGCCATGTGCAGCCTTTTTTCTAACAGTAAAATTCATAGTCTTTAAACACTGTAGACAGCTTTGTCTGATAAAACGGACGAGTGACAGTGCCTGTGTTAGTTCTGGCTCGATTAGAGCGATTTGCAGACTTCTATCCGGTGAAGTGGTACTTTCCTTCAAATTAGCGGAGCGATTGATTGGCAACCTGTGGTAAATGTAGGTTGCAATCAGGTGGTAAACTCAATGCAATTCACCAAGATCTCATTAGCTATGTCAGATTTAGTGTCTATCTTTTGTTATTTATTATCGATTCAATCAAGTAGACCAGACTGCTTAACGGTGTAATCGCGACAAGTGACATCTGTTTGAAATTCATCTTTTGATGGCAAAACTGATGCTGAGTGTCCTAAAACGTAAATTACTTACTTACTTACTTACTTACTTACTTACTTAACAACACAGATGGCAGCACTAAATTGCAAAACCACAATGCAAAGTTTTCTGACGCCATAAAAAAACCGGAGTCACGACTGACTCCGGCTATTTGACCGAACTATGCTGACCAGTTTGCAGTACTGATCCGTGTCTTAGCTTATGCTTTCTGGCTACGACGGCGGTAGAACAGACCCATCAAACCCAAGCCCAATACGGCAAGAGTGGTTGGTTCTGATACTTTCGCAGTGGCAAAAGAAATACCACCGCGGTGCTCCGCAGATGCCAGAGTCCAGGTCTTAGTGACAGGATTCCAAGCGGTAGGCGCAGGCAGATCTGTTACGTTTTGGTCAACCCGGAACGACGCACCTTGGCCTTTAAAAGTATTACCTGCGAAGTTGAACACATCACCGGCGAATACTGAGTTAAATTTATCGGCGGCATTGTAGTTGTAGTTCTGAACGTTACCAGTCAGCACTGTACCGCTAGGAATGTTACCGCCTGTTGTGACGTTCATATCAAATAAACGTTTGAAACAGCTAGAATCATTAGCGCCGAAACAGGTATTGATGTCTGTCGTTGCATAAAACGAGATGGTACCACTCAGCCACTGCACACCACCACCAGAGACAAGAGTGCCTACCAGATTATCGAAACCGAAGCTCAGGAACCAATTCGTTTTAAAACCGTTATCGCTTGGACCAAATGGACCGGCAGCTTGAGGAAGTAGCGAAGTAATTGAATTTTTCAGGTAACCGTCAGTCAGCGTATTAAAGTTGAAACCGGTACCTTTCAGGCCACCTGTAGATGTAATGGTATCACCAACACCAAGCAAGCCATCATTTGAAGAATCAAATACGGTTGAATAAGAAGTGTAGTTGAACTGTAACTCGTCAAGTAAACCAGTCGTTGTTGGACCAGCGTGCTTGTTAGCGTTGCCGCCAAAGTTTGTCCCGATATTGATGTAAATTGGTTCAGCAACTGCAGGTACTGCAATTAAGGCTGATAAAAGCGCTAAGGATGCTAATTTCATTTCATATTCTCCATTGAAACTGGACAGTTTGCGTTCGGTCGACAGTATTAAAGCAAAGAACGGGCCAACTTTTAAGCTTATGATTTTATTCGATTTTTCTTACACGCACATTCTAAGTGATAAAAAAGCTGACACTGCACTGGAGCCAAATTATCGATCAGCCAATATTTTCATTGGCTGAAAAGCGCAGCACAAAGGCAATGCATCGGCAACCACGTCAATTCAGTCAGCCGGGACTAATGCATTGACGTTGTGCCAACATAAAAAGGCTCATACCTGTATGGGTAAGAGCTTGGTTTTATTTAACAACGAATAACGATGGGAAGGAGATAATTACTTCATTTGCAGTATATTTTTCAACCGCCAAAACATCAGGCGTTGCAACGGGTTTTTATTGCCAAACGGCCGCCAAGTTTTGATTAATTTGTTGCGATAGGCATCAAAATGCAAGCCTCTCGGCGCCACCACCACATCACCGCGTTGCAGAATTAACTTCAGCACGTTGGTACATAGCACACCGGCCGCTAACGATATGCCCATACAGGTAGAGGGAACCTTTTTGTTAAAAAAGTTTACTGAACTTCGTTCCACAAGATAGTGCCTTTGCTGCACTGACGGCGAGACACCAATCACAAACCGCATGATATTGTCACTGAAAATCCGGTTTTTTTCTGCTTCACTAGCGCCTGCAGGCGCATCTTGCATACAAAAATATTCTTCGAATGTCATCTGGCCTGGCATAAACACCAACATCGCGGTTCCCATGCCCATAGGCGCGGCTGTTATGCACGGTATACCTTTCTCATAGCAACGCTGAAATACTTTGCGCCGGATCTGCAATGCAAAAATATCAAGGCTATCAATGTATACAGTTACACCATCCAAAAACTCTTCCAGATTTTCGTCAGTAATGCCCTTGTCGAAATTTTTAATGGTAGCTTCCGGATTAATATTACGTAAGGTTTGCTCCATCACAGCGGCTTTGGCTAAGCCGACGGTTTGCATGGATGCCCCTGCTTGTCGGTTAAAATTTGGAATGTCGTAAGTATCAAGATCCGATATGTGAAAGTTACCTATACCAAGTCTTGCACACACTATGCTGTGATCACCGCCAACACCACCAAGCCCGCCAATGGCAACCTTAGCATTACGAAGGATCTGCTGTTCCTCGGCTGTTACCCAGCCAATATTGCGTGAAAATGCTTCTTGATAATTAAACTGGTATTCAGTCATGCGGGCAACCTCTAAGCATTAAACCGGAAGTGGCGACAAAGCAAAAAAGCCGTCGCCCGATACAGATTGCACTACCCGGTTTGAACCTGACTGCACGTCACCGGCTTTTTCGTCCGAATACAGTTCAGCCTCGATAATTTCTAACAGTTTGACGTAACCTGGCGCCATGGTGTGCTTTAACGTCCGTGAATCAATGTAATAAGGGGCTCTTTGGCCGTGATACTCAATCGGTTCGCCTAACTGAATGAAATTGATTCCGACATAGTTGAGGCTTCGCGCCAAACGCGGCTCCATCATTACAAACACATGATAACGTTTTGTTTTATAGGACATCGCTGCGGCTGACATATATAAACTGACTACGATAAACGGGAAGCAGCGTAGTTCGGTTTCAGAATAATTTTCAATATCAAAAGCACCGGTTGCTATTTCCCGCTTCTTATCAACCTGGCGTTTCCGAAATGTGGCTGGGACAGCCAGACGCGACATTTCGCATACTTCATCACGGCGGAAATTGCGCGGATGCAGTGTTTCATTAGTTACGGCATGCAAACAAAATTGTTCTAGCGGCAATAACTCATTGGTGTCGGCCGATGTGATTAAACGGACAGTACCCGCCAGCTGCGTACTGCTTAAATGACGGATATAACAATGGATTGAACGCTGATCAAATTCGTCAGTTTCAATATACCCATCTTTGATCTCTTCAAACTGCAGCTCCTCACAATAAACCTGATGCCGAAGTCGATAGACATCTTGTTTTTGTAGCTCGGTTCTGGCGATATGTGGCTTCAAATACATGGAAAAATGCTCGGAAATCGTCTGCGCTTCCTGACTAGCCATCGTCGACATCGCCTTTTTTACCAGGCCGCCGATAATGGGAGTTTCTGCCAGAGCCTTAAGTTGTTTCATACCTTACCTCGTCCAGATGACAACGGTTTTTCCAAGCAATCCAAATGTACTTAAAAAATCAATTACAGAGCCGATTTGAACCCACCAAAAAAACTTCTCAACTTGTTCGGGATAACCGAATAAGCTGTACTGTATCCAATTTGATACAACTGTTGCTTTTCTGCAAGCGTCATGTCGAATTTGACCGAAGAAATAGTGCCGGTGTTTACAACAACAGTATTGTGCCAATACTGCGCATGGACGTATTCCCGGGAGACTGCATTCATAAATGTCTGGATTAGCATCAGTACATACGAAACTAATGGTAACAACTTGCTTTGTCTTACCGGATGATACTCACTTGCGCTTTTTAAGCGAAAACAAATAACAGGGGCACCACTGGCTGACCAATCCTGATGCAACGCATCTTCAGCTAAGATCACACCATCAGTCATGATATGATCACCAAACTGCTTAAAAGAGAACAACAAAGGGATCGACATCGAGTAGCGAACAGCCAGCGACACTTTCATCTTCGGAGTATTCTGCCGGTTAAACACTACAGGACCGCCACCGCGGATATCCGTAGCAAGCACGTGTAAATCTAACTGCAACTCTTCAAAAGTTGCACCATTTAATTGATTATCTATCCAACGCTCAAAAAAGTCACCCGTGGACAGACCACCTGTCCGTAGTAAATTCAATAACGAAAAGTTGCGGAACTGGCGGAAATCAGTATTCATCGCCAAATCTTTGATATCCTGCAATGGTTTACCAGCTGCTAATAAGGCAGCTACAATACTGCCGCCTGACACACCAACAATAGTCTTGTAGTGTAATCCAAGTGCAGCAAGGGCTTCGATGATACCGAGGTAGCATGGTAACCGTGTTCCGCCGCCGGAGAAAATCGGCACGATTTCCGGCATTGGAGCTTCTGTGTGAACTGGCATCAGCCTAATCCGACCGCGACAACATGCATATCAGTATGATCGAATTTGTTGAAGTTGCTAAAAGCAAAGCGCGTAAGATTGCCCACTAGTAACGTATGAAGAGAGGTTAATGTTGAAGTTCATCGCTATTTTGTTCATCTTGTTTAGCCCTCAGTTATTGGCGAATGTCCCGCTGACGACTCTGATCCCCAAAATAAAACCATCGGTTGTGGCCATCGCCATTCACAACCCAAGCGCTGCTCCCAGACTAAAATTGATTGGCAGTGGCTTTGTCATTGAGCCTGGGAACAAAGTAGTAACCAATTATCATGTCATTCAGAAACTCCTCGACGAGAGCAAATTGGAAAGCTATGTCGTGCTCTCGGGAAAAGCAGATAACCCGATAGTCCATCAGATTAAACATATGAAAACCTCGCCGGTGCATGACCTGGCTTTGCTGGAGATTGAACAAAAACTACCAGCACTTTCTTTGGCACAAGACGACACCCCAGAAGGGACTGCGATTGCATATACCGGCTTTCCAATAACTGGTGTGCTGGGTATGTTTCCGGCCACGCATACCGGCATCATCAGTGCGCTGACGCCTATTGCCATTCCGGTCGACAACGTCGCAACCTTAAGTCCAAGAATGTTACAACAATTGCGCCAACCATTTTTTGTTTACCAGCTCGATAGCACAGCTTACCCCGGTAATAGTGGCAGCGCGGTATATCGGTTATCCGATGGAAAAGTTGTTGCCGTCATCAATATGGTGTTGGTTAAATCCAGCAGAGAGGCTGTGTTGTCCGATCCTAGCGGCATCTCTTACGCGATCCCGATACACTTTTTGCAACAATTAATGGCTCAGCCCTGACGGAGCTTATATGCAGTGGTCCCTCGGCGAACTTGGTTTTTTATTGGCCGCAGTTGGTTATACAGCTTTTTTTATCCTATTGCTCACTGTTAAAACCAACAATGCACAACGGCATGTACTAAGCATCTATGTGCTTATCAGCATACTGTGGGGTTTGTTTTACAGCATTCAGCCCGCGGTGCCATACGTTGATACGGCGTCTTTCTTACTTGAAACCAGCCATAAAATGCTATTAGCGCTTTTTTTGCTGTTAGCGCTGCAACGCAATGACCTGAGCCTACGATTGTCATTTTCTTCAGGCAAAAACCGCTTCGTATTGTTCATCGGTCTTGGTTGGTTAGTGCTGGGTAGCTTGCTTCTAACCGACCTGTCAATAAGATTACTCGGCGCGTTGTTATTAACCATCACTCTGTTGGCGATGATTGAAGCCTTGTATCGTCAAGCTGCCGGCTTTAAATGGCAATTTAAACCGCTGGTAGTCGCGCTGGGGCTGAGCCTGCTGCTGGATTTTTATTTGTTGGCCGAAGCATCCCTACTCGGCAATGTCAATTTGCAAACCTGGCAAGCCCGCGGTTATGTGCACTTGGTGCTGCTCCCCTTTTTGGTCGTCGCCGTTAAACGTATTAAATCGTGGGGCATAAACGTCTACGTATCGCGTGACATCGTGCTGCAAAGTTCATTACTGCTGGCTGCCGGCATCTATTTGTGTGTACTAGCACTGGTTGGTTATTACCTCAGTTATGTCGGTGGGAACTGGACTTCGCTGCTACAAGTGGTGTTTGTGGTTGCCGGCACCGCAATTTTGGGCACCTTATTGTTCTCGCACGCATTACGTCGAAAAGGCCGGGTTTTTATCGAAAAACATTTTTTTGCTAACACCTTTGACTACCGCGAGAAATGGGTTGGCTTGACTCATGAACTGAAGCAAATCGAGTTTTCCCGCAACAACACGGCACAGGTTTGTCTGCAAGCCTGGTGTAACGCAATTGGTTATAGCCACGGAGCAATCCTGAAATTACAAAATGGCCAGTTGCACTTGTTACATTCGCAAGGCAAGTTTCGCTTAGATGACGCAGAACAACAGGTCTTACTGCAATTAACTGACACACTGCGGCATAAACATTGGTTGTATGATCTCAGTGACAGAGCGGATCATCACGCTGGTGCTTTGTTAGAGCAATGCGGCTACACCGCCTGTCAGCTGCATTTTAGTATTTGCCTGCCGATTTATCGCAATACAGAACTGTGGGGTTTATGTTTGCTCGGTGCCGAGCCGACCGAACGATTAAAACTAAACTGGGAACTTCGCGATTACCTCGGTGCGGTCAGCGAACAAATCAGTAGCTACTTATTTATGGACGAAGCAAGCCGAGCGCTATCAGAAAACGCTCAGTTTGCTGCCTTTAGCAGGATGTCAGCTTTTGTTGTACACGACCTGAAAAACGTTAAAGCGCAGATCGATATGTTGTTAAAAAATGCCGAACGTCACCGGCATAATCCTGAGTTTATCGATGATACTTTTGAGACGATAGCCGCAATGCAAAATCGTCTGCAACACATGTTATCCCAGTTAATGCAAAAGCAATCCAGTAACCATCTGAAAAAATTAATTAATATTTCATCATTAGTACGCGATCTTATCGATGGTCGCTGTATGCAACGCTTGCCGCACCCACAGCTGATTGTACAGGCTGACGTTCACCTGGAAATAGATGCAGAACGTTTTAGTAATATTCTGTTCCACCTTATCGACAATGCCCAATGTGCGACAACCGAAGACGGTCAGGTCACTGTCACGGTAAACGAACAAAACAATCAATTAGCCATCAGCATTACCGACAATGGCTGTGGCATGACAGCTGAGTTTATTCGCACCCGATTATTCAAGCCATTTGACACTACCAAAGGCAATGCCGGGATGGGGATCGGTGCTTATGACGCCTTAAATTTTGTCGAACAATCTGGTGGTCAGTTAACCGTCGACAGCATCCCCGACGAAGGGACTACCTTTAAAATCTTGCTTCCTTTACACTAGTGCCAATTCTTTTTACACGGAACGTGATATGAAAACATTACTCGCCATTGATGATGATTTAGGGATCCAAAAGCAGCTGAAATGGAGTCTAACCGACTACGAGGTTGTGTTTGCCGATGACCGGCCGTCTGCCTTACAGCAAATGCGCCGCTTTGAGCCTGCAGTTGTTACCTTGGATCTTGGACTACCACCGGATCCGACCAATGCATCTGAAGGTTTGGCTTGTCTGACCGAAATTTTGCAACAGTTTCCTCAGACTAAGGTGATAGTCATCACCGGCAGCACCGACACCGAGCATGCGTTGCAAGCTATATCACTCGGCGCATACGACTATTATCAAAAGCCTATCGATGTTGACGTTCTCAATGTGATTGTGAGCCGGGCTTTCAAACTCAGTGAGTTAGAGGCAGAAAACCGCGCATTACGTGAGGGTAGCCACAAAGTACAAGACATCATCGGCAACAGCGAAGCAATTCTGAAAGCTTGCCGCATGGTGGAGAAAATTGCGCCAACTGAAATCACCACGTTGTTACTCGGTGAATCAGGCACCGGCAAAGAAGTCTTTGCACGTTCTATCCACAAACAAAGCCCGAGAGCGGGTAAGCCTTTTGTGGCGATTAACTGTGCTTCTATTCCCGACAGCTTGTTGGAAAGTGAATTGTTTGGTTATGAAAAAGGCGCTTTCACCGGCGCCCATAAAACCACGTTAGGCAAAATCGAGACTGCAAATGGCGGTACTTTGATGCTTGACGAAATCGGCGACATGCCGCTGCCGCTACAAGCAAAAATGCTGCGTTTTTTGCAAGAGCGCGTCATTGAGCGGGTTGGTGGCCGCTCAGAAATCGAAGTTGATGTCCGGGTTGTTTGCGCAACCCACCGTAACCTCAGTGAAATGGTGGCCGAGCAGACCTTTCGGGAGGATTTGTTCTATCGGATCAGCGAGGTAACTTTGATGATCCCGCCGCTACGTAACCGTGGCCAGGATATCGTCACTATTGCCAAGTCTTTATTGCATAAATTTAATACCGAATTTGGTACCGCCATCCAGGGCTTTACCGAAGACGCCATCAATGCATTGTTAGGCCATCGCTGGCCTGGCAACATCCGCGAACTGCAGAATAAACTTAAATCTGCCGTGATTCTGGCTGACACTAAATTAATAACCGCGGAAGATCTCGGCTTAGTGGCCAGTCAGGACGCAACTTCGGTGCCGACGCTTAGAAAAGTGCGCGAGCAAGCTGAAACACAAGCCATTCGGCACGCTTACAACCTATCCAATGGCAACCTATCGAAGACAGCTGATTTATTGGGAATTACCCGCCCCACCCTTTATTCGCTCATTGAAAAATATAAGATGGCTGACTTGAGGACCGCAGACGCTGAGTAAAACTTTGCGTTTACATGAAAAACCATGCTCATGCATGGTTTTTTTATGAGCAGACCACATCGCTATAATCTTCCGCCACCAAGCTTTTTGCTGAGCAAAAAAAAACCGGCCTAAGCCGGTTTTTTAGTTAAGCCTGTTAGAGCTTTATGCCTTTTTTCTCAGCGCGTTCTTTCACCCAACCGGCCCATGAATTCGCAATCTTTTCTTGTCCGTGCTGGCGAGCCAGCTGGACTTGTTGATGCGCTTCACGCATTTTGCCTTGGTAGAAATAAGCACCAATCATCGAAGCATGAACTTTGCCACGTTCTTTGACACCTAAGTCAAGCGCTTTGTTGAAAGCAACGATGGCATCACCGTGTTTGTCAATCATCGTCAGGGAATCACCCTGGCGGCGATAAGCGTCACCATCTTTTTCCAACTCGCCCAAAATACCAAAGTATTTTGCCGACTTAGCAAACTCACGCGATGCATTGTAAGACGTAGCAATTGACGTCAGGTTCGTGCGGTCTTTCTTCAACAAACCTGCGTTCATATGCTTTTCAAGTAACGAAGCCGCATAATATGGCAAGTTGCCTTGGTTATACAAGTTTGCCAAATTTTTGATTTCGTTCTCGGACTTTAACAAGCCCTGCTTATATGCTAGGTCGAAAATAGCTAAAGCTTTCTCTGGTTGTTCGTCCATCAAGTAAAACTGACCGAGGTAAACCCAGTTTTGTTTTTCCGCAGGGAACAACGTCAATAGCGTTTCCAGAACCTCAATCGCCTTTTTGATTTGTTTCAGCTCATAATAAGCTGCAAACTTCATCGTGTAAGGGTCTTTGCTTGGTTTTGGTAACGCAGCGATGGCTCTGTCTGCCGGCGCAATTACCTTAGCGAACTGTTTCATCTGGTAGTAGCAGTTTGCAATGCGTAATTCTACGGTTGCGTCCTTCTCACCAGTGAAGTCCATCCACTTGTTGTAAAAGTCGAGTGCTTTCTGCCAATTACCGGCTGCAGTGTTGACGTCCGCAACAGTCCGCAATAAATCACGTTGGTCGTTAAAGCTTAAAACATCCAGCTTCGCTGCTTTCTCCATTAAGCTTAATGCGCGGTTTTGATCTTTCTCGATCAACATTTGCCCCAAAAACCGCCACACATAAGCTTTATCAAAATCAGCTGTCGGCTGCACAGGTTCTAACAGCGCAATGGCACCTTTAACATCGCCTGCGTTGTATAGCTCAAACGCCTTCGCGATTGCCTTACCAGCTTTCTCGCCGACGGCCTGCGATTTCTTGGCCTTGCGCTCAGCAATTTTAGCCGCATCAGGCGCGGCAATAGCTGAACTCAATGGTGCTGCAGCAATACCAACTGCAGCGGCCATCAGTAATGCAGATGTAAGTTTACTGAATTTCATACTTAACCTCCGGCATTATCAAGGTTGAAATCAAGCTGAACCATCATACCTGGCTGTTTCAGCGCTTGGCCGTTTTCAATCTTCGGCTTGTACTTCCAGCGTTTTAACGCACGAATTGCTTCGCGGTCAAATACACGTTTAGGCTGCGCGTCGGTCACTTCAACTTCGTCCACTGAGCCGTCTGGCATAATAGAGAAGCGCAGTTTTACCCAACCGCTGATACCGTCACGTGCGGCTTGCACTGGGTATTTTGGTTCAATCCGCACGATCGGCGTGGCGTCACCATCGCGCATTAACGCGGCTGATGGATCACCCAGGTTGCTGTTTACACCACCAACATCAACTGCTGGCGCATTAAAACCAATCGCACCTGCGTCAGTGTTAGAAGCTTCTTGCACGATCTGCTGCTTCGGCGGCTCTGGCGGCGGCGGCGGCGGCGGTGGCGGTACGCGAGTCCGCGTCTGAGCTTTAGACTCAGGCGGCGTCGTGTTCAGTTCAATAACGATCTGTTCTTTGGCGACATTGGTGATAGCGTCATCGTTATTCACCAGAAATGCCATCAATACAAACAGTAAAAACGTTATTACCGCACCAACTATGAGTGAAAGTAATAACCGAGCCATATTACTTCTCCGCCGCGATTGAGATCTTCTCAATACCAGCCAGCTTGATTTGGTCCATGACAGACACAACTACACCATGCTTAGCTTCTTTATCAGCCTGAACAATAACAGTATCGGTTGGTGATTCAGCTAACAATTTTTCAATTGTTGCGCCTACCCGCTCAACATCCACTGCACGTTTGTCCAACCAAATCTCGCCGTTAGCCCGGATTGCAACGAAGATAGTTGCTGATGGCTTCTGTTGAGCTTTTGCTGCTTTTGGACGGTTAACATCAATACCGGCTTCTTTCACGAAAGAAGTCGTCACGATGAAGAAGATCAGCATGATGAACACGACGTCCAGCATTGGCGTCAAGTCAATTGCTGCTTCTTCAGCTTCACGTTTTATTCTACGTGCCATAAATCACTCTCTAATCAATGATGAGGCATGCTGTCGGCCAACTCGTGGACTGCAGCTTTTACCTTAGCTTCCAATTTGGACATCACAAAAACACCTGACAGCGCAGCAACCATCCCGGCCATAGTCGGAATTGTCGCCATCGAAATACCACCTGCCATCATCCGAGGGTTACCAGTTCCGACCACCGCCATAATTTCAAATACGGCGATCATCCCGGTAACGGTGCCAAGTAATCCAACCATCGGACACATAGCCACCAGTGTTTTAATAACGTTCATACGCGTATTCAGTTCTGTGCTCGCTTGGGAAACCCAAGCGTCGCGGATTTTATGCGCATACCAAGAGGTTGTATCACTCCGTGCGTGCCAGTCAGCGATGATTTTTTCACGCATCGCCGGGTACTCGCGGGTAATAAACCAAAAGCGCTCGATGATCAGCATCCACATCACAAAGAGCACAAAGGCGACAACATAAAGTACATCACCGCCGGTTGCGATAAAATCCCTGACAGATTCCAAAAGCTCTATCAGGCTAT
>Ga0169931_10007575_pt1 | contig 16060 bp, 12 predicted proteins | sample Kivu_15m_20L_FD_129675 | JGI IMG/M metagenome (GOLD analysis project Ga0169931, IMG submission 129675) | Freshwater microbial communities from Lake Kivu, Western Province, Rwanda to study Microbial Dark Matter (Phase II) - Kivu_15m_20L... | ecosystem: Environmental > Aquatic > Freshwater > Lake...
CCTTCAGTTTCTCGGCATTCACCTCTTTGCTCATCGCTCCGATCTTATTTTCGTGTTGTGATATCAGAATGGGTCTGTCGGGCAAATTTAGCCCCACGGGCACGGGCTGGCGGCCCACTGCCCCGCCAATTAGTTATGAACAGGGGAAGCACCCAGATTGGGTGGGGTTCGGTCGATCTTCCGCATATACATGGATTCCACCCCTGCTTCCGTATTCTCAATCCATTGACTCATAGCCCCCGAAGGCCGATAAGTCGAAACCGGACAGCGCACCTCGTTGGAAATTGCCATCTTGCGGGCCGTATGCAAAGAGTTTACCTGGATAACGCGGCCACCACCCCGATGGCCCCGGAGGTGATAGCCGAGATGACACGGGTGATGAGCACGTGTTTCGGCAATCCATCGTCAGTACACGGCTATGGCCGCGAGGCAAAGGCTGAGATAGAGCGGTCGAGACGCACCGTGGCGCGGCTGCTCAACTGCCAACCGGGCGAGATCGTGTTCACATCGGGCGGCACAGAGGCCGATAACATGGCACTCGTATGCAGCGTGCGCGACCTAGGGGTGAGGCGCATCATCACATCGGGCATTGAGCACCATGCTGTGACACATACAGTGGAGAGTGTGGCCCACCAAGGCGTGACCATAGCCGAGGTGGACCTGCTGGCCGATGGGCATGTGGACATTGCGCACCTGACCACCATGCTGGAGGACCGTTCATACGGTCCCACCCTGGTGAGCCTGATGCATGCCAACAACGAGATAGGCAACCTGACGGATATAGCCGCTGTGGCGCACCTGTGCCGCAACCATGGGGCGTATTTCCATAGCGACACGGTGCAGACCATGGGGCATTACCGCATGGATCTGGGGGCTCTGGGTGTCCATTTCGTGACCTGCTCAGCCCATAAGTTCCACGGGCCCAAGGGCATCGGGTTCCTGTATATGAGCAGCGATGTACGCATAAACCCAATACTACAGGGCGGGGCGCAGGAACGCAACATGCGCGGGGGCACAGAGAACATTTACGGCATAGTGGGGCTGGCCAAGGCGCTGGACATGTGCCACCACGACATGGAAGGCCACCAAAGGCATGTGCAGGGCCTGAAAGATCATATGATAGCCCGGTTGCGCCAAGAGCTGCCCGGTGTGGGTTTCAATGGCGATGCCGATGGACGGTCGTTATACACGGTTCTAAACGTAGACCTACCAGCCACGCCCATTGCAGAGATGATGCTGTTCAACCTCGACATAATGGGTGTTGCCGCATCAGGCGGCAGTGCATGCTCATCGGGCAGCCAGAAGGGCAGCCATGTGCTGGCGCATCTTCAACGCGACCACAGCCGCCCAGCGGTGCGATTCTCTTTCTCGCGCTACACCACGCTTGATGAAGTGAACTACGCCATAGACTGTGTGGTGAAGCTTTACGCCAAGGCGCCCGCCACGGCCTGAACCCCAAGGGAATGACCAGCCTCCGTGAACTGTTCCTGCGCCATATGGCGCAGACATCGCTCGCCCCTATGGGTCTGGAGATAAGCCATGCCAAGGGCGTGTATCAGATAGGGACGGACGGGAAGCGGTATATCGACCTGATATCGGGCATATCGGTGAGCAACCTGGGGCACGGCCACCCTGCTGTGGTGCAGGCAGTGACAGAGCAAGCCACACGCCACATGCACCTGATGGTGTACGGAGAAACTGTACAGGCCCCACAGGTGCGTTTCGCTGAGGCTATATGCAGCCAACTGCCAAAAGAACTGGACAGCGTGTACTTCGTCAGCAGCGGCAGCGAGGCTACCGATGGCGCCATGAAACTAGCGGTGCGGGCCACAGGACGCACGCAGTTCGCTACGCTGCGCAATGCATATCACGGCAGCACTTTAGGGGCATTGGGTGTGATGGGACACGACATGCTGCGCGCCCCGTACGCCCCCCTCCTACCCGACACACTGCGGCTCGACCCCAACATAGCGGAACAGCTGGACCAGGTGAACAGACGCACCGCAGCCATCTTCATTGAACCGATACAGGGCGAGGCCGGGGCACGACCGCTGACAGCCGAGTACATCCGTGCGGTACGCAGACGTTGCGTCAGCACCGGCACCCTGATGGTGGTGGACGAGATACAGAGCGGTTTCGGGCGCACAGGCAGCATGTTCGCGTTCTTAGATGCAGGCGTGGTGCCCGATATAGTGCTTATGGCCAAAGGGATGGGAGCCGGAATGCCCATCGGGGCATTTGTGGCGAGAAAGGAACTGATGTCGCTGCTGTCACACGATCCTGTGCTCGGGCACATCACCACATTCGGTGGGCACCCCATGAGTTGCGCAGCCGGTCTGGCTGGGCTTCAGGTGGTCTTATCTGATGGGTTGATGGAGCGGGCAAAGGCACTGGAAGTCATCTTCCGCCAACGGCTCATTCACCCAAGAATAAAAGAGATACGTGGCCGCGGTGCGCTGTTGGCCTTGGAATTGGGCGATGCAGCCCTGGTTCAGTCCACAATAGCCAAATGTCTGGAAATGGGTGTTATAACGGACTGGTTCCTTTTCTGCGACACTGCTTTGCGCGTAGCGCCACCCCCGATCATGACCGATGCCGAAGCACATGCAGCGTGCGATACGCTGCTCAGTGCGCTGGAGGTTTAATCACTCGAACAACGCCCGCACCCGATCGGCCATGCACTGGCCTGAGTAGCGGCTCTTCTCGGTAGTGGCACGTAATTCGGTGCCGGCATACACCTGAGCGAGGCTGGCCTCATCGGCCATCTGAGCGAATCCGGTGAATGTGCGCACGCCCAGATCGGAAGTGTAGTAAGTGGAATCGGTAAAGGCCATGTCGCCCAGATTGGCAGTGAAAATCGCCTTGGCCGCCTCGGCACACGCGGCACGCTCGCTCGGGAATTCGGGTGCCGGCATGGCAGCAATCGGGCTCAGCCAGTTGGGGTCTATCTGATAGCGGATAACACTTACGGGGCGGATGCGTTGCACATCGTACTTCACTTGCCAAGCGGCAATGTGGATGTCGGCCAAGGCGATGCTCAATTGGGCAAATGTGCGAGCGGCCTCTTTGCCATCTACATCGTCAGACAAGCTCAACAGTTGTGAAAAGATCTTGGTGTAATGCCCACTGATGCTGAAACTGTTGCGCTCATCGGCCCAATAACCTGCAACGTTCTGCTGGTCGGTAGTCAGATTGGCCGTTACCTGCATGACATCCTCAAGGGCAAGCATGTACTCGCTATTGGCGTTGAGCGAGAAAGGTGTCGGAGCATCGGGCGGGCAGATGGCGAAAAGCTCCTCGAAAGTGTAGCTGTAAGGTCTGATGACCCACCAGTTGGGCAGCAACCCGGCATAATTGGACGGTGGAGTAGGTCTCCAGATATCAGCACCCGTCCCACCAGCAAAAGTGCCTTCGATGGCTTCGTTGTAATTGTCATCGTTGATCCATTCAATGATGCCATCGCCAATGGCGTAGCCCAGCAGAATTGAGCGATCGATGACATTCTGGCTCACCCCATACTGGGTGTAGCGATTCACCATGGTATTGAACGTGGTACTGATCTGCAGCAGATTGCTGGTGCCATCGTTCTGAAACATCTTCGACATCACCTTCATGGTGCTGGCAGCGCTCACAAGGGCATAGTTGTAGGTCTCGCCAGTGGCACCTTTTGGCAGACTGTCGAGGCCATTCAGCTTACCCGCCAGCGTGGGCATATCATCAAAACCGACAGCGAATCCCTCATAGTATGCGATTGCGGTGTAGGCCATGATTCGCGAAGCCATTGGGCCGTTGTACTCCGTTCTGCGCAGAATCTCGGTGACATCCTCCAGCCACTCCTGCAACTCGGCTTTTCCAGTTACGGTATCATCGGGCAGGTCGGGTGGTGGGACAATTCCATCATCGCAACTCTGAGAGAATACCAACGTGAGGAACAGCAGCGGAGCAAAAGCTCTTCTCATGATATCTACTGATTGAATCGGCCGCAAATGTATGACAGCGTGGCAGTTGCATCTTCCACTTGAAGAAAGCGGTACAGGTAAGGCCCTATTAGCGGGACCTCCACCCATCTCAAAAGCCCAAATAAATCAAGGAAAGCCCCTGTTCAGCGCGATACCATCGTGACGATGGGAACCAGCATCTCCTCGAGCGAGATGCCACCATGTTGAAATGTATTGCGGAACATTGTGACGTACTGGTTGTAGTTGTTAGGGTAGGCAAAAAAGATGTCGCCTTTGGCGAAAATGAACGACTGACTCACGTGCATACGTGGCAGGAAGGCATCCTGAGGGTTGCGCACCTCCAGTACATCGCGTTTCTCGTAGCTCAGGTTCTTAGCCTGTTTGTAGCGCAGGTTGGTGTTGGTGTTGCGATCGCCCACCACTTTGCTCGGTTCCTTGACCCTGATGGTGCCGTGGTCAGTGCTGATCACGAGGTTCACGTCATATTCGGCCACACGCTCCAGAATGTCGCGCAGAGGCGAGTGTTCGTACCAGCTGCGGGTGATGCTGCGATAGGCGGGTTCGTCATCGGCCAGCTCGCGTATCACCTCCATCTCGGTGCGGGCATGGCTCAGCATGTCCACAAAGTTGTAAACGATCACATTCAGGTCGCTGGTCATCAGGTTCGGGACCTGATCGACAAGGCGCTTGCCCGCTGCGTTGTTGGTTATCTTGTTATAGGTCAACTTCACGTTCATGCCCAACCTTTTGAGTTGCTCGGTCATGAATTCGCTCTCAAACTGATTCTTGCCGCCTTCGTCCTCATCGTTGAGCCACCAGTTGGGATAGCGTTTCTCAATCTCCGATGGCATGAGCCCTGCGAATATGGCATTGCGGGCATACTGCGTTGCGGTGGGCAATATGCTCATGTACAGGTCATCGGTGGTAGAGCGGAACTTCTCAAGCACCATGGGTTTGATCATCTCCCATTGGTCGTAACGCAGGTTGTCTATCACCACAAAGAAGGTAGGCTTGCCCTTGCCGACCAGAGGGGCCACCAGTCTCTTGAACAGGGTGTGGCTCATGGTGGGCACATCGTCCACCTTGCCGCTGAGCAGGTCGGTGTAGTTGCGCTCTATGTACTTGAAGAACTGAAGGTTGGCCTCGGTCTTCTGCATGGCTATTATCTCGGCCATGCCTTCTTCGCCCGTTCGGCCTATCTCCAATTCCCAATGCACGAGCCTGCGATAAAGCTCCTTCCACTCCGCAAAACTGAGTCGGTCACCCAGGCGCATTCCTATTTCGCGGAACTCGCGCTGGTAGTCTGATGCCACCTTTTCGCGCTCGAGCCGCTTGTTATCGATGTTCTTTTTGAGTGTGAGGAGTATCTGATTGGGGTTGACAGGCTTGATCAGGTAGTCCGATATCTTGCTGCCGATGGCCTCTTCCATGATGTGCTCGGCCTCGCTCTTGGTGATCATTACCACCGGCACCAGATTGTTCTTTGCCTTGAGCTGGGTCAATGTCTCGAGGCCCGACAGTCCAGGCATGTTCTCATCGAGGAACACTATATCGAAATGGCCTGAGTCGAACAGATCCAAGGCATCACCGCCATTGGTAGCAGTGGTCACATCATAACCTTTCTCTTTGAGGAATAGCATGTGTGGCTTGAGCAGGTCAATCTCGTCATCGGCCCAGAGTATGCGGATAGCGTCCATACTGTAATGTGTACTTTTGTAAAGTGAGCGAAAGTAGCCGCGCCAACGAGGGTGCTGGCGAGTTATTGCCTCAATGTTGAATTCAATTGTCAGATTTTCCTATCCATTTCAAATTGAACGGAATAAAAATTCTGATAAACGAAACGGCCGCAAGGTTCTAATCCTTGCGGCCGATTGTCTCCTTGATTCGTTAGGAGATGTGTAAGGGTTGAAACAGGGTTCAGAAAAGCCGAGCAGGTAGCCGCCATAAACGGCCCCACTATTGACGCACGATCTTGCGGGTGAATTGGCTGCTGCCTTGGGCTATCACCACAAAGTAGATGCCGTTGGGCTGATCTGATAAGTCGATACTCCTGCGATAGTGCCCGTCAAAGCGTCCAAGAATCTCCTCATGCACTTTGGCACCAGTAGCATTCAGCACCAGAACGCGGGTCTTTTCGGTCGATGGCAGGTCGAATTCGAGAGTGAAGGTGCCATCGGTCGGATTCGGAGCGAACTCGATTCGGTCAATACTCAGTTCCTGATCAGCTTTCACACCGGCATTGGTGGCCACCAAAGCCTGCTCTTCCGGAGTAAGGTCGCGAATCTCAATGCGGACGCGGGTCTCGGAGATGACACGATCGCTGTCATCCATTTCCATGTCATAGGACTCATCGTCATCGTTCCAATTCCAGTTCCAATCGAAGTTTCCGTATTCCTCGGTGCGCTGCTTCAGCTTGCCTTTCAGGGTCTGTTCCTTCCCATCGCGCACAAGGGTCACGGTGACTTCATCGTTCACTTTCATGGCCTGCACTTTGCCGGCCAGATCGCTGAATCCGTTCACCTTCTGTCCGTTGATGGATGTGATCAGATCGCCCTTTCGGATGCCCATCAGTTCAGCGGCCGATCCATCAACAATATCATCGACCAACGCGCCTTTGGCCTTGTTGTCCTTGCCGTTGCTGGTAACACCGAGCATGGGTTTGCCGGCCACATTGACACGCACCTGACGCTCAATATCGCGGCCCAGATCACGCATACGCTCCTCGAACTCCTCGGGCATCATGCGTCCGGTACCATTGCCCTCGCTATCAAACTCGTAGAAACGGAATTGAGGTGTATCACCCTCATCGCCAGCTCCAAGTGTGGCTATCGCAGATTCTTCCTTGCCGTTGCGCAGATATACTACGGTGACCTTATCGCCCACTTTCCGGTTGCGGATGAACTTGCGGAGTTCCTCATCGTCATTGATGGCACTTCCGTTGATGCCCGTTATCACATCGCCCGCCAGCAGGCCAGCCTTTTCTGCAGCGCTGCCTGGAACGATTTTCTCAATAACTGCCCCTTTAAGCCGCTTGCCGTCCAAATGGTCATTGCCTGTTGAGTACGACTTGATGAAAACTCCTAGCAAAGGCCGTTCGGCAATCTCAATGACGCGCTTCCTGCCTGTGCCACGGTCTTCAATGCGGATATCAACATCCTCATTGTCACCATCGGTCACACTTTTTCGCACCTGTATCTCCACTTTCTCACCCGTTTTTAGGTCGATGTCCTGGAGCACATCCATCTCCTTGAGCAGTTCGTTGATGTCCTGCCCTGAGCTAGGATCGAACTCGCGCCTGACGACCTTGCGTTGGCCGTTCTCGTTAATCTCTATCTCGATGGTGCCCTTGGCTGTGCGCTGATCCTGGCCTGCGGCCTGCATGGCCAGCAAAGGCAACAGAGCGAGAGGAATGAGGAGTGTTCTCATGTTGTGTGGAACTTTCTGTTGAGCAGATGCGAAGGTATAATGACCATTTACGCAGCCATTGTTAAGGGCTGTTAAGGACTCTTAAGTGTTTGTGGATGATAAATGACCGCAAAGCCGATAAGCCATCTCGAAGGTGGTGAAATTCGCAGCCCGATTCAATGCCATGGCCGACACACCGATCCGCACGTTCGTTTTCGATTTCGATAGCACCCTCACACAGGTGGAAGCTTTTGAGGAATTGGCTCTCATCAGCCTCAAGAATGACCCGAAGCGCGATCAAAAGGTGCGCGAGATAGCCCGCATCACCGATATGGGGGTGGATGGCGAGATCACCTTCACAGATAGCCTCGAGCGCAGGCTTCGCATACTCAATGCCCACCGCGACCACCTCGATCTGCTCATCAAACGCCTCAGCCGGAAGATCTCGAAGAGCATTGCCCGCAACAAGGACTTCTTCAAGCAATATCGCTCAGATATCTGGATCATTTCGTGCGGGTTCAAGGAGTTCATCGACCCGATCATGGGCAAATACGGTATTCTGCCCGAGCGCATCGCTGCCAACACATTCACCTTTGATAAGAAGGGTTTCATCAACGGGTTCGATAGAGCAAATCCGCTGGCGTTGCCTAATGGCAAGATCGATCAGTTAAGACTTATGGACCTGCCGGGCGAGATAAATGTGATAGGTGACGGTTTCTCGGATTACCAGATGAAAGAGGCCGGCATTGCCCACAAGTTTTTCGCTTTTACTGAGAATGTAGCGCGGAAGAACATCCTCGATAAGGCCGATCTGGTCACACCGAGCTTCGATGAGTTCCTGTACAGCAACCGTTTGCCCGGTGCCATCTCCTATCCGAAGAACCGAATCAAAGTATTGCTCCTCGAGGGCATCCATCCCGATGCGGTGAAGGTGCTCACCGATGAGGGCTACACCGTGGAGACACGCCCGGACAGCCTGAGTGAGGACGAGCTTTTGGCCTCCATTGCCGATGTGAGCATACTGGGCATCCGTTCCAAGACCCATGTCACCGAAAAAGTGTTGGCCAAAGCCGACAAACTGTTGGCAATCGGGGCTTTCTGCATCGGCACCAATCAGATTGACCTGAAGGCTGCTCGCAAACGCGGTGTGGCTGCATTCAATGCTCCTTACAGCAACACGCGGAGTGTTGTTGAGCTGGCGTTGGGTCAGATGATCATGCTGATGCGCGGCACTTTCAGAGCCAGCACTGCCATGCACGCTGGCACATGGGACAAAAGCGCCAATGGCAGCAACGAGCTTCGGGGCAAGACATTAGGCATAATCGGATATGGCAACATCGGGTCGCAGCTGAGTGTACTGGCCGAGGCTTTAGGCATGAACGTGGTCTTTTATGATGTGCTTGAGAAACTCGCCCTTGGCAATGCGCGGAAGGCCACAAGTCTCAAAGAGGTGCTCAAAAAAGCAGATGTCATCACGCTTCACGTTGATGGTAACAAGGCCAATGCTGGTCTCATTGGTGATAAGGAATTCAAGCAAATGAAGCCCGGCACGGTGTTCATCAACCTTAGCCGTGGCCATGTGGTTGACCTCGATGCGCTCCGCAAACACTTAGAAAACGGACATCTGCGTGGTGCGGCTGTCGATGTTTTCCCAAAAGAACCAGCGGCCAATAAGGCCACATTCTCAAACAGCCTGCAGGGGCAAACGAACGTCATTCTCACCCCACACACGGGCGGTAGTACTCAGGAGGCTCAGCAGAACATCGCGCACTATGTGCCGAACTGTTTGATCGACTACATAAACACGGGCAACAGCCACGCGAGCGTTAACCTGCCCAACATCCGCCTACCAGAGCAGAAAGGCGCCCACCGTTTGCTGCACATTCACCACAACGTGCCCGGCATCATGGCTCAGGTCAACGGCATCTTCGGTCGTTACGGGATAAACGTCCTGGCGCAGTACCTGAAAACCGATGAGGAGGTGGGCTACCTCATTTCAGACATCGACAAGGAATACGACCGAAATGTTGTTAAAGAACTCCGCGCCATTGGGCACACGGTGCGCCTGCGGGTGTTGTACTAATCACTGTTTCAACACGAAGCTATAAAGCTCTTTTCCTCTCACATCCTTCAACCTCAAAGTCAGTTCGCGCGCCTTGCGCGGGCCGCTGATGGTTATTAGACCATAGTTGCGCTGCGTGATGTAGGAGTTTGCTACCTGGTTCAGATTCACCTCCTCTTTCGGCTTCTCGCTGGCCTTCGATGTGAGGGGTGATATGGTCAGGTCGTGAATAACCGTTCCGTTCGGTCCTGTGTACCGACTCACCTCGCTGTGATGGCGGTCTCCGCTCAGGAATATCACGTTGCCTATGCGCAGCGAATCGATATGATGCAGCAATCTGCGCCTCTCCTTTGCGAATACCGCGTGGTTCTCGTAAACGGCAGAGGTATTGAGCACCTGCCCGCCCACACACACGAACTTGAAGGGTGCATCGCTGAATCGCAGGGCCTCCATGAGCCAACGGATCTGGGCCTCGCCAAGAATCTGCCCCGTGCTGTCGGGGGCCGATCGGAACCATCGGTTGTCTAGAAGAAAAAAATCGCAGTCGTTGAAACGGAATGTGTTGGTTATGCCTCCTTGGCCTGTGGCATCGGCACCTGCGTTTGCCCAGAATAGGTTGAAGGCCTCGAGGGTGTTCTGCCTGAACGGATAGCTGCGGTCGCTGTCGTTGGGGCCGTGGTCATGGTCGTCCCAGATGGCGTAATTGGGCATGCGAGCCAACAGCGGTCGGGCCTCTTTCAGGGCACGCGAGTGCGAGAAACGGTGCAGGATTCCGCTACGGCTATCCCAATCCACCTCGCGCAGGTAGGTGTTATCACCCAGCCACAGCATCATATCGGCCATTTCTTTATCCATTGATGAGTAAATGCCGTAGTCGCCACCATAAGACTTGCCCGGACGGTCGTACGCCTCTTCATTCACATATGCGCAACTGCCGGCAAGGAATGAGAACTCAGGAGGATCGTTGCGATGTTGCCAGAGACTCTGGGTGATGAATCGGGTCGAATGATCGAGCCTGACGGGTACACCGTCCACACTTACATCGTAGACATAGCTCTGCCCAGGTTCGAGGCCCGTAAAAGCGAACTTCAGCACATTGGCCGTGCGGATGTCCGACACCCCGACACTGGCCTTGAGTGGCACAGACGTAAAGCCCGCATAAGGTCCCGAAGCGAGGGCCATGGCAGTGATCGGCTGGGAGTTCGGGTCGCCTTCGCGGATGGCAGTCACCTTTACTTCCTTGCCAGGACCATCGGTCTGGAGCCAGATGTTGGCCTCGCGCATGGCCACGTGCCCGACCATGGGGCCGGCAGCCAGTTGTGCTACCGATTCACCCGAAAGAAAAAGAACGGACAGTGATATGAAGAGAAGTCTCATAGAGCAATGGCTTTGGCGCAAGGATAATCAGCTTGCGTGAACTGATCGTGAAAAGACCGATCAGATGTATCAAATTCGCGCTCATCAAAAAAGACCCTATGAGACAGATTCTGATGATAGCTGTTGTTGCGTCCGTGGTGGCATCCATGGCTGCATGCATGTCAAACGACCAGCCCAACAATCAACCTGCTGGACCGCAGGTCGGTGTTCCTAAGTCGATTTCGCTCAAGGCGTACAATGACAGATTCGTGGTCTGTGCGCTCGATATGGAAGGCGACACCTCGGGAACTCTGATGGCCTCGCGCGATGAGGTCGGCACGTGGGAGTCGTTCGAAGTGCGTGACCTTGGCGGCAGCCGAGTTGCCCTGAAGGCATTCAATGGAAAGTATGTATGTGCCGATCTCGCTACAGATGGTACGCTCAAAGCCAACCGCGACAGCGTTGGAGACTGGGAGACGTTTGAACTTGTCGATATGGGTCAGGGACGCGTGGCCCTGTTGGGTTTCGGAGGGCGCTATGTGACCTGCGACCTAGCAACCGAGGGTCGTTTGAACGGCACGTTGAAAGCAGCCCGTGAAAAGGTATCGGATTGGGAGATGTTCACAATGGTCGCAAAGTGAATCCTAGCTGATGCGCCTCATTAAGCCCCTACTTATCGTCTCATTCCTGCTGGCATTGGTGCCCGCGGTGTGGGTGGCATTCAATTTCCACGAGGACATCCCTCTTGAAGAGATGAAAGCCAAGTATTGCGATAGCGAGAGCCGTTTCATGCAATTGGATGGCATGGAGGTGCATTATAAAGTGGAGGGAAGCGGATTCCCACTGGTGCTGTTGCACGGCACCTCGAGCAGTTTGCACACTTGGGATGCTTGGACGCCTCTTTTGAAGGACTCTTTCACGATCGTGCGAATGGATCTGCCTGCATTCGGCATCACCGGGCCGCGTCCCGATTCCGATTACGGTATGGATATGTACGTGCGCTTCGTTGACAGCGTGGTGACACGCCTCGGATACGACCGTTTCCACATCGCAGGTAATTCTTTCGGTGGACATCTGGCATGGGAGTACACGCTGTCACATCCTGATAAGGTTTCGGCTCAGGTGTTGATAGATGCGGCCGGCTACCCCCGCCATGTGCCGCCACCACTGGCGTTCAGAATAGCTGCTATGCCATTGATCAACCAGCTTTTCACTCAGATAACCCCCTACTCTATCGTTGAGAAAAGTTGCAATGAGGTTTATTTCGATGATGCTCAGGTCACGCCCGAATTGGTGCAGCGGTACTTTGACCTTTCGTTGCGCCAAGGCAACCGGAAGGCTTTCTTAGAGCGCATCCCTTTCCTTGCCCCGAAGAATCACACCCGTGTCAAGGAGATAACGGCCCCGACCATGATCCAATGGGGCAAGCACGATAAATGGATAGCTCCCTCAACAGTTGAGGAGTTCACACGCGACCTGCCTCATGCGGTGGTGAAGTGGTACGAGTGTGGCCATGTGCCAATGGAAGAGGTTGCTGCCCAGAGTGCTGCTGATGCACGCGCCTTTCTGCTTGAGAACACCGATACGGTGCCCGATACCCTGAGCCCCGAAGCCGATGGAAGCCTCGAATGAAAGGCCATTGGCATCGAGGGTCATAGACCGCATGTACCTCAATGATCCATTCAGCATCTGGATGGGAATGGAGCGGTTGGATGAAGGCCCTGGCCACTGCACACTGCGCATGACCGTGCGCAACGAGATGCTCAACGGCTTTGCCATCGCCCATGGCGGCATCACCTATTCGTTGGCAGATTCGGCCCTTGCATTCGCGTCAAACGCCCACGGCATAGAGGCTGTGAGCATCGAGACTTCCATTTCGCACACACGTGCAGTCAAAGAGGGAGACATACTTACAGCCAATGCCACAGAGAAGAATCTCACTTCAAAGATCGGCATTTACGAAGTGGTTGTAAATGATCAGGATAGCCGCACAGTGGCCCTTTTCAAAGGCACCGTGTTCCGCACTGGCAAGGCGTGGGAGGTCTGAAATCATGTTAATAATAGAGTCCATGCTGACCGCCCTACCTTGAGGGTGCGGCTACCTTTGGCCAATCCCAAAATGATGATGTCTGACCAACGCCCCGATGCCGTTCTGATGCTGGAGGATGGCACCGTTTTCCGTGGAAAAGCCGCTGCCGGAAAAGGCACGGCATCTGGAGAGATCTGCTTCAACACGGGCATGACTGGCTATCAAGAGATCTTCACCGACCCTTCTTATACGGGCCAGATTGTTGTGATGGCCAATGTGCATGTGGGCAACTACGGTGTGATGGATGACGATGCCGAAAGCGACCGTATCCAGATCAGTGGCATGGTGTGCCGGTCGTTTGCCCACCATCAGAGCCGACCGGGCGCATACACTCTGAAAGATTATTTCGAGAACAACGGCCGCATCGCCATCAGCGATGTCGATACCCGCGCATTGGTTCGCCACATCCGCGATACAGGTGCCATGAATTGCATCATCAGCACCGAAACTGAGAATCTGGAGGGCCTTCGCGCCAAGCTGGCAGATGTGCCCAGTATGGCAGGACTAGAGCTCTCATCTCGGGTGAGCTGCACTGCGCCTTACGAGATGGGCGACCCCGCTGCGCCCTACCGCGTTGCCCTTCTCGACCTCGGCACCAAACGCAACATCATTCGCTGCCTCAACGAACGCGGATGCTATGTGAAGGTGTTCCCGATGAACACCCCGCTGAGCCAGATGCTGGCTTTCGACCCGCACGGATTCATGATCAGCAATGGCCCGGGCGATCCCGGAGCCATGACCGACACAATTGAACTGGTGCGTGCCATCATTGAAACAGGCCGACCTGTTTTCGGGATATGCCTCGGTCATCAGCTCATTTCACTCAGCCAAGGCATCCGCACTTTCAAGATGCACCATGGGCACCGGGGAATCAATCACCCCATAAAGAACCTGATCACAGGCAAGGGCGAGATCACCTCGCAGAACCACGGTTTCAATGCCGACATGGACGACTGCAAGGCCAATCCGAATGTGGAAGTGACACACATCCACCTCAACGATGGCAGTGTGGCCGGATTGCGGCTGAAACACCGTCTGGTGTTCTGTGTGCAGTATCACCCGGAATCGGCCCCTGGTCCGCACGATAGTCGATACCTTTTTGACCAGTTCGTTGGAATGATGAAGTGAGGCGAGATGTTACAACAAACAGGTAACAGCGATAGATCAACCTTCCGTTCTCACGACCAATAAGTCTCCTCAGAAATTCAATCACCTAGCAATCAATTCTCAATGTCACAGATAGAGAGAGTCCACGCACGAGAGATACTCGACTCGCGCGGCAACCCAACGGTTGAAGTGGATGTGATAACCAGCAATGGCCTGCGCGGACGGGCTGCTGTGCCCAGTGGTGCAAGCACTGGCGAACACGAGGCCTGCGAGCTACGCGATGGCGATAAGGGCCGCTACTTGGGCAAAGGCGTGCAGCGTGCAGTCGATAACGTGAACTCGATCATCGGGCCTGAACTTGAAGGCATGAATGTGTTCGAGCAGGCCAACATCGACCGATTGATGAACGAGCTGGACGGCACAGATAACAAGGCCAAACTGGGCGCCAACGCCATTCTGAGCGTGAGCCTCGCTGTGGCACGTGCCGCTGCCGATGAGGCAGGTCTGCCACTGTTCCGCTATGTGGGCGGAGTGAGCGGCCGCACACTACCTGTGCCCATGATGAACATCATCAATGGGGGCAGCCATGCCGATAACAGCATCGATTTTCAGGAGTTCATGATCATGCCAGTGGGTGCCGACACATTCGCTGACAGCATCCGAATGGGCACCGAGGTGTTCCATCATCTGAAAAAAGTACTGAAAGACAAAGGCTACAGCACCAACGTAGGCGATGAGGGCGGATTCGCCCCCAACCTGAAAAGCAATGAAGAAGCTGTTGAGGTGATCCTGCGCGCCATTGAGAATGCCGGTTACCGCCCGGGCGAAGACGTTTACATGGCCATGGACGCGGCCAGCAGCGAGTTCTATGTCAAGAGCGAGGGTGTTTACCACCTCAAAAAAAGCTCGGGCAAGAAACTGAGCTCGGCCCAGATGGCAGGCCTTTGGAAGGATTGGGCTGAGAAATTCCCGATCATCAGCATCGAGGATGGGCTTGATGAGAATGATTGGGACGGATGGAAACTGCTAACTGACACCATTGGCAACAAAGTGCAATTGGTGGGCGATGACCTCTTTGTAACGAACGTTTCCCGCCTGAGCACTGGTATCCAGCGCGGGATAGCCAATTCCATTCTGGTGAAGGTGAATCAGATAGGCAGCCTCACCGAGACCATCAATGCCGTTGACATGGCCCACCGCGCCCGCTACACCAGTGTGATGAGCCACCGCAGCGGAGAAACGGAAGACACTACCATTGCTGACCTCGCTGTTGCCTTGAATACCGGCCAGATAAAGACCGGAAGTGCCTCTCGCAGCGACCGGATCGCCAAATACAACCAGCTCCTCCGCATCGAGGAACATCTGGGTGCTGAGGCCATCTTCCCCGGCCGCAGGGTTGTGAAAGGGTGAACCTAATAGTCAAGCGATTCATTGAAAAAAGAAAAGGCCCCGTGGTTACGGGGCCTTTTCTTTTTAAACGGTTACTTGATCACTTACCGTTGATGCGTTTCATCACATCATCGTACTTCGTCTTGAAACTGGGATCATCCACCATTTTGCGGTAGTACAGTTGCTTCAAGGATTGAAGCACCCCTGGATCGGTCGGATTCAGCGCATACGCTTTCTCAAGGTAAGGAAGACCTTGTTCGAACACACCATCAGCCTCTTTTTTGGCCACTTGGTACTTCTTGGTGTCGTCAATCTTGCTAGCTGCCTCGTTCAGCTTAACCGCCTTGTTGAAGAACAGGGCTCCAAGGTTATAGAGTGCATCAAAGTGATCAGCTTTTATCTCAATCGCTTTTTTGTAGTTCGTCTCCGCCTTGCCAATATACCCGTTGTAAACAGCAGCATCCATTGAAGGCTTCTCCGATTCCATAGCGGCAAGACGGTCGTTCGTGAAGCCCAGCGCGAAATAGAGTGTGTTGTTCGTAGGGTCGAGTCTGATAGCCTCTTCAAGTGCTCCGGTCGCCTTAGAGTGCTCGTTCTTCTTAAGGTAAACATTCACCTCATCAGTAACGAGGGTCGAGCTGCCAGGAACAGCTTTCTTCCCTTCTTGGATGAGCGCCAAGGCCTCATCGGCAC
>Ga0169931_10007576_pt1 | contig 16059 bp, 19 predicted proteins | sample Kivu_15m_20L_FD_129675 | JGI IMG/M metagenome (GOLD analysis project Ga0169931, IMG submission 129675) | Freshwater microbial communities from Lake Kivu, Western Province, Rwanda to study Microbial Dark Matter (Phase II) - Kivu_15m_20L... | ecosystem: Environmental > Aquatic > Freshwater > Lake...
AAATCAGTTCCTCTTCATTTTTGTTTTTGCTTACCAACAGAACTGGTTTGCCAGTCAAGATACTGATTGAGTTTAGTGTATCATGAACATACGGAATGTAAAGGGTTCTTCCATTCCAAGTGTGTTCCAAAAGAATAATTCCCCTGCCAAGATGGTTATGATCAACCAAACTAATAATAGGCAATCCTCGATTAGAATACTTATCAATTAGCTTCTTTTTGATTACATTAGCATCTTTAGATTGCACAACATATTCGCCATTTTCGTTTTTCTGCCAGTCAAAAAACTGATTTTTGTCACAAAAATCTTGTGTGAAATATTCATTAATCAAATTGACATCATCGTACAATCTTACAATTTCAAATACTTTTTCTTTTCCAATTCCCAATTTCAAATCCCAATTTTCTTTCTTTTTAAAATCTTGACATTCTTCGTATTCTGTACCGAATTGTCCTTTGTTCCATCGTTCTTCAATATCAAGTAACATCATAAAGCCAATTTTGTATGGGTTAGTGGAATACTTTCCACCCAAAACACCCATTTTGTGCTTGGCATATTCAACTATACCATAGTCATGCCCCTCTTGCCCAAGCCCACACAAACCCGCTTCTGCTATTAACTTGTAATCACAATAGCTAGCCCAACCCTCATTGGCCATTTTTGTCATGCCTTGAGGAGCATAATACATGGCTTCTTCGTATAACATAGCCATAATATCTGCCTGCCATGGTTTCAAATTAGCATTATCTTTAATCCAGCCAAAAATATCTCTTTCTGGTTTGGCAAGCATTCCAATTTCATCGGCTTTATCAGCTTTTTCAATACGGCGATGTTCTGACTCGATGTATTCTTGAGTGTTGATCCATCTATCCATATACAAACGATCTTTATCAGTTTGCATTCTTCTTGGATGCCTATATTTCCTAACATCCCTAATAACTGGTTCTTTTACTTGTCTGATGTTCCAAGCTTTTGCATTATCAACTAAAGTCTCTATTCTAAGTACATGGTCAATAAATTCAACAACTCTTTCCTTGCCCCACCTTTGCATGTACCTGCGAATTCTGGTTCCATGATTGGCAAATTCATTCAACATATTCTTGTTAGTATGTTGAAAATATAAATTATTTTTAAAGAAATGGCTGTGACCCAAGGCATGGGCAATAACAGTTACATTATCCAGCAACGAATTGCTGTTTAGGCAATAAATGTAGCAAGGATTTGTATTATGAGACACAAGTCCGTTTGCTAGAAAATCATGATCATCGTGATCTAAGGCAATGTCATAGGTTTCCTGAACTGCGTCTTCTTCTACGGAAAGAACTTCGTAAAGTGGTGTATTGACAATTTTAAATAATTCAGAAAACTCCAAATAGCCATTTTCAATACATCTATTCAAAAAGTTCCAATATGCATTTGATGATAATTCTTTTACAGTTCTCCTAAACCTATACATCCAATCCGGCTGATCTTTAATAATATCAATTACATCAAAAATTCTTTTGTTGAAACATTTCATCTTTTGGCCATGTCCCAAAGATGAAGATATTTCAGCTAATTTACGCAATCTGCCTGCCTTGTAATTAAGAGAAAATCCAATTAATTTCTGGAACAACCGTATGTTCCTCTTGCCCTTAATAGTGATAATAGCAATGTTATTATTTTTGTTAATTACTCTCTTGTATTTGCTCCTTATTCCCATTTCCAAGAGCAACAATTGAATGTCTGAAGCTAGTTCATCGGAAAAACAGCTTGCGCTCAAATACTTGCCACAGTAACCATCGGTATCAAAAAATCCTCGCAGATACGCTGCTCTAAATTCATTTGATGATTGCCAAATGCTCCACGGCACTCTTTTCGTTTTATAAGTGGAACCTTTTTTAAATCCAATAGTGTCAAAGAAATCTACGGCAGCTTTACTGCATACAACAATATTGTCTATTGACTTTTTCTTTTTGTGAATAGCAGGACTAACGCCCAAAGATTTTTCAAACAATTTTATTACATGTGTTTTGTAATCTTCTAAAGGTTTATGAATAGCAACCAAAATATTATTTGAAGATCTTTTATTTGCGATGGAACCATCTCCATCTCCAGTAATTATTCCTAGCAGTTCGGCAAGGTCTAAAGTCATCTCAGAATTAGGCGATATAGGTTTCAACCTATGTTGAATATTTTTGGCTGTTCCTTTTGTAACTTTATCAGAATTCCAATTCAAAACGGCTGGTTTACCAAGAAAATCTTGATAAGTTCCCCCAGCCATAATCATATCGCCAACAGCAATATCTTTTGTTTCAATCCATTGTGGAATGCCATTCCTTAAACATTTCCATTTATGATTTGGAGTACAAATAGTATTGTTGAAAAATTCATTTAAATTTATTCGTAAAGTTTTAGATTCTTTTTGTTTTTTAACCAATACAACTTTTCTCCAACCGCTTGGAGAAAGAATATCTTCACCCACAACCACATCTTTTATTGGCTTGCTGCCAAATTGTTTAGTCACAACTTGAGTTGCGGAAAAACAGCAATTCACAACCATTTCATATATGCGATGCATACCATGCATATATCCCCGTTGCATCTCCTCATATTCCATGCCAAATTTCCAGTGAGGATACCGCACAGGAAATCCGCCATAGCTTGCAATCTCACTCATTTCATCATGAGTGAGCATTTGAATAATTGGAGCGTAGTAATCTAAACCAAAGTCAGAACAAGCCTTGAGGATATCAGGGATAACCTTTTTTAATTCTGGTGGTATTTGTACGCCGGGGGTGGTATTGCTGCCCAAAAGTATTGGGCTACCGTGCATAAATTTATTACTCATTTTAGTCTCCAGACTTGACAGAACCTTTGGCACCAAGAATTTCTCTGATTGCTTCCAAGATGGCTCTGCTTCTCTCTTCTTGTGAATTGTTTTCAACATGAACTTCGGTGGTTTTTACATTCTTTTCATTAAGTGTGCCATCAACAATCGCAGTATCGACTGCTTCCATGATACTGTTTTTATAATCGTAAGCCTGTATTTGTGTAACAGCAAACAAGTTGCAAACATTGGGTCCAAAATTTTCTTTAAGTACTTTTATGAATTCTGGATTATCAGTTTGAAAATTCTCGCCATCCGTAAAATAGAAAACAAATATATTCCACTTATTCGGTGGAAATCTATTGTCAAATTGTTGTGCAATCAACTTTAGTGCTGAACTGCAAGTGGTGCCGCCACCGTAACGATAACGATAGAACTTGTCTTCGGATACCTCTTGAGCGGTGACATCATGCCATACAAACATTCGTTCGACTCTTTTATAAAAGCGTCGAACCCAAATATCAATCCACCAAGACATGTCGCTGACAACATCACATTTAAATTCATCCATCGACGCAGAGCCGTCTCTTGCGTAAACGATTAGAGCATTGCTGCTTGGAGTATGGACTTCTCTATATTGTCTAAATCTTTTATCGCTATTAATTGGGGTTAGTAGTCTTATAGGGTCTTTCATACCGGGAACATAATGCAATTTGTTAATTTCACCTGTGCTGCAAAGCCTTTTAAGAGCCTGCAACATGGTTCTTCTAGTATGCCTTAAAGAATCCGGCCCAACCAAACTGATGTTATTATATTTAATTTTAACTTCATCGATGCACTGATCTTGCCTTGGAGTAAGATTTGGTAACTCCAATTCTTCCTGCATAAACTTTAGGACTTCTTCCATGTCCAATTGAATGGTGATACCTTCACCTTCTTCCTGCCCTCCTTGATTGCCTTTATTTTGACCGCCCTTGTCATCCTTGCCGATGACATCGCCGGGCTTTACATCGCCTCTGCCAACCCCACTGTTGTTTTCGCCATATACAATGTGAGGAATATCAATTCTTGGAATGGAAATAGAAATCTTTCCATTCTTTCCTCTATTCTTAAAAATCTTACCAGTTTTGATAAACTTCTTAAGTTCTTTTCTAATCTTGCCACCAACAACATCTCTAAACTGCTGGTGATCTTCTTCTATCCGGCGGGGGCACATTATTGTCTCCTTGCAAAGTTCTATCTATGAGACTTTTTAAATGTTCTTATAAATCACTTCTAAAATCATAATCTCTATTTGATTTACGAAGATGAACTCTTCATCACCTAATCTAATTATATTGCCTTTGACTTTTACATTCTTATTTAAATATTTAATCGCTTTGTATTTAGACGATCTGGTTTCAAAAACTACTTTGTGCAAATAAATGATTGCTGGCTTGCTTTCACCGGCAGGGAAGTGTGTGAATATTAATTTATCATTTTCATCAAAATCAAAACTACCAATAAATTCTTGTTGTTGTATTTCTTCTATCTTAGCAGGAGTAGCGGGGGGATTTTCTGGTTTTATTGAGATAACATAAATGAATGAGCAGCAATAAATTATCCAGAAAATCCCCTGCATATCTAGACTCCTTACAGTCTAAAATTGATAGTATAACCACTCTCAGACTTCACAGGAGTGTCAAATTTGAGATTGAGGAAGGCGTTCCTAAGATCGGCTGGCATACTATCTAGAATCGTTCCGATATCTAGATCGTCTGCCCAGCCCTCCATTATAAGTTCATCAATCTCTTGAATCAAGGCGTTCTTGGAAAACTTCTTCGTAACAGGCATTTTAAAACTCCCCAAGGTTAAATTGCACCTTCTTGGTTCCTAGATGTTTTGCATCTCCCCAAGCTTTACTAAGTTTCCGTGTGCAAATCGGTACTTTTAGTTATCTGCCAAGTCTCCTCTAGCAAAGATGGAGCCGACATAATCAAGCACATCTCTAGCGGACTGTTCGTTGTAACCAAGGTCTTGAAGCCTCTTGGAGATGGCATCAATCTTTTCTTGAACCTTTGGATCAACTACGCTGGCCCCACTAACATGAAGTGCTGACAGCTTAATATGATCCTTGGTGTCCTCAAACAATTTGGACTCGAAAGCCTTTTTGAGCAGAGGATTTGAATCCCACCTGAAAGTCTTACCCTTATGAGACAATTCGCCAATGAAAGCGGCAATCATTCTTCGGAAGTCATCAACTCCAACTTCTGGAATATCGATCTTGGTTTCAATATTTCGCATGAAGCGTTCGTCAGGAGTTTCTTCTCTGCCAGTGTAAGGATTCTTAACCTTAGACTTATTGATGTAAGCCATCAGATTATCGATGTAGTTAGTGCAAAGTCTGACTACTGCTTCTTCATCGCCCACTAGAGCCCTCTGCACTTCTGCCTTGAGGATTTCATCCAACTTCTTCGATGCAAGCTCGATACAAGTATTATAACGCATAACCTGATCTTTATTTGTAATTAGACTATTGTTCTCAAGACCATCCTTCAATGCATTTAATACCATGAATGGATTGATATAATCATGACGATCTGCCAAGCAATTACTAATCTTGTCTTGCACATAACGGGCACTAACACCGCCAGCCATGCCTTCATCACTGTATTTGTCTCTCAATTCCTTGACCGAGTCTTCAGTCCAACCCGGTAGCATCTTGCCGTTATACAATTCAGCCTTCTCAACCAAGGATAGCTTGCCATCCTTATCGTCCTGCAATCTAGTCAGGACTGACCAAAGGGCTGCAATCTCAAGAGTATGAGGAGCAACATGTTGGCGTACTCGACCGTTAGCATAATCTTGCTCCAACACCTTGATTTCATCATCCCACTTGGTGAGATATGGCACATCAATTTTCACGGTGCGATCTCTAAGAGCTTCCATGAATTGATTATTTTTCAACTTTTCAAATTCTGGTTGATTTGTGTGACCCAGAATTGCCATGTCTACTTGGATTTGAGAAAACTTCTTGGGCTTAATTGACTTCTCTTGGGAAGCACCAAGTAAGTCATAAAGGAAAGCCTGATCCAGTTTTAACATTTCAATAAATTCAACAACGCCTCTATTGCCTACGCAGAGTTCGCCATCAAAAGAAAATGCTCTTGCATCAGAGTCTGAACCAAACTGACTAATCTTGGCGAAGTTAATATCGCCAGTAAGTTCGGTTGAGTCTTGATTTTTTTCATCTTTGGGCTGGAAAGTTGCGATGCCAACCCTATCAGCTTCGCTGTATACACAACGAACAACCTTAATATGATTCTCAACAACCTTTTGCCAGTCGCCGTTATACTTCTTGAGCAACTGTTGCATAAACCACTTGCAGCGAGGGTCAAGCTCGCCGTCAACAGTAAGTGAATATGCTGTTACTTTGTCAGAAGATTGAGACAGGTGAACCTCATTCAATTCCTTTACAACATGCCGACGCATATCTGGAGGAATTAACTTGAGTGGTTCTTCGTGCATCGGGCAGTCATCGGTGTCCGATACATATAGACCATCTGGTCCAGTTGGCAAATTGACCCACTTGAAACTGTACCAAGCCCCTTCGGGGGTTCTTGAATATTGTTCAAGTCCTCTTTTCAGTAATCGGCAGATAGTAGACTTGCTGGAGCCTACTGGACCGTGCAGCAAAAGAATTCTTTTTTCTGTGCCAAAATTGCCAGCAGCACCTTTAATGTGCTTCATCAGGCGATCAATTGTTTCTTCCAATCCGAAGATTGGAATCAAGGCATCGTTAAAGAATTTGTATTTGGTAAGGGTCTTGCGATACTGTTCAACTTCGCTAACGCCTTTGCTTAGGACCATGTCATACATTCTTTGATATGCACTACGAATCAGCTTGGGATTTGCATAGCACTTATCAAGGTATTCAGCAAAGGTCATTTCTTCGTTGATGTCAACGAATTCTTGCTTGTTGAAAAGGCTGGAAATTGTTTCAAGTTTAGTTGTCATGTGTACTCCTAATCGACTTCACCAAAATGATTACCGCTACTAATGTCATCAATACCAGCGGCGTGGTAGGGGTCTGAACCCATGTGCGATTCAGATTCGGCAGCCCTACGAAGGTCTTGAGCCTTCTCTAAATTATATCCTGCTCTATAACTGAAGTTATCAAATTTGCTAGTATCTGTGGGATTAGTAAATTTGACTTTCGGAACTGTTGGTGTTTGTGATTTCTTTTTTGAATTACAATTAGGGCACTTGACCTCCTTGTATTTGCCAGTTGGATCAAATGGCTGCAAATCAGAATACTCTTTGAAACAAGCCTTGCAATAAAATGTATAAGTTGGCACATAGCCTCCATAAAAAAATAACCGTAGGTTTTATCCTACGGTTATTAAAGTTTGGAATTAACAATAATTTAAATTTTTAAATTATCTTCCACCAATCCTTTGAATTGTCTGTAAGCCTTTTTGATTAATTTCATCTTGCTGGACATGCTTCTAAAGCTCCAAAACCAGCTAGACTTACAGAAAGAAATCGCACTCTCTAGAATCTTTTGTTCGATTTCCATTAAAAGCAAGTCATTGTTCTCTTGTTGGACTGCGATGATCTGGTCTTTCAAAAAAAGCTCATCAATAATGTCTTCCTTCTCACCATCGTTTCCGTAATCATCATCATCTTCATCATCGTTATCATCAAAGCTGAATCTTCCCATCATAACCTCCCGTATATAATCCTTTCATTTGCTTCTTTTATTTCGTTTCATACGGGACATTCAATAAGTATTTACCCATAAAAACTACTAATTCTGCAATTCAAAATTTGAATTCGGAATGATTTTAGAATTAATATAGTTCTTATAATGCAAATTTGGCTGGGAATTTTCTTACTATTAAGTGTGATATTGGGGATACAGGAGACTTCGGTCTTGCCCTTCTTGCCCCTCCATGATTGGGATGCTTCATGTGATAATTCATGGTCTTGGCCTCAAGCCATTCTTTGAATTCAAGTTTGATCACTTTGAACCTGTTGGCTTTGTTGTCATGGCACCTTTTATTGCACCTGTTACGGCAGCACCCAGAGGGCCAGTTAATTTATTTAATAATTCATTGCTCAATGCTGCAGCTTGATCTTTAACAGATTTTGAAGCTACTCCCGGTGCTGGAGGGTTTGTTTGAGGTTTTTGCCCTGTCCTTGCAGCAATCTCATCTCCACAATTTTTCGCAATTGCGCCAACTAAAGCTGTTAAATACTGCTTGCCTTTTTGATCTAGAGGACCAATGTCAACAGCATCACTAATAAGCCAATTTTTAAAATTTAGTTGCATTTATTCCTCAAATAAAACACACAAATATATATGTTTTATTTGTTTTTAATTTTTTCAATAATATCAGTTGTGCTTATTCCATTTACGAATGGGGCAAAGCGAACATCCTTCACTATGTCTGAAACCACAACTATTTTGTTTTTATAGTCAGCACTTTTGACGATTACATCCGGTTTAATAATTTCAATTAATTCTACTGGGGTTTCATCTTCTATTTTAACTATAAAATCTACAGCTTCTAATCCTTCTAGCATTTTTAAACGCTGTTCATAAGGCATAATAGGTCTAGAATCGCCTTTTAATTTCCTAATACTGTCATCGGAATTTAGACCAACGACAAGTTTTTCACCTTGTTTTTTTGCAAAATTCAAGGCTTCCAAATGTCCGCCATGCATCAAATCATAGCAACCATTATTCCATACCAATTTGAAATTACGATTTGCTAAAATTTCTGCATTCTTAACTTCTTTTATTCCAACATAATTCAAAAGCTCTGCGGGACATATAGGCGAATTATGCTTCTTATGAACATAAGCAGTCCCAGCAATATAACCTATCTTTGCCGCATCATATAGACTGAATCCTCTAGCCAAAGCCATGGCTATAAAGGATACAAAACAATCACCGGCTCCAATTACACTATCAGCAGGAATTAGTTGACATTCCGGTCTAACTTCAAAAATATCACCATCATTTTCTCTGCCTACTACACCTTCCCCAGATTGCGTAATTAACACACCTTCACATTTTAACGAATCAATAAAAAATTCAATTTGGTCCTTGACATTCTTCCTATCACTCAATCTTTCGGCTTCGACCGCATTCGGTTTAAAAAATGTGCATCCCTCCCACAAATCAATAAAATTATTCTTAGGATCGACTATATTTTTTGTTTTAGATATAAATTTTCTAAACCATGGTACACAAAATAGTCCCTTGCTGTAATCGCTGTAGATTGTAAAGTCGCTGTCAGGAACCACCAGATCAAAAACATGCTTCTTTAAATCATCCAAACCATAATTTTCCTTCTCAATATCATGTCTGACTAATGGTATATTATGGCTATAAATTCTCCTTTTGGTTGGTATACTAATGTTTGGAACCAACTTTGACATGCCTGTATTGATGCCTTTTGAATTAAAAACAACCTCCCCGATCTTATTTATAAGACAAACTAATTCAGAATGAACATTGAAATGTTTAAACTGATATGCGACATTGGCAGCCCCACCGGGAATTATGCCACTGGTAGGGTCAAATGAACTAGAAAGATAGACTGGAATTGGAAATTCAGGGCTAATCCTATCCACCTCTACTTCATAGTATTCATCAAAAATAACATCTCCAACCACATTGATTGATATTTCTTTTGTGGAATCCTTTTCTAGGAAAGATACCAAAGTTTTAGATAAATGTTGAAACATATTTTCTCCGATATTACTTTTATTATAATTATAAGGGAGAAAATTCATGATTAAATCCGTTTTGATAACATTCCTGCTTCTCCATCAGCCTGATACTTTAGCCAATAAAGTTGACGGGCTAGAACTCCCCAAGCCTATGGTTGTTAAACCATCCGAAGGTTTCGTCGTAGTAGAAGCTAAATGCAAGGGTACTGTGAAGTGGTTGCTGGTTTCAGAAAGCAAAGTCAAGTACCTAGAGAACAATAACAACAACAGCGTTACTGTTGCCGTACCTCAGTCAGGCGAGGTAGCAGTATTCGCAATAGGTTTGGTAGATAGCAAATTGACTGACTTTGCTGTCACTACCATTTCCGCAGAAAAGCCTGTGGCAAAACCTAAAACACCGCCAAAGAAGAAAGAACCAGATTTAGAATATAGAATTAAATGGTAAAAGGAGAAAGAAATGGCACCAGTTTTTTCAAGAGAACAAGTCGATGATCTAAAGTCAGTAGCAAGCAACTTTGGTATCGCACCAGCAGAAGTCGCAGACATTTTGCAAAGGTATGGTCCATCTGTATTGCAAATGGTTATAAGTGCCCTCAAATCAGGCTTTAGCCTAAGCTTTTGCCTAGAGTTAATTAAAACTTTTGGGCCAGTCGTTCTAGATTTTGTAATGAGTCTTTTTGACAATACAAAGAAAGCTATGGATGTCAGCAGTCAAAAGGGTTTGACACCAGAATCCATGGAGCAATTCCTGAATGAAAAGGATGCAGAAAATTTTGCTCCAATTTTAGTCAAGGTTCTTGTGGAGAAAGTCATACCATATATTATCAAGAATTATGGTCAGCAAATCCTACAAGCCCTGCTAGATGCCCTTAATAAGGCATTTGAAGATAAGGAGTCTGCCAAGTTCTTGCAGTTCCTTACAGCTTTGAGGTAAACACATGAATAGAATATTTTTGGCTTTACTAGTTGCGTTTCTAATGGCACCAGAGAAGGTTGACTGGTCTTTTGCTCCAGCTAAAAAGAGCTTGGCAAAAAACCTTTTCACACCTTTTCCAGTAAAGCAAGAGAAACCTGTTGTAAAAGAAGAACCTCAAATTTACTTTTATCAACAGCTTCCTGTCATTCAATATTACTCTGAACCAAGAAGAATTACCTATGGCACCAGAAGCATCTGTGTTCCCTGAAGGTAAATTATATTTCTTAGTTTAAGAAAAAACCCGGCTCAATGCCGGGTTTGTTTTTATAGTATATCGAATCCAAGTTCATTAGCCTTGGCTTTCCATTCAGATTGCTCTCGCTTATTTTCCGAATCAATATTTCCTATCCACCTTGATATTTGACTAGCCTTATAATGTTTATTATGCTTTTGAATGGCTTCTTTTTCCAGCCTAGTGAGCTTAGTTGCGCCTCTCATGGGATGGTAATTATCAAAAGCTTCGACAGTCCACGGTGCCAAACATTTGATTATTTCATACATTGCATTAGCATAAACACGAATTTCATATTGGGCATGATGGTCCATTCTCAACGCCAAAAGATGCAGCATATTATGCAAATTTTGCTTCCAATAAAATTGTGTGTAAAGATTGAGTGGCAAGATCATTCTGGCTTGCTCTCTTGTCAAACCAGCCTCAAGCATTCTTGCATACAAGTCGTAAGCCGATTTGCATTGGCTTTTTATGGCTTCAGCAAATACAGCAGCTTGAATTTCTTCTATATTGCCTTCCGATCCTTGTTTATTTGAAACTGATTGCTTTCTTAGATCTTCAGAATTAGGAAAATAAAACTCATCTTTCATAATGCTGAATCTTCCTGAAAGCTCATTTAAACTGCTTGTTCTGTGCCGACAAAATTGTCTGCTCACAAATATTGGCATTTTAATATTAAGTTTTATATCAATTGCCTCAAAGGGACTAGTGTGAGATGCTCTTAGAAGATAGTTAATTAAACCTTTGTCTTCATTTATTGTCTTAGTTCCATGCTGGTACGACAACCTTGCCATTTGGCATATGGCATAATCGCATGTTTGTCCTTCTGGGACAATTCTTGGCATCACATCAACTAGTTCAACATATCCCAAATCAAGGCATTGAATTTTTTTGTTTGGAACAAGATTTAAAGCATCCATTTGCTGAGTCCAATAAAAAAGCAGGGTTTTACGGATAACCCTGCAAACCGTTTGAGCATATGCCCTAGACCATCATCGGTCTGTCTCTCTCTACAATATTATTGCCCAATCAAAATTAATTCAAGAAAAAATATTTTAAAAATTTATCCGAGAGACCAATTATCTATGCCTTGCGTTTTCTTTTTTTGCCACACATTATTGGACCACATCTTTTGAACTGTTTTGGTGCATCATTTATAAACACATTGCTATCGGAAGTAAAAAGCCTTGTGGGAACATTGGCAATTGAACCCTGACCACCATTTGCACCAGATGCAAAGGTGCCAACCTCTTGTAATTTCTGTTTCTTGAGCCATTCTTTAAATGTCATGCCAGCATTCCTCCCAAGCCGCCACCCGGAGGGGCACCACCAGCCCCTGCGGCACCACCGGGTTGCAGTAATGAATTGCCATTCCCTTGAAACATATATTTGTCGGTAGTCACAGGACCAAGCATGAAACTTAATTTTTTGGGTTTATAAATATCTTGAGCAGGTTTTTTATCTGTTTTATTTAGGTAAATTTGCTTTACTATTGGATCATTAAGTATCTCCATGTTGCTGCATCTTTTGCTTTTACACATTTTGAAGGTGGCTGGTGCCATAGCAATATTAATCATCGATTTGGGGTGTTGGGGATCAGTTGCAACCATGCCGCTTACAGGAGTGGCGACCAAACCTCCATCCAAGACATCCTGTACATTTTTCTCAGGCACAGATAGAGCAGTTCTCAAAGCAGCAAAAATTGTACTTGGTTTTGCTCTTTCTTGAATATCCAGAAATTGTTTGAATGATAAATTGGCCATAAAATATATATGTTCTGCCGTATATAAATGTATGGAAAAGAGATATTCTGTAGGCTTCTCCGAATTCAGGCATCTTATGGATGTTTGGGACAATTATGTATTCATGGAGAATGTAGAACATGAAATTGAAAAATTTCTAGACCACAAGCAACTTCTTATGTTTTTCAAGTACCCTGTAGGTAAAAACAAAGATGGTGCAGAAGCTAAATTATATGGTGCTTCAGAAGATGGCAGACTAGGTTTTGCACGAATGAAATCTCCCAATCCAGAAGACCCAGAAGAATATCAGGACAATTTCACAGCATTTGATTTAAAATCTTTATTAAATCATACCGAAAATAAAGAAGAAGTCGAAACCATCAAAATATTTGATCGCAAAGATTTGAAAAAAATTAAGATTCTTGACAAAAATGATGTGATAAAAGAATTGGCAAAAGATAAGCATCCAAAAGAAATAGAAGTGGATGACGAACCAGAAAAAGAAAACATTCTTACAGACGATGAATAACAACAACAAACGAGTCAAAAACTTCTCATGCTTTGTATGTGATGTAATTTTTGAAACCATAGAAGAATTCAGAAGCCATATAGTAAGCGAACATGAGGAAGGTATAGATTATGTTACTTGTCCCCAAACAGAATGTGGTTGTCCAGTAAGAGATTTAAAAACACATGTTGCTCTAAAGCATCCAGAATTCAAAATTCCTGATGGTTATCCCACCAGACCAACCATTCTTAGGGATTCAATTAATAAAAAAAAAAGAAATACGGCTTTTAAAAGCGGTGAATTCTTTTCAAAAAAGAATAATAAGAATTTATATTTCCGTTCTGGAATGGAAATGGAATTTTACAAAATTCTTGAAAAAAAAAGCGATGTCGCCAAGTATAGTCCTGAATGTCTAGAAATTGAATACTATTTCCAAGGCAGAAGCCACCGTTACATTCCAGATATATTAGTTGAATATACAAATGGTAAAAAGCAACTATGGGAAATTAAACCCAAAAGCCAAACTAAACTTCCCAAAAACTTAGCCAAATGGGAAGCAGCCAATAGCTATTGCCAAAAAAGGAATATTGAATTCATAGTCCTTACAGAAAGAGGACTAAAGCAACTTAAGAGAGGCATGAAGCCTATCTAAAACATCTGGCAGCAAATACTTATCGATCTTGTCGTACAAATCTTGAACACTACCATTGTTGTAAATGTAAAAATCAAAGAATTTAAATTCTTCAGGCATATCTTGGGTGTAATTTATGGGTCCAGTCTGCAAGGAATCCTTGGCGTACTGGGCTAATGGCCATAGTTCGGCCTCGCTACGATTAGGATCGTCATTCAAAAAACCTTCCCTAAAAACTATAATGTTATAGCCATTTTTTTCTTTAACTGCTCTACTCTCTGATAAATATCTCCCGTCACTTATAATTTTTTTATTGTCTTCTTTCAATGCTATATCAATCCAAACATCTGGTTTTACATCTCTAAACCCATCACCAATCATTTGAAGTGCTTTTCTTACTGGCATAATCATATTGGGCGGATTTTCAGGCGTTCTCTTCCATTTCTCAATAAAATCTCTATCTACACCAAAAGCATCACAATAAATATCCTTTACAGCATTTGCGAATGCACTTCTTTGCCAAAAAAACTTAGCACCGCCAAACCTATGCTCATTAAGTTTTGCTGCAAGATAATCACAAACAGTATCCTTGCCATTAGCCAGTTGTGCAAAAGCAGCAATCACATTCATGTTTGACTCCAGTTCAGGTCAACTATTTTATCCACATGTTGCACAGGAATGTAAATATTTATTTTTCCAAAATCTTCTGTATGGTTTTTTTTGAACCATGCCTCGACACCATTTGAGGCTGTTTTAAGTTTTTTATTTCTTATTTTCTTTTCAAGATAGGTTTTGAAAACTTCATTCGTAAAAAAATCCCAGAGCTTGCCGTCTGGGAACCATTCATTTTCTGCTTCTGTAATTAATTGTTTTATCTTCGATGTCTCGGTCATGCTTACTTTATCGTATTGTTTAGTCGAGTTTTGAGTTGCAACAAAATAGAACTTGTTCTTATCCGACATTATACTTTTATAATCTCTGCCAATAGTGCAATTATCTATTCCCCTAAATGGTTGATATCTACAAATTGGTAAATCTTGCCACTTATAATGTCTGGTTTTAAATTGAATATTCAACATGTCCACACCGCCGACCATTTTTACATAAAAATCAGTGCCAGCTTTATCATCATCTACTTGGGTTTTAAAAAAAGCTAATATATGTTTATTTTCAAAAAGATTTTCCATAATTGAATAAGTATTTTTTTCAGAAATTTGATGCCTGTTTAAAAATGATTTATTTTGAAATGCCATAAATTTCCTTTATGAAAAAGTAGTTTTATAATTATAATAGATTTATGAGCAGTAGAAAAAATATTGATAAAATTTGCAACAACTGTTTATTGTATAACAGAGAGAAAAATGAATGCAAAGTAGCCATCTTAGTTGAGGGCAAGGAACTACATCTGCCAGTAAGTCCTCAGGATGCATGTACATTTGATGAAATGGGGATCGAAGTAAAGCAGGTTAGATGGTGGGTGGAAGACAAGGAAGGCAAGCCTGTAGATGGAAACGGTACTGTAAAAATGGAATATCCAGAAGGATTTTTTGGACCAGAATCATAATGATTTCAAATTTGCAACACTTATACCAGCTATTTTTGCGGCTTGTTCAACATTAGTTTTAATATCTTTTTTAGTTTTAAACCCTGCGTCATATAACTTTTCAGCCCTGACTTTGCCTACGCCTTTAATATCAATTAAATCAACCAGCTTGGCTGGTACTCCATGCTGAATTCTCTTTGAAAAGACTCTAAAGAAGTCTTGTTTGCCCCATTTTTTGCTCCAAGCATCTATAGCCTGAAGGATAGCAGAAGTTCTTGGGAAATCGTTTTGCAAAGTTTTAGACATGGAATAATATTTCTGTTCTACATTCCCAAACAGTAATCTGTAATACATAAAAGCTTGCTTCATCACATTGTCTGGTAAAGATTTAGTAGTCAATTTCACTGCATTTTGAATGAAACTATTCATTAACATTTTGTCTTCTTTAGACATTGCACCAATATAATTATCGCTTATGTCAGCCAAAGCCAAACAGACTTGAATATCATGAATAGAATCTTTCATAAACAACTGAGTGAAATTCTTAGACCAAGAAGCAACTGTGAAAGGATTAGCATAATACATCACACTAACCTTTCCTAAAGCCGTGACAGTGTAATAATTATTCTTTTCATTCTTTCGAAGAATACCAAGCCTGACCAGCTTTTCAAATGTTTCTTCTAAAATAGATAGACGCAAGAACATATTCTGATGAATTGCCAAACTTCTATCTAACCACATCTTACCTTCATCTAATGTCTTAACTCTGCCATCATATATTTCTGCCAAAAGATGAAACGCCAAATTAGCGTAGTCACCAAAGTCCGAAGTGACCAACATTTGAGAACGGACTTCGCAAGGGGTTAAGCATATTTTTGCCAATTTTAATTGATCA
>Ga0169931_10007577_pt1 | contig 16058 bp, 12 predicted proteins | sample Kivu_15m_20L_FD_129675 | JGI IMG/M metagenome (GOLD analysis project Ga0169931, IMG submission 129675) | Freshwater microbial communities from Lake Kivu, Western Province, Rwanda to study Microbial Dark Matter (Phase II) - Kivu_15m_20L... | ecosystem: Environmental > Aquatic > Freshwater > Lake...
CGCTGCCCTACGTGGGCTCGTGCGGCGCGCTCGACATGGTCAACTTCGGCGCCTGGGACACCGTGCCCGAGCGCTTGCGCGGGCGGCGCCTGTACCGGCACAACCCCACGGTGACCCTGATGCGCACCACCGCCGACGAATGCCGGGCGATCGGCGAGTTCCTGGCCCGCAAGCTCAACGCGATGCGGGGGCCGGTGCGCTTCCTGATCCCCGAGGGCGGGGTCTCGGCGATCGACCGTCCGGGCGGGCCGTTCCACGATCCCGAGGCCGATCGCGCGCTGTTCGCCGCGATCGAGCAGGGGTTCCGCCCGGGCCCCGACCGCAGGCTGCAGCGCCTGCCGCTGCACCTGAACGACGAGGCGTTCGCCGATGCGCTGGTCGCGGCCTGGGCCGAGATCGCCCCGGCGGCCGCATCGGTCCGAACCGCCTGAGCCGGCTCGCCCGCCGCACCGTCCACCGCACCGTCCACCGCACCGTCCACCGCACCGTCCACCGCAACCGATCCCCGGACCCGCCCCATGCCCCGCATCGCCCGCCAGACGCTCCTCGAACGGTTCCGAGCCAAGATCGCGGCCGGCCGGCCCCTCGTGGGCGGCGGCGCGGGCACCGGGCTGTCGGCCAAGTGCGAGGAGGCCGGCGGCATCGACCTGATCGTGATCTACAACTCGGGCCGCTACCGGATGGCCGGCCGCGGCTCGCTGGCCGGGCTGCTCGCCTACGGCAACGCCAACGAGATCGTCTGCGAAATGGCGCACGAGGTGCTGCCGGTGGTCCGGCACACGCCGGTGCTGGCCGGGGTCAACGGCACCGACCCGTTCATGATCCCCGACCACTTCCTGCGGCGGCTGATCGACCTGGGCTTCTCGGGCGTGCAGAACTTCCCCACGGTGGGCCTGATCGACGGCACCTTCCGCGCCAACCTCGAGGAGACCGGCATGGGCTACGGCCTGGAGGTGGAGCTGATCGCGCGGGCGCGGGCGCTCGATCTGCTCACCACGCCCTACGTGTTCGGCGAGGCCGACGCCTGCGCGATGGCGCAGGCGGGGGCCGACATCGTGGTCTGCCACATGGGGCTGACCACCGGCGGCTCGATCGGCGCCGAGACCGCGCTGACCCTGGCCGGCTGCGTGGCGCCGATCAATGCCTGGGCCGCCGCGGCGAAGTCGGTCAACCCGAAGGTGATCGTGCTCTGCCACGGCGGGCCCATCGCCACCCCCGACGACGCCCGCTACATCCTGGCCCACTGCCCCGACTGTCACGGCTTCTACGGCGCGAGCTCGATGGAGCGGCTGCCCACCGAGGTGGCGCTGACCGAGACCACCCGCCGATTCGTCGGCATGACCCGTCCGTCCTGACGCGCCGCCGGCCCCGACGACGAACCCGAGAACACAGCTGGAGACCTCACCATGACCGGAGCCCAATTCGGCCAGTTCATCCTGGCCCTGATCGTCGTGGCGATCGTCGTCGCGATCGGCGTGTGGCTGCTGCACTGGCTCTACCTCCGATCCTCGAAGGAGCGGGCGTTCGTGCGCACCGGCCTGGGCGGGCAGAAGGTGGTGGTCGACGGCGGCGCCTTCGTGCTGCCGATCGTCCACGACGTGATCCCGGTCAACATGAACACGCTGCGCCTGGAGGTGCTCCGCGGCCGCGAGAAGGCACTGATCACCAAGGACCGGATGCGGGTCGACGTGATCGCGGAGTTCTACGTGCGGGTGGCCGCCTCGGCGGAGTCGGTGGCGGCGGCTGCCCAGACGCTGGGGTTGCGCACGATGGAGCCCGAGCAGCTCAAGGAGCTGGTCGAGGGCAAGTTCATCGACGCGCTGCGCACTGCGGCGGCCGAGATGACGATGGAGGAGCTGCACGAGAAGCACTGCGTCTACGTCAGGCGCGTGCGCGATGTGGTTGCCGGCGACCCCACCGAGAACGGCCTGGAGCTCGAGAGCGCGAGCCTCACCCAGCTCGACCAGACCTCGATGGAGTTCTTCAACCCCAGCAACGCCTTCGACGCCGAGGGCCTGACCCACCTGACCGAGCAGATCGAGCGGCGCAAGAAGCAGCGCAACGACGTCGAGCAGGACACCCTGATCGCGATCCGCAACAAGAACCTCGAGGCCGAGAAGCTGTCGCTGCAGATCGACAAGGAGGCCGAGCACGCCCGGCTCGAGCAGCAGCGCGAGGTGGAGGTCGCGCGCGCGCGCCAGCGCGCCGAGCTGGCGGCCGAGCGGGCCCGGCGCGAGCAGGACGCCGAGGGCGCGCAGATCACTGCGCGGCAGGCGATCGACGCGGCCCGCATCCGCAGCGACCAGAGCCTCGAGCAGGAGCGCATCCGCAAGGAGCGCGAGGTGCAGGCCGCCGAGATCGAGCGGCGCAAGGCGCTGGAGCTGGCCGAGCAGCAGCGGGCGATCGCGATCGCGCTCGAGAGCAAGGCGCAGAGCGAGGCGCAGGCCGCGGCCGAGGTGGCCCGTGCGCTGGCGGTGGCGGCCGAGGAGCGGGTGTTCACCGCCCGCGAGATCGAGATGGCCGAGCGCAAGAAGGCGATCGACCTGATCGGCGCCCAGCAGGATGCCGAGCGCGAGGCGATCCGGCTGACGGTGGCGGCGCGCGCCGAGAAGGACGCCAGCGACGACCGCGGCGCCGCCATCCGCGCGCAGGCCGAGGCCGACGCCGACGCCGAGAAGATCCGGGTGCTGGCTGCGCGCATCCGCGCCGAGGCCGAGGCCGAGGCGACGCGCCTGATGCACGAGGCGCAGAACGTGCTGTCGCCCGACGCCCGGGCGTCGGCGCTGCGGATGGCGCTGGTGGCCAAGGCCGAGGCGATCATCCGCGAATCGGTGCGCCCGATGGAGCGGATCGAGGGCATCAAGATCCTGCACGTCGAGGGCCTGACCGGCGGAGGCGGCGGCGGCTCCGACGGGGTCAACGGCGGCTTTGCCGACAGCGTGGTGAACTCGGCGCTGCGGTTCCGCGCGCAGGCCCCGATGGTGGACCAGCTCCTGCGCGAGATCGGGCTCGAGGCGGGCGACATCCAGCGGCTCGCCGGCGGCGCCTCGGGCGGGCCGGCGGCGCTGCCGCCGGCGCCGTCCGGCAAGCACGGTTGAGGCGATGCGGACCCTGCACGTCCGCGGTGATCCGGGGGAGAGGCCATGATCCGCGTGTACGTCTCGAGCGTCATCGACGCCAGCGCCGACACGGTGTGGGCGCGCATCCGCGACTTCAACGGGCTGCCGCTGTGGCACCCGGCGATCGCCGACAGCCGGATCGAGAACCAGGAGCCCGCCGACCGGGTCGGCTGCATCCGGCACTTCCACACCCGCGACGGCGGCATGATCCGCGAGCGGCTGCTGGCGCTGTCCGACTACGACTACGCCTGCACCTACGAGATCCTCGAGAGCCCGATGGGGGTGGCCCAGTACGTGGCCACGCTCAAGCTCACCCCGATCACCGACGGCGGGCGCACGTTCGCCGAGTGGAGCGCCGAGTTCGAGTGCGCCGAGGGTCGCGAGGGCGAGCTCACCGAGGGGATCGGCGGCGGCGTGTTCCAGGCCGGCTTCGACGCGCTCAAGCGCCACTTCGGGCGCCGCTGAGATGCTGCAGCGGGTGGTCCGCTCCACGGTGATCGATGCGCCCATCGATCGCGTCTGGGCGGTGATCCGCGACTTCAACAGCCACGACCGGTGGCACGAGGTGGTCGAGCGCAGCCGCATCGAGGGCACCGACCGCAGCGACCAGGTCGGCTGCGTGCGCGCGTTCACGCTGAAGGACGGCCACTTCATCCGCGAGCAGCTGATCGCCCTCGACGAGCGCGAGCACCGCAGCACCTACTGCATCGTCGAGGCCACCGTGCCGCTGCGGCGCTACGTCGCCACCGTCACCCTCAAGCCGGTGACCGACGGCAACCGCACGTTCTGGCACTGGGAGTCCACCTTCGCCACGCCGCCCGGCCAGGAGCGCGAGCTGCGCGAGATGGTGGCCGCCGGGGTGTACGAGGCGGGCTTCGAGAACCTGCGCCGCTTCCTGCAGCGGGGCGGCGACCACGGCGCTGCAGGCGCCGCCGCCGGCTCCTTCCCGGCCGCGCTGCCGGTGCCCTGCCGGCGCATCTGCGTGCGCGCCTACGGCGAGCCCGCCGTGCTGGTGCCCGAGAACGGCGAGGCACCGCCGCCGGGGCCGGGGGAGGTCCGCCTGCGCCAGCGGGCCATCGGCGTGAACTACCTCGACGTCTACCTGCGGCGCGGCCGGATGCCGGCGATGATGCCCGTCGAGGCCGGCCGCCCGGGCACACCCGGCATGGAGGCGGCCGGCACGGTGCTCGACGTGGGCGAGGGCGTGCACGGCCTGCTGCCCGGCGACCGGGTGGCCGCCATCGGCCCGGTGCCCGGCGCCTACGCCTCGGTGCGCAGCGTGCCGGTGGCGTGGGTGCTGCCGCTGCCGCCGGAGGTCGACGACGACGTCGCGGCGGCGCTGCTGCTCAAGGGCCTGACCGCCGACTGCCTGCTGCACGACCTCGCGCCGGTGCGGGCCGGCACCCGGCTGCTGGTGCACGCGGCGGCGGGCGGCGTGGGCCTGGTGCTGTGCGCGTGGGCGTCCAGCCTCGGGGCCACGGTGATCGGCACGGTCTCCAGCGAGGAGAAGGCCCGGCTCGCGCGGGCGCACGGCTGCGAGCACGTGATCGTGACCCGCGACCACCGGTTCGCCGACGCGGTGCAGCGCCTGGGCGGCGCCGACGTGATCGTCGACGGGCTGGGCGACGCGGCGCGCGACGAGAACTTCGCGGCGCTCGCCCGGCGGGGCCACTGGATCAGCCTGGGGCAGGCCACCGGGCCGCTGGCCGCGCTGTCGCCCGACCAGCTGGTGGCCAAGTCGGCCACCTTCTCGCGGCCGGTGGTGTTCGACTACGTCGCGTCGCGGCCCGAGCTGCTGCGCCGGGCCGCCCGGGTCTGGTCGGCGCTGGCCGACGGCCGGATCCGGCGGCCGGTGATCGAGCGGCACGCGCTCGATGCCGCCGCCGAGGCGCATGCGCGGCTCGAGTCGCGGGCGACCACCGGTTCGCTGGTACTGTTGGCCTGACGCACCGAACCGACGGGGGCGCGATGATCACCCGCATGAACCACTTCACCATCACCGCCGCCGACCGGGCGGCCACGCTCGACTACTACTGCGGCCTGCTCGGGCTGGTGGAGGGGCCGCGGCCCGAGCTCGGGTTCCCGGGCAGCTGGCTCTACGCACCGGGCGGCACCGACGCGATCCTGCACATCTACTGGGACCGGCCGATGCCGGCGGTGCGCACCGGCGTGATCGACCATCTGGCCTTCTCGGCCACCGACCTGCGGGCGGTGAAGACCCGCTTCGACGCCCGCGGGCTGGCCTACGACCTGCGGCGCCAGGCGGGCGCGGGCACCTGGCAGCTGTTCAGCCACGACCCGAACGGGGCGAAGGTGGAACTCGACTTCGATCCGGCCGAGCAGCCCTAGCGCGTGCCGCGCCGTGGCGCGCCCCTTTGATCGGCCGCCGGGGTTCGATTACAGTCGCCCCTCCACAGGATGCGGCCAGCCCGCCGGAGCGACTGCGTGAACCACATCGACCTCGACGACTGCGTGGCCATCGTCACCGGCGGCGCCTCCGGCATCGGGCTGGGCATCGCGCAGCGCTTCGCCGCCAGCGGCGCCAGCGTGGTGCTCTGGGACCTCGACGGCGAAGCCGCGGCCACCGCGGCCGCGTCGCTCGATGGCACCGGGCACCGTGGGCTCGCGGTAGACGTCACCGACGAGGCGGCGGTGCAGCGGGCCACCGACGAGACGCACGCGGCCTACGGCCGGATCGACATCCTGGTCTGCAGCGCCGGCATCACCGGCCCCAACACCACCACCTGGGAGTACCCGCCCGAGGCCTGGCGACGGGTGTTCGAGGTGAACGTGCACGGGCTGTTCCTGTGCAATCGCGCGGTGGTGCCGCGCATGCTCGAGCGCAACCACGGGCGCATCATCAACATCGCCTCCATCGCCGGCAAGGACGGCAACCCGAACGCGCCGGCCTACTCGGCCTCGAAGGCCGCGGTGGTGGGGCTGACCAAGTCGCTGGGCAAGGAGCTCGCCCGCACCGGGGTGCGCGTGAACTGCGTGACGCCGGCGGCGGTGCGCACCGCGATCTTCGACCAGATGACGCCGCAGCACATCGACTTCATGCTCTCCAAGATCCCGATGGCCCGCTTCGGCCAGATCGAGGAGGTGGCCGCGATGGTCGCCTGGATGGCCAGCGACGAGTGCTCGTTCACCACCGGCGCGGTGTTCGACCTGTCCGGCGGCCGGGCGGTCTACTGAAGTGGTCGCCGCCGAGCAGGGCGCACCGCCCGCCCGCCACTGCCCCGACGCGCTGACCGACTGGGCGCAGGCCCTGCTGCGGGCGGCCGGCCTGCAGGAGGCGTATGCCGCCGACGTGGCGCAGGTGCTGGTGGAAGGCGACCTGCTGGGCCACGACACCCACGGCCTCGCCCTGCTGGCGGGCTACCTGAACGCGCTCGAGCAGGGCTCGATGACCCGCGCCGGCAGCTTCACCGTGGTGTCCGAGCGCACGGTGGCCGCCACCTGGGACGGCCAGCGCCTGCCCGGTCCGGCCCTGGTGCGGCGCGCGATCGGCTGGGCCGCGCCGCGGGCGCGCGAGCACGGCTGCGCGACGGTGGCGATCCGGCGCAGCCATCACATCGCCTGCCTTGCCGCCTATCTCGAGGAGCCGGCGCGCGACGGCCTGATGGTCGAGATCTACAGCTCCGATCCGGCGGTGGCGAGCGTGGCGCCGTTCGGCGGCACGCAGGCGGTCTTCACGCCCAACCCCATGGCGCTGGGCATTCCCACGGCCACCGACCCGATGATGATCGACATCTCGGCCTCGGTGACCACCAACGGCATGAGCCAGCGGATGGCGTCGGCCGGCCGGCGCGGGGCCCACCCCTGGTGGCTCGACGCGCTGGGAGCGCCCACCGACGATCCGGCGGTGCTGGGCACCCAGCCGCCGGGCACCATCCTGCCCCTGGGCGGCCTCGACGCCGGACACAAGGGCTACGGGCTGGCGCTCGCGATCGAGGCGCTGACCGGCGGGCTCGCCGGCCACGGCCGGGCCGACGTCCCCGAGGGCTGGGGCGCCACGGTCTGCGTGCGCCTGACCGACCCGGAGGCTTTCGGCGGGCGGGCCGCGTTCACCCGGCAGACCGACTGGATCGCCAGGGCGTGCCGCGAGTCGGCGCCGCGCGACCCGGCCCGCCCGGTGCGGCTGCCGGGCGAGCGGGCGCTGGCCCTGAAGCGCACGCAGCGGCGCGACGGGGTGGCGCTGCATCCGTCGATCCTGCCGGCGCTGGCGCGCTGGGCCCAGCGCCACGCGCTGCCGCCGCCGGCGCCCCGGGCCTGAGCGCGCACCGGCGCGGTGACCGGCGCACCGCCGCCGGGAGGCCGCGCGCCCGCCGGCGCACCGCCCCACGGCGGCTCGGCGGGGGGACGGTGACGGACCGCGTGGCATGCAGCTTGCAGCGGGGCAGGGCGGCGCCGTGCCCCGGTCGGGGTACGGCCTGCGGTTCTGGAGCCCCCATGCACCTGCACAGTCGTTGCGTGATCCACGCGCTGACCCGGGCGGGTTGCGCCGATTCGACCGCCGCGCGCTCGCGCCTGGCGATCGCCGCGATGGCCGCCGCCTGGGTGCGGCCGCCTTCGCCCGATCGGTCCGCCGGGGGGGCCGGCGCCGCCGGGCTGCCGCAGGACGGTGCCCCCGCGGCACCGGCGGTGCGCTCGCTTGGCTGACCGGCCGCCGCCGCCGGCCGGCGCGTCGCTGCTGGTGCGCGGCGCAGCGGTGCTGCTGACCGGCACGCCGGGTGCGGCCATGCGGCGCGACGCAGCGCTCGAGGGCACCGACCTGCGGATCCGCGACGGCCGCATCGAGGCGATCGGCCGGCTCGCGCCGCGGGCGGGGGAGGCGCTGCTCGATGCGTCCGGATGCGTGGTCCAGCCCGGCTGGGTCAATACCCATCACCACCTGTTCCAGAGCCTGCTCAAGGGCGTGCCGGAGGGCATCGACCTGCCGCTGCTGCCCTGGCTGGCGGCGGTGCCGGTCTCGTACCGCCGGCACTTCGACCACGAGCGCGCGCTGCGGGTGGCGGCCCGGGTGGGGCTGGTCGAGCTGCTGCGCTCGGGCTGCACCACGGTGGCCGACCACCCGTACCACTACTGGCCCGGGATGCCGTTCGACGCGACCGCCGCGGTGTTCGACGAGGCGCGCTCGCTCGGGCTGCGCCTGGTGCTGTGCCGGGGCGGCCAGACGCTGCGCCGGGCGGTCGACGCCGGCGATTCGCCGCAGTGCGCCCCCGAACCGCTCGATGCGATGCTCGCCGCGATCGGGCACGACGTGCGCCGCTTCCACGATCCGGCGCCCGACGCGATGCAGCGCGTGGTGGTGGCGCCCACCACGCCCACCTGGTCGGTGACCCCTGGCGAGCTGCGCGAGATCGCGCGGGCGGCGCGTGCGATGGGGGTGCGCCTGCACAGCCACCTCTCCGAGACCGCCGACTACGTCCGCTACTGCCGCGAGGTCCACGGCTGCTCGCCGGTGGCCTTCGTCGAGCGTCACGAGTGGCTCGGGCCCGACGTCTGGTTCGCGCACATGGTCCACCTGAGCGCGCCCGAGATCCGCACGATCGCCGGGTCGGGCACCGGGGTCGCGCACTGCCCGCAGAGCAACGGTCGGCTGGGCTCGGGCATCGCGCCGGTGCCCGCGCTGCTGGCAGCCGGCGCGGCGGTGTCGCTGGCGGTCGACGGGGCGGCGTCGAACGAGGCCGCCGACCTGCTGAGCGAGGCCCACGCCTGCTGGCTGACCCACCGTGCGGCGGGTGGCGCTGCCGCGCTGCGCACCGATGACGTGGTGGCGATCGGCACCTCCGGCGGGGCCCGGGTGCTGGGGCTGCCGCGGGTGGGCACCCTGGCGCCGGGCATGGCCGCCGACCTGGCGGTCTGGGCGCTCGACGACCCGCGCTTCTTCGGACTGCACGATCCCGCGGTGGCCACCGTGGCGAGCGGCGGCCGGCCACGGCTCAAGGCGCTGCTGGTGGCCGGGCGCACCGTGGTGGAGGACGACCGGATCCCGGGCCTGGACCTCGCGGCGCTCGGCCGCGAGGCCGCGGAACTGGTGGCCACGATGCGCGCCGCACACCCGCGCTGACCGCTCGGGCGCGGGTTGCGGCGGCGTCGCAGCCCCGGGGCGGGCAGGCGCCCGAGGTCGGCCGACTATACTGCGGCGCCGTCCCCCGTCGAGAAGCCGCCGCCATGACCGCTCCCGTCCTGCTGATGTGCCCGCTGCACGAACCCACCCAGCGCGAGCTGGAGTCCACCTGGGAGGTGCACCGGTTCTGGGAGGCCGCCGACCCCGGCGCGCTGCTCGGCGCGCTGGCCGCACGCTGCGAGGTGATGGTCACCTCGGGCGGGCGCGGCGTCGAGGCCGCCGTCCTCGAGCGGCTGCCGTCGCTGCGGCTGGTGTCCTGCTTCGGCGTCGGCGTCGACGCGATCGACCGCGACTGGTGTCGCGCGCAAGGCGTGGCGGTCACCAACACGCCCGACGTGCTGACCGACGACGTGGCCGATCTCGCGGTGGCGCTGATGCTCGCGTCGCTGCGGCAGGTGGTGGCCGCCGACCGGTGGGTGCGCGACGGGCACTGGGTGGGCCGTGGCGCGATGCCCCTGACCACCGCGGTGGCCGGCCGGCGGGTGGGGATCGTGGGGCTGGGCCGGATCGGTGCCGCGATCGCCCGGCGCTGCGCGGCCTTCGGGACCGAGCTCGCCTGGCACGGGCCGCGTCCGAAGCCGGTGGCCTGGACCTACCAGCCCGATCTGTTGGCGCTGGCCCGCTGGGCCGACGTGCTGATCGCCGCCTGCCCGGGCGGGGCGGCCACCCGCGGCCTGGTGTCGCGGGCGGTGCTCGAGGCGCTGGGTCCGCGCGGCCACTTCGTCAACATCGCACGCGGTTCGGTGGTCGACCAGGCGGCGCTGGTGGAACTGCTGCGCAGCGGCGCCCTCGGGGGCGCGGGCCTGGACGTGTTCGAGGACGAGCCCCGCGTACCGCAGGCGCTGATCGACCTGCCGCACGTGGTGCTCCAGCCGCACCACGCCAGCGGCACCGACGACACCCGGGGCGCGATGGGCCGGCTCACGATCGACAACGTGGCGGCGCATTTCGCGGGGCGGGCGCTGCTCACGCCGGTGTGAGGGGCGGCGGGGCGCAGCCGCTGATCCGCGCCCCGCGGGTGATCAGGGGCACAGGAGCGGTGTGGTCGGACCATGGGTAGGAGGGCCCGCCGCCGGCGGACGGGAGACGACGATGGTCGCGTGATCGCCCGCCACGACGGCTGGGGCGGGGGGCATCGTCGGGGGGCCGACGGTCGGCGGGACACTGTCCGTCGATGGCGGATCGGCGCCGATCTGGACCACGTAGCTGACCAGCCGCTCGAGGTCGGCGTCGGTGACCTGCAGGCCCTCATGGGCGCGGATCGCCGCGTGCAGGGTCGGGGCCGAGCCGTCGTGCAGGTACGGCGCGGTGGCCCACACGTCGCGCAGGGTCGGTGGGTCGATGCCGGTCAGCGGCGCGCCCAGCCGCTGGCCGCTGCCGGGCTGGCGGATCGTGCCGATCGGCTGCGGCGCCAGCGTGGCGCTGCCGGTGAAGTTCATGCCGCCGTGGCAGTCGGCGCAGCCCAGCCGCTGGAACACCGCCTGGCCGGCGACGGCGTCGGCGGTCAGCGCACCGCCTGGGCCGCGGTGGGGCGAGGGGTCGAACCGGTTGAGCGACTCCACGTAGGCGGCCAGCGCGTCCAGGTCGGCGCTGACGCCGGCCTTGCGGTCGCCCAGCGGCTGGCGGCGGGTGCCGGTGTTGAACTGCGCGTCGGTCATCAGGCCGGTGCCGCCGGCCAGCGCGCGGATCTGGCCCTCGAAGTCCTGCACCTCGTCGAAGTTGGCGCTCCAGTGCAGTCGCCCGTGGCCCATGCCGGCCCGTCCGCGCAGGCTGATCGTGTTGCGCAGACCCTCGCCCAAACTGGTGAGGTCCCACACGCGGCCATCCTGGCCACCGTCGTTGTGGCAGCTCGCGCAGCTCATGTAGCTGTCGCGGCTGAGGCGCGGGTCGCGGGCATCGTAGAAGAGCTGCTTGCCGCGCAGTACGTTCGCCGGCAGGCGTTCGTTGCCCACCGTGGGCACGGTGCCGGACAGCGGCACCTCCGGGTCTCCGGTCCTGATCAGGCGGGACAGGTCGTAATGACCGAGGGTACGGTCCATGGTGTTGTGGACGAACAGCCGCCGGCCGTCGCTCGACACCGCCACGCCCTGCGGCGCCAGCCCGGTCTCGATCCGCATCAGTTCCGAGCGCTGGGATACGTCGATCACGGCCACCTGGCGGCTGGTCTCGAGCGCAACGAACACGTAGCGGCCGCTCGGGTGGTACACCGCGGCCGAGGCGACGCTCGCGTCGTCGTGATCGAGCCGGGCACCGGTTACCTCGGTGAGGGTCGCCAGGTCGATCAGCGAGCTGATCGCCCGTACCGTGTTCTGGAAGTCGAGCGGGTTGCCGTCGCGCAGTGCACCGCGCCGGATGTTGTCCTGCTTGGAGGGGATCCATGCACTGCGCCCGTCCGGTGCGATCGCCGCCGCACCGAGGTAGTTCGGCACGCCCCGTCCACTGACGCTGGTGTCGGCGCGGTTGCTGTGGGCCAGCACGATGGTGCGCTCGACGTTCAGTTCGGCCGTTTCCACGAGCACCACCTCGCCGCCCAGCGGCACACCGTTCACACCGAGGGTCTGGACGTCGGTGGTCGACTCGCCGGGCAGCGGCGGGGTGATGAACCGCGACACCAGCACTCTGGTACCGTCGGCGGTGATTGACAGATGCCGGGGTGAGGCACCGATCGGTACGCTGCCCCTTGCGACTCCGTTGGCGTCGTAGCGGGCCAGCACGCCGTAGGCCTCCAGTGTGACGTAGGCCATCTCATCGGGCCCGAACACGATGCCATGCGGGCGCGATGCCCGTGGCAAGGGATGGGTGGCGACCACCGCCAGCGTGGCCGGACTGATCACCGATACCGACGCTGCATCCTGACTGGTCACCCAGATGCGGCCATCCGGTGCGACTGCGACTCCGCGCGGGCTGGCTCCGACCGTGATCTCGGCGATGCGGGTGCCCGTCATCGGATCGATCACCGACACGGTGTCATGGTCGATGTTGACCGTCCAGATCCGGTCGCCGTTGGCCGTGGACTCCACCGCCACGTTGGACGAGGCCTTCGAAAGGACCCTGGGCGGCGGCTGGGGTGCGGCGTCGATGCGCTGACTCACCGTTTGCGTCACGCTCCTCCCCTGAGGGTCGCGGACTGTCAATGCCACGATGAACACGCCAGCCACCGAGTAGGCGTGCGTCGCATCCGCGGAGGACGAGAACGGGGTCGGGGGCGTTCCGTCGCCGAAGTTCCAACTGTAGGTCAGCCGGTCTGCGCCGCTGGCCTCAGCGGTGAAGGTCAACGGACTGCCGGCTGTCGCAGGAGACGTCTGGACCGGCAGTATCGAGATCGGCGGTTCGTCGACGCCGATCGACAGGGTCGCGCTGGCGGTCGCACCGCGTGAGTCGGTGGCGACCACCGTGACCGCAAAGTCTCCCGCGACGCTCGGTGTACCCGACACCGTCCCGGTGCCTGGGTCGATCGACAGTCCGCCCGGCAGATTGGCTGCGGCGTAGGTGATCGCTTCATCATCTGGGTCGGTCGCGGTGATCCGGATGGTCGCAGGCGTGCCTCGCACCAGCACGGGACGCGGCAGATCGCCCCACAAGGGTGGCCTGTTCTCTCCGAAGCGGATCGTCTTTGCAAGGTTCCAGGCGCCCAGCTCGAGGAGGTCTCCTTCGGCCACCGGCGCTCCCCAGTTCGTGCCGTCTGCGCTCACCGACAGTCGAAAGCGCGCGATTGCGCCGTTCGAGTCGTTGCCCTGAAGGGGCAGGAGGCGGACACCGCTCACGACCCGCTGGCTGCCCAGGTCGATCTCGAGCCGATGAGGGTGCGACCGGGTGCCGTTGCGCCATTGCGTGTGCCAATCGGTCGCGGGGTCGCCATCGATCGCATGGAGGGCCGGGGATTCGGGATCCTGCTGGCTGCTGGCGCTTGCACGCCAGCCCGTCCGCGGCAGCGGATTTCCGTTCGCATCGAGCACGACCAGTTCCGCCAACGCGGCCCAGGGACGGCCGTCGACTTCCGACAGTGCGTCCAGCCGCAGGTAGCGGATCGAACCGGCCGACTCGGACGGCTCGATCGTCCAGACGTGCCAGGAACTGACGGCCTCCTCGCCGTTGCCGACCGTCACGGTCGTCGCGAAGCGTCCTGGCAGGGAAGGGGTACCGGTGATCTGTCCGGTAGTGGCTCCGATCGACAGCCCGGGTGGCAGCCCCTGCGCCGACCACGTGAGCGACCGGCCTCGCGGGTCGGTGGCCTGCAGCGTCAGTGCCACCGACCTGCCGGAGACGCCGACCTGCTCGCCGACGGATGCCAAAGCCGGTGCCGATTCAGCCGCCACTCGCACGATGCGCGATTCCGAGGGTGTGCCCTGGGCATTCATCGCGAACAGCATCCAGTACCCGGGCAGCAGCTCGCCCGGGTTGCTGGGGATATCGAGTTCGAACACGCCGCTGCTCACGGTGCGGAAACCGATCGGCAGCCGGCGCTGGTCGTTGTTGACCGTGTGGGTGGTGGCCGACAGCCGGACCACCGAGAACCCCATCACCGAAGGATCAGCATCGACCCGGACCCGGGTGCCAAGCCGGACACTGGCCGGCGCGCTGCGCAGGGCGGGGCGGATGGCCGGTGAGCCGTCCGGGTTGAACAGATACGGTGGGGAGAGGATCTCGAAGCTCGGCTGGTTGGCCGCGCAGCTGCCGCACAGGCCGCCGCCGGCCGACATCACGCGCCCGTCGGGCAGCAGGATCGCCACGCTGTGGTAGTTGCGCGGGGTGCGCATCGCGGGCAGTGTCGTGAAGGTCTCGGTGACCGGGTCGAAGAGCTCGGCCGGCAGCACCGCGAAGTCGTTCGAAAAAATGATCGCGCGGGTCATCCCGCCCACGATCACCACCTGCCCGTTGGGCAGCACCACGCTGTTGTGGAAGGAGCGCGCGTAGTTCATCGCGCCCACCCGGCGGCTGGTGACGCCAGCGCTGGTGTCGATCACGTACGCTGCACGGCTCGAGGTGCTGTCGCCGCCGATGTCGCTGAAGCCGCCGGCCTTCAGGATGCGGCCACGGTCGTACATCACGGTGATGCCGGTCAGCGCGTTGGTATCGTCACCGCGTGGACCGATCGGGATCACCGCGCCGTTGCCCGCGACGTCGATCCACGACATGTTCGGCTGCGGGCCTGCCTGAAGGATCCGGCCGTTGCCGGCCGGGATCAGCCACATGTGCGAGTCGCCGCCCCAGGTGGGTCCTGGCTGCAGGAACGGATCGACGCGTACGCCCGGCAGCAGCCGCCAGCCGCTGGTGGCGGTCCAGAGTTCGCCGTGCTTGTTGCCGCCGCCCCCGCTCCATGAGCCACCGAGCGTGAACACCGATCCGTCCGGCATCGGCACGCTGGCGTTGTAGCCGCGCGGGATGTTCATCGCGGCGCCGCGGATCCAGTTCGAAGTGGCCGGGTCGTAGAGGCTGGTGCTGGCGGCACTGAGGCCGCCGTTGATCAGCAGCCGGCCATCGGCCAGGTAGGCGGTGCCGGGGCAGAACATGTTGTGGCCGGTCTCGGTGACCGTGCGTTCCGACACCCGGCCGCTGGCCGGGTCGAAGGTCAGCATGTAGGTGCGGCCGATGTCGGTCATGAAGGCGTACCGATCCTCGGCCGACCACAGCAGCACCTGTCCGTTCGGCAGGTTTGCGACGGCGGCCGGCACCAGCGGCAGCGACACCGGCGCGGTCCAGCGGGCCCGCGCGGCGGCGGCCGCATCGAGCGCCTTTCGCCTCGGTTGGACGAGCTCGGGATTCTCGACTGCATCGAGCGTGGCCCGGCACATCGCCAGCTGTTCCGGCTCAGCCGAGCCACCACCCCCACAAGCCGAGAGCATCAACGGGAAACACAGCAGAAACGACAGGCGGGCAGGCCGCAAACGCACGAGTCGCACTCCGATACTGACGGACGTTTCGGGATGCGATCGGATCCTGGAGGGATCATGGTCACGCCGCGCCAATGCTGGGCAATCGCCGCAGCTGATCGGGTGTGCCATCTTCGTCGAGATCGCAGCAGCAAGTCTCGCATGGCTGCGAGTGGGGTCGCATGATCTGCGTCATGCTGTCGAGTGAGTGCAGCCGCGATTGGGGCGCCGAATCGATTGCATCGAGCACTGGTATGGCGAGGCCTCGGTCGATCGGGTCGCGTTGCCGGGAGCACCCGTCCCGAGAGGTCGGTACTCGGCAGCTGCAGCAGTGCGCGCACGTCGGCGTCGCCGACGAGGCGATTGAGATCCCTGACGAGCCCGGCGCAGAGATGTTCGACAGTCACGGCCCACCGCCGCACGACCGGCCCGGTCCAGGCCGCCGCAGGGCCGCCCGGATGTCAGCGAGCGGCGGCGGGCGGGGTCAACACGCAGAACGGAGTCGACTCGACGCTCGATGTCCCTGGGCGCTGCCGATGAAGCCGGATCGGTGCGTCGAGCGTCCGCCGTGCGACCGCTGTTCAGAACAACGACGTCTGGCTTGGCCTGGACGATACCCGCCCACGGCCTGTCGGCCTCGATCGAGGACGCTGCCGCGTTCCGGACCGACGGGCTCCGACGTCAGGATTCGACCGCCGGTCGGGCAACGGAGGGTGGCGCCACGACATCATCAGGCGGTTCATCGACCGGATGGCCAGGGTTCGATCCGTCTGGAAGGGCGGCTGCGCGGGTCGCACCCGAGGGCTGTTGCGGCTTCGGTGCGCCTGGGTCGCTAGCGGCTCCCGCTTCGCGCAGCGTCCGGCTCCGCGCGTTCTGGCGCAGGTGGCGCGAAGGCTCCGGCCGCCCGAACAGGTGCCGCGACAGCTCGGTGAGCGC
>Ga0169931_10007578_pt1 | contig 16058 bp, 15 predicted proteins | sample Kivu_15m_20L_FD_129675 | JGI IMG/M metagenome (GOLD analysis project Ga0169931, IMG submission 129675) | Freshwater microbial communities from Lake Kivu, Western Province, Rwanda to study Microbial Dark Matter (Phase II) - Kivu_15m_20L... | ecosystem: Environmental > Aquatic > Freshwater > Lake...
AACTTAGTCAATGTGCCATCAATCACAACAGCAACTAAAGTTGGACTTTCATGGACTATCGGTGACAAGGACGGAGGTTCTCCAGTCATCGACTACACCGTGTCTAAGAAACTCGGATCAGGATCGTATGAGGTTTAATAGCAAGGTATTTTGACAACGTCATTCACAGTCGAAGGCCTTCAAGCTGGAAGCACTTACTAGTTCGTTGTTCAATCGAGAAATGAGTACGGACTTAGCATCTTCAGCGAGTCAACACCAATCTCAGTGCTTGCAGCTTAGATGCCAGACCAACCAGCAGCACCAAGGACTACTGTGGATGGCAACAACGTGATAATTGATTGGGACGCACCAAATGACATGGGATCTCCCATCCTGGGCTACGTGATCTAGATTAGACAGAGTGACAACTCTACCTTCTCGACTAGTATCACCGACTGCGATGGCTCTCAAACTTTGATCCGTCAAAACACACAGTGCTCAGTACCAATCACAACTCTTCGTGGAGCTCAGTACCAACTCTCGTGGGGATCAATCATCTATGCACAAGTCCAAGCATACAACTTATATGGAAACTCTCTCATGTCAAGTGTTGGCGGCAGTGCGAAGATTCTTACGGTTCCAAACGCTCCTATCTCTGTAGCTGAACTCTACTCATCGAGAACTGCAACAAGTCTCGGTCTATAGTGGACTATCGGAGGTTACGGACCCACTAAAGACGGTGGCTCTCCCGTAATCGACTATCAAGTTACTTACACGACCGGGTCGACATCAGTTGTTGTGCCTAACATCTTGGTAACTCAGTTCACTGCAACTGGCCTAACCACTGGAGCAAACTATGTGTTCTTTGTGCAGGCAAGAAACGAGTTCGGACTCAGCATAAGCAGCCAACTTATCTACATGTACTGCGCTTTTGTACCAGCCAGACCTGATGCGCCCACTACTTCTGTCCTGGGCAACAAGGTCGTCATCAGTTGGACAGCACCAAACAACAACGGAGCAGATATCGATCGCTACTCTGTTCAAATCAGACAGTCTAACGGACAGTTCACACCTGACCTCACCAACTGCGATGGAGGTGATGCTGGAATCCGAGGACTTAGAACATGCACAGTTCCTATACTCACACTAAGAGCCACACCATACAATCTCGTTCTTGGTGATGACGTTGTTGTTCAACTAAACGCTCACAACTACTACGGTGACTCTGTCATGTCTCTAACAGGATCTGGTGCCAAGATCGTTTACCCGCCTGATGCACCAATTCAGCTCAGTGACGTTCCCACCATAACCAACGCTTTCTAAGTTGGATTAACATGGGCGGACGGAGCATCATCGGGTGGCAGTCCTATCATCGACTACATCGTTCAGTACAAGCTGAACGTAAATGACGTTTGGACTCAACTAGCTCAGGGAGTATTGACCAAGTCATATACAACCACTACAACTGATCTGGTGGCAGGCAACAGTTACTATTTCAGAGTAATCGCTCGCAATTCTGTCGGACTCAGCACTGAGACTCCATCAGAACACATGCCGGTATACATTCTTGTGGCATAAGCACCCGCTCAACCTCTTCCACCAACTACTGCCAGAGACTTCAACAAGATTATTATAACTTGGCAGTAGCCCACAAACACTGGTTCAAGTGCAGTGTTAAGTTATAGAGTCGAGATTCAGAGGCAGGATGGTCTTTCCTACGGTGAGACAAGTGAGTGTGATGGATCAATTAATAGTGTTCGAGATGCTCGTTAGTGCACAGTACTTATCAGCACACTTACCACACCTCCTTTCTCGCTCGCATGGGGTCAACATGTATTCGCAAGAGTTTCAGCGACGAACATTAAGGGAACTTCGCCCTACTCGAATGCTGGAAACGGTGACCTTGTAGCGATTTCACCTGATGTTCCGACTGGTCTCTCAAACGTACCAACGATCACAACATCATCACAGATCGGTCTTACTTGGGTTGAAGGAACAACATTCTACGGCCTGCCAGTTCTTGACTATACTCTTAGTTACGACTAAGGTACCGGAATTGCAGGGTAGTATGTAGTTGTATAAGCCGGCATCACAAGTTTATCGTTCACCAAGACACAGCTCACAGCAGGCGTCGAGTATACTTTCGTCGTACAAGCAAGAAGTGACTATGGACTGAGCGCATACTCAGTACCAGTCAAGATCAATGCAGGACAAATCCCAGACAAACCAGTCGCTCGTAGAACTGTAGTCACCGGATCAACTGTCACTATTGAGTGGGACGCTCCCAACAATAGAGGTTCTGTCATCACTTCTTACACCATCACAATCAGGCAATCTGATAACGTGACCTACACTGAGACTCTCACAGATTGTGACGGTAGAAGCCAGACTATTGTAAACTCTGCTTCTTGCCAAGTTCCAATCGCAAAACTCAGAACTGCACCTTACAACTTGCCATGGGGCGCAAGCATCTTTGCCAAGGTTGTTGCAACAAACTTCTACGGCAGCTCAGCAGTCTCAGATCCAGTTAACGGAGCAATCATCCTCACTATCCCAGACGCACCCACAGGCATACTCGAGAACTTCAGTCTAAAGTCTGGCACAACCATTTCTTTGACATGGATTAATGGAGAAAAAGACGGAGGCGCTCCAGTTACAAGCTACAGCATCCGATACAACTCAAACGGAACAAGTGTCTATGATCCTCTAATTGCTGGTATTTTGGTTAAATCATTCACGGCTTCTAATCTGACACCAGGCGTGAGGTACTACTTCGTAGTTACGTCTCATAATTCCTTTGGAGTTAGTTTGGACTCAGCAGTGTTTAATTCACTTGCAGCGTGGGTCCCCTTCACACCCGTTAAACCAACGACCAATGTTATCGGTAACAGACTCTAGATTATTTGGACTGCTCCATTCGATAACGGATCACAACTAACTAAGTACAGCATTCTTATTAAGCAAGCGGACGGAGGATTCTCACAATACCTAACTTCATGTGACGGCGCCTCTGAAACTACTTTCACAACCACTGCTTGCTCTCTTCCTTTGAGTGTTTTGACATCAGCGCCATATAGTTTAATATAAGGGTAGATTGTCAAGGCAAAGATTATCGCCACAAACTTCTACGGAGACTCAGCTGCATCACTTGAGGGAGATGGTGGAGAGAATGCAAGAATCGTTTTGGTGCCAGATGCTCCATTCGATCTTACAAACTCCCAAGCAAACACAAACGCTTTCCAAGTCAGTTTCACTTGGCTTGAAGGACTAAACAATGGAGGAAAGCCAGTTGACTTCTACGAGATCTCATATGATCAAGGCAGAGGCGTCTTTGTGGTACTTGAGGAAACTTGGACCACAGGCACTTCATACACAACTGGTGCCGGTCTTGTCTCTTAAGGAGAAACTTACACTTTCAAGATTAGATCAGCGAACTCAGTCGGATACAGTCTCTACTCACTCACTCTCTCTATCAAGGCTGCTCAAAAGCCAGACACACCAGATGCTCCTACTACTCTCATGGTGGATAGTGACATTAGAATCTCCTGGTTAGCACCCAACAACAGAGGTCAAACAATTACTGCCTACATCGTTAAGATCAGAGAAGGAGACGGTTCTAATTTTGCAGCCGATGCAACTTGCGATGGATCGCTTACCACTGTTGTCTCTGACTTGAGCTGCAGGGTACCGATATCTGTCTTAAGAGCTCAACCTTACAGCCTTGCTTGGGGATAGACCGTTGTTGCAACTGTGATTGCTGTCAACTCTTACGGAGAATCTTCAAGCTCACTACCAGGTGGTATTGCCAAGATTTTGAGAGTACCTGACGTACCAAAGAATCTGGCAAACGTCCCAGCGATAACAACCGGAACTCAAATCGGTTTAACTTGGTAAGCAGGTGACGAATCTGGTGGCACTCCAGTCATCGACTACACTATTGCATTCGACCAAGGTCTTGGTGGTGACGTTTCAACATTCATAACTCTTGTTTCAGAAGTACAAGCTACATCTTACACCAAAAAGGGTCTCACTACAGGACTCACTTACAGATTCATGGTATTAGCCAGAAACGCACTTGGACAAAGTGTTTACTCGACTCCAGTCCCGATTCTTGCGGCATAGATGCCAGATCAACCAATTCTTCCTTAGACAGTTATTAGCGGATCAAACGTTGTGCTCTCTTGGACAGCCCCACCAACAGGAGGCTCACCCATCACTGGATACATTGTAACTATCAAGACTTCAGACGCAACTCCAACCTTCTTGCCTGAGCTTGTGAACTGCAATGGTGCTACGACTGCCGTCCGCACAGCAACTGCTTGCACAATTCCAATTCTAGCACTAAGATCGCAGCCGTTCAACCTTCCTTGGGGATCTAGCATACAAATCTAGGTTGTCGCCTATAACATCTATGGAAACTCTGCACCATCTGCGATAGGTAACGGAGCAATAATCTTAACAGTGCCTGACGCACCAACCAATCTAGCGGAGAACTACTCTCTTAGAGCAGTCAGACAGCTAAGTATTACATGGAGTCAAGGCTACGCAGGTGGCACGCCAGTTATTGACTACACAATTAGTTTCTCTGAGAACATGGGACCAATCCAAGTTCAAGCATAAAACTGGCTTTCAACTGCATACACTAAGACAGACTGCAACTCTGGAAGCACTTACAACATTTGGGTACAATCAAGAAACTCCTTTGGACTTTCTGAATACTCAGCATCCATTCAACTGGTTTGCGCATTCATACCAGCGATACCCAATCCTCCACAGACGTCAGTAATTGCCAACAACGTTATCCTAACTTGGACAGCCCCGAACAACAACGGTGCTAATATCCTAAGCTACAGAATCAGCATAAGGCAAAAGGACGGACAGTTCTCTGAGTAACTCACCTACTGTAATGGTTTGGACTCAGACTTCCTTACTTCTCGTAGATGCGTTATTCCTCTCTTGACTCTACAAGCAAATCCGTACGATCTTGTACAGGGAGACCAAGTGGCAGCAATCGTAACCGCAACGAACTCATACGGTGAATCAGCAGCTTCTGCACCGGGAAGTGGTGCTGTGATCTTACTCGTACCATCTTCGCCAGTTGGACTTGCGGACAATACAGCTGTCACCAATGCTGCTCGCATAGGATTTACATGGAACGATGGGCTAAACACTGGTGGATCACCAATCATTAGCTACCGTGTAACTTACGACCAATCAACAGGAACTTGGACAACACTTGATGACAACGTTCTTACTCGAAGCTACACTACGACTGTCGTTCTCACACCAGGCGCTTACTACAAATTCAGAGTTGAAGCACTTAATTCGGTCGGCTACAGCATTCCATCGGCTGATTTGGAGATTCTCTGTGCTCAATAACCTGACCAGCCAGCACCACCTAGAACCACCTTCTCTGAACTGAGTGTCGTAGTCGCTTGGGATGCACCACCCAATAGAGGTGCAGATATCCTTAGCTACACGATTAAGTTCAGACAGAGCGACGGTGAAACATATACTTAAGATACTGCAATCTGCAACGGTGGCCTTCTCGCTACTGTAAATGCTAGATCTTGCACTATTCCAAGCGTCCGATTTACTACTTCTCCGTACAACATCCAGTGGGGACAGTCAATCTGGGCGACAGTAGTTGCAACGAACGTTAAAGGCAGCTCTATAGCTTCAGATGGCGGCAACGGTGCAGTCATTTTGACTAATCCTGCTGCTCCTATTCAGCTAAGAGACGTACCTGCAGTAACCACTGGCTACTAAATTGGTCTTACTTGGACTCAAGCATCTTTCAACGGCGGTACTCCAGTCTTGGACTATAAGCTCTTCTTTGATAATGCACTCGGAATCTGGCAAACTCTTGACTCGAGCATCACTACGCTTACATATACAGCAATCAACCTCACTCCAGGTCTGCGATACAAGTTCAAGATTCAGTCAAGAAATGCATTTGGATACAGTGTTGACTCTTTAGTGACTGAGATTCTAGCAGCGCAGGAGCCAGCAAAACCAAATCAACCTGTCACAACCTTCCAGCGCGAAACTGTTCTTATAGATTGGGTTGCGCCGAATAACTTAGGTTCTCCAATAACAGCTTACAACATCTATATCAAGAAGTCAGATGGCACTTTCAGTCTCGAGCTCAACGATTGCGACGGCACTGATGCGACAATCATCAGCAATACCGCTTGCACTGTCTTGGTTTCGACGCTCATCAACACACCATTCAGTCTAGCTTGGGGATCGGACATCTACGCTGAAGTGGTTGCGATCAATGCATACGGCAGATCACTAACTTCTGAATAAGGAAACGGGGCTAAGATAATTAACTACGCTGACAAGCCCGTAAGTTTGACAGAGACAGTTTCTGCTCGATCAGCGACCTCTATTACATTCTCATGGACTGCTGGCGCTTTAGAAAGAGGTTCAGCCGTCTTTGACTATTAGATCTTCAGAGCAGTAGCAAGTGTCGGTACCTATACTTCAATCGCTACTGGAGTAACATCATTGTCATACACAGCCTCTGGACTTGTTACAGGAGAAACATACTCATTCAAGGTCCAGGCCTAGAACGGCTTTGGATACAGTGAATCAAGTGACCCTGTTACAATCCTCTGTGCAACTAAGCCCGTTACACCCGTTGCGCCAGTCACTTCAGTACTTGCTAACCAAGCAATCATTACATGGACTGCACCTTATAACAACGGTACGCCAATAAAGGGCTACAACGTATATATCAGAAAGGCTGATCTAACATATGTGTTCGACAACTCTGTCTGCGATGGAACAACATCTGCAGTGGTTCTAACAGGCATCACATAATGTACTGTACCACTCAGCACACTAACAGCCGCTCCTTACAGTCTGCTTCTGGGATTCAAGATTTCAGCATACGTAGTTGCTTACAACGACTATGGTCTTTCTCTAGCTTCCCCTATTGGCAACGAAGGAGTTATTGTTCTTGTACCTGATGCTCCTGTATCCCCTATGAACAACCCAACTATCACAAACAAGGATGTAATCGGCTTCAGTTGGTCTGACGGCGCTTCAAATGGAGGCACTTCAGTAATTGACTACAGAATCACTTACGATCAGTCAACTGGAAACTTTGTCACACTTGCAACTGGCGTAACCACAAAGTCATACGCCACAACAGTTGCTCTCACTAGCGGTCGAACATACAAGTTCTACATTGAGGCAAGAAACACAGTTGGATACTCTTTACAATCGGTAACATTTGAAGTTCTAGCAGCTCAAGTACCAAATCAACCTAGATATCCCGACACTGTCTTCAACGGTCTCTCTGTAACTATCAGCTGGCCTATTCCATTCGACGGTGCAACCAAGATCACCGATTACATTATTCAGATCAAGAAAGCAGATGGCTCATTCGCTACTGATACAGTTGATTGCAACGGTTCTTCACCTGCAGTTGTATCAGCAGCAGCTTGTACTGTACCAGTCGGCACTCTAATTGCCGCTCCATTCTACATTCAGTGGGGCCAGACTATATAAGCTAAAGTCACCGCTAAGAACATTGTTGGTTTATCAACGGAGTCAACTGTTGGCGGCACTGCGGTAATTCTTACTAATCCAAGTGCTCCTGTCGGTCTCGTAACTGTGCCAGCAATCACGGCAGCAACACAAGTAGGACTCACTTGGTTCCCTGGATTCTTAGATGGAGGAAGTTAAGTGATCGACTACACTGTGGCATATGGAGTTTAATCTGGAACGTACTCAAGCACGATTCAAGGAATAATTGGCACTTCATACACAGTAACTGGTCTTTCAACAGGAGTTACCTACAAGTTCAAGGTTCTCGCTCGTAACTCATACGAAGTTAGTATCTACTCGAACGAAGTAGTCGAACTTGCAGCGCAAATTCCTAACAAACCATTAGCTCCTCTTACTACCATTTAGAATACAAACGTGACTTTGAGAATCTCTTGGACCGCACCATCAGATCAAGGATCAGCTTTGCTCGGATACAAGATTGTTATCAGAACATCCAACACTGCTGTCTACGCCGAAGATTTGACAAACTGCAATGGCCAGAACGCAAACATTCTTGCTTAGGCTTACTGTGATGTCCCTATTGCTTCACTTCGATCTTCAGCTGTTTACAACTTACCTTGGGGTGCAAGTGTATGGGCAAAGATAACAGCTTACAATAAGTACGGTAACTCTGAAGAGTCCCCAGAAGGCAACGGCGCAAGGATCTTAACAATCCCCGACGCACCCGTCAGCCTAACTGAGACTGTCTCACAGAGAACCGCAACTTCGATTACATTCAGTTGGCTTGCTGGTGAAAAGAATGGAGGCGACCCAGTACTCGATTACCGAATCAACACTGACGACTCTACCGGCGTTTGGAAAGTTCTTAAACAATAACACCAAGCACTTACTTACACCGCTACCAACCTTATTGCTGGAAACTATTATATCTTCTAAGTTGAAGCAAGGAACTCATACGGACATAGTGCTCTCAGTCAAGGAGTATCAATCCTCTGTGCAACTATTCCTTCAAGACCAGCAGTACCGACATCAGTTGTTGTCGCCAGCAACGTGATTATCTCTTGGAAGAAGCCTTCGGAGAATGGAACACCAATTACCGCTTACACTATTCTGATTAAGGAAGCTGATGGTGACTTCTCTGAAGCGCTTACAAACTGCAACGGAGCTAATGTTGCAATTAGAGATGCAAAGGAGTGCACAATTCCTCTTGCTGTACTTACTGCAGCTCCTTACAACTTGATTCTTGGACAGACAATCGAGTCAAAGGTTATCGCTACCAACGCCTACGGCTCATCCGATGTCTCAGAAGTTGGAGGAACAGCTTTGATTGTTCTAGTACCCAGCGAACCACTCAGTCTCGACAACAATCCAGCAATTACCATGGGATCCAACATTGGAATTACTTGGACACCAAGCGCTCAAGTGGGTGGCTCAGCCATTCTTGACTATCAGGTTTGGTATGACAACGGCAGAGGCGACTCAGTATTTGAGATTCTACAATCTGGAGTTTTGACTGCCTACTACACAGCAACCGGACTTACGCTTGGAGTTACTTATGAATTCTAAGTAAAAGCTAGAAACTCAGTTGGATTCAGTAACCCATCTGCGACTAAACGAATCCTTGCTGCTCGTGAACCCGATGTACCTGATCTATCTGGAGTACCAGCACCTTCAACACAGATCAGCGGATCCAACATTATTGTTACTTGGAACAAGCCCTACTTCGGTGGAGCAGATATTACAAGCTATGTGATTCAGTTCCGCTAAAACGACAATACAACATTCACTGTTAACCTTGCTCACTGCGATGGATCTCAATCTGGCTATCTTACCTCAACAACTTGCACTGTTCCAATCGCTTCGATGAGAGCGTCTCCATTCGAACTCACATGGGGATCCAGTGTCTTTGTGAGAGTGTCAGCTCAGAATCAACGAGGAACATCCGCATTCTCAGTACCCTACAACGGAGCTATCATCCTAACCTACCCAAGTCCAACAACTCTTTCGATTGTTACCGCTACAACTGCTGGCGAACAAATCACTCTCGGTTGGACTTAAGTTGTTTGGCCTGTTGACGGAGGAACTCCAGTCCTTGACTATACAGTAATGGTCAGCACAACTAATCTGCCCAACAGCTTCACTCAACGCTAAGCTGGTATCACTGCAACATCTGTGACGCTTAACTAGTTCGCTATCGGAACGACTTATTACTTCTACGTCTTGGCAAGATCTGCCTTCGGCTTAAGTTAACCGTCGAATACAGTTCAACAACTCGCAGCTCTTACTCCTACCAAACCAACTGGTGTAACAACTACCATATCGGGCCCGAATGCAAGAACAGGTCAGAACGTAGTAATCTCATGGACAGCTCCCGACCCAAGAGGCTGGGCTATCCTCGGATACAGAGTCTTCATCAGACAGTCTGACAGCACAACCTACTCGATTAACCTCGCTTCCTGCGATGGAACTACAGACGCAAACATCCTAGCGAACGCCAGGTGCACAGTGCCAATTGCACAACTTGTCGCTTGGCCTTACTCTCTGCCATGGGGTTCTAGTGTTTTCGCAAAGGTTGTCGCTTACAACGGAAACGGTGACTCACTTACTTCAGATGCAGGCAACGGTGCACAGATTCTTACATACGCAGATGCACCCACTGGCCTCACTGAAACAGTTGCTGCAAGAACTGCGACTTCAATCACTTTCACTTGGACAGCACCAGCTTTCAATGGTGGCACTCCAGTGATTGACTACGATATCTTCTTCGACTAAGCACTCTTGACTTGGACATCTCTTGAAACTCGTGTAACGACAACATCGTACACAGCATATATGCTCACACCAGGCCTCAAGTACAGGTTTAGAGTCTAAGCAAGAAACGCTTATGGCAACAGCTATGACAGCGAAGAGAAAGAAATCCTGTGCGCAACAGTCCCACCAAAGCCAGCGACACCGATCTCAGCCAACATCAACAACTAAGTCAAGCTGACATGGTACGCTCCAACTTCAAACGGACTTGCAAACGGCCTTCCAATCACTGAGTACCTGGTAGAAATTAAGCAAGCAGATGCCACCTTCTCACCACAGATGACACACTGCGATGCAAGTCAACCAGCCACTCGTGATGCACTCACATGTACTATTCCACTGACTGTGCTTTACGCTGCTCCATACAGCTTACCACTCGGTGCAAAGATCGAAGTGAGAGTAACAGCTTTCAATGCTTATGGAACTTCACCAACTTCAGATGTGGGCAGCTCAAGTGCTATCATTCAATACGTACCTGATGCTCCCAAGTCTTTATCAACCAACGCTGCTCTAACTTCAGCAAGCCAAATCACAATCTCATGGAGTGACGGCGATTCAAACGGCTAAGCAGCTATTATTGACTACAGCATCTACATGAGGATTAAAGGTACATCCTAATGGCAACTACTTAAAGCTGGCCATACATCCAAGTCATACACAACAGAAGTAGCGTTGACTAAAGGCACTCGGTACGAATTCTATGTCTAAGCTAGGAACAGCGTTGGGTTCAGTGCGGCCTCAGCAACTTGGGAAGTACTGGCAGCGCAAGTCCCAGCTCAGCCAGCCGCACCCAGAACTGCTGTGGCAGCTTCCGACGTAGTCATCTCTTGGGACCTGCCGGACAACGGAGGTTCGGCAATTACAGCCTACAAGATTGAGATTCTGGAAGAAAACGCCCTGACTTATGCTGTTGACCTCGCTCACTGCGATGGAGCGCTGCCAGGTGTCGTCGCTTCCAGAACTTGCTCCGTGCCAATTACCAGTCTGATGGCACCACCCTTCACTCTTCCTTGGGGTGCCGAGATCGTGGCGAGAGTAACTGCGGAGAACAGCTACGGCCCGTCACTGGTGTCCCCGCCGACTACGGAGCGAGCAATCATCCTTCGGGCTCCTGACGCCCCTCTCGGTCTGGCCAACAACCTGCAGGTCACGTTCGGCACACTGATCGGACTTACCTGGGCGGCAGGCCCTCAGGCTGGAGGCACGCCAGTGCTCGACTACACGCTCTGGTCGGACCAAGGCAGCGGCAGCTACCAGCCTGTCGTGGCAAATCTCACGAACACGGCCTACGCCGTCTCGGGACTCAGCCTCGGCACATCCTACACCTTCAGAGTCCAGGCTCGTAATGCATTCGGACTAAGTGATTTCACATACTCACTTCCAATTCTCGCAGCTCAACAACCCAATGTACCATCAGCACCTACAACGGAGTTCTTGAGGACAAGTGTGAAAGTCACATGGACTGCACCATACAATGGAGGGTCTCCGATAACTGGATATAGAGTACAACTCAAACAAAGTGACGGTATCTTCTCAGAGAATCTCATCGACTGCGGTTAGTAATACAGCACAGTTTTGACATGTTCCATTCCAGTGCAAAATCTCCGCGCTTCGCCTTACAACTTAGCATGGGGATCAAGTGTTTACGCAAGAGTCTCTGCAATCAATGTCTACCAAACTTCAGCTTATTCGGATCAAACTCCTGAAACAAACAAAGCAGTCATAATCACCTATCCTAGTAAGCCATTGTCCTTACATGAAACTGTCGCAGACAGAACTGCAACGGCGGTTGGTCTTGCCTGGCTTGAAGGAACTGACAATGGAGGTTCAGCTGTGGTTGACTACGAAATAAGTCACGCTATTCTTCCAGCAGCTGTTTACACAGTGTCAAAAGTCAACAACCTTGGATTAACATTCTTGGACGCTGATCTCACCAATGGTGCTAGATACAAGTTCAGAGTCAGATCGAGAAACGAATTCGGCTACTCAGAGTAGTACTCCGATGAGATTGAACTTCTTGTTGCTTTCAAACCGATGTTGCCTGTACCACCTGTAACATCAGTCATTGCTAGCGATGTCATTCTGACTTGGACAGCACCCTACGCAAACGGCTCACCTATTACTAAGTACTTGATAACGATCAGATAGTCAGACAATACATATACTGAAAGCTCGTACTGTAATGGACAACTTGAAGCGACTCGAACAAGCTTGCTGTGCACAATCCCGTTAGCGTCATTGACTGACTCGCCGTATAGTTTGGTTTAGGGCAACACTGTAAATGCTAAAGTGATCGCCTACAATTTCTACGGCGCATCGACTGAGTCAGACGTTGGAAGTGGAGCAATCATCGTACTTGTTCCTCAACCACCTATTGGTCTGGCTAACGCTCCTTCAATAACTACAGCCTTTGTTATCGGTCTAACTTGGAACGATGATATGAGAACTGGTGGTGCACCGATAATCGACTATCGTGTCTCTTACGACCAGTCCACCGGCATCTACATCGTACTCGCTCAAGGACTTACAACGAGATCATACACTACTACAGTGACACTCACACCAGGAGCGACTTACAACTTCAAAGTCGAGGCACGAAACTCAGTAGGCTATAGTAATCTTTCAACAGCAAGATCTATAATAGCTTCTCAGATTCCAGACACACCTAATGCTCCTGTCACTGAAAGATTCGAATCTTCCATAATCGTGGATTGGACAGATCCAGAGTTTAACGGAGGCGCCGACATCACCAGCTACGTGATTAGATTCAAACGAGCTGACGGTGGATTCTCAACACTCTTAGCAAGTTGTGACGGAAGCGATTCAGTGATCAGAAGCGCAACCAAATGCACTGTTCCTAGTGTAAGCTTTACACAAGCGCCCTTCTCGCTACCATGGGGATCTCTAATATACGCTACAGTTACTGCAGTAAATAACATCGGAAGCTCCTTAACTTCACTTGAAGGAAGCGGAGCCAAGATCTTAGCTATACCCAAAGCACCACTTAACTTGCAGAACAGACCAGCAATCACAAGTGCCACTCAGATCGGCTTAATATGGGACTCTATCCCTGAGATCGACTAAGGCGGCTCACCTGTTATTGACTACTCCATCTTCATGGCTATTGGTTCTGGACAGTACTCAACTCTTGAAACAGGAGTTACAACAACCACTTACATCGCAATCGACTTGGCGCAAGGAACGACCTACAGCTTTAAGATTCAGTCTCGTAACATCTTCGGATACAGTCTTGACTCCCTGCCTGTTTCTATTCTTGCTGCTCAAGTACCTGACCAACCACTGCCTCCAACAACTTCTCTAAGTGGCACTAGTCTAACAATATCTTGGACTGCTCCAGACAACAGAGGCAAAGCGATTGACTCGTACAGAATCAGGATTCTACAGAGTGACCTCTCAACGTATAGTCTTGAGCTCAACGACTGCGATGGATCAAATGCTTAAATCGTATCACAGACCCGATGTGTTATTAACGTGCTCATACTCAGATCAGCACCTTTCAGTCTCCCGTGGGGCAGCTAAGTTTACGCCAAAGTAACTGCAACCAACTCCTATGGCGACTCGGTTGAATCAAACCCTGGCACAGGCAGCGAAGGAGTTCTTATGACTTACCCAGATGCTCCAACTACTCTAACTGAAGTTGTCTCAGCAAGAGCAGCCGACAGCATCACTTTCACTTGGGTTGACGGTCAATCCAACAACGGAGCAACAGTTACTAGCTACAGAGTTAGCATGTCACAAGGATCAGGCACATACAGTGTACTTGACTCTAATGTTCTCGTTAAGCAATTCAAGGCGACTGGACTCACTGCAGGACTCACATACAACTTCAAGGTTGAAGCACTCAACAAGTTCGGATATAGCGGCTTCAGTTCATCAAAGTCTATACTATGTGCAACCAGTCCTTCCAAACTTGCATCGGCACCAACCACAAGCGTATCAACAAGCTTTGTTACTATTGACTGGGAAACACCAACACTCAACGGACTACCGATTACTTCATATAGTATCTTCATCAGAAAGGGCGATTAAGTAACCTACATAACAGATAACAGCGTGTGCAACGGATTAAATGCTTAGGTCATTAGTCAGACATCATGCACCATTCCTCTTAGTACACTAACAGCAGCACCCTATAGTCTGCTGAAGGGATACAGCATCTACGCTTATGTAATTGCTACAAACGCTTATGGCAGCTCACCTGCATCTGAATTTGGAAATGGTGGCGAGATTGTTCTTGTACCGGATGCACCAATCAATCTTGCTGATGACACAACTGTCACTTCAAGATCAGTAATCAGATTCACATGGTAACCAGCAGCATCTGATGGTGGTTCAACAATCCTCAGCTACACAGTTACTTACGACGAATCAGTCGGAAATTCAGGTACTGTTCTCAAGACTGGTATCACTTCTCTCAGCTATACAAGTGATTATACCATTCTTCCAGGAAGAACATACTAATTCTAGGTTCTAGCAATCAATTCAGTGGGCACTTCATTACCGTCCGCTGTACTAACAATTCTTGCAGCACAGAAACCAGAAGCCCCAACAAACGTCTTGACTTCAATATCTGGCAGTGATGTCTAGATTACTTGGGCAAGTTCAGACGACGGTAGCACTTCAATCACGGGCTACTTGATTCAGATCCAGTAAGCTGATGGTACTTTCTCCGCGAGCAGCTAATGCGATGGATAAGTTTCCTCTGTCAGAACTGATCTATCATGCAAGGTCTCGATAGCTTCATTGATCACTGTTCCTTACAGCATTCAGTGGGGCTCCTTGATCTATGCCTAAGTGCAAGCATTTAACATTAAAGGTGAATCTCCTATGTCAAGCGTCGGAACAGGAGCAAAGATCCTAACTAATCCAGACGCTCCACTGAATCTGGTTAACGATCCCACAGTCACCCTTGCAACTCAAATTGGTATCAAGTGGTAGATCGGACTTCAGAACGGCGGTGCTCCAGTTTTGGACTACCGAGTGACTTTCTTAGATCCAGCTGTCGGAGTTTTCGAAATCCTACAATCAGGCATCACTGTAACTAGCTTCGTTGCTACTGGTCTCACAGCAGGAAGAACGTATACATTCGAAGTGTAATCACGCAACGTCTACGGATTCAGTGCCTACTCCAATCGAGTTTAGATCCTGGCAGCCTAGAAGCCAAGTGCACCTCTGGCTCCAACCACTGAAGTCAGTGCATCCAACGTGAAGATCTCCTGGACACCACCAAGTGCCAACGGATCTCCAATTACTGGCTACAGGATTAACATCAAGCAATACAACACCGAATCTTTCTTCATTGACTCTACAAATTGCGATGGCGCAAGTGCAACAATTACAGCAAACGCTTTCTGTCTTGTACCAATCAACATTCTAAGAGGATCACCCTTCAACCATCCATGGGGTGCAAGCATCTTCGCCAAAATTGTTGCTTTCAACGTCTATGGATACTCAGACGAGTCAGCAGTAGGAAACGGTGCTATCATTCTCACTTCTCCAGATGCACCATTGAACGTAGCTGAAATCATTTCTTTGAGAGCCGCAACATCTATCTCTTTCAACTGGATCGCTGGTCCTGCGAATGGTGGAGCGCCTGTCATTGACTATCGAATCATTTCAGACTAGTCAAATGGAACAGACATTGTTATCGCAACAGGAGTCACGTCCACTTAATACACTGCTACAGGCTTAACCGCTGGAAAGACTTACACGTTCAAAGTAGAAGCAAG
>Ga0169931_10007579_pt1 | contig 16055 bp, 16 predicted proteins | sample Kivu_15m_20L_FD_129675 | JGI IMG/M metagenome (GOLD analysis project Ga0169931, IMG submission 129675) | Freshwater microbial communities from Lake Kivu, Western Province, Rwanda to study Microbial Dark Matter (Phase II) - Kivu_15m_20L... | ecosystem: Environmental > Aquatic > Freshwater > Lake...
AATTTTATGAGAAATTTAAACTAATTTAATATTTTAAAATTATTTTCGAAAAATTTTTAATTAATAAAATAAATTAATTAAAATTAATATTTTTATATAGATACAATGACTGAATCTGTGGTAAAGAAACTATTTAAAAAAAATTAGATTGCCACTGTAGAAATTAACAGAAATAGAAAAGGATGGAATGTATTGGACTGCCCATCAAACACTTTTATCAAAAAAGTCGGTGAATTCTTCAAAGAAAAAAATCTTATCAAACTTCCTAAAGTAATTATTTACAAAATTTATTCAATTTAACATTCAGTGGGCTGGATTAGTCAAATGCAGTCACGCCAACGAATTATCCCCATTAGACCCCGATTGGTTATTCTATAAAGCAGCTGCAATCTGCAGACAAATTTATATTTCAAAGAGCATCAACATCGGAGTTGGAACATTGAAAGCTTTCTTAGGGAAAAAAAAAAGAAACGGAGTCAGACCCCCAAGATATAGCAAATCCGGAGGAAAAATTATTAGAGAAGTAGTTACTCAATTAAAAAAGAACGGATATGTTGAAAACTACGCCAATCAAGAAGGAAACACCTTCGGTTTAGTTCTTACTAAAACTGGAAGAGCCGAATTAGACAAAATCGCTTCAAAATTGATCAAAGAAAGACCCTTGGGAAATTAAATTTGAGATATAATTTATTTAAAGGTCTCTAATCTAAATATTAAATTAATACTGGAAATTCGCATAATTTTATAATTTTTAAAAATACTTTGTATATTTTATTATTAGGTTTTGATTTAATTAGTTAAAAAAATTGAAATTTTTGAGAGTATTTAATTAATTTTATAATTGTATTTTATGATAGACACCAATGAAGACATTGTTGATAATGTAATATTATTATTTTACTGGTGCTTAGATTTTAAACAGCAGAAACGAAGATAATTTTAATATAAAACATCGAAACACTATAAATGACTCACTAAATCAGTTAGACAGCCAATTAAATAGATTACAATCTGATTTGAATACTAATGGCCATAATTTAAATTTAGATAATCCTGAGAATATAAAGATTAAAAATCCGATCGAAAAATTTTCCTCTATTCCCAGTATGTTGAAATGCTATCTTTGTGAAGATTTTTGTGAGGACGCTGTGCAGATCACTTGCTGTTACGAAAACTTTTGTGATAAGCATATCAAGGAAGAAATAATGAAAAATTTTACATGCCCTAATTGTAAATGTGCTGCGACAATGAGGGATATAGTTCCTAATAAAAAATTAAGAGAAAATATTGTTTGGTTTAAGTCGATAGTAAATGAAATAAACATTCAGAATCAAAATAAGCAGCAATTTGGATCAGAGAATATAATTCCAAATGTTCCAACGACTAACATAGCAATTAATACTCTGCAAGAAAAATCTGCGCCGATAATATCAATCTTACAATCTGATGTCGAATATAAACAGATAGGAACTCTTGATAATATAGCAGAAAGAAATGAGAAAGACATGACACCTGAGGAAAAAATGCAAATGTTTGACAAACACGATGATAGTGAAAAAGCTACGGAGCGTACTATGGATAGAAAAATTACTGAGGAAAAAATAGAAGTCGAATCTAAATCATTAAAAGATACAACTTCGAATGCTCCCCTCGAAAAGCAGCAACAGGGTAATATTACACATCCTCACCAAATCCCATTTATGCCTATGCCTCCATACATGTCTATGGGTATGAATCCAATAAAACCAGAAGCAGGAGGGGTTGCTGCATCAACAGCTCCCGGTAATCTAATGTACTATGGAAGAATGGACCCTAGGATGTACTATCACATGATGGGTGCTGGGTACCCCTATACTATGGGTATGTACCCTATGGGAATGACCTCCCAAACAGAAGAAAAGACAAAAGCTAAAAAATCACACAGAAGCAGGTCATCATCTTCATCAAGTAGAAGTAATTCAAAACATGACAGACATAAAAAGAAAAGAAGATCTAGATCGAAATCTCGTTCTAGATCTCATCGGAGAAGCGGAAAGACTAAAGGTAGAGATAAAGAAAGAGATAGAGATAGAGACAGAGACAGAGACAGAGAGAGAAAAAATGATAAAGATAAGGAAAAGGAGAAATCACGAACAAATAAGAAGCATAAATAAATTGTCGCTTAAAATACTATACAATCATTAGCTATGACATTTATCTAATTAATTACTAGAATATGAAACTTTTTGTATCCTTAGATGCGCGAATATTACATAATATATAATAATAGTGTTTATATATCTATATATGTATATTAGAATTTTATTTAATATTTATTTTTATAAATTTTCTATTTAAATTAAATGAGTTTGTTGGTGAGAACCTTTGCATTAATTATTAGAATAGCTATGTACAACTCCCCTATAGCAAAAAAGTTTTCTGAAATTTTGATATTTAATCAGATGCCTTATTCATTGGATAATATTAAGGAATGCAGATTTTTAAGAATAAATTTTAAGATGTTAGATTCAGAAATTTATTTCAATGTATGCTATTATTTTTATATTTCTTAAAAAATATTGTATTAATAGTCTGAATTAGTACAAAATTTGCTTCACTTCGTTGAAAAAGATGTAATTTCACTTTTGTTATTCTCGCTGCTAGATATTTGCATCGGAATAAGCTTGACTAGAATAACAAGCAATCAAAAAAACAAAATAAATTTCATCGAAATTATTTATTTGTTTAATCCCATAAGCATCATTAATTGTATACAGTTTAGACTTGATATTTTCTACACATTTGTTAGTATTATGTTTGCATTGAATAAAACGGATTTCATTGGGAGCCTTTTTTTCATGATAGGACTTATTTCAAGTCCAGGTTATGCTTTCATAAACATATCATATGCATTTTATGTTCTATTTGAAAATAAATTCGAAAATTTCAAAAATTTCTTAAGAAATTGTGTTTGCGCATTTCTTTTGATTTTCTTAGGGATATATTTGAAAAATGTAGTGGACATATACGGAGAATTAGAATACTTTTGGAACGATGTTAAATTGATTTACACAAATTATTTTTATGTCAATGATACTCTTCCCAATATGGGGTTAATTTGGAATCTTTTACCTTCGGTAAATATATACTAAATTTAATAATAATATAATTTAGACTTTTTTGAAATTCAGAAATTTTTCATGATTGATGTTTATTAATTACCAAATTTTATTCAACGTTGCAATTTTGTCGTTGATGAAAGGACTGAAAATAGAAAACAAAGATTCATTATGTTATTCACTTTTATTTCTTGTAACGATCTTTATAAAAAATAAATCCTATTTAGATAAATCACATTATAGATAGATATCCATGTGAGAATCAATATGTCATCTTAATTTTGTTGATTGTACACAACTCAGGAATAATCAAAAGCAAATTTTTTGAATTAGCTGTAATATTTTTAATACTTAAATTATAATTAATTTTAGATTATTTGCAGTTTTGCAGGTTTCACATTAATTTTATCTAGAGGATTTCCCTATAGATTTAAGCGCACAGGAACATCAAATTATTTATTCTTCCAGAATATAACATACGAAAGTTTTTTGATATTTGTTCTACTTATTGTAATTATTTCTGTTTTTAGTCACAAAAAAAATCAAAAACATAAAAACAAAATAAATGTTATACTTAACGATATAATTGACAAAACGTTCTTAGAAATAACCAGTACTAAGAAAAAAGATATAGAATAGATAAGAATTATCTAAATATCTATAAAAATTAAAATTTAATTTTAATTTTATCAAATCCATTAATCCATAATTGAAATATTTTTCTATGCAAAATAATAAATTAAAAAAATATTTTATTATTTTATTTAAAATATGAAAAAATTCATAAATAGATTCTTACAAAATTCAAATAGAATCTTTACCAAATCGAGCAATGTGCATGAACAATGTATCAACACCAAACGATCATTAAAGCCAAGAGGAAAGTATTTATTCCCGACAATAATAATTGGAACAATTATATATGAAAATCATGAAAGATTCTTTTCCTTTTTCGGAATGTCAGGAAGCAGATTAAAGAAAAAAATAGACACTTGGAAAGGTAAAGAAGAGCTGGATAAGACAATCGATATAAATCTCACAGACATGGTAAAATTTAAATTTTACTTTTAGAATCTATTAAATGAGGAAGAATATTTTATTAAAATCACGCAAAAGGAAAGTGAAAAACAGGAGAAAGCAGTTTCCCAAACTAAAACAGAAATACCCACTGAAGATTCTTTGAAAAAATCTGACGTCATTGAGTCATTGAAAACAGCAGAAGAAATCAAATTTATCCTTAATAAAGAGATCGAAGGAAATAAAAAATTACTTACACTCGATTTGATTGAAAAGGAAGAACTACTTGATAATTACATAAATGAGAAATCCAACTTACTCAATCAGATCAAGGCTGAACGCCTAAATCATAAAAAAATAATTAACCGCCTTAAAGAAAAAGTCAGTGCTGAAGAATTCTCAAATTTAGAAAAAATTCTTCAAGTAATTAATGAAGAAAAATTAATTTCTGATCATTTAACTAAAATTAATCTTGTTCTTCCAAAAGGAGAAAATTATAAAGCGCTTAATGAATGTATTGATAATTTGAATAAACTGACAAATGATTATAATAAGGTTATTCAAAATTTGAACAATCTAGGCAATGAAATAAAGAATATTAATGAGAGAATAAACAATTTTTCTAGAATTGAAAATGATTACAGAGAGAAATTTAATTTAGTCCTATCAGAGAATAATCTTATTAACGAATCACTTAAGGTAAGAAAATTTGTTTAACCTCTTAAGGAATCCGAAGCTAGAACAAATATTTTAAATCAAATTTTACCAATTACAAAACAAACAGAAAAATCAAATTTGCAGATTCCACCTTCTTTCGCAATCAGCAACAAATTATTTGACTTAATTGAAATACTTTATAACAATATGATCCAAACAAATAATAGAAAAAATTTGGAACAATTTAATACTTTATATTCAAACATTAAGCATGGATTAATTAAAAACCTAGAAGAAAACAAAGATGAATTTAGCTTAGAGATTCTTAAAAATTTCATTTCACCAAATAACAATATTGTTAGCCATATAGAAATCGAAAATGCTTTTGAAGCAATTAAAAATGATTTGTTGTTTCATGTTTTTATGACCCATTTCGAATCAGGCAACGAAACCTTGAAAAAAATCGGCTCTTATATGAGTTTACTAGCTTATATTTTTCCAAAAAGTTTTTTAAATAAATACGATCCATATCTGTATAAGATAGAAGAAAATGATCCTCAAGATAGGCAACTACTCAAAGCACTAAACTTCCTAGCTGATAATATTAAATATAGAAAATATCCTGAAGCCTATAAGAATCTTCAATATTTCAATCATCAGGAAAAATTGATTTCTGATTTGAAGAAAAAATTGGAGATAGTCACAAAAGAGGCTGTAGCAATAGAAATTTTAAAGAATCATTTAATTTAAATAGAAAAACAGTAAAATTATTAAGTAATAAAAATTAATAATCTTGTTATAATAATTGATATAAGATGGATATATTTTAGGCAAATAGGAGTCAATTTAAGTTATATAATCTATATTTATATATTTTGTTATTTTAGCATTTTCTAAATGTTTAATATAAATGAAGAGGAAGTTTTTTTAAAAATTTGCAAAAATGGTAAAATTTATATATAAATGAAAAAAGAAACGGACCTCATAGAAAACAAAGAATCGAACCAAGAAAATAAAGTAGATACATGTAAATCAGAATCAATAAATAATAAAGAAAATATTTCAATACACAAAAATGTCAAAAGTTTAATAAATAAAAGCATCCTAACAAAAGAAGAGAGCGAAGTAATAACAAACGAATTAAAAAAACTTGTCGAGCAACTTAGGAACAAAAGAAAAACTTTTCGGGACAAATCCAGATTACTTTGCTGTGGGTTCTTTTCAGTTTGTATGATATTCAGTCTTATCATATTTTACATATTCGATGTTTTGAAATATGAAGAAAATTGCAATAAAAATAAAAATACTCGCATGGAAATATGTGACGCCCCCTCGATTTCATTTTGGACTCGATTTTTTTTTATACTAACATGTCTGACTTTATTAATTATCGGTCTTTATTGTACTGGTTCAACGGTAGTTGTCTTTGAACCCAGTAATAATAAGTTAAAAATTAATAAAAAGAAGTTGGTTTGTTTGCCGTCTATCCGTGAATATAAATTAGAGAATTTGTCTCATGCTTATCTAGAAACTGATTCTTCAAATGGAACTCCTAATTTATCAACTTTCGCTTTTTATTCTGTTATTCTAGTATTTAAAACGGATAGGGAGAATATTGTAAATCTTGGGTTGGGAAGAGATTGTTTTTATTATCAAGAGAAAACGGAATTGGTTCATAATATTAACAAATATATTAGTTCAATAAGAGATTAATTATTTCTTGTTTGAGATATTATCATGTCATCAAAATAGACTTTTTTTGAATACCAAAATTATTTTATAATTTCGAAAGGGGTTCGATTAAAGTTTAGAAAATTTATAAATTAAAAATAAATTTATAATTTGTTAAAATTTATAATTATAAACTTTATATTTAAGATTATAAAAGACTAAACATCCTCCCCATTAGGTCACAGAATAAATTACAAATAACATAATATTGATTTAAATAGCCATATAATTTTACAATTTATTAAATTTAAATTGAAAGTGCCTAATTTTTATCAATATTTAATTATATATATTTAATATCCTATTTTTTAAAGAATATATGAAGAATATAATGATAATAATATTAAATATATTTGAATTTGAGATTATTCATTTAGTTTTTTCATGTAATACATTCTTTTTTAAATAACTTTTTTAATTTGAATTAACTAATGTAATCATTCTCCTTTTTTATTATTTTTGAAGGATTTTCTATATTCTTCGACATCCTTTTTAATATAAACAAAAGCTTCTTCTATATCTTTTCTCCTGTAACCAAAGAACATATACATCAGTTCAATATTAACAAAGACGGGAGCATTAAAAGTAAGTAAGAGATTATCCATCAATGCAGGTTTTCTTTTTTCAAATATTCCGTGTCCCAAGAATTGTAAAATCCAACTAACAAGATGAATAGCAGTGATAACTTGTATATTACTCCAAGAACCGCAAGAAAAATCAAAATCTGAGAAATAATAAAGCAGAGAAACATTTTGAACAATAGTGAGAAGGCCACTAACGAAATCTACATACACGTAGAGACATGTTAAAACAGTAAACAAAAGGTAAATCGGATTCAGTTTGATGTCAAAATGAGTATTTGCTAAATGGCCAATAATTCTTCCAAGAGTGTAGGTTATGAAGGGAACGCAAATGATGTGGATCCAGACGTTTACTTTGTTGTAGTGAAATCTTCCATAATCGTAGAAAAATTTTTGAAATTTGTTTAGATTGGTAATGGACATTTTTGTATTATATATAAATAAATACATTTTCTCAATTTAATTAGATATTGATTTTAATTATTCAATTAAATCATATAAATAATCCTCAGATATTTTTATTTCTTCTTCTAAAGGCACTTTCTTAGCAAGTTTGGAAATTCCCTGCATTTCAATCACATCTTGTTCATAGAAAGGTAGGATTAAATACAATAACCTGTCACTTGTTTCGAATATAGAAGATGCTTCCTTAGAATTAATCTTAAAAGGAAAGTTTAATTCTAGGCTATATAATTTAGGGCAATTTAAAATTAAACTTTCATCAGATATATTTAAATTTATTCCTATGCTTTTTGAGAGAAGATTCATCTCTATTATGTAAAGTAAAGCTTTACCGTGTTCAGGAGAAGCGTTTGAGGAATCATAAAATATAAAAATGTCATCTATAGAATCATTTTTAGAATTATCTTCTTGATTATCGGTTCCTTCATCTTTTTTCTTTTTTTGAAGATTATGATGAAATTCCTCAATAGAAAATTTTGTAGTCAACAATTTATTTCCAATTTTAGTGATCCCTTTAAAATGTTCCAAACTGAGGTGACTATCTTTTAATATAAGGAAATTCCAAATTGGCGTCTTCCCTTTTTGGTTTACTGCTTTATTTATCTCTTTAGAATCTAAATTTACGGTACTTTCTTTTGAACTGTCAAAATCTGGTTTTATTACTTCCTCAATTTTCGGTCCTTTTCTATATCTAATTCTTTGACTTCTCACGGCTTTTCCTTTATATTTCAATTTTTTCATTATTACAAATTCAGGACTTAGCTGCTGATTGAATTTTTGTTTGATTCTTTCAGTGACAACCTGCATGACAAATTGAAGCACCATCGGATCCTCCTCTGCCTTTTTGATAATTGTGGGGTGGAAAATAACATCATAGACTTGACATATTTGATTGTTGTTATCGAAATCTTCGTATCTTTCTGATAAGCTGAGTGGTAATCTCACTCCATATTTATTATCGACTTCCAAAATATGTTCTTCTTTAGGTGCATCTACTTTCTCATGCGAAGTGATATTTAAAAAAATTTTCTGACCATTCACATCTTTTGTTTTGATACAGAAGCATTGAGTTGGAGTAATTGTTAAACCCCCCTCAGAATCCGGCTCATTAACTCCTGTGGATTTAGCGCTTTCCGTTTTCAACATTTTTTCATAATACGATCTCATCATGTCGTGATATTCTTCAGAAAATTTTTCGTTGTTTTCTCTTAAATCTTTGAGTAGGTCATTCATACTATTTAAAATTTCTAAATGTTCTTATTATTCTATAAAACGTTTGAAGGAATAATTAATTTTTTTAAGAATTAAATTTTAATTAATATTTGTTTTTACAATCACTTATTGTTTAAATTAAATGAATGAAACAGTAGATAACTTAAATTTCTTAAAAGAATCGATTCATAAATTTAAAAACGAAATTCAGAAATTTCTTTCTGATCCAGAGTATAAAAATTATAATGTAGCCAATCTCAGACAAAATGTTGAAGAGATAGAAAAGAAAATTATCAATAAGGAAAAAGAAATTGCAAATAGAGTTTTATATGACAAAAACTCAACAAGAGATTTTTATTACAGCCACGGTGACACTATAAATCTTCCCAAAATAAAGAATAATAATTATTATTATCCCTACAACACACTCACATACAAAAGAAAACCAGAAGTTGAAACGTTTTATCTTTCAGATGTAGAAAAAATCTCGGCACTTTCTAACACTAATTTTGGAATTAAAAAAAATTCGACTGGGTTTAGCAGTATGAACACCGAATTAAAAAACTATTTCGAGGAAGAAAAGAAAATTTTTAAACAAAATATGATAGACAGAAGAAAAATAAAGACGAATACCTTATCAGAAATAATCACGAGTAGAAAAGAATCATTCAAGAAAAATAAAGAAAAAGAAATTCTGATCAAAAAATTCGAAGTTGATGCTAATTCGAAGAAAGAAATTTCAAGCATAAGAAACGCAGGAAATTCCAATTTTATGAACAAACAGAAGCTGATTAAATATTCTTCAATATCTAAAGATTATAATTTCCAACCTATAACATATGATGAGATGTCACGTCCTATAATAAATGAAACTGAAATAAATAAAGGGCTTCTAAATATGATTTACAGAGGTATAATTCCGAAAAATTCAGATCTAACACCTGCTTTTAATAAAGATGGAAATCCTTTAAGCTTCAATAAGGAACTTGATTTGTTCTCTCTCTATTCATCTAATGACAGAAATGACAACGATGTGGGAGAAAAAATTGATAAAACCAAATGGGATTTCGATGAGAATAAAGATGGTTTGTTCATTACTAACACACATGGTGAGAATAGGAGCAGTAGTCAATCCCGTAACCTTTCAAAATCTGCAAATAAAAGTTCAGCATTTTCTTCGAATAGAATTAAAGAAGTGTATCTGAATATGGAACACAAATTTAAAACGAAAATGAATGATATAAGTGACAAACACTTAAACGAAAATATCATTTTGTTATTTTCTAAATTTAAGATTATAAAAAATGAAAACTATAAAACTTTTCAATCTCGACATATTGAAAAATGGGGCCTATTTGCTTATCTTATTGAACAATTACAAAAAATTCTCTCAAAATTGAATTTTTCTTTTGTTGAAGTAGATGGGAATAAATTAGAGGCTTTATCTAATGATGAACATAAAAAATTATCAATCAAAGATTTAATTTCTTGCTTGACTTACAAGGAATTGAAGGCCAGACGTTTAAATCCAATTAACTCAAAACAGTTACTTATGAGTATTAAAGAAGTAGCTATTTTAAAAATACAAAATAATTTGAGAATTTATTTTGCTAGAAAGAAATTGAAGTCTCTTCGATTTATGATGAATAGAATATTAAAGATACAAAGTTCATACAAACTTTTCAAAGGGTTAGAAAGGAGTAGAGTGATGTTAGAAGATAAACGTTCTGAGGATATGGAAAGATTTGAGTTGATTAACTTCAGATTCAAAAGAAATTGGCAAGAAATAAGAAATCGACCAAGAATAGAAATTCACATAAATTCTATTTCAACTCCAGTTATTAAAAATTTTACAATAGAAAAATACTCAGAAAAAGAAAACAATCAATTGTCAAGACTTATATCTTTGGCGGATCCTAACGTGGAAATTATATATGTATCGCCCTATAAATTGAGCAACGAAGTTATTTCATATTACTTCAGTATAATGCATTCCTTAGGGGTAGAAAATGCAAAAGAAAGATTCCACTTAATTGTTCCAGATAGCATTGAAAAATTTCCTCCTGGTTATTCGCTTGCAAAACTTTTACATTATTCTAGTAAGAGTATTTCTAGCATAAGGAGATTCATCAAAGAGCGAGAGGATTCTACCTATATTGTACCCGGAATAGTGTCTAAACATGATATAGACTTGGCTAGATATTTAGAGATACCTATTATAATGGGTGATTTGTCTACGACTGAAGCTTTGTTTAGTAAATCTGGAGCAAAGAGAGTGTTAGAAATCAATAACATACCTTCAACTCCTTCTATCTGGGATATTAATAAAGAAAAAGATTTTTACAGCACACTTGTAAATATGCTCACTAATTATCCTAATATTAATATTTGGATTTTTAAGATTAATACTGAATTCAGAGGAAGAGGAATCGCTTTTATAGTTTTAGATAGAATTAAAGAAGTTTCTGAATTAAGGAAAGATAAGTTTGATAAAATGATTACAGAAGAAAAATTCAAATCAGAAATGAATTTTATTTTAAGGAAGTTTTTACCGGAGAAAGTTGAAATTGTGACTCCCAGAATTTATAAGGGATGGAATGAGTATTTTTTAGAATTTTGTAATATGGGAGGAATTATTGAAGCTTGTCCTACTTTTTCGCTTGGATTAATTTTAGGAAGTCCTGCAGTTTCTATGTTGATCGAACCTGATGGTAAAATTCAAACAATATGTGTCTATGATAAAATAAACTATTCCTCTTTTAGAAACTTCGGAGCAGTATCTCCTCAATATTCTTTTCCCGAATTTGTAAAATTTAAAATTATTTAAAATTTTAAGAATGCTCAAACAATAACTGATAAGCTGGGGAAATATTTACATAAAAAAGGAATTATCGGATATGTCACAGTTGAATTCATCACCTATCTAGAGAATGGAAAAGTACTTTATAAAAGGCTATAACTTTTTAACACTTTAGCTCACAATATCTGCAATAGATCTAAAATTTGGATTAACAGATCACATAATGAATTTCAAATTTTGCTTTTTTCTCTGTTCTAAATCTATTAGAGTTCTTCAAATAAAATACAACTCAGATGAAAGCAACAACGATTCTCATGAAAGTAGGAGCAGAAGTGATTGTAAATCAAGTTTCATGTCACAAAATGATTCCTTTGATTCATTTCAAGGTTATTATTTTTCCCTTAATTCTCTTATTCACTCTTCGATTCCTAGTATAAAAATGAAAGATCTAGTAACTCATTTTCGAAACGATCAACTTGTTTATAACGTAGAAACCAAAAGCGGAGTGATCTTCAATCTACCGGATGTATTACAGTGTGGAATGTTTGGGGTATTAGGAATTAATCCAGATTTCAGAGGATGCATGCGGCTTTTGGAAGGTACAATAGGTTCAATAAGAACACAACTTATGCTGAATTCCTCTTCGAAGGGTTTAATAAATTCTAATTCATCTACTGACATAATAGAAATAACAGAAATTTTCGGGAGAATCAAAATGGTCATTAAAAAATTAGAAGAAAAGAATTTTAAAATATCTTATAATTAGAAAATTTATATTCAATAAATATTAAAATTTATTGAATATTCTTTAAATAAAATTCAAAATTATATAATTAACTTAATAAAAAAAATTATCTATTCTCGTGAGGATACATGGAAATATTCGAAAGTAGAGAATCTTCATTACGATTCTGATAGTAATTTGATTCCACGTTTTTCTGTTTATTGTTTATGTAATCTGAGTATTTCTTAGAATATTTTCTCTGGAACATATCTTATAAAAATTTATAAAAGGGGATTAATTTTACTTAAGGTTCTTTCACTTGGAGCGTAGGATGACAAAATCTCCTTATCCTGTAATTGTGATTCTGGTCTTTTAGAACCCGAGATTTTATAATTATTAGCATCTTTATTAATTAAATTAGGATTTAAATAATTATTTTCCTTGTATTTTGATTGATTTCCATTGGCATTTTCATTTTGTTTTTCATTTCTTATTCGAATTTCTTCTTCTTTGAATTTGGCAGTTTGTGGTTCATTCAAAATTTCATCTCCCTTAATCATTGAATTTTCTAAGTTTCTCAAATTTTTTGGTTCTATAATTTTTCTCTTCTCGATTCCTTCTTTGTTGGTCTTACTTGGTTTCTCATGAGATTTTTCTCGGATCATCTCCGGTTTTAAATTTTTATCATAGCTTATTAAGTAATCTACTTTTTTGTTATTATCGTCGACTCCACTTCTAATAGTTCTTTGAAAATTTTTTTCATTATCATTAAAATTACGAGTGGAAGATTTTAATAAATTATTATTATATTTCCATTCCTCGAAGTGACCGTCACGACTATCTTTATAATCAGATTTTAAGAAACCTTTTCCCCTTCGTGAATCGTTATGCTGCTGTTTTTTAATTTGATTATGAATAGATTTATCATTTAAAACCATTGATTTTATTTTTGATTCTACTCTTTCTAGATTAAGCTTTCTGTTTATATCTCTAACATTTTTATCAGTTTGGTAGAGGTGATTGATTGGGAGATGTTGAACATTATTTGTTCGAGTCTTAAAAGAATCTTTTGTTTGACTTCGCATTTTTTTAAGGTTTTTATTTCTACGATTTTTATCATTAGAACGGCTGTAATTTCTATTAAAAGAAATTGTTTTTCCTTTCTTGTTGTTTTTATCAGGAACATATACTTCTGCTTTTGATAATTTATAATCATCCTTGGATTTAGTACGAGATCGGTCGTATTCATCTTCGCTTTTTCCATCACCCCACCATTTTGGATAAATTTCATATTTTATGATTGATGGGGATCTTGTCAGAGAATTACTAGCCTGATAATAGTAAGGACTTTTTTCTAATTTGTTCAATAATATTGAATAATAAAAATTGTTTACCTCTACTAGTGGTATCTGTTCTTATTAATTTTCCAGATGATTTGCTATTTTGTCTGAAGACACTGTCATCTCCTTTTCTCCAATCGCCAGATGCTTTTCTCGCTATTACTTGAAATTCTTCGTGGGGCTTCTTTACACATCTGGTATTGCTATAATTATTACTGGGTAAATTCATTTCATAATTGAAATCCTCCTTTTTCTTGATTTTCCTACTAACTCTCCCATCACTTCGATGTTGGTTTTTTGGCTTTTTAAGGCTTAGTGTTTTTAATTTTTTGTCTTGTGATGGAATTTCTTTATTCCTAATCTTGACTGATTTCCCATCCATATCATGAAGAATTTTTCTTAAATCATCTAAATTTAATTTAACTATTGAATAATTTTTCTTTAAAAAAGATATTCCAATCTCAATAATTAAAGGAATCAATTCATCCCAATCTTTCGTAGGATATATATCTAACAAATCTCTGATTTCCTTATTCCTGTTTAATAATTCTAACATATTACAAAATTATATTAAAAATATAAATAAAATTACTTTTAATAAAATTTTGATTACAAATTAGCCAAATATATTTTTTATTTCTAGCATTTAATAATTTTGTCTAATTAAATAGAGTAATATCTAATTAAAGAATATCTTCTTTCATGATCTTATTTATTTCGTATTGATAATGCTCAACCAATCTTAATAATAACTTTTTTTGTTCAATCAAATATTTAATAATTTCTTTTTTATATCTCTCAGTTTGGTTTTTCAATTTCACAACATCCTCCTCAAATTTGGTAGGATATAAATCAATATATGCTTGCAATCCATTTTTCGTTGTCTCTAATATGATTTTGTCTTTTTCTAATCCGAATCTTTTAGGATCTAATTTTTGTAAATCATCTTTGTCCATAATCAATGTAAAATAGTAAAAAAGTAGTCTTCTTGAGAAGGGATCTCTTAATGAAACACATTCGTCACTAAATAATTAAATCGATAAAATTGGTAAATTTTATACATTTGATCAACATGATTGCTGTCATATAAGAAGAATTTCGAAAAGAAATTTTTTCTTTCAATCTTCAAAGGGTCCTCATGTCTTGAGGTAAATCCGATATTCAATAGATAGCAATCATAATAATTATTTTCCAGAGTTATTCCGTGATGAAGTAGTAAGGCATCATTTGAAATATTCAAACCTATAAAAATTTGGTCATCTTTTTTAAGGTCATATAAAGAATTTATATTGGCATCATCATTAGAAAATTTAGGATTGAATATTTTTGTAGGGTTCACTGTGTTTTCCCTATAATTTGCGAAGTCTAACATAGGAACTAAAAATCCTTCATAATTTATATAGATTAATCTGCTATCTAATATAAGCATAGCCCATTCAATATTTTCTAAATTATAAAATTCAGGGTCAAAAAGATCTTTGTTATCCTTTACAAAAATCTCATATAAACTTCTTGATTTTCTCTCGATTGCGAATTTATAATCAACTATTTTTTCTGCAATATGGCATTAATATTTAATTTACTTAAAATAGGAGTGTTCAATAATTCATCTTCTATCCAAGATTTTCTTTCCCAGTATTTAAAAGCGATTGACGTAGGTTGCCTGGGTAAGAGATCTAAATAAGGTTTCCATTCGGAATTTTTGTTATTCATCTCATGAAGAAGATAAAATAATATATTAGTATAATCGTCGAATCCATAAACAGATTCAACTTTTTTGATTACTTCTTTCAAAGGTGTGTCGTAAATGTTTCTAAATGAGATCATTTTTCTTTTATTGATTTTTATATATGAGTCATCTGTTTTAATATCTTCTTTCGCATAAAGTCCGATTCTCATGAATTCCGGATCATCTGTAAGTCTTGCTTCTACTTTTGAAGATTCAGAGTTAAATTTTTCATACCATTCATTAAAAACTTTTATTCTTGTTTGTAATCTATCACCGGAGATTACTTCATCCCAGATTACCCATTTGGAGTTTGTAGCACAAATCAGAATTATTAATGCAAGAGTAGAAAAAAGAAATTTACTTTTTATAAACATAAATAATTAAATTAATTAAATTCATACTCTTTTGATAAATACATAATTTTTTTGATTTGTGAGATTCCACGTAATTAACTAAATTTTTATTTTGGAAACCAAATATATTTTAACAAATAAATTTAAATAATGAAAATTAAATGAGGATTTTCATAAATTCAAATAAAATTAATAAAAATATAAAATATATAACTCGATTTTTAAAAATTAATAACAATAATAAACATTACATCTATGATAAAAACATAAATTAATCTTAGTATGTATATTTTCAGAAAGATAGTACCCCAAAATATTTAGTGGAGGCATATAAAATTTTTATATATAATA
>Ga0169931_10007580_pt1 | contig 16055 bp, 10 predicted proteins | sample Kivu_15m_20L_FD_129675 | JGI IMG/M metagenome (GOLD analysis project Ga0169931, IMG submission 129675) | Freshwater microbial communities from Lake Kivu, Western Province, Rwanda to study Microbial Dark Matter (Phase II) - Kivu_15m_20L... | ecosystem: Environmental > Aquatic > Freshwater > Lake...
GCAATCATCTTTATTACAAACAACATGCTTTATGTTATTTATGTTATCAATGTATTGTACAGCTAGTATGTTACCCTGCGGTCGATATTATTATGATCCCGAAGGTGGTTACGTTGGTAATCCTTGAGTTAAGTTTTCATACCAATACGCCTATCTTTATATGGCCTGAATTGCGCACCACTTAGATTTGATTGAGCATTATAGTTACCAATATGTACAAGCTTATCTAAGGAAGACGCATTTAAGTTATCTACTTTGTCATAGAAGAACTCGATAGTTTTTATTTATTAATTTTGATTCTACAAAGAAAATATATAACATCTAATGCTTCCAGGAGAATTGTAAACTTTTCATACTCGCTACTTTTACAAAAACTAGCTCCACGAACCTCTTTTAGATTACTTGGTAGACGTGGAAGATCCTCAACCGGTAGGATTATTTGTTGAACAAAATCGGCAGTAAAGAAAAAATTAAAAACCACTTTGATGCTTCATTCGTGGAGGCGTTTAAACCTCGGTTTTTTCGCCACGTTTAAAATGAATCCGCGTAATAATAAATTACTAGGTTTGGTAATTCTGTCTTGCGGTTCTTATTTTTACTCACCAGTAACTAATCAACATAAAATTTTAAACTTTATATACTACAAACCTAAACAGTACCACCTTCGTCTAGATTATTTAAAGAAACCTTTAGTCTTTAAATTGTATAATATTCAGCGACTATCAAAAATTTCCATGCTGGAGATTTTTCCAGGAAAGGGTATTCAGTATGCGGTGAGTGCGGGGTGCTTTGCTAAGGTTATCAAATTTAACGCAAAACAACACATTGCTTTGTTAGCACTCCCATCTGGTGTTAAGAAAATTTTTTCACTACATATAACAGTTTTTCGTCAACCTACAGCTTTGAAGAAAAAACGAAGATTAGCGAACACAAAAAGTGGTTATTGACGAACGTTGGGGTGAAAACCGATTGTTCGTGGGGTAGCTATGAATCCTGTAGATCACCCACACGGTGGTAGAACTAATACCGTAAAATATCCACGTACTCCCTGAGGTTTAACAACTAAGTATAAGTAAAAACTTAATTTTGGCTATGTTTAGGAAAGAATCAAAAACCTTTAAACTTACATTTATGGCTCCAAGTACCTGAAGAAAGATTTTCTTAATTAAATATAACGATTTGCACCAGAAAAAAAAGAAAATTGTGTTTGACCGTAGTTCTGCAGTTCCTACCACCTTTGTTAGGTACCGAGTTTGAATTTATGCAGGATCTAAACTAAGACCCTGCTCTATAACACGTTGAATGGTTGGTTTTAAGTTTGGTGAGTTTACATGAAATCGTAGATTAGCTCTATATAAAGCTAAGCAATTACGAAAAAAGAAAAAGAAGAAATAATTGATGAAATTTGAACAAATTTTGAAAATTTACTGATCAAAGGGTTTTTATTACAATAGCACTTTATCTAGTTTTGACGTGACTTTAGATGTTCTAGTTGATAATTGTAGTGGTGTTGGTAGACCCCTAAAAAAGTTACTAATTGATCGCTTTGAGTGGAAAAACATAAAGAGGAATCGACGAACGTCATTAGCGCAGTGCTCGCCGTCGACTCATTTCACTATAAATAAAATTTTTTCAAAAATGAGTCCGTTTAATCGTACGGTTCGTGAGCTTGACCGATTTAATATTATACGTTTGTATCTAATTCGTTCGTATCGCGGTCGTGCTCAATCATTAGGAAAGCCTTCGAGAGGTCAACGAACTTGATCAAATGCTTGAACTGCTCACTACAGTAACCACGTTATTAAATCTTTTTTAACGTTAGTAAAAAAACTTCATGCTGAGAATAAGCAACCCGAGAAGATTGATTATAGACGACCTAAAAAACGTGTTAAAAAAAGGGCTGTAACAGCTTTTAAAAAACAAAAACCTAAACTAAACGCCTGGTTCTAACCCCTGGTTGTGTTTATATATTTTTAATTTTGGAAAACGTAATAAACTCTTCTGTTACCACGACGGGCTCTTTAAATTATACAAGTTTTGCAAGTAGTATGTCTAGTTCATATGAAAATACTATAATTGTAAAATACGCAAAATCTAAAAAATTATTTAATTCCAGAACCCATAATATTATACTGAGGAAAAATCTCAGCGTATCGGTTGGGTTTAGTTTTGGTAAGTTACCATCCATACATACTAAACGTCTGTTGTTTCGAACTAATTCCTTATTTTGCTATATTAAGAATACACGTAAACTTTCTAAATCTACTAAAGTTACTAAAGTCGTTGCTCAACATTTTAAACGTAGTAGTGAGTCAATCTCTAATAAAAAGACCACTGCACGTCCCAAATCATATGTACTACACCCATATTTTACTAACTTTGAATTAGATTTATATAAAACGTTCTGAGTGTTTTTAGGTACCCCAATTTTTAATTCGTATTTTGATAAAATATTACGAACATCGTCTGATAATTTTGATGACCTCGATACTAGTTTTATAGATGCAAGAGACTCCTTTAAAGAGTTCTATGATGGGGTTTTTTTTAGGTCTAAAAAAAAATACAATATTAATCGAGTATTAACCAGTCTATCTCGTCTCAACCACACCGACTCCTTCTCTGAACAAACTAACGATGCCTCTGAATTTAGTGATTACAGTGAGGAGGGCGATAATCAGGTTTTTCGAGTTTGTTATGATGGTGATATGGAGGATGATGATATGGAGGAGGATTTGGAGGACTTCACACCAACTTCTCAGACTATTTGGGATACACCTTACTTATTTTTAAATACTATTCATGGGTTAGACACATGTTTTGAATTAACAGATTATGCTCCCTACCACCTACTTGAGCTGGTTTCAGATTATATCGAAACCGAACTGGGATTAGATTCGAATAAAGATGTCGACGTTTCTAAATTTAAATCACTAAGAAGACTTAAAAAAAGACGAAAATATAACAGATTCTATAGACGAGCTAAAAAGCTGGTATTAGGTTGTCGCGTTTTAAAACTTTTTAAAAATCCAACCTGCTCGACATTCTTTGTTAGTTTTGTAGTTGCTAAAAATTTCCAAAAAAGTAAATTGAAGCCTGAACAGTTTATGGTCACAAATCTTGAATTTGAATTTGAAAAAACTGTTGATACGAATTTAAGTCCATTATATTTAGAATTTTTAGTAGGTAATTTACAGAGTATTAATTATTTAAACTTGAAGTTTAAATTTGTTCTAAATGCGGCATCTTGAAAGACGTACAGTATTTTTGATCGTACAGCATTAGAAGCCACTAAAGTTAATCGAGCAGCTGTTACACCTATTAACACAACAGGTCTTCAGAGTCACAATCTGCGTCGATTTAAAAACATCTTTTCTGAATTAGCGACACAGATTTTTCATATAGGTAGATTAATGAGGTTAAAAAGTATTAAAAAATCAAAATTAAAAAACTTTGCACGTCTAAATGAAAGATCTAAATTTCATTTTATTTTGAAAAAATTCTTTAAACGACATGACTTAGTTCCAAAAAGATATAAAAAGTGTTATACGTTAATTTCTAGAATTCTAAAAATGACGATCAGAAACAGTTCACGAAGTAGACTTAAGTCGTGTAGGAAACTCTCCTTAATGATTAATAGCGATATGTTTTTACTAGCACTTTACCTAACAAAAGGAGAGCGTTTTAGACGGTTAAATTTTGCATCGATAGTGACTACTAACTTAAAACCTTGAAAACGTAGGTTAAAGACTCGAAAACATAAGCATGCTTTAAGCAAACTTGGCCTCTTACCAAAGATTAGAACTAAAAAAAAAACTAAAAGGCGTGTTAAGATAAAAACTAAGAATAGAACTAGAAGAGCTTCAATACGAAAAAAAATCTCTAACCGCAAAGTTGCGTATTTTAAACGACGCTTGATAGCGAGTATTAAAAATAAATACACTGTTACTACACCTTCTGGATATATCTACTTTCTAAAGAATCAACTTTTTGTAAAAAAGCACATTAATAAAGACCAACCGGTGTTACGAGATAGGCGATATTTAGCTAACTTGACAGCTTTCAATAAACCTAACTCAATTCTTGCAGACACTAATTATTTAGACTTAAGTATCAACCTACTTACGCCATACTTCGCTAAGTTTAATACATTGTTAAATACTAAAATGTCTTTTAAGAATCAAAATAAAAAGTTAATGACTAACGTGAACGCGGAGAATTATTTTAACAACTTTTTTATACAACGTTGTTTTATCTACACTGCTGGTGAAGTTGTTGCAAGTGAAAACTCTGCAGCTTTCAACGGTTTAACTTTGAGTATGGCTTATATGCAGTGATTTACTAAACAGTTTCATTTATATTCACGACCTACATTAAATCTACACAGCCCAGAACTAATGCGTGTTCAGAGTAGGACCGCTTTTAGTGTTTCAAATACTCGTAAATATCACAGTTTAACATTTTTTGCAACTTTTACAAAATTAAGCTCCAATTACTATACTCCTACTGGTTCGAGTTTATCATCACATCAAGCTGTGCAGTCGGCAAAGCCTTTCTTTAAGACCGTCTTCAATAACGCCTTTGTGCTTAGTACGTATGGTTTTTACTTTAAAATATTGCCGGAGGATGGAACAGTGTTGACGACTACTTTGCTGCGATCGTATCTACATAGCGCATATTCATTTGTTGAATCATTAAATCTTAAAAAAAAAATCTTAAAATCCTTTTTAGCAAAACCAGTATATCAGTTGAGTGAGGAGGCTTTTAATGATGTTTACGATACATTTGGTTTTAACTTTTATGTTATAAACCGTAGTTTATTATACCCCAAGCCTTACACAAGAAACAGCTTCCGCCCCGTAGATAGTCTGTATATATCAGACTACCCTTTTTATAATTCGGAAGATGAGTTCGAGCCAGAACCTGATAAATCTCTTCGAATAAAATTCAAACCTGGTTACTCAATAATTTGACGACGTGTTCGAGCGCTGTTTAAAGAAGTCTTCTTCCTAAAATTCAAGTATCAGCATAGACTAACTACGCATTTATTCTCATACGAGCATAATATTTTTAGAAACGATATGTATCGAAAAACGGATAATAACATACACTTACTTCTCATTCGAAACAGGTTTGCTTTTGATTTGTCATGAAGTACAGAACTATTAGATAATCATTATGTTTTCATTAACGGTTTTATGGTTACTAATCCACAAACAATTTTAGTAAAGGGTGACTTTGTACAACTGTTAGTTCATATTAAATACTACATGATTATAAAGTGAAGACATAGTGTATCTATAATTAAAAAAACCCGTGCTTATAAATTTGCAAAACGTAAGTTTAGACCTAAAGATATACGAATAGGGGCTGATCGAAACTACAATTACCCAGATTGATTATTAAAGTTACGTTTCTATGATAGCGAAATACCCTCATTTGTAGAGATTGATTTTTTCACTTTATCTTTTTTGATTATATATAATCCTTTTGTAGACGCCCATACAGACCCTTACGTTGATTACGTGGGTATTCCGAAAGTTGTTCGTTTGTATAATTGAAAATATATCAATTAGCGTCTTAAAATACTAATTTAACGCACTTACTTATTAAACGTTAAGCAATTTAGTTTATGAGCTCATCTGTTTTTAACTTTTGACAAACCAACTTTTTACAAAATACTTATTCTGAACGCCGAATTAAAAGCTTTATTCTTAACTTCGGCCCTCAACATCCAGCAGCGCACGGAGTTTTACGCCTTGTTGTACAATTAAATGGTGAAATTGTTGAACGTGCTGATCCCCATGTTGGATTTTTACATCGTGGAACAGAAAAACTTATCGAAAGTCGAACTTACCTAAAATCGTTACCCTATTTTGACCGTTTAGATTATGTTTCTATGATGACACAAGAGCATGCGTTTTGTATTTCAATAGAATCGTTGTTACACTCTACTTCCTACACCGCAGTTTATGTTCAAATTAGAGTACTGTTTGACGAGTTGACTCGAATCTTAAACCATCTATTGGCGCTATCTACCCACTCTCTAGATGTTGGTAACATGGCTCCTGTTTTTTGAGCATTTGAGGAACGTGAAAGAATTATGGAGTTTTATGAGAGGGTGTCCGGAGCTCGAATGCACGCAGCCTTTTACCGACCCAATGATATAGATTGAACCGGTTTAAACCACCAATTCTTTTTAGATGTAGCTTTGTTTGCTCGAGATTGTTTTAAATCACTTACTGAAATTTTTGCAGTGATTACAACTAATCGTATTTGAAAATCTCGATTAGTTTCTGTCGGGAGTTTAAATTATAATGATGTTATCACCTTTGGCGTAACTGGTCCGGTAGCTAGAAGCGTTGGTGTTAAGAAAGATATAAGGTTTAGTAAGTCAGAAACCTATAGTCATTATTGATTTTTATCGATTAACGGTTATTTAGGGAGAAGGGGTGATAGTTATGACCGATTTCTGGTTAGAGTTCGAGAAATGTACGAAAGTGTTAATTTGATTTTCCAAATTTTAAGTAACTTAACAAGCGTGACTTATAGGAGCCCTACTAGTACGTCAACTAGTTTTTTTACATTTTTCGAGACTTTAAATCGAAGCGGTAAATTCAAAAATGGTTACAATTCAAAGTATAACTCCATGGAAAGTCTAATCTCTCATTTTAAGATATATAGTGAGGGGCTAGTTGTGCCTAAAGGATTTATATATAAAGCTGTCGAAGCTCCTAAGGGTGAATTTGGAACATCATTGATATCGGACGGAACTTCTAACCCCTATAGATGTAAGATTAGAACACCTGCGTATCACCATATGCAGGTGATGTCGAGAATGGTCCAAGGTCATTATTTTGCTGATCTCGTTACGGTATTAGGGTCTTTAGATATTGTTTTTGGTGATGTTGATCGCTAGAATTATTTATTAGATGACAAGACAACAGCAGTGAATTAAATTAGATCATTTTAGAAGACAAGAGTTTCTAAAGGCGGAATTAAAGAAAAAGATTTTAAAATCACTTATAAAAAACACACAAATACCGAACACTGTACGTTATTATGCTTTTTATAACTACACACTTATGAGCAGAGCTTCCTCTATTACACGAACTCGAAATCGATGTGTGGTTAGTGGTCGAAAATGAATGATTGTTCAAAAAGCAAGATATTCGCGTTTTGTATTTAGAAAAGAATCCTATAGTGGTAACTTGCCAGGTTTATCTCGAGGAAGTTGATAGCGCATGGGGCGCTAGTATAGTTCTTCCAATATTTAGTTAATTTAAAACTTATGAATATTAGTTAAAACTGTTACACACAAGTTTATTATTTTTAATAACGTAACAGCATAAGTTATGTGTTATCACAAATCTTAAACACTATTATATGGTTGTGAGAGATTTGTCAGCTTCCGCTGATCCTCTTATTTGACTCTGATGAGCGGAAACCTAATAGTTCAAGCTTCGGTTTGTGACTAATTTTTAGCTTGTTAGTTTTGCTGTATTTAGCAGTCAGATACGCAATCCTTTTTAGGAATGCTGTCTCTTCTGCGCTCGTATCGCTTGATATTTTCTGCCAACAATACCCAGTATTGAAGCAGTTATTGTCGCTATGTCAATCTTTTTATCTCTCCATTCAGTCTTTTTGTTCTCAATTATACACTAGAGTTGCTTTTTATGGAAACACCACAATTAACTTAATTGTAAACGCGGTGAAAGCCTTAATTAAAAAGTAAACACGATCCAATCTATATTATTTTAGTGAACGTTTTGTATGATTTGTTTACTTATATAGTAAATACTTACTCTTTTGTTAATTATTTTACTATCGACTCAGCTGTAGATAAACTTTACTACGTTTATTATACGCACTCATGTAATTTCACACTAATTTTTACGTTCAAGTTAGCAGCTTGTTTGTCTTTTTTAATTTTTATACGTGGTGGTGTGCCTCGATATAGATATGATTTTTTGACAAAGATTGGTTGAATTAAGTTTTTAGGTTACGTGATTTCTATTTTTTTATTATCGTTCCTGTTTTGTGTTATTTTATAAGTACAAAAAACAGATTCATATATCATTAACAACTCTACATCCGTACCTATGTACTTACCTTCATAAACGTAAAGCAATTTTCATTTTTAATGTTACGTTCCGCCATTCAGAAACTTAAACATTTACGGCTCTTTTTTCAAAACCGTAAAAGATTTATTTTTGAAAGATTGTCTCAGTACAGCTTTTCAAAAAGTCTTTTAGGGTTTACTTTTCGTAATTCAAAGTGATTTAATTATCTTAAAGCCAATATTAACAAACTCCCTATCCAAAATGTAAAAAAAACCTTATCGACTATTTTTTTATTCATTTTTCTTTTTTTACTTGTCGTAACTTTATTAGAAAACACTACTTACGGTTTATTGGTAAATTATTTAGTACAAATTAAATCCTTATTCGCTCTCTTATTAACCACTTTACAAGTACTTCCTGTATCCATTTTTAATACAATTATTAGTTTAAGAGACCGTGTAGTTGGGTATTGATTGCTCGACTCCCAAAAATATTCACCCAGAATTCTCGCCACTCGAGTCCGTGAATCCATGAAATTGTTAAAATCTAAGTACTTTGATTATACCCCCAGTACTAACTCGTCGACGGAGTTAAATTCCGACACTACTCCTGATAGTCTCGACTATCAGATTCAACGTGGTGTTCAGGTTTTAGTACTTCTGAAGCGTGTATACCAGTTGAGGGAGACGCTGAGTAAATTAGAGCATGGTGAAAGTGTAAGATCTCTAAAAATTTTAACTAAAAGAGATTCTACAGGCTCCTACCTAGTCGATGCTTCGAACGCTGATTTAAAAATAATAGAGATGATGCTTAATATTAAACGATTAGAGTTGGGTATGAAAAATGATATGAGATATAAATGAGAGCTTAGAAATGTTACTGACGTTATGCTAGACCCCCACTACCTTCCTATTCAGATGTGTAGAGAGGCTGGTTTAGATGATATTGTTATCAATATTTTAACATCATCGGAATATGAGGATATTAACTCAACTTCCGATACGCCTGAATCTAACCCTGTTAGTAAGGTAGTAGAGGGTTCGACGAATTTGACTAAAACACAACGTGTTCTTTCTAAAAATACTATTTTACATAACCAAAGTATAAAAAGTATGAATGGGGTAACGAGTACTAAAAAACTATTAACTGATTTTGCTAACGCATTCGATGCAACCCGTAATAACATTTGAGTTGCTAATAATCTCACTAAAAACAGTAATATGATTAACTTTGTTCAAAATATTAAAAATATCTATGGCGATTATAACACCTCGGATAAAAAGCAGTCTGAGCAGGAAATTTTACGAAACCACTCGCATAACAACTTTTCTTCAAATATTGATTTTATAAAACACTACGAGGAGAGTTTTTTCTGAATAGTTAGACAAATGTCTTTTTTAGGTTCGTTAGATGCAGAGTTAATTAAACTAAGTGTTCAACTTAATAAAGTTGTTGATGAGCTCGATACTAATGTTCTGATGTATATTTATTTAATATCTAAGCTTAACAACGTTCATACGTTTTTAAAGGATGAGTCATTATTAGATGGTTTGGGTGACGAGTTTAAGCAGGTGGCTCGAGACATTTTCTACCAATCTGCAAATAAGGAGCTGTTTACTAAAGAGATGTTAGCATCGATGAGTGAAATTATCAATGGTAAGTCTTCTGCAGATTCTAAACCTTATTTCTATAAATTAAGTGATTATGATTTGTTATATGATACAGAATCGTTTCCAGAAGTTCAAGATTTTGCCACTGATTGAGAAGAGACTAAAAAGTTTATTAAAAAACAACCATCCCCCTGCCCCCACGTCTATGATTTAGTTGAGCGCGAGTATGTTAAAGATTGTTACAGATTATTTGTTTTTATAGCCAAGTTAATGGAGTTTAATAATAAAAATAAAAAAAATTAAGTATTAATTTGATGAGATATAATCGTTTTTTTGAACAAATCCAGTCTTGAGGTAAAGTATATGTTTTAGTATTAAAATGCTGAATGAGGCTTTTTCCTGTTTGGTTAATAATTAGTAACATGTTATCAAACTACTTTTACATGTGACGTACATTTAATTTCGCAGACCAGTATTGGTTTTTATATTCAACTAAAAATAGGCTGTATAAAAATAACTAATAAAATTTTTTAATTTTTTTTGTTTTGGAAACTAGCTTAATCGGTAAAGCGTCGGATTTTGGGTCCGAATAGTATAGGTTCGAGTCCTGTGTTTCCAGAATTTAGCATATGGAGTCTGGACTTTATTTGAGATTTTTATCACAACTACGAATCAATACTGCAAAAAAAAACCTGTTCTTTAAAATTTCGTTAGGTAGTCAAGAAATTGCAATGATGCGTCTGTTAGCTCAAAAAGGAATTATTAGACGATTTTTTAAACTACATAACACAACAATTAACAAAGAACTTTACATAATCTACCCTAATCATACTTTAGTAGATAATAGTAATTTAAGATTAATTTTATTTAGTACCAACGCAGATCATATAAAAATATCCCTCAACGCACTGAAAATTATTAATACTGCGAGCGGAGCATCTAGTTATATTTTAAAAACTAATAAAGGTTTATTGACACACCAGGAGGCGATTCGATTCAAGACGGGTGGGGTTTTAGTATGTTTATTATACTAACTTATTTGGCGATTTATGTATGAATATGAAAAAACTTTCAAATTTTTATTACAATTTTTAAGTCCACTCAGTTAAACTCTGAGAAATTTGCGAATATCAAATTTAAACACCAGTTTAAAAGTCTAAATTTCTACTCTATACCCGATTCTACGCTCATTGCTTTAAGAAGACGTTTACTTAAGTTAAATCTTTTTATTACATTATTGCTAGCCTTTTTGTTTTCCATTTTATAAATAAGTTGGCGGCTTTAAAAGCGGTATTAACTAAATGGACTTTAGTCGACATCTGATCTAAAACGAGAAAAAGAGTAAACAATACATTCCGCACTAACAGAATTTTTCATATACACACAAATTGAGATATAGTATTTATAAAAGTTTCAAAATTCACAGATCTGATAGCTCTAAAACCTAAACTAATGCGTAAGAATGTGTTAAAAATTGATTGAACGTTAAGAGACCGCGTGGCTACCCTTAAAACACTCATTTGAACTAAGCTACAATCTAAAAAATATAATGTACGGTTGCTGTACGCAATAGTATATTCCCCATTTGCGAACCTATTAACTTTACTAAAAGATGTGTTGAGCGACATATATTACTTTAAGGTGCACATTAAAGCAGATTTTAATTTAAACAAAAAGCAAGTCTTAAGTGATGGTTTAGTTTTTGTAGTGTATCTGTTGATAATCTTTTATGTTGATGCGTTATTAACAGATGACGAGCCGATTTGAGAACCTACTGAATGAAGCTTGTTGCAAAGCTGATTAATGTTTATTTTTTTATTTTCATGAATTGCTGAGAATTTAATAACTAGTCGATACGGGAGTTATACAGGTCGTGATAAGCGTGTCTGATTTGCCTGATATAAAACGTTCTGAAATATCCAAATTTACTATGCTATATCGTTAGGCGCTGCTGCTTTGTTTGTTATTGTTCCGTTTTATCATGAGATTACCTATGTAACCCCTTTTATAATGTCGTGATGGGATTGGTATTCTAGAACCTTTTTTTTTAAATTTACCAGCATTTATGCAATCAGTTTATTTCTGGCTATATATTTTCAATCAACTATTACTCAGTTTCATTGAAAAAAGTCATTAATAATTGCTTTGTTTGTAAATCTTTTTATTGCGTACCTTTTGTATGGGCATTTTTTTACTACCTTCTTTGCATATTTTACAAATTCTAGCTGGTATTTGAAAACGAGATTAGTGGACTATGTTCAACTGAGCCATGAGCCTAGTAAGTGGTCCTGGGGAAATCCTAAACGAGATCACTTCTCGTACCACTCCTCTAAAACCGTTTTTTGGTACAAAAACGACGGTCCGTTTGCTAGCGCAATGTTACTTTTTAATATTTTTTTCTTTTTAACAATTTTTACATTTCATATTTTTTGATTAACACTGATTCGTCGAATTTATGCTACTAATGAGATAACGTACACATATGCTACGTATTGCGTATCTGCGTTACGCCAATTCTTATACTGTTTTAACTTAGTATACTTATTAATATTATTTAGTTTTATAGTTACTTATTGACGCCTACCAGTTGAATTTTATTGGTTGAACGTACTTTCTGAGTTGTTTACACAGCTCTAAAAGCGAGGCGTGACGTTTGTTAAATCAGCAAAAATTTTATCATTAGGAATGGTATTCGCACCTTTCGCAGGTTGCGCTATTGGAACTGGTATCATTTATGCTTCTCTATTAAAGGCAATTTCTTATTGCCCAGACATGGAGGATACCTTATTTGCGTATAGTGCTTTAGGTTTCGCTTTTATTGAAACTTTTGCATTATTACTCTGCCTAGTTGCAGCTTTAATTTACTTCATGTAACATTAATGTCAATTCCTAAATTTGTAAAAGATATAATCTTTGGGAAATATGAGTAACCCGTTAATTAATAGATGAGGTTCTAATTTAATTTGATATCATTTTTGGTATGCAGATAAGACTTATGGAAAACAGTTACAACAAGATAGAATTTTTTCGAAATTGTTAGAAACTTACCTAACATATGGATTAGAAACTCACCACAACCACTTTAGCAGCTTATACTGATTTAAGCGAGCAAAAAAAAATATATCGACGATGTCTTATTATCGCCATGTCACAATTCGGCGACCGTTAATTAAAATAGTTACTACGTTTCGACTACGAAATTCTATGACTGATTTTTATCGAATGCGGGTGTGGATCCTGAGATACGGTAACTGACTTGTAATCAATATGTATTGATTTCACCCTGATAAGAGTCGTAAATTAACGCGTAAGTTGATTTACAAAGATAAAGAGTATGATTATGCTAACACTAATAATAGTTTTAAATCCACAACATGTAGACGTCTTCTTAGTATATACGGTTTAACAAATTTTTATAATTTAAATAGTATAACGAAGCAGTCACATTACGCTTTTTAAATTACCTACACGTGCGTATATACGAATATAAGAATAATTTTGGAATCAGAATCATTACTAAATGTCAAACACGAGTCTAAGCTGCATACGTTTAATTATATTTTATTAAATAATACTAACCACACATACAAATATTACAACTTTAATAGTAATTATTCGGGTTGAAACATCTACTCAGACTTAATGTTAACTTCTTTCAGTTCAAAAAAAACTAACTGACATGCTCATTATAACTACAATGCTAGGCTAGCAACCGATGAGTTTGAAAATGAGTTGGAGGAGCGAACTGCGTTTCTACCTAATTTAGCAACAATAAGACGGGGGTCTATTGCGAACTTCTTTACAACTAATATGATTGATATACCCCGCTGTTTAAAAAAAAGCTACTCTCTTTATAAACCCATTTTCGAGTTACCACATTTAAAATTTTTAAACATTCTAATGCGTCACGGTAAGAAAGAACAAATATTTTCAACCGTTTTTAAAACTTTTGTTTTTAGTAGACTTCAGCATAAGTTTAATAGTGGTGTTCGACATCCTGGTCTGAATTGGGTTTCTTTATTACCTGTTCTTACTACAACATCGTTAACCGTCAATAATGTTTATCAGACTTTTTACTTAATGAAATTAAGGCTCGGTACCGCTGGTAAAACTATAGATTCTGGCTATCTAATACATCCTCAAAATGTACAGTTATCGACCTTTTTTACTTCAAACTTAGAGAAATATAAATCTGTATTTATGTTTAAAGTACAAAAAGTTGATAAAAGAACTAGAAAAAATTCGAGAGGGAAATCTGGGAAGTATCTTATTTTGTGAAAATACGTACCGGTTTATCGACGGATTTATACAGTTTTAAGGTGATTAATTCAAGATATTTCATTTCAAAAATCTTATAAATTCCAGACTCGGTTTTCGCGTGCCGTTGATCTAATCCTCAATGATCCTAAAAAGAGCATAATGTACAAATGCAGAAACTTTAACCATAATTTTGTGTTTAAAAATTTCAAAAAAACTTTACTTAAAAATCTTAAAACTGTGTCATAATCGTTGAGATTGTTGCGGTTCGGACGAGCACCACTAAATTCATATAAAAAATGATTAAAGCAATATAAATACAGGCAGCAGTTACAGGTCCGTAAACTATCGTTACTTGTTCCTATAAATGCAATAATACCTACAAACCGCTTTCACTTGTACGTTCCTAGCCATTGGTCGGCTTTTTTGCTGGGGTTTAAAAATGGGGGTTGTCGAGTTAAAACACTCTATCTATCTTCTGCAAAGTACTTCTTCAAGGTACCTTTAGTACCTAATCTAATGTTATTCAATTTTGATAAACTTACTAAGAGTATAAATATTTTATTGTTATCAGCAACCCCTTGAATACACCTCTATTTAAAAACATTACAGAAGTTGATGTATATGTTCTCCCAAGTTCAATTTGTACGTATGAAGTTTCGTGGTAAAGGATACTATATTTATAAAACACTTAGGTTTACAATCGCTCCGAACTTTGGATATGCTCATAGGGTATATGTTTATGCTTACTTCGTATCTTTGAAATTCCTTAGTAAAACTTCTATTATCTTATTCGGTTTGCTTAAGACCGATTTATTTAAAGTTGGTGATAATTTTAAAAAGACACGCCCTATCAATATTTTTACAGGACGTGGTGTTAGATTTACACGTCAAATTGTATATCGAAAAACTGGAAAAGTTAGCTCGTATAGATAGTTAGATAAAAACCATCTAGACTAACTTTTAATTTTGGGGAAATGGTCGAGTGGTCAAGGCGATAGACTGTAAATCTATTGGTTAATTCCGCGTAGGTTCGAATCCTGCTTTCCCCATATGTGTTTCGAATGATTAGTTAAAAGATTCGTCGAATTTTTAGATATTGTATTATCATACACAGCGTTTCAAGGGAATAAGAATATGGTTAAAAATTATAGTCGCTTTTTATGAGTTATTTTTGTTGTTTTGTTTTTTACTACCACCTGTTTATAGTTTGTAAATGCGTACTTAGTGGTTTGGGTACCGTCGTCAAGAACTACTCAACATTTATTTTAGCTTTTTCCCGTTATATTAAAACAATCGTAGTAAAGTAACTATATTTCCAAGAATAATCTTTATTATACTTCTTCTTAACTAATTAATTGGTTTGAATTGACTACATTAAAACAAGAGCATAGGGGGAATAAATACTACAAAAAACATTACAATAAGTTTAACCTACTTAGACTACCCCCTTTACAAAAACGCCCACAAGTGAAGAAAATTATCGGTAAAATTAGTAGTACTTCATCCTCAAATGTTCATGTATTTTCAAAAGTAAAGTTAACTAACAGTTTGAGAGTCGTAGATCGTGTGCTAGAAATCGGTTAACTGTGTACGCCTTAATACAGAGTATATCGAACTTATCAACCCGATTCTTACACTAAAGATGTCTGACAACTTTTACGAGTAGTTAAATAGCTCAATATCAATATATATTACATTAAGTGATCGAGCGGTTCGAACTTTGTATGTATTAGTGCGCATTTTATTAATAAGCGTCTATTTTTAATTTAACCAACCAAAATCAGTATCGTATGTCGTCGTAACTCGATACTGATTTTTCATGAGATAATTATAGTATAAGTTTGTTACTATTTCTATAGTTACTTTTGAAGATAAATCAAGTTAATAATTTTATAACAAGCCGCTCTGGTGAGTACTAGTGATCATACCTCTAGGTTTCGAGTTCGATTCTCGACGGCTTGACGCAATGAGAGATTTAGACGCTATTGTGCTGCTATGATTCATATATTACTGGACACCACTATTTAGTTCCAAAACTGAAATGGTGGGAGTTATTTGTTTAGATATAATGTTCGCTATACTTGTGGTAGAAGTATTTCCAGAAGTATTTCCAGAAGTAGCTCCA
>Ga0169931_10007581_pt1 | contig 16054 bp, 8 predicted proteins | sample Kivu_15m_20L_FD_129675 | JGI IMG/M metagenome (GOLD analysis project Ga0169931, IMG submission 129675) | Freshwater microbial communities from Lake Kivu, Western Province, Rwanda to study Microbial Dark Matter (Phase II) - Kivu_15m_20L... | ecosystem: Environmental > Aquatic > Freshwater > Lake ...
CTCATTTGATTTATATATAAAAAATCACATATGAAAAAAATAGCTTTTGTACATCCTGATTTAGGAATCGGAGGAGCATAGCAACTAGTAGTAAATTTATGTCTCGCTGCCAGAAAACACAACTATTAACCACACATCTTTACGCCACGTCATCATCAATCTTTCCCATAAACTCACGATGGAACCATCATCATACATTAGCATGGCAGCTTCTTTGGATTGATTCCGGACACCATTTTTGGAAGATTCAAAGGCCTACTGGCATATATTAGATCGTTTTTGTGCGTTTTATGGATGATTCTTTTCAAATGGAATTAGTATGACGTGGTGGTCGCTGATCAAGTTAGTGTTGTTTTGCCTCTTTTACGACTTTTTAGATTCAAAACTATCTTCTACTGCCACTATCCTGACAAATTGCTTGCAGGAAAGCGAGGATTTCTCAAGAAAATTTACAGATTTTTTATTGACTTAACTTAGTAAATTTCCCTTTTTTTCGCACAAAAGATATATGTCAATAGCTTATACACTCAATAAGTATTCAATTAAAATTTTAAGATACTTAAACAAATTGGAACTCAAACAAGTATTCTGTATCCTTCAATAGATCTATCTAAATTTGATTAAAAATTAAAGCCAGATGAATAGACTAAAAAAGTTCAGAAAGATTTAAAAAGTAGATATTTTTTCTCTCTGAACAGATACGAAAGAAAGAAAAATATAAATCTGGCTTTATAGGCTTATGCTGATTTATTGCAGAATCATCCCGAACTTAAAGAAGGCAAAGAAAAAATATAGCTTGTAATAGCTGGAGGCTACGATTCTACAGTGATTGAAAACATCGAGCATAAAAAATAACTTGAATAATTGGCCTAGCGTCTTAAAATCAAAGAAAATGTGTATTTTTATACTGCCATTTCTAATGAAACTAGAAAATATCTGCTTAGAAATGCTCTATGCGTCCTTTATACCCCATAAAATGAGCACTTTGGAATAGTGCCATGTGAAGCTATGTACTCAGGTGTACCAATCATCGCAGACAACAGTGGAGGACCCAGATAGTCAGTTGGCTAGGGCTGTGGTTACTTGTGCTCCTCAAAAGAGGAGTGGACGACAAATATGTGGAAACTTGTTTCAGGATAGAATAAAAAAATGACTAAAGGTCGATAACAAGTAATAAATAAATTTAGTTTCGAAAAATTCAGTCAAGATTTTATCGAAGGAGTTGAAGCACTATCATTAGGTGGTAAAAAATCTGAGTGATAAGAAACTTAATTATAAAATTTATCGCAAATATCATTTATGCTATCTCTTTTTCTTTTATTTCTTTACAGCCATATTCTGCTTATTAATGCTTGGCTTTTTACTACTTTATTCATTCTTAAAACAAGAAGGTCTTTTGCATTTTTAATATAAGCTGCATGTAGGTCTTGCATATGGCGATAATTTTATAAGCGAAGTATTCGAATGTTTTGATTTTGATTTAGAATGACTTTTTCTGGACTTAGATTTATTACGCTTTGATTTCGATCGAGATACTGAGGATTTCATTACTGAATTTTAGCTAATAGAAAGCTAACTTTTGTTTACTTTTAACTTTTTGCTACTAATAGATTGGCTCTTCGCTGATTTGCTTTTTGAACGACTTCTTTTTATCTTCTTTTCTTTACTCTTTTTACTAAGTTTTATCTAAACTTATCCCTACTTAGCCTTGAAAGAAGTGATAGGGTTTCTGCACTTTTGAATTTCACTGTAGGATTTTTGAGATCCAGTCGAAAATTAACTTTTATGAGTGTTTTAGCTAACTCTAAAGCTCGAAAGGAGTTCCGAAGGTTGATAGACTTGATAAGTGTCTATAGATTGCATTTCAATAGGACTTCGACTACGAGATTTTCTGCTTTTGTTAGATTTTTTTCTTGACACGATCATTTCTTATAGGGCATCTACTTTCTTATTCAAGTATTTTTTTAATTTTTTTTATAATTTTTTAAGATCTTGCTCAGAAATCATACTGTCTGGGATTGAATGCTCGACTGCTTCACGATTAATATTTTTAGGGCTATTTAAATTATGAATTCTGTTAGTATTTTTTGTTATTTATTCTTAGACCTTTTTAACTCTTTTAGATAGTTAACTATGCATTATTTCTAGCTGAGAAAACGCTTGTTTTTGCGTTTGTTCTTCTTTTGAAGATCTTCGACTTTTAAGATCGTCACATCCATGTTTGGCCCTTTATTCTAATCTTCTGATACGATGATTGTGTGACTATATTTCTTAGCACTGCTTTAAAGCTTGTTCACAGTTGTTGAAATTTTGCTGTTGGTAAGTATCTAGAAGCTGAACTTTATTCTGGAGTTGATGGATAAGATTGCTTTGATATTGTAGCAACTATTCGATATAATTGAAACGATCGTTTTCTTTTCGTTGGGTAAGCATGAATGTGCTAAATTTTTAGAGTTGTCCTTCGAGATATGTGATATACTGTTATTTTTGGAACGAGCTTAGAGGATTGACTTTCATAGACGTTATAACTTGAATTGAATATTGAATACTATTCAGGTATTCCCTAAAAAAAATATGATTTTACGAGATAAGTAATTTGTCAGATCATTTTTAAAGCTAAACAGTAGCTTCTCAGTCCTTCGTCTTATTGCGAGATAGGTTCGTCAAATCTTTCAATAGATCTGCGCTTTAAGCCCAAAATTTATTTTTGTCTCGACTACTACCAAGGATCTATGCCTGAGCCCATAACATTGGCTAAAATTTTTCCCATCAATCTTTTTCTTCTATTTCTTTTTGTGTTGGCAAAATTGTGAGGAACCTTTAGATTTTCTATATTTTCATTGAGTAATTGTATAGACTAACCAAGCAATCGAGTTTTTTATTTTATTTTTCGTCTGTATTTTGGTTTAGATTTTGGACTGTTTTCGTTTTGTTTAACCAGAGCAGAAGACTATTACTTTAGAATCAAAGAAGACTATGATAAATTATTCAACGGAGGCAGCTTGATACGTCTTCTAGACGATTAGAATGGTTAGGATGTGTTTTCGCGTATGATTAGAGGATTAGAGAATCGATAGAGATCGAATTTGGGATTTTGTTCAGCCCTCATCCTGAGACTTATTTGGTTTTTTATCATATGAACGTTAATTTTAGTAATATAAAAAGGCTGATAAAAACATTAATATTAGCCACTATAAGAATCAATCATAGTCTATCAATCAATGATTCTTAATCATGTTCAAAGCTTACTTTATTTTTTTGAACCTGTCTTTCTTAGCGATCTATTCCTACATAACTCCGGCCCTTTACTTTGCCAGCTCTACAATAGATTCTGGAATTTTGACGACTCTAGCTACATTCATACCAAAGGACTGTTCAGCTCTTCCGTCTTTGAGCTTATAAAGGAAGACGATTCTTTCGTTGGATATCATGTAGCTCATCATTTTGAGCTTTACATTGGTAACATTCTAAAACTGCGTGGAAAGAGAGTGATAGTGAGTAGCGAAAAGACACCTACATTGAACTTTTTCTATGAGGTTGACAAGGACAGAGTAAGCAATGGCCATTCCATCAAAGGTCGATGTGCCCCTGCCTAGTTCATCAATAATTGCTATACTTTTATTTGTTCCATATGTCAGGATGCTTTTCGTTTCTTACATTTCTATAAAAAATGTACTTTTTCCTTCTTAAAGCTTATCTGACGCTCCAATTCGAGTAAAAATGCGGTCAATTATTTCACAGTTGTAAGACTATGCAGGAACATAGCAGCCCATCTGAGCCAATATCACAGTAAGACATGTTGTTCTTAGTAAAGTTGATTTTCCACCCATATTTGGCCCTGTGAGCAGCATTACTTTTGAATCCAAATTTATGTCGTTAGCTATAACATCTCCAGGATTAAGACAAGGATGCTTAGCCTCTTTTATATCAAAGCCCTAATAAACGAAATTGGGTCTCATTCCTCCTATTTGTTGAGAATACAAACTTAAAGAGATTAAACAATCGATCTATGCGATTATTGCAATATATTTTTCCCAAGCCCTTTGATTTTTTCTGAACTCCTCGAAGAAATATCCCACAAAAAGTCCCATTTGCTACTTGATCTGCTGCTAGATGTACTCGATATCAGCCACTAGCTTTCGTGAAGTCACAGTGACATATCTACTGTACCCTGATCTCTTCGAGGTAAAGATCATATCTGGCAATCTCTTTTTTTAAAGCTGCTAGGGGATCTATATTTCATACCTTTATTTAGTATGCACGTATTTCAAGCATTAAAGCCCTGTTTACTTAGAGACCTATTACAAGTAGTTGTCCAACTTAAACTTTAGTTAAGTTATCTCATTTTGCAGCATATCGTAAGACTCCACTAATCCTTTCTGAGGTCTAGGTACGTTCTATTACCATTTGATGTATTAGTCGAACTGAGCCAAGTGCTCCCTTACAGCTGGGAGAAGACCTTCTTACCCCTATTCATCGTCTGCTTGCCCCATTTTTTCGGCCTCAAGTGTCAAAATTTTGATTAGTCGTTTACTTCTGAATCTGTTTCTGTTTTTCCTTAGAAGTTCAATAGCGATCCAGCTCTTGTTAAAATGTTATATGAGCTCTCTAAACTACCTTAGTCTGATTCCACTGACATCTTCGAAGTATACAGCCTTTTATGCGATTGCTTTGACAGAGTAGTGATAAAGTCTGTTGACTATTTTTTCAAGATCTGGAAGTCTGCCAAAAAGCTATATAGTTCTGCTTCTTTAAATGCTGACATCTTACAGATCTTCAATTGCATCAAGACGCTGATTTATTCTCATGGGGTCTAGAAGAGGTTGCATAAGCCAGCGTCTAAGCAGTCTTTTTCCGAATCTAGTATGAGTTCTATCTATTTTGCTAAAAAGTGCGTCTTTATCTCCTAAAGGGGTTTAGAATATTTCGAGGTGTTGAAGTGCCTGAGAGTCCATTATCATCGTCATAGCTGAACCCTATTTCTAGTAAAAAGAAAACTTAACAGCGCTCATTATATACTAGAACTTCAGAATATTTTTGAGATACCGAAACATGCCTGAGAGAGTAGACATTATGAGTTTTTAAATATCTCCTCCAGTTTTTTATATGACACCAAACTCAGGAGGCATCTTGAAAAATCCTTTATTGACGAGATCTTCTAATTCATTTTTGGCATTCATCGGATGCCATACGTTAGTCTTGTTTGGTAGTTTAGTCAGCACCATATTCAGCCAGTTTTGTTTCATTATCTAAACGATTTCTAAAGGTAAGTTGTCAGGGTCGTAAAGAAGCTATACTGGACGAGTTTGGAACAGCATTGTTTTGAAATCATCGATATTAGAGCAATAGCCGACCATTATCATGTTGACTCCCATCTACAGTAAAGCATATGCGATAAGATTTTGATGTTTGCAGACTGAAATCAAGTAGTTGGGCAGATACTGATTTTCATCCATAAATGAAACCATAGTGCCTTTTGTGAGGATTTGAGTAACTCCTCTTTTCAATGTTTTTTATGTCTTTATTCCTTCGCCTCTTTATTTATCCATTCTTTCTTTCATTTGCTAAGGAGTTTACAGCTGTTCGACGATTACTATTCTGAATCCCATCTGCACGAATTCATGAGCATATTTTTACAAACATTTCTAGGGGAATCCAACATGCATTTTGCTGCCCATCCATTTAAGATCTAAGTGTCGATTGCCGATCGCTGCATCTTCGTAGAACATTTAGTAAAATTTTCCTAGTTTAAAGAGGATAAGCTTATCGTAGTGCTCACATTTGATTCTCCAATACTGCTTCATTGTTTCTGTAAAAGTTTTAGTGGCTTCGGGAGGAACATAAAGAGTCGTGGGGTCATAGTCAGGATGATCAGGCTTGCGTCCTTTGGCGTCTCTGCAACCTTCGGGTGTAGCCCAATCGGGAGTCACATCCGTGAACTCTTCAGTCGAGTCAAGAAGACCTGTGTAACCATTAGGTATAGCATCAGCAGAAATGACTACTCTTTTTATTTTTTAAGGCTAAGCTGGCGGCTTTTTAGTCGAAGTTGGATTTATAGGAGGTCTACCTACTTTTCTTTTGGGCTTTTCAACGGAAGCCAGTAGATCAGCTTAGACATCTTCGCAGTGGTTAGATATAGGTTTCTATAAGAAATCGTCTTCGAGGTCCATTTTTCTTTTCTTTCTTTCAGACTGGCCTGCGTTGAATGCGAAATCGTCGCCATTGATCAGTTCTTAAAAGTTCTATTGAGGACGATGCTAAACTTACATTTTGAAGGGTTGGTCGTTTAGTTTGTTGTTTGAAAATGGGGGATCTTACTTATCGAAATGCCTTTTTTATGAGGTCTGTATTTCTGGTTTGCGCTCTGAGGGATCAGCTTTTTTGACAGAAATGTTAGGATCGGTTTACTTTTGCTTTTTCATGAAGGAGTCGAAGAGCGAAGTTTGCCTCATTTGGCGGCTAACCAAAATTAATAATAAATCGATATAAATTTCAATAGCTCAACTGTCTTTGTTGAAAATTACTTAAACAAATTTATCTGTCATAAAATAATTCATGATATATTTATGAACATCAAAAGTTTTATTGAATGTTGATAAATAATCAAACATGGTTTAAAACAGTTGATGAATATTATATTAATGATTTATGTATGAAATAATATTTCTGTTTGGCTGATCACATTCATATCTCCTCAATAATCTTTTTAATTTCCATTTTACTGGTGTGCTCTACTCGCATCGTTTAATCTAGACCTTTCAAAGAATCATTATGTCGACTTTCAACTTTTTAGCTGAAATTAACTTACGTTCTATGTGCCTCTTCCTAATCTTTTTCTTCATATTAGCTGCTGTCTAAGCTTTATTATTCTGATGTATAATATTTTTCTTCTCCTTCTTAATTTGCAACGGTCATCCTTGCATATCTTTTTAGTTATCGCTATCTTTATAGGCGTAAACTCTGCTTATTGTTGCGTAATTATTGTATTTTTTTGTTTAATTAATCAATTTTTTATTTCATCTCACTTTTTTATTGCTACTCAATTTGCCTCTGCATTTAATCTTTATATCTTTTATTTTGTTTCTAATACATTTATCTGTACTATTGTTATCTTTGGCGTTAAATTTAAAGTTGTCGATTCATTTAAAATTATTGCTATTGTCGTAATTTTTCAATTCTCTCCTAAAGTTCTAAATTCTGTTTATATTGTTCATCATATAACTGACGTCTCTATTAGTATTATTTATAAACTCCATTTTCAAATCCAGGATCCAATGTTATCAGGCAAATGGTATTTTTCTGATTAAAATTCTACCTGGCTCTTTTTTTAAACTCGCGATCACAATATTTATTCATCCAAGACTATCTTCGGAATATTTTATCTCTGTAATGTAAAGGATTGCATCTTTTATATCTTTTCTACCACACACATTTATGCACAATCGACATTATGACGACAATAACTATGTTGAGTAAAAAATTTATGACTGAGTAAATGAAATAGCCGTCCTATTTGTAGTCATAAGGAGTGTATTTTTGCAGAATGCATTTTTCGTAGGATTGTGCAATGCACAGTACTATTGTCTGTAGCTGTAATAATATAAGAATCTCACTGAAAACGATTCCAGGATTGCTAGGTATGCTTGCGTTTATTTGTGGTAAGAAGGCAGTATAGGCCACCATCAAAGTAGCGATAGAAGCTATGCGAGCACCAATGTCTTCATCTTGAAAGAAAATGAACAAGTTGATGAAACCTAACAGCCATAAGGGGAGAAGCAGTTACACTAATGTGTTGTAAGGAAATTTGTACAAAGAAATACGATAATGAACGTAATGAAAGGACTCAAATTTTCCCTCTTCTAAGAGCATACTTACGAATCGTTTCTTGCTTTACTTCGTCTTAAAAGCCTAACTTTCTTAAGCCATATCACGCAAATCTTAGTTTCTCTTGAAAAACTACTAATTATCTTTAAATATTTTTTATTTTTAGTCATCTTTTTCAGTCAAATATGGTTTATAATTTTCCCAATGCTAAAAATTATCCATCTCTTTTACAATATGAGGCTAAGTACACAGATTCAGCATTCTAAACTGTTCTCTGGCAGTTTACCATTTTTTGTGAAGCTATTATTCTTTTTACACTTATTAATCTTTTACTCCCTCAACAATTTTGTCAATTTTCTGCGAATTTTTTTAAAGGATATTTATAGGATTTTTTACTAAGTTTCGAATGACAGAAGAGTTTATTTTAGCTTTATCACCAGAGACAGAAATATCATCATTTTGATTAGCCAAAGAAAAATGAGTCCTAGGGGCATTCCATAAACTCTTTTATAGAGTAAAATTGTTTTTAGGGCTCTTGATTGAGTTTAAATTTTAATTATTTTTATTTGTTTGAACAGAATCAAGACCTTTATTTTGTTTTGAAGCAGCTTATAATATTTGAGTCTATGAGCCAACAATTTTTTTAGAATCAAGTTTATTTAATTATTTTTTGTCGGATTGTTAGGCCTATTTGATGTTTAAATTATTATTTCCTTTTTAGTTTGAAGTCTTACGCTTTTGCATACGTGAGGCTTTCATATCTTTCCACTAGCCTATGGAGCGATGCATCTCATATATTTTTCCCTCGCCTTTTTATTTTTTAATTTAACAGCATTTAGGAGAACAGCCCCAAGTTTCTGGAAAATATCTTTGAGGGGAGTTTGAAAATCGAGCAGCGAGATAATAGGGTGCAATATCATACATTTTGTAAACACAATTATCTAAAAAATCTATCGTTGTTTCTTCGAAGGAGTATAGTGTGTTAAATTTTATAATTATAGATTAAATCCGATTCATTCTAAATTGTTCCATACAATATTGAGCAACATCCCACAGCTAAGATTGTTAATACTGTTAAAAATCTTATAAATAATTAAAATTTTTTTGTTAGAGAACAACCTGTTGTAAATTAAAATCTAGATAGGCATGCAAAAGCTCAAAAGGTGACCAAAAAACATCTCCTTGTAATTCAGCAGTGAATTTTTTTTTTACGATAAACTGGTATGTTTTTTCTTATTTGTCATGATATTTGGTAGTTCCTACAGATTCTTCGCCATCGCTGAGTTTAAACGAATCCATCTGATTAGGCACCAGCACGATCTTACCTTGAGCGATTTCATCTGCCATTTATTAGGATAATCCTCCATAATAAAAGCTGAAATAGAGAGTTCCTAAAAACTCCGCAGTTCCTTAGCCCAGGTCTACTTTTGTGACATCTTCGACAATGAAGCGCAAGTATGTTGGCAAATAAATCACAATATTTTTGTAATCTTTCATGCCAATAATAATCTTTTAGGATTTTAGACCGTCCCACGGCTTGGGTGGCTTTTGTTTTGTCGTTGCTTTGATTGCTGCCTACATCATCCACTAAAAACTGTTTGTGTTCATTAAATTTATTTATATAGAACGTTTCAAATGTAGATCATATAAGGCTTAAAAGCATAGTTTGATAAAGGTTTTATAGTTTACTTTAAATACAGAGAAAATGTTTTCAAATTATAAACTAAAAATCGCGATTTGAACATCTTTTAATTTTTTTATTAATTTGTAGTCTGCTATAATTACTTTCCCTTAGTATTTGTAAATATTAACAAGCTTATACAAGCATTTAAAATAATGAACGACTATGGAAGCACATCAAGAGGAAGGCAGCTGGTCAAAAGTCCCAATCCTCACAATATATAGGATGGAAAAATGCTTAAGCGCAAGTATTAACAAACAAAATAGGCTCTCAAAGCTGAAAGAAAAAACGTTGAATCGCTATAAAATACAGTAAAAGTCCTTCGGGAACAAAACAGTAAGCAAGAAAAAGAGCTGATAAAGAAAGACGAGCAAATAGACATCCTTTTGTAGCAAATCAAATACATGAAGAACGTAATTGCTGAGAGTAAATCTAAAAAAAGTTCAAAATAAATAAGTTCTTATTAGTAACAACCAAGCAACAAGAGCACTAGAAGCTAGGAGCCATCGAAGCCAGTAGTCGGCGGGTACTTTGGCAGCATTTTCAATAATTGATCTATCAACTATTTTTTCTGTTAAAAATGTCATCTACTTTATGATTTAAACAAAGAATATGATTAATCCATCAAATATCAATTCGAATAAGATTTTAATCGTCATTTAGATATGAAGTATTTAGAATGATAATTATTAAATGAAGTAATCAATATTATTTAATAAAGCTCGTTTCTGTGCTGCGTGATTTCTAGGATTTGTATTTTGACTATATTTAGAAGCACATTTCGATACAATTGCGGCAACTTGCTTCTCGATGAGGCTAACTCCTATCTAAATCTATGCTTTATCCAGTTAAAATTGATGTATGACTTTTAGAAAATCGTTCAAAAGTAGTTTTTCCTAAGAGAAGATTTTTACTTTGAACCATTATGAGGAAAATTAAAGGAATGCAGAATGAAATTATAAAAAAGAAAACGATTCCTAGTAAAGCATAAATGACTTACTGTCTGCCTCGAGCCCATTGTCTTATTTAGAAAAGCTCACAGCTCCACGATGAGGCTTCTAGCATGGTCATAAATATTTTTACTCCAATGAATCCAGTCCAGATTAATCCGCCTTAAACTAGAATTATGAGCAAATAAAATCTAAAAAGATTGTTTTTTCCTACGCAATTGTTTATCCAAGAGCAGTGATGATCGTACTGAGGAACACAGGTTTTGCATATGTAGCAGTGATGTGACCGAGGACGATTGAGTTGAACACAAGACATGCATAGATGCTAGACATGATGTCTTTCAACGTAAGAACCATAAGAATATGTATCTTTATTCGTCGATTTTTTGGGAGGAAATATCAGTGATAAAAATAAGATTAGTACTGAACAGTAAAGCAAAAACTGAAGAATTTAAATGTAAGTAGAAATGATTTATATAGCTGCGAAGGTAAGCACACTTGCGATGATAAAAACTATTAAGAATATCGAAGGTTGAAGGTAAGATCGATTTCTGGGCTTGTATTTAATTTTTGCATTGCAAAGAAATTTTAGGTAATCTAGGAATGAATATTTTTCGTTCAACATAAGGATTATCTTATCGAATTAGTTTTATCGTGCTATCTGTAAAGCTGTATATCCCCGATGGTTTGAAATAGACCTATCGGCTCCAGCTAAAAGTAGTTGCTTTACGATTTTACTGTGTCCGTAGACCGAAGCAAGGTGTAAAGGAGTATGTCCGTCTTGATCTTTTTAATTCAAAAGGATGTTAGGCTGAGCCAAAAGGTATTATACAGTCTTTTCGCTGCCACTGAAACAGGCCCAATGCAAAGGTGTGCTTCCTTTAGCATCTTTAGCGTTAAAATTGAAAGAATAGTGATGAAGATAAAGAATCGTAGTTACTTGGTCACTCTGAGCCGATAGATGCAGCAGAGTCATGTTAAGTGCGTTTGTTTTCACGATGTCTGCTTCGTATTTTTGCAAAATTTTTAATGTAGTTATATGTCCTCTGAAACCGGCATAATGAACTGCAGTGTAGCCTTCAAGATTGGTTTGATCGAGCAAATTTTTTGTTTATTTTTTTATATCCTGCACTCTGAGACCCTGATTGGCTAATTGCTTGCGATGATACTTAATGTAGAACTCAAGTAACTGATGATGATTATGATAAGCGCAGTGATGTATAACTGTATTTTTGTTATTGTCTCTGACTTGCATGAGATCAATAGGTTGCTAGTGCGCCTCCATGAACACTTAAATGTCTTCGAGTTTCTTGTTTGAAAATAGGTATTATTTTTCGTATTTGTACTTGGACATCAAAAATTATTATGGACAGAAACAATCGCTAAAAAATATGCAAAAAGAATAATAATATCGAGGTGAGGAGATTAAAATTATGTAATGATTGCATCTTATAAATACTAATGAACGTCAATAAAACATAACAAATAAATTATCACTATCACCAACGAAGGCATCGACTTGGATTGAGATAGGCTAAGCCTAAAATAGATACTTCTTCGCCGAAGAATGCCTATAGATCCACTCGCAAAAGATTGTCTCTAATCAGGGACAATTAGATCAAAACGAACAATATGATGATGGTCAATAAGATACTTAATATAGCTAAAAGTGGTCCTCGGGAACTTTAAAAAGATGGTTACAGTCGATTTAACTACATGTACAAGCGACCTAAATTCTTAAAAAGTTTTTAAAAGTGGGAGCTTAGTTTATAAAATTAAAGACTTCTTTCTAGACTAGGTAATATAAAATCTGTAGTAAAATCAACTTAGAATCAAAAAAATAAACCTTCGAGTCTCTTTTTTGTAAACTCCACACCAAAGAGGACTTCAATCGCATATCATACTAAAACTTGTAAATTCAGTCACTATCGTATGAAAACCAAAGATGAGCTTATTTCTTCAGTGGATTTAGTTTACATGAGTCGAAAAAATAGAACTAAAACTTAGGCGATCGACTAGAGCAATACCATGAATTATGGAACTGAATCATTCAAGTGATTTTAAACTCTTACTTTTTGACATAATTAATAATGATGCGAAAAGCATTTTCAGCCCTTGTAGCCTTATCTTTTTCGCCTCTTCTTCTCGATCAACCTGTCATCAAAGATTACAAAAGACACGCAATATGCCTTCTTTATCCCCATAACTCAAATGTAAGGGGCATTGTGTCTTTCAGTCAGGATGATCTCAACAACCCTATGAAGATTTCATGTGCAGTTAAAGGACTTAATGCTAATAAAAAACATGGAATCAGCATTCACGAATACGGAGATCTCATTCAAGGCACCAATACTACAGGAGATATATTTAATCCTCACAGACAATTTAACAAAGGTCCGATAGCTGATAAAAGTCACGTAGGAGACTTAGGTAATCTGCCAGCAGACTAAAATGGCTAAGCATACATTTCTTTTACTGACTCAACTGTATCTTTGTACGGATAGTACTCTATTGCCGGAAGATCAGTGGTTGTCTATGTTAACGAAAACGATAGAAACAAAACAGAAATGTCTGACGAAAAATTAGCATGTGGAGTTATTGGCTTGGCAAAATAGTTCAAATCGGTGCCAGCGCCACCCGCTTCGTCTGTTTGAAGTGATGTATTTATAGATAAGACAAATGAAATGTGTATTGAAAGTTATTGTGAATAGATAATATAAATTGATGTTTCCCCAGGGCAACCCTGTGATCCTTGATGGCGCAGGTCGAATCAAAACTGACGCTCTTAACGAAAAAAGAATATAGCTCGTGCTTTCCCGATTCGAAGAATGGGCTAAAAAATACAACAAAACTGACAAATTCAGCTACGTCGTCACTCAATAACAGCAATCTAGAAGTCTGATTGCCTTCCCAGCAGCAGGCCTAGCAGTAAAGCTTTCTAATTCAGGTTGGAGTTCTCACATCTTTCGCTTTCGTGCACCCTAATTCTCAGTATATAGGCAAGTTCTGGACTGCCTTCACCACATGGGTCGGCTACAAAGTGCATCAAGAATACGAAGAAATATATAACAAATCGCGTCGTTTCGGAAACTTTTACAACTATCCTGCTGACATACGAAGAATGATCGACAACAATGACTCAAGGTATGCTTTCAAATGGCTTCGGGACGACTATCTGTAGATTCCTGATAACCTATGAGCAATAAATAATCAAACTTAGCTATTGATGGAGAAAGAAAAGGCATAAATATCACTCAGTAAAAATATGTTTACTTTTTTGAATTTTTTTATTTCACCTTTCTGATGTTTTCCTTGTTACGCTCTGCTCGCTTTTTCTGCTGACTGCTCTAGTGTTATAACTGTTTTTATCCAAATGAAAAAAAATTATGATTCACAGGATGAGATTTTGTTTATGTTTCGCATTTGAACTTGGGGGTTTCATAACCCTTATAAGGCTCCTTATTCGTTGTGCTGGCTGAAGGACTAAGAATGTTTTCTGTTTCAATACGGATCTGTAATTTTCGATTGACCTCTATATTAGTTTTTGTTTCAAGTGTATGTATTCGGGTATTTCTCGGTGAGGGACAACTCGGCTTATCTTTACTCTTGCCTAAGCTCTTTTTGGGAGTTGGCGAGGGCAAATTTATTTTTGATTTGCATTTGTTAGGAGTAACAGGAGTCTTCGTCTTTTGCATCATTTTATTAATAAAGTATTATTGCATGTAAATAAACAGATATTACTTGATGGTAAATGCCGATAAAATCAGTGTTGAGATATCATATGTTTACATTTTGTATCATGTTTTTCACATTATCGTACATGGCAGTGACAGAATACAAACTGAATCTTGATAGTCGTTTCGCTGAAGAAAGATAGTCGTCCTTTTTTTAATCACTTCCTGCCCAGGATACATACACTACCAGATCAGTAGTATCATATTTACTAGCGAAATTATCAAAGCAAGTGTCGCTGTAGCATTGAGCACAACCTGCACAGAAGTTGTCAGGTGCTATAGAAACGAAACCTCCTTAAAATGTGTTTATTACGATAGAAAAAAAACTTCTCTTGAGGTTCAGAACTGTATTTACTATTAGATTTTGCGATCCGTTTCCTGCTTTATTTTGAAACTATGCAAGAACAGTGACATTAGTGGCACTAAAATTAGATATTCTGCTTGCTAAACCGTTGAACTTAAAGCTAGTGAACCGATCTATCTGTGTTTTAAAAACATAATAAAGCGTTTGAGTCGCATTTGGTTTATCTAAAGTTACAGTAAAACATATAGCTGCGCTATTTCCCTAACTATTTGTAAAAATACGATGACTATCTGCTGTGTGTTAGTAACTGTGCAGGCTAAAATAGAGTGCGCTAGTATAAGTATAGATAGGATTCTGATCAGCTTCATTTAAATCAGCTTTGATTATAAACTATATGAAAATTTTATTCTTTAGATGTCTCAATAGGTTTCTAAACTAAAATTTTTTATAAAAAATCTGATAAAATTTATCGAAATCTAATATGTTCAGAACTTTAATCATTCAACTAAATGTATTATTGGAAAAGATAGATTTTAAATAACTTCAATTTTTAAGTAAATTATAGTATATACATCATGTGGTATTTCAGGCCAAAAGATCTTCAAAAAAGGTCTGACTTCTAGAATGTTCGTAACATTCTGCAATTTTTTACTATTTTGCTTATTATTCCAAGTCATATTTAGTTTCAAATTGTTAAATTTTACTGATACCTTTTTAAAGACTGACTTCCTAAACGAGAGGAAACTCAATATTTAGACCGTTATTATTCAGGTCTTATAGTAGACACTCTGTACTACAGGTGCCATACTGTTTTTGCCTGAGATTTTTTAAAATATTGCTGAAACTGCCATATTTTTTCTACATTTTTTGGTGATGGCTGCGACACTGTTCGGCCTACCGAGTTCCGATAAACTTTTACATAGTCTTGAAAATCTTGTCTGTTCTTCTTAGAGACGTTTTAACAAAGTGAGTTGAGTGAATTTCAAGAAACCAGTGATACTTTTGGTTTTATTATTGTCGCCAGTGGCCTTTAAGCTGTCCTTCAATAGGATCCTTTTTTGATGCTCTTTTGCTTTTCACGGTTTTTTACTCTTGAAATTCGTCCTCTGTTTTGGCGTCATTATGCTATGAATTGTTGCTCGAATCAGTGACCTGAACTGGCGTCTTATTCAACAGTTCTTAAAAGAAATCATTATAGTTGACGTTTGGTGAAGCAGGATGGCTAATTTCGGAAATCAGCTCAGGATCGTCAAAACTGCAGTACGATTCGGTCATTTATATTGATTCTTAAATCTCGTATAAAGAGCGAGTATTTAACTTATTAGAGCATAGCAACTGACCAGTAATTGCCAAAAATAAATAACATGAAAAGAATATATTTATTGTAGATGTTATTATTTCTTATTCTTTTCTTTGATACTGTCTGATGCTTTTCTTTAGATTTAAAAGATAAACAATCATTTATCAATACTAAGGTTTTCTTGTTTGAAGATTCGTTAATAAAGCTACTATTAAAGAAAATGGATCTAGTTGTTCTAGTCTAAATGTTTACTGGATTACC
>Ga0169931_10007584_pt1 | contig 16052 bp, 14 predicted proteins | sample Kivu_15m_20L_FD_129675 | JGI IMG/M metagenome (GOLD analysis project Ga0169931, IMG submission 129675) | Freshwater microbial communities from Lake Kivu, Western Province, Rwanda to study Microbial Dark Matter (Phase II) - Kivu_15m_20L... | ecosystem: Environmental > Aquatic > Freshwater > Lake...
ATCCGCGTGGTGAACACCCACTTCGACCATGTGGGTCAGGCGGCAAGGGAGTTCGCGACCGGAATGATCCTGAATCGGATCTCGACCGATTGGAAGGGCGAGACCGTCGTGCTGATGGGGGATTTGAATGTGACACCCGAAAACCCCGTCTATGCCATGCTGGCGGCTGGGTTGCGCGATGCGAAACCGGTTTCGGAGACACCGCATCAGGGACCCGCCTTCACCTTCGAGGGCTTCGAAGCCTTGAACCGCGACGATGCCCGGCGCATCGACTACATCTTCGTGCCGGTTGCTGCGCGGGTGATGCGGCACACGCACGACGCGACCCGCATCGGACGTTGGTACCCGTCCGACCATCTGCCCGTGATCGCGGTGGTGAGCTTCGATTAAGCGGTCATCCGAACAACCACCAGCACACCGCCACCGCCGCCACCGCTCCGACCGCATCGGCGATGAGGCCGACCTGGATCGCGTGCCGGATCCGCTTCACCCCCACCGCTCCGAAATACACGGCGACCACATAGAAGGTCGTTTCCGTGCTCCCGAACAGCGTGGCCGCCATCTTCACGTAAATGGAATCTTCCCCGTAGGTGGCGATCATGTCGGCCAGCACGCCCACCGATCCGCTGCCGGTCAGAGGACGGATCAGCGCCATGGGCAGCACTTCCGCCGGAAACCCGAGCGGATCGAGGATCGGGCGCAACCCCGCGATCAGGAAATCCAAAGCCCCGCTCGCACGGAACATGCCGATGGCGAAGAGGATGCCGACCAGATAGGGGATGATGCGCACCGCGATCTCGAAACCCTCCTTCGCGCCGGTCACGAACTCCTCGTAGATCTTGACTCGGCGGATCATGCCGTAGGCGATGATGCCGACGATGAGCAGGGGCAGCACGAACACGGAAACCAGATTCAGGGCGCTCATGCGGCCTCCTTCCGCCACGCGCGGCCTTCCATCCATTTCACCGCCAGGATGGCGGCGGCCGTCGAGAACGTGGTGGCGATGAGGATGGAGAAGAACAGCTCGTTCACCTTGAGTCCCATGAGCGCGACCAGGGTCACCGGCGGCAGGATCTGCACGCTCGATGTGTTCAGGGCCAGGAACATGATCATCGGGTCGGTCGCGGTCTCCTTGTCCGGATTCAACGCCTGAAGCTCCTCCATCGCCTTGAGCCCCATGGGCGTGGCGGCATTCCCCAGACCCAGCACGTTCGCGGCCAGGTTCAGGGAGACATAGCCCAAGGCCGGATGGTCGGGCGGCAGGCTCGGGAACAGTTTCCGCATGAAGGGCCTGACCCCTTTCACGACGATCCGGATCACGCCGGACGACTCCGCGATCTTCATCAGTCCGAGCCAGAAGGCCATCACGCCGATCAGTCCCAGCGCGAGGGTGACGGCCGTCTCCGCCATGTCGAAGGCGGCCTTGGTGATGGCGCGGAGTTTCACGAAGCGGACCGCGGGTAGCGCGATGGCGGCCGAGGTGGAGTCGGAGGCCACCACGATGGTGCGGAGCTCCTGTTTGCGGGTCGATTCCTGGTTCGCGGCGACGCTGCGCCAATGTGCGGGAAGGGCGTCGGTTACCGGAACGACGATCTCGGCGCGGTCGCCATCCGGCCGCCAATCGCCCCGGATGATGGTGGAATCGCCATCGATCCGGAACCGGATGGAGGATCCATCGCGATGGACGATATCGAGCGGAATGGATTCGCCGTTGCGCCAGGTGTTGCGGGACAGGTCGGCAGCGTCTTGCCAGAGGGCGAAGACCAGGCTCAGCACGACCATCCCGCCGAAGACGTAATTCAGCATGGGTTGCGGTGGTTTGTTGGAGTGAAGATAGGACAGGACCTCCCCTTGGCCAATCCCGACCAATTCCACAACTTCCGCCCATGAAACTCCGCACCGCCGCCATCCACGCCGGGTACGCCGCCCACGGCCCCGGCGAATCCATCAACCCGCCGCTGCACACCTCCACGGTGTGGACCCACCCCGACACCGGCCTCGACCGCACGCCCGGGTCCACGGCCTACGCCCGCTTCGCCAATCCGAACCGGAACGGGTTCGAAGCCGTCATGCGCGCCCTCGAGAACGGCGATCAGGCCATGGCCTTCGCCTCCGGCATCGCCGCCATCCACGCCATCTTCCAGGCGCTCGATCCCGGCGACCATGTGCTTGTATGCGACGATGTCTATTTCGGCACGCGCGTGCTCCTGAACGGATTCCTCAAACGGTGGGGAGTTGAAGCCACCTATGCGGATGCCACCGACCCGGAAGCCTTCACCGGCCAGATCCGACCCGAAACCAAGATTCTCTGGCTGGAGACGCCGTCCAATCCGCGCCTGCTGGTCACCGATCTGCGCCGCATCCGAGCCTTGGCGCCGGAGCACCGCATCGTGGTGGACAACACCTGGGCCACGCCCGTCTTCCAGCGGCCCCTGGACCTGGGCGCCGACATCGTGATGCATTCCGCATCGAAATACCTCGGCGGGCACTCCGATATCCTGAACGGGGTGGTCGTGTGCAAGACCTCGGACGCGTTTTCACAACGGATCCGGCATATCCAGCAGCAGACGGGCGCCATCTCCTCGCCCTTCGACAGTTGGATGCTGGTGCGGAGCATCAAGACCTTGCCGATACGTATGAAGGCCCATGAAGCCAATGCGATGGCGATTGCGCGCCATCTGAAAGGATTGAAGCAGGTGGAAGCGGTCTATTACCCCGGCTTGGAAGACGCTCCGGGACACGCCATCGCCGCGGCGCAGATGTCCGGCTTCGGAGGCATGGTCTCCTTCCTGTTTATGGGAAATGCGGAACAGACCCTGAAAGGAATCGCGAAATCCCGCCTCATACAGAGAGCGACCAGTCTCGGAGGCGTGGAGAGCACATGGGAACACCGGTACTCCAGTGAAGGGGAAGGGTCGCCGACGCCCCCCAATCTCGTCCGGATGTCGGTCGGTTTGGAAGACATCGCCGATCTGATCGACGACATCGACCGGGCCTTGGGGTAGCCTGCCGGCAGGCAGGGATGGAAACGAATCCGGCTTCCGAATCGGTTCCACCAACCACCAACCACCAACCACCAACCACCAACATGATTTCCCTGAACACAATCCCCGACTTGAATTTCGATGTGAAGGCCCTCGTGAACGGCGAACAGAAGAAAGTCCGGTTCCGCGACCTGATGACCGGTCCGACCGTGGTCACCGTGTACATGAAGAACAACACCTCGGTCTGCGACGTGCAGAACCAAAGCCTGGCGGCCCAGGCGGAAGCCTTCGCGGAAAAAGGTTACGGCATCATCGCAGTCGGCAAAGACACCTGTGCCGCCCATGCCACGTATGCCCGAAAACTCGGAATTCCCTATATCTTGGTGTCCGATCCCGACATGTTGTTCGCACAGGCGACCGATTCACTGGTCGAAAAAAGCATGTACGGCAAGAAATACATGGGGCCGACCCGCTCCGCGTTTGTCTTCGATGCCGGCGGACGCGTGACCGGGATCATCGAGAAAGTGGATGCCGAAAACCATGCCGCCGAACTCTTGGCGCTGATCTGAACCCCGCCTGAATGAAACGTGTTGTCATTGTCGAATCGCCCACCAAGGCCAAAACCATCCGGAAATTCCTGCCGGACGGGTACGTCGTCGATTCATCCTACGGGCATATCCGGGACCTTCCGGCCAGCGCGGCCGAGATCCCGGCGAAGTTCAAGAAAATGAAATGGGCGAACCTCGGCATCAACACGGACGACGGCTACGATCCCTTGTATGTGGTCTCCGCCGAAAAGAAGAAGGTCGTGACGAGGCTCAAGGAACTGACGGAGAAAGCCGACGAACTGATCCTGGCGACCGACGAAGACCGCGAGGGCGAAGGCATCGCCTGGCACATCCTCGAGGTGCTGAAACCGAAGATTCCGGTCAAACGCATGGTCTTCCACGAGATCACGCAGGAGGCCATCCGTGAGGCCCTGCAAAACTTCCGACAGGTGGATGAGAACCTGGTCGATGCGCAGGAGGCACGCCGCATCCTCGACCGCTTGGCCGGTTACACCGTATCCCCCTTGTTGTGGAAGAAGATCGCGCCGGGCTTGTCGGCCGGACGTGTGCAGTCGGTCGCCATCGAGCTCATCGTGCAGCGGGAGCGTGACCGCATGCGGTTCCGTTCCGGCTCATATTGGGACCTGAAGGCCCATCTGTCCACCGGGTCCAAAGCGTCGTTCTCGGCCGATCTGACCGAGCTGAACGGCAAGCGACTGGCCACGGGCAAGGATTTCAACGAGGCCACGGGGCGCTTGACGAAGCCCGAGCAGGTCACGCTGTTGGATGAATCCCGTGCGCGGGACCTCGCCTCGCGCCTCCTGAGTGCGGATTGGAAGACGACCTCCGTCGAGACCCAGGAGCAGACCCGTTCACCCCTTCCACCCTTCACCACCTCGACCTTGCAGCAGGAGGCCAACCGGAAATTCGGTTTCTCCGCCAAAGACACGATGCGACTGGCGCAGAAGCTGTACGAGGAGGGCTTCATCACCTATATGCGGACCGACTCGACCAACCTGTCGGGTCAGGCCGTTTCGGCCGCTCGTTCCGCCGTCGAAGGCATGTACGGCAAGGAGTATCTCAGCGCCCAGGTCCGCACGTATGCGACCAAGGCCAAGGGCGCGCAGGAAGCGCATGAGGCCATCCGACCGGCGGGCTCCGCGTTCAAACTGCCGGCTCAGAGTGGGTTGTCCGGACGTGAGTTGAAGCTGTACGACCTGATCTGGAAGCGGACCATCGCCACGCAGATGGCGGTGGCGCGCCTCGCCTTCACAACGGCCCTCATCGAAGCCGCATCCGGAACCGACAAGGCCATGTTCAAGGCCAGTGGGAAGGAGATCCTGTTTCCGGGCTTCTTCCGCGCCTATGTGGAGGGCAGCGATGACCCGGCGGCGGAACTGGAAGACCAGGACAAGCCCCTTCCCAAACTGGCCAAGGGCGATCCCCTCGGCTGTTCGAAGGTCGATCCGGTACCGCATGCCACGAAACCGCCCGCCCGGTACACGGAAGCCAGTCTGGTCAAGGAATTGGAAAAGGAAGGCGTCGGCCGGCCCTCCACCTACGCATCCATCATCGAGACCATCCAGGACCGCGATTACGTCCGCAAAGACGCCAACGCCCTCGCACCAACCTTCACGGCCTTCGCGGTGGTCGAGCTGCTGGAGAAGCACTTCCCCGACATGGTGGACATCGCGTTCACATCGGAGATGGAAAGCCGTTTGGACGACATCGCCCATGGCAAGGTCGATCGGCTCGCATACCTCAAGCACTATTTCGAGGGGGAAGACGGCCTGCGCACTCGGGTGGAACGCCAGGAATCGCAGATCAAACCGGCCGATGCCAAAAAACTGGATCTGCCGATCGAAGGATTGGACACGGTGGATGTGCTGATCGGCAAATTCGGTCCCTATGTGCAATTCACGGATGAGGATGGCGGCCTGAGGAAAGCCAGCCTTCCCAAAACCATGCTTCCCGGTGAATTGAGTGCTGAGCGCATCCGCTCGCTGGTGGATCGCGCCGAAGACGGCCAGCAATCCATCGGGAAAGACCCCGAAACGGGAGAAGACATCTATGTGTTGGATGGCCGTTTCGGCCCCTATGTGCAGGTCGGTATGACGGACGACAAAAGCGTGAAACCGCGCCGCGCCTCCCTCCTGAAAGGCATGAAACCGGAAGAGGTGACCCTGGACATGGCCTTGTCTCTTTTGGCTCTGCCTCGATCTCTGGGCTCGCATCCCGAAACCTTTAAAGAGATCAAGGCGGGAGTCGGCCGCTTCGGTCCCTATGTGGTTCATGACGGCACCTTCAAATCGCTCGCCAAAACCGATGATGTGCTCACCATCACGGTGCATCGTGCCGTCGAATTGTTGTCGGAAACCAAGCCGGCGCGTGGCGCGAAAGGCGCGACGTTGCCGGCGAAGGAGCTCGGTAAGGGTCCCGATGGCAAGACGCCCGTCCAACTGCTCAACGGCCGCTACGGGCCCTACATCAAGTACGGCAAGTCCAACATCAGTCTGAAAAAAGAGAAGGACCCGGATTCGTTGACCTTGGAAGAAGCCTTGGTTTATATTGCCGAAAAGGCATCATGATCAAGCGGTCAGAGTTCGTTTTCCATTATCCGTCCAATCTCCATCAGTTCGATCTCGCCACGCTCGTCTCGCTGTACCGCTCCCGCGGGGAGCCGGTGCGGGCGCCGGTTGGCGAACTGTTCGGATGCCCCGTGACCCACCGCCTCATGAAGGAGGCCAAACGCTGGTTCGGGGTCACCTATTCGCAACAGGCGTGGGACCTGCTGTTGACCAAAGACGCCAAGGGCTACCCGCTGACGGAAGTCGAGCTGAACGTTCTTGGCCTGTCGATCGGGTTTCCAGGACTCCCGAACACCCGTGAATTCATCGAAAAAAACAGTGGCGGAACCAGTCAGCTCGTGTTCATGGTCATCAATGACCTGCGGGCCTTCGGATTTGCGGATGAGTCGGATGCCGGCGTCGTGACCATCACCCAAGACGGGGAAGATGCCTTGAATGGTATCGCGCGGCGCATCTATGACAAGAAATTCCTGCCGGATATGCTCCTGGTGAATCAGAAACGCATGGTGGCCCCGGCACCCGATGTGGCGGTGAAAACCACGGGTCCGCAGATCGATCTGTTCTGAGCGCTCAATCGCAGGCGAGCCGTTTGAGTACCAGCACCGACAGGTCCACCAGCGGATGTGCGGCCCAATCCTGACAGGCTCCTGCCCGATCGCCCGCCTCGAATCGCAGCAGACCGCGCATCACCATGTCTTGAGGAACCGGATCCAACTGATAGGCGTTGCTGAGGTCGTCGATGGCCGCATCCCGATTTCCCAAACCGATCCACGCGTTCGCCCGCAACCGATGCAAGACCGCATCCCCGCCCGCGTATCGCATGGCCGCCGTCAGATCCTTTTCGGCATCCGCCCATTGTCCATGGTTCAGCGCGATCTGCGCGCGATGCTCCAAAGCTGCCGGCGATTCGGGCCGGATGCGCAGGGCACGGTTGAAGTCGGCAAATGCTTCCGATTGCAAGTGAATGCTTTGCAAGGCGATGCCGCGGTTCAAATAGCTGTTGGCATGGTTGGGCGTTTTCTGCAACTGCCGCGTGAAATCGTTTATGGCATCCATCGGATTCCCCATCGCGATATGAAGCAATCCCCGCTCGAAATAGCCCAATGCCACATTGTCGTTCAATCGCAAGGCTCGGTTGAACTCCATCAGAGCCCCATCGTACTGTTGAAGATGCCGCAGGGAAACACCCAAGGAGACATGGTAGGCCGGTGTGGAAGGTTGTGCGGCGATGGCTTTGCGTAACACCGGTACCGCCTGCTCATGCATGGCCTGCTCCTGAAGCCGCAAGGCCTCCCGATACAGCTCCCGGGCATGCTGTGCGTACCCGGTTTCCGCCACGAACACAAGGAGGATGAACAGCGGGATTCACATATCCGGAATATAGGAAACGCCGTGCTCGAGTCGTCACCATCCGACACGCACATCCATGCTGACATGGCGACCCATATCGTACACATCCAAATTCCGGAACACGATCTGGGGCGGGCGGGTGCTGTTGCCGATGGTGGACGCTGGCGCCCGATACCAGACATTGTCCCGATCGGTCAGATTGTAGACGGATAACCGCATGCCGACCTCCCGACCCGATATCCGTGCGACATACTGCATGCCGGCATCGATGCGGCGTGTGGGCGCCAGTCGGGCCGGTTCGTCGGTGGTGAACGCCGTTGCCGTATTGGGGGCGCCGCTGCTTGCGCTGAACGCACCGGTCAGGGAAAATCCGTCAACCGGCTTGTAGGTGATCCGCACCGACCCCTGATGGAGCCGGTCCCAGTCGGCTGGGAATGGGTCACCATTGTTCAAATCCGGATTCCGGACCTCGGATCGGCTCAACGTGTACGATGCCATCCAGTCCATGCGCGGATGCCATCCGCTGACCATCGACTCCAACCCACTGGAGGAAAGGCGGTTTCGGGCGAACCAAGGCGCTTCCAAAGGTGATTCGCGCGTGAGCAGGAGAGACGGATTGACCTCGTGCAGACGCACATCGCGTGCCGACTTCGCATAGGCGTCGATACGGGACCGAAGACCAGGCACGACGTCGACCTCCAACCCGATGGTCCAATGGTCCGACCGGCTGGGCCCTTGGTCGGTCGTGCCCCCGATCCACACATCCGCACTGGATTGCTGCTTCACGGACACACTGTGCAGATACTGATGGTTCATGCTCCAGCCGCCCATGATCCGAACCGGACCGTCCGGCAGAAGGGTGGCCTGAACCCGTGGAGAGATCCCCGCATGGACGCCCAAGGTGAGCACATGTGCCCGAACACCTGCCGAAACATCCACCCACGATGCCGGTCGCCCATCGGCCTGCCAGAACAGATCCATCTGGGCTTGCCTGGTCTGAAGCCCGAAGTTCGGCCGTTGAAGCGATTGCTCCTCATAGTCCACATCACTCCAACTCGCCACAACACCCGTCCGCAACAACCACGCCGCCGTCGGAATACGGTCCCATTGCAGGTTCAACCGCCATTCACGCAAGCGGTTCGTCTGGGAAAAACGGTTCAGTGTCGGCAACCAACGGTTCAGAACCGCGTTGTATCTCACGTAGAGGAAGTCGTCTTTCTCGAATGTGGCATCATACGAGGCGAACGACGCGGAGGCATGCAGATAATCGACTTCCCCCAGGCGCGCCTGCCGTCCGACCTGGAACGAGGTCGAACCCCAGGTGTTGACCGTTGCCACCACGTCGCTTTCAAATCGGGTGCGGTCGCTCTCCGAAAGGATCGGGCGCACATAGCGTTCCGCATCGGTTCGCGTATCGTCGCCGCCGGTGTAGGCGGACACCACCCATCGTGATCCATCCACCCCTTCCAGCGTGATTTTGGCATGGAGGTCATGGAATGATGCCCGGGCATCCAAGGGAAAGACGGTTCGAAGCGCCGGTTCGGATGTCGGTCGGTCCACATTCAACCCCCATTGGATCAAGGAACGGTTGCCGAACCAATCCACCTGGTTCACATACGATACGCGGCCAGCAAGCAGGATGCTGGCCCGATCCGCCCAAACCGGCACGCCCACCGACCCGCGAATGGCGCTGCTGCTGAGACCTACCGAACCCGCCGTGCCTCGCAAAGGTGCGGATTTGGTCAGATAGCTGAGGGTGCCGCCTGGCGGCCCCGGGTACATCGCCGGTGTGATGCCGGTGTGCACGCCGACCGCCTGCAGGGCATCCGGATTGAACGGATCGAACAACCCGAAGAGGTGCTGGTGGTTGTACACCGGAACCCCGTCCAGGAGCACCTGGAACCCGTCGGGTTTGGATCCGCGCACAATCAGTCCGGTATTCATCGCGCCGTTCATGGCCACCGATGGCAAGGCTTGCAACGTCCGCAAGGCGGAGGGCTCGCTGAAACCGGAAGCCCCACCATCGTGACGGATCAGCGCCCAGGTGCTGTCGGTCATGCCCTCCATCCGCCCCCCTTGAACCATCACAGCGGGGCCGCTCATCGGCTCGGTTTCCAGCCGCACCGCCAGATCGCGGGTCCATGCCTCGGCCTCCAGGCGCACGGTCAGCGGTCGATAGCCAACATACCGGACCTGGATCTGGAAGGGTTCGGACGGCGGTGGAACCGGTACGCGGAACCGTCCAGCCTCATCCGTCATCACACCCCGCACATGGCCGCCATCGGTCCACATGACCGTGGCAAATGGCAGCCTCCCGCCTGTGGCATCATCCAGCACCACTCCCTGCAGAGGTCGGTCCGTTCGGGGAACCGGGCGGGAGCGCATGGGATAGAGCACCACCTGTTTGGTGCCGGCATCCGCTTGCACGCCGATGCCCTGGCCGGCCAGAAGCAGCTGCAGATCGGCTATCACAGCCGATTCCGTGGTGCGCAACGTGACGCGGATATCCGCGAGGATGGCGTCTCGATACAGGAAGCGCCACTCCGTGGCGCGCTGGATGTCTTCGATGACGGTTCTCAAGGGGACATTCTCCCAAGAAAAAGGCCCGAACACCGACCAGATGATCAGAACCGCCGCCATCAGGGGTTCGTCTGGCGGATGGGATGTCCGGTTGCCAGACTGAGGGCATCCAAGGTGCGATCCAGGTCTCCCAAGACGAAACGGCCGCTGACCGGCGTGGCCAGTACCGAATCGGGAGCGGCCAACCTGACGCCATAATGCTGCCCGAGCTCCAGGAGCACATCGGAAACGGGTGTGGCATCCAGGATCATTTCGCCACGCGTCCATGCCAGATAGATGTCGGTCCGACCGCGGTCGACGGATATGGGGGTCAGGTCACCATCGGACGTGGCCACATGGCCGGGTTCCAGAAGCACCGTTGCGATGGCATTGCTGAAACTCACAGAGCCGGATTCCAAATACACGCTGGTTGCGCCGGCCCAGGTGCGCACATTGAACCGTGTTCCATGCACGCGGATGTCGCCGGATGCGGTGACAACCTCGAATAGCCGCTCCCCATGCGCGACCTGGAACCAGGCTTCGCCATCGAGCCGATACCGCTCGGCACCATCGGTCGAGACCAGCGCCACCAAGCTCGAATACGGACGCAGCACCACTTCCGACCCATCCGGAAGCACGTGGCGTGCCATCTCGCGCGCCGCCTCATAGCGGACCGGCACCGGCGAAGACACATACCTCGCCAGGAGCAGCATCCCGGCCACAAGCACCGACGCGGCGGCGGCATACCGCAACCAAAGCGGCCAGACACGCACCGGCGCCGCCTCCAGCGGTCGCGTGGCCTCTTCGATACGCGCCCACACCGCGTGTGCGTCGATCCCGGCGGGAGCGGCGGTCCAAGCGGTGCGGTAGGCGGAGAGCAGGGAGTCGGGCGTGGTCATGTTCGTTCATCAAAGGGGAGGGTCTCCGTGAGGAGATCCCTCCTCGTAGTCGTTCTCTCTTTCAGATTCAGGAACCGGAATCCACGTCGCCCGTGGACAGGTTGATGCCATATATGGCGCGGATACCCATGATGCGGAGCAGGGCGCGGCCGTTCCCCGTCAGCTCGATGCTGCCGGAGTTGGTTTTCTCGCGCACCTCACCGGTCGGAAGGGTGTGCTTCATCGTATGTTCGAAGGTGATCGTGCCGCTGACCTTGTTCTCCAAGGTCGAATCCGCACGGAAAGACTTGGCGATGTTGACATCCGCAAAGGTCAGCTTCATCGCATATTGCCGACTGGCGGTCTTGTCGTCCGCCAATTTCACCGTCACATCGCCGCTGTTCTCCTGTGAGCCGTTCAAGAGGATGCGTGCGGAACCGCTCTGCAGGCCGGACATGTTCCACGTGGCTCTCCGCAGATCTTGTGAGGAATGCCGTGGCGTGGTGACCGAGCCTTGCCGACGACCCGTGAAGGCCAAGGTGGCCACTTCCGCACGGCCCGGAAACTGGACGAAGGCGCCGGCAGGATTCTTGTAGATGAACTCATGGTACACGCTAATGGATTTGGTGATGTCGTTCGCCGTGACGCTGTGTTCGAATGAGATCACGTGCTTTCCGGTTGCCGGATCGTAGCTGCGGGTATAGTTCCGCTTGTTTCCGGCACCCGGACGCGGAGGCACCGCAGGTGGCGCGAACGGACCGGACGTGTTCAGGACAGATCCGAATCCGAGGGCGCTGGTGAGGTCGTACAACTCGGTAATGACGCCGTCGTTTCGGTCGGCCAAGGCCGTCGCCACAGTGGTCGCGATCACCTGTGTGTCTTCTTCGGTGATCGAAGCCGTCTTGTCGACTTCCGAGCAGGCCGCGAGCCCGATCGAAAGGATCATGAAGGGAAGGATGCGTTTCATAGATAGGTCTCTTCTTTGAGTGGTGTATGGTAAGGATAGCGTCTGTGACGCCTCTCCACAACACACTACACCCGAAAGCCGATAAACCCCTAAGCCGCGTCGATGGTCTTCAGATAGGCCGCGAGTATCTCACGGCTGCCCGGTGTGCGCACACGGGCACCCAACTGCATCAGAATCCGGTACAGACCCACATGCAGACGGGTCACATAGATGAAATGCCGGGACCCGCGCGGTTCCGTGAAACGGGTGGCTTCACGCGCGTAACGCGCCACGTCCTCCGAGAACCCGGGTCGACCGAAATCGAAGACGTCTTCCCGATACGGACTCAGGAACAGGTTCCCGAATGCCTGGCAGAATTCGAAGAATGCCTGGTCTTCGGGTGATTCCGAGCCGTCCATCATCCCCAATGCGAGGTATACCTGTTTCAAGCCGGACGGCTCGCCCGCCATATGGACATCGAAGAGTCGGATGTAGGCGTTGAAGAAATCGGGCGGCGAGGTCTTGATGCACCCGAAATCCAGTATGCCCAGCCGGCCGTCGGGGGTGATGAGGAAATTGCCGGGATGGGCGTCCGCATAGACGGTGAATCCGAAATCGATCTGTTGATGGAAGAAATCCCAAAACAGCTGGCCGACATGGTCTTTCTCCGCTTGGGATGGGTTGGCTGCCAGAAACGAGTCCAAATGGAGACCGTCGAGCCAGGTCATCGTGAGCACGGTTCCGGTCGAGTAATCGGGCAGATAGTCCGGGGTCGTGAAACGGTCTCCATGGAAACGGGCACGGAACATCCGCAGGTTTCGTCCTTCCGAATGGTAATCGGTCTCCTCCAGGAGTCGATCGGTCACTTCGGAAGCATAATCATCGGCTTTTTTGCGATCCATCAGTCGGTTCATGAAGACCTTGGCGATGGCCATGTCCGATTCGATGGTCTTTCGCACATTCGGGTACTGCACTTTCACCGCCACAGCCGTCCCATCATGCAACCAGGCCCGGTGCACCTGTCCGATGGATGCCGCCGCCACGGCATCGGGCTCGAATCGTGCGAATACCGTTTCCGGGTCGGCACCCAATTCACGTTTGAGGATGGCCCGTACCAAGGCCCGGCTGATGGGAGGCACCTTGTATTGTGCCCGGCTCATCACCTCGGCCACCTCCTCCGGCAGAAGCGCATTGTCCAGACTCAGCGTCTGGGCAAGTTTCAAGGCCGTGCCACGCAGCTTGGCGAATTCGGAAAAAGCCCGCTCGGCATTGCGGCGGTGCAGATCCGCCCTGCCCTGCTCATCACGCCTGCCCGTGACCACCCGGCTTAGGTGGTCTGCCGCATACCGCGCACCGATGGACATGCCCGTGGTCGCGATCCGCACGCCACGCTCCAAGGGCGTGGATGGCACATCACTCATGGTGTTTCCCGTCTCATGGTGGACACGGCGTATCGGCCCAAATCCAAGCCTTTGTCCAAAATGCCCGAATACACCATCTCCTGTGCGAACGCGGTGCTCTTCTCGATCCAGGCGAGCGTGTCGGATGTGCCCTCGCTGGTGTCTTTGAGCCAATGACGCACAGCGCAGACCACCTGCCAGGCGGCAGCCTCGTATGTCAGGTCGCGAAGAAAGAATCGGTTCACGAACGGGATGCGGCTGTCTTGCTCCACCATCCGCGCCAAAAGACGGGCCGTTCCGTTGCGAAACGGAGCCAGGTCCCACTCGGCGAATGTCGCATCGGTGAAATCCCGACTCTCGTTGAGGTAATCGAAGGTTGAATAGAGGAACTGGGATACCTTCTCCCCGATGGTGAAATCGGGATATTCGTCCAGCGCCGCCATGTGGAGTTCGAACACAGCGGGGATGCCGGCATACCGGTACCCGAGCATGGCTGCCTTGTTCGGAAACAAGGCTCGGATCTCCGACACCTGGCGACCCGTCGCCTCCGCCACCTGCGCGAAGGTGACACTGCGTCCCGATGACATATACAGGTCGGCCGCAATGCGGCTGATTTCCCACTTCAGGGGCACATCCAGGCTGTTCACGATATCCGATGAACGGTCGGATACCCCGACTTCGTTCGTCGTTTTTTGGTATGTTCACGATTTCCTACCGAGCCATGCGCACTCCCGACCTGCATACACGCGACTTCCTGCTCCTTATCCTGTCCGGAATCTTTCTGACCGCCCTCGTGATGGGCAACATCGTCGGCACCACCAAATTTGTGACGCTGGTCCGTTTCACCCTGCCGGATTGGGCGCTGGGGTGGGTCCCGGAGATGGTCCGCAACGGCTCCATATACGCCATGACGGTACCGGCCGGAGTGATCGCCTATCCCGTCACCTTCCTGGCCACCGATCTGATCAGCGAGCTGTTCGGCCGGAAAAAAGCGCAGATGGTGGTCTGGGTCGGTTTCTGGATGAACCTGTTCATGCTGTTGGTCATGAGCGTCAACCATTGGCTGCCGAATGCGGCTGGCGTCAGTGGTGGCGAAAGCCTGTTCGACGGCGTGTACCGGTTCATGGTCGGCAACACCCTGGCCAGCATGTTCGCCTATCTGACCGCGCAATCCATCGATGTGCGCCTCTTCCATTTTTGGAAACAACGCACGAAAGGCCGCCATCTGTGGCTGCGCAACAACGCGAGCACCATGGCCAGCCAGCTGGTCGATACCGTGGCCATATTGGGCATCCTGTACCTGGCGGGCAATTTCGGGGAAAGCGTGACAACGGTGTCCGCCTTGATCGTGCTGATCGTCAATGCCTACCTGTTCAAACTGGTGGCCGCCCTGCTGGACACCCCGCTCTTGTATCTCGGCGTGAAGCACCTGCGCCATTTCGAGGAAGACCCCATCGTGTACAAATCCGACACATGAAGACCGTCCAAAACCAATCCTTCTGGCGCGAAATCCTCGATGAGGTTTCGAGCCTGCTGTTCGTGTTCCGGATCGATCCCGATTCTCAAGCCCGCCTGATCTACGTGAACGAGCGGATCCGCGATGTGCTCGGTTATGCGCCGGCCGATTTCGTGATGGCATCCGAAGACACGGCGGGTGCCGTACCGTCCATGGTGGAGACCCTGCTCGATGCCCTGGCCGCCCAGAGCCATTTGGACGCGGCTCGGCACACGGGCATCGCGGATCTGACCCATGCCCATGGGGGATCGGTTCGCCGGGACTACCGGTTTCGGATGTTCCATCCCAGCTCCGGACGCGACACGCTCATGGTGGTCACGTTTTCGGAGTTGACCGACCCATCGTCGAAACCAGAGGGCGGCCTGATCGCCGAATCGGACCGGATGAAAGACCTGCTCGCCCGCTTGACCGCCTACGCGAAGCAGCGGCGTTCCTTGTGGATCCACGGGGAGCCGGGAACGGGACGCAGGTCCTTGGCTCGTCATTACGCGGGACTGATGGCGGATGCGGTGCGCATCGTGGACCTGGCCGACCTTCGCCTGAAGGATCGCTCTCCGGAACCGGTTGTGGTCGTGTCGGAAAAACCCGTCGAGGGATGGATCGCCGGTCGGCGCGACCGGGAGGAATGGGTGTTCCGTATGGACATCCAGCCGGTGCTTGTGGCGCCCTGGCGTTACCGTCCGGAAGATGTCGCCGCGTTGGTGGCGGATACCCTGGACCGTCTGTCGGGCATGATGCCGATCGATGAGGGTACGCGGCGCCGGTTGATGTCGACGCGTGTGCCGGAGGGAGAAGCGGGGGGGGTGCGGGCCTGGGTATTGCGGGAAGTGGTCGGAGCGACGCCCCGCCCCGTTTCGGATTCGAGCGGCGAACGTACCTGGGAGGAGATGTCGGCCGTGTATTTGAAGTCGGTGATGGACAGCTGCGGGGGGAAGATCTACGGTGCCGATGGTGCCGCCGCGAAGCTTGGCTTGAAGCCGACGACCCTGCAAAGCAAACTGAAGCGGTTGGGTGTACGTTGAGACGATTTCGGTTGCACGGCGGGGTATGTTACGCGTATATTAAGAGCCCGGTACGGTACGGGTCTAGTGGAGTCGGGATGTTTTTCCCGCTTTCCTTTGACAAGCGGATTCACAAAGCGGTATCTTTGGAATCTGCCCCGGAAACGGGCGGGCTGTTCTTTGAGGAGATGGAACGACGAGGAAATCGCATAGCGAGCTCTTGGAAAATTCTGAGATGTACGAATGAGGAGCCTGGTAAGGACGATCTGTTGCAATGTTTTG
>Ga0169931_10007586_pt1 | contig 16049 bp, 11 predicted proteins | sample Kivu_15m_20L_FD_129675 | JGI IMG/M metagenome (GOLD analysis project Ga0169931, IMG submission 129675) | Freshwater microbial communities from Lake Kivu, Western Province, Rwanda to study Microbial Dark Matter (Phase II) - Kivu_15m_20L... | ecosystem: Environmental > Aquatic > Freshwater > Lake...
AAGGTGCATGGCACCTTTTGCGAAAATCCCCGAGAATTTATTGGTATGCGCATCATTTGGTGCGGCACCGGGGACAGTCCCCGCGGCCACGGCGGCGGGCGTGCAACTGCGGCGGTTGGCTGGACGGTAGAATCGTCACAATCCGAAGAGTCCACAGAAATCGCAACGACGGCGCCGTTGCCGGGGACAGTCCCTGCAGTCGCAGACACCGGGGAAATGAGGTGCGCCGGTACCCGGCAAAAAGGGGCGCGTTACTGCCCTCAGGTGCATGCCTTCAGGTGCATGCATGCCTTCAGGTGCATGGCACCTTTGGCGAAAATCCCCGAGAATTTATTGGTATGCGCATCATTTGGTGCGGCACCGGGGACAGTCCCCGCGGCCACGGCGGCGGGCGTGCAACTGCGGCGGTTGGCCGGACGTTAGAATCGTCACAAACCGAAGATTCCACAGAAACTGCAACGACGGTGCCGTTGCCGGGGACAGTCCCTGCAGTCGCAGACACCGGGGAAATGAGGTGCGCCGGTGCCCGGCAAAAAGGGGCTCGTTACTGCCCTCAGGTGCATGGCACCTGCAGCAAACGACCGCCCCGCGAATAGGTCCCGAGGTGCATGGCACCTTTTGCGACCTTCTGCGAAAATCCTAGAGATTTTATTGGCATCCGCATCATTTGGTGCGGCACCGGGGACAGTCCCCGCGGGCACGGCGCGGACGTGCAACAGCGGCGGTTGGCTGGACGATAGAATCGTCACAATCCGAAGAGTCCACAGAAGTCGCAACGACGGCGCCGTTGCCGGGGACAGTCCCCGCAGTCGCAGACACCTGGAAAATGAGGTGGGCCGTGGCGAGAAAACAGAGCCCGCAACGGCCTTGAGGTGCATGGCACCTGTAGCGCTGGCCGATGGGACCACAATCCGATCGCCACCCGCGAATGATCCGGCCCTCCATTCGCCCCGCTGAGCTCCCCTGCGTTTTCGGCCTGTAAGGCCAGTTCCACCAGCCTGGCATGAAATGCCAGATCAATACCACCCCGCGAGCTCGTCGCCCTGTAAGGGCGGTTCTCAGGAGATTCCGCGATATTCCCGGGAGGCACGCGGATGCGGATGCAGGTGCCGGCGGATGCGTGGAGGTCGTGGACGGCACAGTGACGTTCCCGGTGCACCGCAACCAGTCGCCCGCCGCGACACCAGTGCCACGCCGAGTCCACAAATTGCCGGCACCCAAACAACGCGTTGCCTGGGATTTGCTGAGAGCTGCCCTTACAGGGCGTAAACACCCGCCTAACTCGTAACCCGGGGTTTCACCCCGGGCTGATGGAACTGGCCTTACAGGCCGGAATCGCAGAGGGGCGTCAAGGTGCCAGGCGTGCAGGTGCCATGCATCTTGGCCTCGCCCCCATCGTTTCAAATCCGAGTGCGAGGCTGGGGAGTGCGAGTGAGAGAGTAGAAAGTGGAGAGGAGACCGCAGGAGCATGGAGAAAGTTGAGAGTCTCCTCTCTCCTTTCTCCATTCTCCTGCTCTATTTTTTGACGGCAGGTGCCGTCAAAAAATAGATTTCAATCCCCGGTAACGGTGCGTGCCAACGTGGCCAGAACCGTATCAGGAACGCACCAAAGCCTGACCGGCCGATTGACATCGACCGCACGCAACACTGTGCTTTTGTGACTCAATCCAGCCGCGGCATGTCAACTGGCAGATGGAACTGAAATCTCCCAATTTGCCCGTGTTCGCGCCGTTTCACCATCCCAGCCTCGCCCTGGGATGACGAAACGGTGTTAAGGACACTTGAGATCGTCTATCGGATTTCCTGCAGACGCGTCGCCCGGCATCTTGCTGTAGCAACTCTTGCCTCACGCAAAGGCGCCAAGGCGCAAAGCTGGAAATGTTGGAAATTTGAACCTTTTGTCCTTCCTTTCCATCTTTGGCGCCTTTGCGTCTTTGCGATAGTGCGACAGGTAACAGCCTGAATACCCAACCGTTCAGTGCCGCATGGGTGTGAAATCCTATAGACGACCTCTGGTGGTCTTAACATCTTTTCACCATCCCGGCTCAACCCTCCTGTGATTCGCCCGGCTGGGTTCACTGTGCGATTGCGGACTCTGTAACGCCGTCACCCACGTTTCACGAACCGTCGCAGCTTGGAATTTGCCGGATGCGAGCTGTCCTGTTCCGTTGCCGGAGCGGGAGCAAGCAGGCTGGCTACAGTGACGCTGACCGTGTCGCTGGCGGTTTCGTTCGTCGGACTTCGCAGCAGCAGCACAAGTGGCCACGGTGATTCCTGCAGCATGTCCGCCAGGGTTTGCCTGATCGGTTCACCAGCGGCAGTGCACTGCACACCGAACGGCAGGGTGCGAATATCGTGACATTGAAGTTCGCCGCGGACTTCGTCGAGTCGCGAGTCACCATCGGCTGCCGGGCAGACAAGAACTCGCAGTCGGGCTGATTCGCGACGGGCGAGGCTGATGGCAGCCGGCAGCAGTTCCGGCCAGGAGTTGCTGAGATCGACGAGGGCGATGATGTCTGAGAATTCAACGGGGGAAGGCTGTTTGGGTGGAGTGGACATGTGGTGTCATCCAGAGGTTGTGTTCGAAACCGACGGCATCGTAGCCGATGCCGCGCTTGCTGGCAAAATTCCCTGATTCCCCTAAGATGAACGCTCGCCGCCGCATTTTTAATCGGGATCAACGAATGGCCCTGCTTTATCTGTTTCTTGCCATACTCCTTGTACTGCTCAATGCTTTTTTCGTACTGGCCGAATTCGCCGCCGTCAAAATGCGACCTTCGCGAGTTCGAGAACTCGTGGATGACGGCGTGCGCGGGGCCGCGGCGGCAAAGCACGTTCAGGACCACCTTGATGAATACCTGTCGGTTTGTCAGGTGGGAATCACTTTCACCTCCATCGGTCTTGGATTTGTCGGGGAACCCGCTGTCGTGCGGCTGGTGGAACCTGTACTTTTTTGGTCAGGACTTTTCGCCGGTGACTCCAGCACCCTGATCGTCTCGTCACATGCTGTGGCATTCGTAATCAGTTATGCGATTGTCAGCTACGCCCACATCCTGATCGGCGAGCTGGTACCGAAGTCGATGGCGATCCGACGGACCGACCGATCAGCTCTGGTCACGGCCCCGCTGCTGCGATTCTTCCACACCATCTTCGCTCTGCCACTTTGGGTCCTGAACGGTTCCGCCAACTTTCTGCTGAAACTCATGGGTCTGGGTGCATCCAGCGGCCATGAGACGCACAGCGAGGACGAACTGCGCATTCTGCTCAATCAGTCGCAGTCATCGGGATTGATGAGCTTCCGCAGGCTGCTGTTTCTGGAGAATGTGTTTGACCTTGGTGAACTGGTCGTGCGGGACGCCATGCGTCCGCGGAGTCAGGTGCGATGCATGACTGCGGCCGCTTCCCCCGAAGAAAACCTCGAGGCTGCTCGTCGCTGGCGATTCAGTCGCTATCCGCTGCTGGAAGGCGATGATATGCCCGGCTCTGTCGTACATCTGAAGGACCTCCTGCTGTCCGGAAGTGACCTAAGCGACCTGCGGTTGCTGCGACGCCCGGTGATTACGGCAGAAGAAACCACGCCGCTGGAATCGGTACTCGCGGACATGCAGAAAAAACGCTGCCATGTCGCGTTGGTGAAGGACGCACGCGGCGCCTGGTCCGGCTTTCTGACGCTGGAAGACGTGATTGAGGAGATCGTGGGAACCATTCGGGACGAGTTTGAAGATGAAGAGCCCGTAAACCTGTCCGATGCGTTGTCAGAGGACCGCGTGCTGCTGGATGTGGAGGCTGAAGGCACCATTCCGGCGGTCCGGTCGGCCCTCATGCGACTCCCCCCAGATGCTCTCCCGATACCCCGCGATGAAGTGATTCGGGCAGTGGAAGAACGTGAGCGACTGGTGGAGACTTATCTGGGACGCAATCTCGGAATGCCCCACGCGCGTCTGCATGGGCTTCAAAAAGCAGTGGTGCTCGTCGTGCGTTCACGGCTCGGCATACCCTATCGGGGAACCAGCGAACGTGCGCATTTGCTGTTCGTGCTCCTCACCCCCGCTGGGCAGCCGCGTGTGCATCAGCGGCTGCAGGCGGTCATTGCGACGCTTCTGGATGAGAGCGAATTCATCCCGGAGAGGCTCCGCACAGCATCGACGGCGGCGGAGGTTCTGGACATTCTGCGGACAGGTGAACAGGCAACTTTGGACTGAGCCTCCGGAACATTTTCCACGGCTCTGTCAAACGCAATCCGCACCAAATCTCGCGGCGGCCCGCAAATCCTTTTCCGGACTTTTTTTCGAAAAAACTGGGCCACTGCTGCTGGCTGTGACGATCCAATCTGTGCACAATGAATTGTGTTGACAGAAACCAAACATACACTATATTGTGTGTGCACTGGTGAATGTGAATTTCGAAGTCCGTGTCGTTCGAGCGTCGCAAACTGTTGTCGTTTCAGGGTTTGATGCCTGCCTTCAACGCAGTGTTGACAGACTGATTTCGGCGAATATGCTGCCACTCGTTCCGTCAGGGATGGCTCCTTCTCGACAGGAGGTCGAACTCGCGGAATCTTCCCGTCTGCTGCCTTTCCTGCCTGCTGTTCTGCACCCCCGTCGTTCGGCTTGTATCAGCCCCGGTTTCCCGCTGTGGCTGAGCAAGGACCATGAACGATTCGGTACCTCCCCGTGAAGCTACCACCATGTGCAGTGCTGCGCGGTCAGTTCTTGTCGGAAGTCGGCGTTGTGTTGTGCGTGTTTCGGTGATTCTCAGTGAGATCGTGTTCGGTTTGTGTCTTGTCAATTCAGGATGTCACAGGGCTTGAAAAGGAAGGCAGTCGAATGATTCGCGCAGTCTCAGAATGGATTATCAGGAAGCGTGACGGGCGCACGGTGCCGTTCGATGCCAGACTGATTCACAAGGCGTTGTGCAACGCGTACCGTGCCGAACTGAATCTGGCACAGGGGCAGCCGCTGGATGCTGATGTCGAGCGTGAGGTTGGGGCGATTACCGACCAGGTGGTGTCCGAGGCGGCGTCCGAGGCGGCGACGGATCGCGGAATCGGAGTCGAGCAGATTCAGGACCTTGTCGAGATGCAGCTGATGAAGCGCGGGCATTACCGAATCGCTCGTCGCTACATCGTCTACCGCGCCGAGCACGCCAAGATTCGATCGCTGCAGCAGCCGGAAGCAATCGAAGTTCGCGACACAGTGCAGCCACGCATGCACGTGCTGCTGGAAGACGGTCTGCGAGTACCGTTCGACGTGAACCGCATCCGCCGTCGGCTCGATCTGGCCTGCCAGGGTCTGGCCGAATGCGACGTGGATGATCTGCTCCAGGAGGTCATCAAATCGGTGTTCGATGGGATATCCGTGAGCGAGATCTACCGGGCCATGATCCTGGCCGCGCGCTGCCGCATCGAACGCGACCCGGCTTACGACACAGTCGCCTCACGGTTGCTGCGAATGGTCATCTGCAATGAAGCCCTCGGCAGCTCGCCAGCCAGCAACAGCGAGTACATGCGGCTGTATCGGAACCAGTTCGAACACTACATCATCGACGGTATCAATTCCGACCGCCTGACCCCCGACCTGCGGACTCTCAACCTGACCCGCCTCGCAGCGGCACTCCAGCCGGACCGCGATGCACTCTTCCGGTACCCAGGGCTGCAGGCTGTCTACGATCGTTATCTGCTGCATATCGAGGGTCGCCGCATCGAGACACCTCAGTATTTCTGGATGCGAGTCGCTATGGGACTCGCTCTGAACGAAGAACAGCCGGAAGAGCGGGCAATTGAATTCTACCAATTGCTGTCGTCCCTGCGGTTCACATCCGCCACCCCAACTCTGTTCAATTCAGCCACCAACCACCCGCAACTCAGTTCCTGCTACCTCTCCACAGTCAGCGATGATCTGGAACACATCTTTAAATCGGTCTCCGACAACGCCCGACTCAGCAAATGGGCCGGCGGACTCGGCAATGACTGGACCAGCATCCGCGCGACAAATGCGCATATCCGTGGCACCAACGGCCGCAGCCAGGGAGTGATTCCGTTTCTGAAGGTGGTCAACGACACCGCGGTGGCGGTCAACCAGGGCGGCAAACGCAAGGGCGCTGTCTGCTCCTACCTCGAATCCTGGCATCTCGACATCGAAGAATTCCTTGATCTCCGCAAAAACACCGGAGACGATCGGCGTCGTACACACGACATGCATACGGCCAACTGGATTCCCGACCTCTTCATGAAACGCGTCCAGGAAGAACGCGAGTGGACGCTCTTCAGCCCCGACGAAGCGCCCGATCTGCATGATCTTGTGGGACGCCGCTTCGAAGCTCGGTACGCTCACTACGAAAAACTCGTGGAACAAGGCGAAATCCGCATGTTCCGCAAAGTCCCCGCCGTGGATCTCTGGCGGAAGATGCTCACCCGTCTCTTCGAGACCGGCCACCCGTGGATCACCTGGAAAGATCCGTCCAACGTACGGTCGCCCCAGGACCATGCAGGAGTGGTTCACAGCAGCAATCTCTGCACTGAAATCCTGCTCAACACATCCCCCACGGAAACGGCAGTCTGCAACCTTGGCTCGATCAATCTGCAGGCTCATGTCGTCAACGGACAGCTTGATCTGCAGATGCTTGAACAGACTGTTCGCACCGCCATGCGAATGCTGGATAACGTCATCGACATCAACTACTACCCCACCCCGGAAGCCGGCAATTCCAATCGCAGGCACCGACCTGTAGGGCTGGGAATCATGGGATTCCAGGATGCTCTCGCAGCGATGAACATCAGCTACGCCAGCCCCGAAGCGGTGGAGTTTGCTGACAGCAGCATGGAGGCCGTGTCGTGGTTTGCCATCATGGCGTCCACTCAACTGGCAGCCGAACGGGGTGTCTACGAGACCTACGCCGGCTCCAAATGGGACCGCGGTATGCTCCCCATCGACACCATGGACCTGCTCGAACAGGAACGAGGCTGCCGCATCGACGTCGATCGCTCCTCCCGCATGGACTGGACCCCCGTTCGCGAAGCCGTCGCTCGCCACGGAATGCGTAACAGCAACTGCATGGCGATTGCTCCCACTGCAACCATCTCCACCATCATCGGCGTTTCGCAGTCCATCGAGCCGATGTACAAGCACTTGTACGTGAAAAGCAATCTGTCCGGTGAATTCACTCACCTGAACACAGCGCTCGTCACGGAACTCAAGCAACGCGGTCTCTGGGACGACCAAATGCTGGAATCGCTCAAGTACTACGACGGGATTCTGTCCGACATCGAGCGAATTCCGGCGGATATCAAGGGACGCTACGTCACTGCCTTCGAAGTCGATCCACGATGGCTCATCGAATGCGCCGCTCGGCGACAGAAATGGATCGACATGGGACAGTCGCTCAACCTCTACATGCGGGAACCCTCTGGCCGAAAACTCCACGACATGTACATGCTCGCATGGCGCAAAGGGCTCAAGACCACCTACTACCTCCGCACACTCGCTGCCACACAGGTCGAAAAGTCCACCGTTGACATCAACCGCTTCGGTGTACAGCCGCGCTGGGTCAAAGCAAAGAGTGCCTCCAGCGACATCCAGATTGCCCGGACGGAAGATCCTCGAGACCCCGTCGCCGATCTGGTACCTGCCCCACACATCCCCGTGACTGAAGTTTCTCAGTACAAAGCCTGCAGCATCACTGATCCGGATTGCGAAGCCTGCCAGTGAACTCTGTGCTGCCGTTGCGGTTCAGATCCATCCCACCGTGATTGACACAGATTTCTTTTCCGGTCAGTCGTTATTTCTCAAGGAGTGAGTACTTATATGGCAACCATCAGTTTCGACGAAGAAGCGCCCGCAACAACCTCGCCGGCACCCGCTCCCGGTCGCTTCCGCGCCGCCGAAAAGCGGCTGATCAACAACGCCAAAGTCGATGTGAATCAACTCATGCCCATCAAATACCACTGGGCGTGGGAGCATTACCTCAACGGCTGCGCCAATCACTGGATGCCCACCGAAGTTCCAATGAATCAGGACGTCGAAGTCTGGCGTTCTGACAGGCTCACAGATGACGAACGCCTGGTAATCAAACGCAACCTCGGTTTCTTCGCCACCGCAGAATCGCTCGTTGGCAATAACCTCGTCCTGGCAATCTTCAAGCACGTCACAAACGCCGAATGTCGCCAGTACCTGCTGCGACAGGCGTTCGAGGAAGCGGTGCACACCCACACATTCCTCTACGTGGTTGAAAGCCTCGGCCTCAACGAAGGCGAAATCTTCAACATGTACCGGGAAATTCCTGCGATCTCCCGGAAGGATGAGTTCGAAATGGAACTCACCGCAGAAGTGCTCTCGCCAGACTTCTCCACCGACACCCCCGAAGGCCGACAGATGTTCCTCAAGAACCTCATCGGCTACTATGTCATCATGGAGGGAATCTTCTTCTACAGCGGCTTCGTCATGGTACTCTCATTCCACCGACGCAATCTGATGAAGGGCATCGGAGAACAGTTCCAGTACATTCTCCGCGACGAAACCGTCCACATGAACTTCGGCATCGACCTGATTAACGGCATCAAGTCAGAAAACCCGGAACTCTGGACCCCCCGTTTCCAGCAGGAAATGATCGATCGAATTCGCCACGCTGTGGAACTGGAAATTCAGTACGCAGAAGGCTGCCTCCCACGTGGCATCCTCGGGCTCAACGCCGAAGCCTTCCGTGACTACGTCCAGTACATCGCCGACCGTCGCCTCGAACGCATCGGACTGCCCACTCAATACAGCTCCTCAAACCCGTTCCCGTGGATGAGCGAAACAATGGACCTCTCGAAGGAAAAAAACTTCTTCGAAACCCGCGTCACCGAATACCAAAGCGCCGGCGCTCTCAACTGGGACTGATGACAGGCAGATAGTCAGTCAGGTAATCCAGCGAGGCAGATAGCCAGGCAGCGGGTCAGCCACTCAGCGAATGCTGGCCCGCTGTCGGCTTATCACTGAACATCTGCAGGCTCATCACGGACCAACTGGCCTGCTGACTGCAGCGTGATTAGCGCGATCTCCGGAATCCCGGATGGTCAGTTTGTCCTTTCCGCCATGTCCCGATAAAGTTCGTCACGCGTGCAGTTCCGGGAATGGCCTGGAACGACAACTGGAAATCACCGAAGGTAACAGCGATGTCTGAGTGCAAAATTCAGGTGCGTGACAATGGCCCGTTTCTGGTCACCGGCCCTGCTGTGGTCACAGACGCGGCCGGCAACGTGTTTGATCTGAAGGGCAAAGAAACTTTTGCTCTGTGCCGTTGCGGCGTCTCTGCGAACCGCCCCTTCTGCGATGGTGCGCACAAGACCTGCGGATTCCAGTCAGCAGAGCGTGCCTGAGACCGTCCTCTTTGACATCTGTCTCATCTGTTCCTGTTTCACTGCGATCTTCCTCGATCTTCCTGCTTATTTTCGATAGACCGTTCCAATGGCAAAAAAATCAATCAGCGACATCTCCGTAACCGGCCTGCGAACGCTCATGCGAGTAGACTTCAACGTGCCGCTCGACGCTGGTTGTCGCGTCACTGACGACCGCCGCATCCGTGAGGCGTTGCCATCAATTCGATCAGTCATTGACCGTGGCGGCAAACTGGTGCTCTGCAGCCATCTCGGCCAGCCGAAAGACGGTGAGGACCTCTCCAAATATAGCCTCGCGCCCGCAGCCGCCGTTCTCGCACACCTGCTCGGTCAGGACGTCGCCTTCGCCTCAGACACCGTCGGCCCGGACGCCCAGGCGAAAGTTGCGGCAATCCAGAACGGCGGAGTGGTGCTCCTGGAAAACCTGCGATTCAATAAGGGTGAGAAAAAGGGTGACGCCGAATTCGCCGGGAAGCTGGCAGGTTTCGCTGACATTTACTGCAACGATGCGTTCGGAACCTGCCATCGCACAGATGCATCGATGGTTGCCGTTCCGCAGGCGATGGCCGGTCGGCCGCGAGTTGTTGGATTTCTGGTTCAAAAAGAGATTCAGTATCTGTCCGATGCGATTGCTGCACCAAAACGCCCGTTCATAGCAATCCTCGGCGGTGCCAAGGTATCCGACAAAATCAAAGTCATCAGCAATCTCCTCAACATCTGCGACAAAGTGCTCATCGGTGGCGCCATGGCCTACACGTTCGCGCTCGCCACTGGGGGTAAGGTCGGTAAAAGCCGCGTCGAACCTGACCGCGTGGAACTCGCCCGCGAACTGCTCCAACGCGGTGGCTCAAAACTGGTGCTCCCCGTCGATACACACTGCGGAGATGCCTTCCGCGGTGACTGCAACAAAGTTGTGGTCCCAGCAGGGCAGATACCTGACACATTCGAAGGCTTCGACATCGGCCCTGAAACTGCTAAGTGGTATGCGTCGGAAGTGGCAAATGCCGGTACGGTTGTCTGGAACGGTCCGATGGGAGTCTTCGAAATGCCTCCCTTCGACGCGGGGACACGCGCCGTCGCTGAATCCATCGCTGCCAGCAGCGCCACCAGCATTATCGGTGGAGGTGACAGCGCCGCTGCTGTCCAGCAATTGGGTTTCGCCGACAAAGTCACCCATGTGAGCACCGGCGGAGGAGCCAGTCTGGCAATGCTGGAAGGCGAAAAGTTCGCCGCAGTCGAATTGCTGGATGAAGCCTGAGCACTGCGACCGGCACCTGCTGCAGCCTTCAGGGCGGTCCGCGCCCCACATCCGCCCCCGCTGCTGCCGATCACATCGGCACTGACCTGGGCTTTTTCAAACATAGTGCATCAAATGTGCAGTGAACATCCACCGGATGTTCCGTGGTGCATCACGCAAGCCAAGGGGGATTGAGTAGCGGCATGGCGTAAGTGTCTTTTCCGCAATGACTTGCGCACCGTGTTGACAAATGGGAACACTGTCTGCTTGTGGCTGGTTATCGCCATCAGCAAGGGGTGCTGGGCAGTTTCCGTCGACCGGATGCGGGGTTTTCCGATGTCTGCACTGATTCATGTGGATTCGCGTTACGAGTTTGTTCCTCCTCATCGGGGAACGCTGTGGCCACGATTTTTTCGAGCGCTGGCACCGTGGTATCTGCGGCGGAAGTTTGGCGTCGTGGATGTGCAGGTGCGGGGGGCGGAGTTGATTGGAAAGTTGCAGTCGTCCGGGGAAGGTGTGCTGCTGGCTCCCAACCACTGCCGGATGTCGGACGCTCTTGTGCTGCAGTCACTGTCCGCGGCGGCGGGTCAGCCGTTTTTCGTGATGGCCAGTTCGCATCTGTTTCGTGGCAGTCGATTGACACGATGGGCCTTGCAGCGGATGGGGGCATTCAGCGTTTATCGGGAGGGAATAGACCGTCAGGCGGTGGAGGCTGGCGTTGAAATTCTGGCGCGTGCTGAGCGTCCCCTGGTGATTTTTCCAGAGGGTGCCTTGAGCGCGGCAAATGATAGCCTGAACGCCCTTCAGGAAGGGGTGTCGTTTATTGCTCGCACAGCGGCGGCGAGGGTCGCCCGCGAGACTTCGTCCGAGACTGCAGCCGGAGACACTCGTGTTTCGAGCAGCGCGGCCGCGGAAACTGGTGGAGCCATTCAAAACCGGGGCGTAAGCATTGTTCCCGTGGCGATCCGCTACGTGTTTGAGGGCGATGCCGAACAGGCGGCCGGTGAAGTCTTGACAGGCATTGAAAAGCGATTGTCGTGGGAGCCACGGCCGGACCTGCCGCTGCTGGAGCGAATTTTGAAGGTGGGATCAGCACTGCTCACTCTGAAGGAACTCGAGTTTCTCGGCCGCCCCGGCACCGGGACAATCGCAGAGCGACAGCAGCAACTGATCAGCCATCTGTTGGAGACAGCGGAACTGGAATGGCTGAAGCGAACGGGGAGTGGTTCGGTGATTCTGAGAGTGCGTGACCTGCGACGTGCGATCGTCGCGGAGATGATTGGCGGAGCATTACCGCAGACGGAAATGAGTCGTCGCTGGAAGCTGCTGGCCCACGCGGAACTCGCCCAGGCGCTCAGTCTCTACCCGGCCGACTACGTGGCTTCGCGGCCAACAGCCGAACGAATACTCGAAACGGTGGAGCGTTTTCACGAACATCTGACTGGTGAAGCACCCTGCCGTGGTCCGTGGCGGGCGATCGTGGATGTGGGTCAGCCACTTCCAGTTTCACCTCGGCGTGAGCGTGGAGTTTCGGGTGATCCGCTTTTGAGCCGTCTGGCGGATTCCCTGCAGTCACTGCTGCAGCAGACGGCAGGTGAGTGTCGGCTGGATCAGCGGAGCACAGCGGTCCGAGTGTGATTTGGTGGCTGGGTTTGTTGGGTCTTGCCTTGTTCGGAGGGGTTAGTGATGAGCACCTCACAGAGTGTGACGGCAGACAGCAGCGTTTCGGTCGTCGCGAATTTCTCTGTCTCTTCACCGTGGGTTATCTGGGGAACGTTGTACGCAGCCTACGGAATTTCGATGGTGTTGCGACTGATGCCGGCATTTGCGGCCAACGCAATGCGTTCGGACCTGTCACTTAATGTCGATGTGCAGGCCATCGGCACGATGCTGGCGTCCGGAACCACGGGCGCTCTGTGCGGCAAGTTCCTGTGGGGCTGGGCGGCTGACCGCTGGGGCGCTCGCAGGATTTTTCCTCTGGCACTGGTAATGGAATCTGTGGGCGTAGCGGTGTTCTCGCAGGTTTCGTCTATGCCGCTGATGCAGGCGGCGTTCTTCGTCACGCTGATGGCCCAGGCGGCAGGCTGGCCGTGTATGACCCGGGTGGTACAGGCGTGCGCTCGGCCCGGACAGCACGGTCGCGTCTGGGGGCTGCTTTCTACCAGCTCCCGCGTTGGTACTCTGGTGGCCAGCCTCGGCCCCGCAGCACTCGCTGGAGTCCTGCCGTGGCGGCAGGTGCTGCTGTGCGCATCCGGTATTGGTCTGCTGGCTGCAATTGCAGCGTCCCTGCTGCTGCCTGGGCAGGCATCGGCGCAGAGGCCGTCTGGAGCAGACGACAACAGGGATGGTGGCTCGCTGCTGGAGACGTTTGGCGGTTTTTTTCTCAGTTCCCGCTTTCTGCTGATGGCAGTCGCCTTGATGGGGATGGCAGTGCTCTGGGATTTTCTGCTGCTGGCACCGATGATGCTCAAAGACGCGTTGAAACTGAGCGACGCGGATTCTCTGTGGGTGACTTCGGTAGTGCCGTTTGGCAGTCTGCTGTCACTCCTCACAGGAGGATTTCTGTTCGATCGGCTTTCGCGGCGCGACCGTGCGTATGTCATGGCAGGGATGCTGACGGTCGCCACACTCTGCCTTACAGCGTTTTCTGTGCTGCCATCGTTCAGGCTCTCACCGTCGCTGCAACTGACCGCCAGCACAGGGATACTGTTCGTGTTTGGAATGTGCCTGTCCCCCTGCTACTACATTCCCGTCAGCGTTTTTTCGACGGAATTCGGCGGTAGCCACTGCGGCGTCCTCGTCGCTCTCCTCGACGCAATCGGATTCGCCGCTGTGGCCGTGTTTTGCCACTGGAGCGGTCAGATTGTCCAGATCGCAGGCTGGCAAGGGCTCCTGCATTTGCTGACGGCCATCGGGCTCAGTTCCGCCGTTGTGCTGCTGATCTTCCTGATTCGTGAATCCCGGATCACTCGCTGAGCGTCCCCTTGGAACTGGGAATGCCAGGCTGCCGTGGGTCGATACTGACTGCCATCTTCAAAGACCGTGCGAGAGACTTGAAAATCGCTTCAGAAATGTGGTGGCTGTTGGTGCCGTGATGCAGAACGCAGTGCAGGTTCATCAATGCGTTGGATGCCACAGCAGTCCAGAATTCCTGCACCAGCTCACTGTCGAAACTGCCAATTTTCTCGGTTGGAAATGCTGCCTTCCACACGAACGCCATCCGTCCGCTGAGGTCAACTGCGGAGGTAACAAGCGTCTCTTCCATCGGAAGGGTAAAGTGGCCGTAACGATGAATGCCGCGTTTGTCGCCCAGAGCCTGCTGAAGACAGCGCCCCAGACAGATGCCCACATCCTCAACTGTGTGATGCTGATCCACATGCAGGTCACCACTGGCTTCGACGGTCAGATCAAACAGACTATGGCGGGCAAACAGTGTCAGCATATGGTCAAAGAAGCCGACGCCGGTGGAAATCTGCGAGTAACCCGTGCCATCCAGTGACAGCTGCAGGGAGATCTCCGTTTCAGCAGTGCTGCGGGTGATTGAGGCTGATCGAGGCATGGCAGTGAGACGTGAGTCAGACGTGAGTGATTGAAAACCGAAACAGGGGCCCCAGGGATGTCGATCCCAGGAGAAGAAGCACTGGCCGATTTCAGCTCACCCCTGCCCCGCACCCCACGAGGGATTTTGCATCAGACTGAATGCAGGGAAAGGCCGTTTGGTCCAACGAGGGTCAGATTGCGGTGAAAAAGGATACGTTTGTCGATAAATCCGACAGCCTTTAGCCATTTATGCCGGTGAACTTTGCATTCGCGGAGCGGGTTCGGGACACTGTGGCGGGCTTCTGCACCCTGTATTCGGAAGACTGGGCTGGCGGGATTGGATCTTGGAGGAAGAGTCACAGACATGCTTGAGAGGCTCTGGCAGTGGTTCATGCCGGCGGTGGGGTTGCTTGTTTTTCTGCGCACCCTGCGTTACCGACGCCTGATCAGAGAATGGACAGTTGATTACAGCCTGCGCTGGTCAGCGACGGCGGTGCTGGTATTGGTGATTTCAAATCTGGCATCCTCCGGCCTTCTTTCGCTCGGGCCAGGCTGGCGTGGAACCCTGCAGTACCTTGCCGCAATCATGCTGTTGACGCCGTCCATCTCCACGCTGGGAGCAAGACGTCCTGGCTGTGGGCCGTGGCAGTGGTTTGTGGTCCTGCCGATGATTGTCGTTCTGATCTGGCCGGTTCTCGCCCAGGCGTTCGACACGTCTGGGCGCACCGCGGTTCAACTCAGCAACCCGCAGCTGTGCGGCTTTTGTCTCGCGTCACTGCTGGGGCTTGGACCCGGGCTTGGAACTCCAGCGACAGGAGCCTTGCTGCTTCGCCTCGCAGCCATTCTGCTGGCCCTGCTGCCGCTTAGAACCACCGCCGCATGGGCAGACCCTCTCACACAACAGATAATCGCAATGGTGCTGCTTGCTGAATCGTACGTTCAGGAGACTCTTATCCTGGGGCACTTAAGACGCCTTCAGGAAGCCACGACCGATGCGGCACGTGTAAATGAGATCTGGCGGATGTTTCTGACGCTGTATGGAACAGTCTGGCCGCGACGCGTGCAGGACCGCATCAGCCAATTTGAACACGGTGAACGCTGGAGCGTGACGCTGGATATCACAGGATTTCTCACACACAACCGTCAGACACCTGACGACAGCGAACTCCAGAAACCATTGGTGGCCTTCCGGTGGCTCATGAGCCGCTTCGTGTCGGCTGAATGGCTGCTTCGGGCGTTACCGGAGCGATCAGCTGACCAGCAGGTCAACGCAGGACTACCCAGTGGCGGCACCAGGCCATGAGCAACCGCTGATTTTCGGCAGAGAGAAAGAGCGGATGAGCGGCAGCCCCCATTTCGGTCAGTCCCTACGGTGCCCGTAAAGGCGTCAAGATGCCATGCACCTTCGACAAATTCCCTGACAAATTCGGGCGTTGAGGTGCCATGCACCCTTGATAAATTCGGGCAGTGTTTTTACAATTGATCCAGCATTTTTGAAAGGGGTCCCATGCCGCGTGTGAATCGTCGTGAAATCTTTTCCGAAACGGACGTTCAGGTGTTCCACCTGATCAGTCGCTGTGTACGTCGCAATCATTTGTGTGGTCGCGATCGCAGATCAGGGCGTGATTATTCGCATCGTCGCGAATGGGTTCGCGGTCGTCTGGAAGAACTGGCCGGCATCTTCGCCATCGAAATGCTCGGTTATGCGCTCATGGGCAACCACATGCATCTCGTTATTCGCACCCGTCCGGACGTCGCTTCCGTCTGGTCCGACGACGAAGTCGCCCTCCGCTGGTGGACGCTCTTTCCTAAGCGTCACACATCTTCCGGAGCCCGCGAACAGCCCACCACACAAGAGCTAAATCACATCAAAAACGACGCTGCCGGTCTTGCCGACAA
>Ga0169931_10007587_pt1 | contig 16048 bp, 13 predicted proteins | sample Kivu_15m_20L_FD_129675 | JGI IMG/M metagenome (GOLD analysis project Ga0169931, IMG submission 129675) | Freshwater microbial communities from Lake Kivu, Western Province, Rwanda to study Microbial Dark Matter (Phase II) - Kivu_15m_20L... | ecosystem: Environmental > Aquatic > Freshwater > Lake...
AGCAGCAGCTGCAGGCCTTCGCCGGCCGCCAGGGCATGCCAGTGGGCCTCAGCGGCGCTGCCCGAGCGGCGGCAGAGCAGCGTGTCGATGCCCCAACGCCGGCAGAGGGCCCGTTCGATGGCGCCATCCGGCCCCGGCCGCAGCGGTGCGACGCGGGCGGGGGCCAGCCCGGCCGCCATCGCCGCTGCCAACGCTGCCGGATTGGGCAGGATCCTGGCGTGGTGCAGAGCTCCGGGGCTGCAGCGGATCGCCTGGGAAAGCTGGCGGGCGCCGATCGCCAGCAGCAGCCGCTTCCCCTGCAGCGGTACCCGGCCCAGATCGCCCACGCCACCGAGCACCACGGCAGCGTCGACCGGGAGGGAAGGGCGCTGCAGACGCAGCAGCGGCTGACCGTGCTGCAGACAGACCTCCTGGAGGGTGGCACGGATCCGCGTGGCGAAGGGATGGGTGGCATCCACCAGCCAGCGGGGCTCCTCTCCCTCCAGGGCCGCCTGAAACAGCGCGCGCTCCAGGGCGGCCGTCTCCCCCAGTGCTCCCACGCTGATGGAGAGCCGCTCACAGCACGGGTACGCGCGGGCAGCCGCGCTGCTCACCACCCAGACCCGCAGCCGCCAGCCGCAGGCGAGCAGGTGGCGGGCCAGCGCCGGCCCCTCGCCGGTGCCGGCGAACAGCCAGAGACGGTCGTGTGGCTGGTGTTCAGGGCGTGGGTGCATCAGGATGGGCGCTCCCCATCAGGATCCGGGTGTGAATCACTGTCTGCTTGAGGTGGAGGTGCTGGAGGCCCCCCAGATCCGCTACACCCAGGACAACCAGACGCCGGTCGCCGAGATGACGGTGCGGTTCGACGGGCTGCGGGTTGATGATCCGCCGGGGCAGATCAGGGCGGTGGGCTGGGGCAGCGTCGCCCAGGATCTGCAGAACCGCGTCGCGGTGGGCCAGCGGCTGCTGCTCGAGGGCCGGTTTCGGATGAACACCGTGACCCGGAACGACGGGAGCAAGGAGAAGCGTGCCGAACTCACGCTTTCGCGTTTCCATCCTCTCGCGGGCGAGGGCGCCCCGGGCGGGGGCATGGCCTCGCGGCCGGCTGCCCCAGCTGCTCCTGCCGCGACGCCGAGGGCCAGCAGCGTCGCGGCAGCACCGGTGCGCCGCAGCCCCGGCACCCCCACGCCCCGACCTGCCGCGGCACCCCCTGCCGCCGAGGAAGCGGCGGCGCCGGTGTGGAATGCCTCGCCCCTGGTGCCGGACCCGGATGGTCTGGCCGATCCGCTCGACGACGATGACATCCCGTTCTGAGACCGGAATCGGCCCGTTGCCTGCATCAGCCGGCAGCGGTGGTGCCCTGTCAGCGTCCGGAAGTCAGCTGCTCCTCCGCCTGTTCGAGCAGCTGGCCGAGCTCCCGTTCCAGGGCCGCCAGATCCAGCCGCCAGTCGGGCCAGCGGCCCGTATCGATCTGGCGCAGCAGCCAGAGTCTGTCGTCGCGCAGCTGGCCGAGCAGCGCCGCCGTGTCGGTGCTGTCGCCGGGGGCCTGCCCCTCGCCGGCGAACGACGCTGGAGCTGGCTGGTCTGAGGAGACGCTCTCGCTCGGCATGGACCGTGGCCACCGGGTTCTCGCATCGATCCTGGCATCTCCGTTCCCTGCGGGACCCCGCTGCTGGATCATGGGGAGATGCAAGCGCTCCTCTCTCCCGGCAGTCTGGTCACCGTGGCCGGTGCCGTCCTCACGGTGATCGGCTCGATCGCCTACCTGGGCGACAACGCCAATCTCAGCCTGCCCACGATCTTCTACGGCATCCCGATTCTTCTGGGCGGACTGGCGCTGAAGTCGTCCGAGCTGCCGCCGCCGCAGCGTCTCACTCCGCCAGGGCTCCTCAGGGAGCTGCGCAGCCGCCCCGCCAACGAGCCGCTGAACAAGCTCCTCAGCGACCTCTGCCGCTGGCGTTACGGCCAGAAGGCCCATCTGGAGAGTTCTCTGGAGGCTCTCGGCCTCTGGGATGAAACCAGCCCTCCCCAGCTGCTCAGCGTGGAGGAGCTGGAGCGCGGTGGAGCGTACGGGCTGCGGCTCCGCTTCGCCTGCGGAGCGGTCGATCCCAGCCGCTGGCAGGATCGGCTCGGGCGTCTCGGACGGTTCTTCGGCCCTGGGCTCTCGGCAGAGCTCAGCCAGCCGGCGCCCGCCGAGGTGCAGCTCGAGCTGGTCGCGCAGCCGGCCCCATCGTCGGGCCAGTCCGCCGAGCCCTCCTCCGTCAGCCCCTCGACCTGATGTCCGATCCCCTGGTCAGTGTTGAGGATTCCCTGCGCGCGTCGGTGCTGAGTGAGGCCCTGCCCTACATCCAGCGCTTCGCCGGACGCCGCATGGTGGTGAAGTACGGCGGCGCCGCCATGGTGCGGCAGGAGCTGCGTGAGGCGGTGTTCCGCGATCTCACCCTGCTCGCCTGTGTGGGGGTGCAGCCGGTGGTGGTTCATGGCGGCGGCCCCGAGATCAACCAGTGGCTCTCCCGGCTCTCGATCGAGCCCCAGTTCAGCAACGGCCTGCGCGTCACCGATGCCGCCACCATGGACGTGGTGGAGATGGTGCTGGTGGGTCGGGTCAACAAGCAGATCGTCAATGGCATCGCCCGCGTCGGCGGCCGGGCGGTGGGCCTCTCCGGCAGCGATGGCGGCCTGGTGCGCGCCCGCACCTGGGGCGATGGGGCCAACGGTCTGGTGGGCGAGGTGGCGGCCCTCGATCCCAGCGTGCTGGGCCCGCTGCTGGACCAGGGCTACATCCCGGTGATCTCCAGCGTCGCCCCGGATGCGGCAGGGCAGGCGCACAACATCAACGCCGACACCGTCGCCGGGGAACTGGCCGCTGCCCTGCAGGCCGAGAAGCTGATCCTGCTCACCGACACCGCCGGCATCCTGCGCGATCGCCACGATCCGGAATCGCTGATCCGTCAGCTCAGCCTCGCCGAGGCCCGCAGGCTGATCGCCGATGGCGTGGTGGAGGGAGGCATGACCCCCAAGACCGAGGGCTGCATCCGTGCTCTGGCCCAGGGCGTGAAAGCGGCGCATATCGTCGACGGCCGCCATCCCCACGCCCTGCTGCTCGAGGTCTTCACCGATGCCGGGATCGGCACGATGGTGGTGGGCAGCTCCCACGCTGCGCCCTCCTGAGCAGGCTTCCGGATGCCCTGCCCCCTGAGCCAACGGTGCCGCCATGGCGGATGAGAGCGACGACCCCGGAGCGTCCGGCCGGGCTGCCGCTGTAGGGCCCGGCGCCGGACCGGAGCCGAACCCTGCCGCGGTGCTGGCAACGGCGCAGGCGCTGCTCGAGCGTGGGGACTATGGCCAGGTTCTGCGCCTTCTGGAGCCCCTGGCAGCGTTGCATCGTCCGGCCACGGCCGTGGGCGCCGAGCTGCGTCTACTGCAGGCCACGGCTCTGATCGGCCAGGGACGACCCGAGGAGGCCGCCGCCTGCTGCCGTGCCCTGCGGGGCTGTGCCGATCCCGACCTGCGGGCCCGCGCCCGGGAACTGCAGCAGGTGCTGGAGGCCCCCGCCCTCGAGCGCCCGCGCGACTGGTCGCTGCAGCTTCCGGACCTCGGGGCCGGCGCAACCCTGGAGGGCTTCGGTGCCGCGGCGCGGAACCGCCGGGCACGGCGCCCGCCGCCGCCACCTCCCCCGCCTGTGGGACCCACCCGCGCTCCCTACGGTTTTGCAGCGCTGGCGGGTCTGCTGCTGCTGATGGTGCTGCTCGCCTCGCTGCTGGGCGGCTGCGTGGAGGTGCGCACCGAGCTGCACATCGCCGGCCCGGGCCGCCTGCAGGTGAGCCATGCCGTGCACAGTCAGTCCGGCACCCCGGGGCCCTGGCAGCGGCGGCTGGCGGTGCTGCTGGAGCAGCAGGGGTTCCGCAGCCGGAGCCTCGGGGCCGACACCCGTCTCGTGACGGAGGTGCTTCCCGCCGGGGAAGCCCTGCGACGCCTCGCCACCAGCTTCGAGACGGCCGCCCGGCTTGCGGATCTGCCGCTGCCTCCTCCGCATCTCTCCATTGAGGAGCACAACTGGCTGCTGGGGGTGCGGCAGCGGCTGCAGCTCTCCCTGGATCTCAGCGATCTGCCCAGCCTGCCGGGCCTGGCTCTGGCGATCGACCTTGACCCCTTCGCTGCGGGCTCGGTGAGGCAGGCCGCGCCGCTCGCCGTGGAGCACTCGGGGCATGGGCGGCTCCACTGGCCGCTGCAACCAGGACGCCGCAACAGCCTGGAGCTGCACAGCTGGCGCTGGAGCCCCCTCGGGCTCGGTGCCCTGGCGATCGCGCTGCTGCTGCCGCTGGTGCTCTTCCTGCAACGCCTGCGCCGCCAGCTGGGGTTCGGGCTGCCTGAGCTTCCCGCCTGACCTCAAAGCTCGAGCGGATCGGGATCGATCGTGAGGCTCACCCCGCGGGGCAGCGCCGCGCGCAGGGCGCTGCCGGGAAGCAGGGGCAGGACACTGCCAGCGGGGCCATGCAGCAGCAACTGCCAGCGGCTCCGCCCCGCCACCCGCGCCACCGGAGCCGGAGCGGGCCCGATCAGGAGCCAGCCCGCCGCGGTGGCCGGTTCCTGCAGCAGCGAGGCCAGGGTTGCCGCCGCGGTGGCCGTGGCGGCGGCGGAGGCGCCGGCCAGGCGCAGCAGGCAGGCCCGGCTGAACGGCACCTGGCCGCCCCGGCGGCGCTGCTCCGCCTCCTCCTCCAGAAAGGCGCCGTAGCGGCCGTCGATCAGATGGCGGATCACCGGATGGGAGGGGCTGTAGGTCTGCACCAGCACCTCACCCGCACGCTCGCCGCGTCCGGCGCGTCCGGCCAGCTGAAGCAGCAGCTGCAGACAGGTTTCGGCGGCACGCAGATCGGGCCGGTGCAGAAGGCCATCCGCCGCCAGCACCGCTGCCAGGGTGACCCGCGGCAGATCCATGCCCTTGGCCAGCATCTGGGTGCCCACCAGCACATCGGCCTCCCCCGCCGCGAACCGTTCCAGCAGGCGGCGGTGCCCGTCGCGGCCCCGGGTGGTGTCGGCATCGAAGCGAAGCAGGCGCAGGCCCTCGAGCTCCCTGCCGAGCTGCTCCATCACCCGCTGCGTGCCGGCTCCGAAAGCCTTGAATGCCGCTGATCCGCAGTGGCTGCAGGTGCGCCCCGCCTCCTGGCGGTGGTCGCACCAGTGGCAGCGCAGCCATTCCTGGCCGCTGCCCCGGCGATGCACCGTGAGCGCCACATCGCAGTGGGGGCAGAGCACCACCTCCCCGCAGCTGCGGCAGCTCAGAAACGAGCGGTAGCCCCGCCGCGGCACCAGCACCACCCCCTGGCCGCCCTGCTCCGGCAGCCGCCGCAGCCTCTCCAGCAGCGGCCGGCTGATCAGCTGGCGGTTGCCTTCGCTGAGCTCCTGGCGCATGTCCACCACCCGCACCGGCGGTGGTGGCTGATCCGTGATCCGGTCCGGCAGTAGGAGCAGGTCGGTGTCGGCCTCCGGTCCGCGCGTGCGCAGCCAGCTCTCGAGGCTCGGCGTGGCACTGCCCAGCAGCAGGCGAGCCCCCTCCCGCCGCGCGCGCAGACGGGCCACGTCCCGGGCGTGGTAGCAGGGCATGGGGCTCTCCTGCTTATAGGAGCTGTCGTGCTCCTCATCGAGCACGATCAGGCCGAGCCCGGTGAGGGGCAGGAAGACCGCCGAGCGGGTACCCACCGCCAGCAGCGGCCTCCCCTCGCGACCGGCCCGCAGGATGCGCCGCCAGGTGCCCACCCGCTCGGCCTCGCCGAGACCGCTGTGGTACTCGATCACGCCGCTCCCGAAGCGTTCCCGGCAGCGGTCGAGCAGCTGGGGGATCAGGCCGATCTCCGGAGCCAGAAGCAGCACGCTCCGGCCGGCGCTCAGCTCGGCGGCGGCGCTCTGCAGGTACACCTCCGTCTTGCCGGCCCCGGTCACGCCCCAGAGCAGCAGGCTGCGGCCGGCCGGTGCGCCGGCGATGGCAGCGATCGCCCGCTGCTGGGCCGGGCTCGGTTGCCGCGGGGCCTCGCCGCCCGCTTCAGCCGGCTCCCGCGGCCAGCCCTGCTCCGCCTCGGCGTCGAGGCCGGCTACCCGCCGCAGCCAACCGCGCTTCTCACAGCCCTCCACCACGGCCCGGCTGAAGCCATCGGCCCCGCAGAGCTGCCGCAGCAGCCGGCGGCCGCCGTGCTGGCGGAGGTGGGCGAGCAGGGCACGCTGGCGTGGGCCTGCCGGGTCTGCCCGGGCGGCTTCGGGTGTTGTCTCGATGACGAGGCACGGGCGCGGCACCCCGCCGGCCGCCGGCCCACGCTGGCCCAGCCAGCCCGGCGGCAGGGCGCTGCGCAGGCAGCGGAAAACGCTGGTGTGGCAGGCGCGGGCGACGCCCTCGATCAGCTCCTGCCAGGCTTCGTTCACGGCGGCCCGCTGCACGACGGCCTCCACTGCCCGGGCCGTCTTCCCTTCCAGAGCCTTCGGACGATCCGCCTGCCCCCCGATCACCAGACCGGTCTGGGCCCTGCCCTGCAGCCGCACCCGCACCAGATCGCCGCGAGCCAGCTCCAGTGCTGCGGGATTGGCGTAGGTGAAGCTGCGTCCCTCCGGACCAGCCTCCAGCCAGACATGCACCCAGGCGGGGGCTGCCGCGGGCATCGCCGTCGCGGGCAGGCCGTCGGATACGCCGGTGTCTGTGCTGCCCAATCTTGCCGACGTCTCAGCTCATTCCTAAGATGGACGAAGCGGCCAGTCCATCGGGCTGCCGCCGGCACCGGGGAGAGTTCCATCCAAGACTTCCACCCGGGCGTTCGGTCCAGAGGCAGACCCGTCGAGTAAGCCCGGAAGCATCGCTTCCGATCCGCCCTCCGGTCAGCGAACCCCTCTGCGAGCACCCGGTCGGTCCCTGTTGCTGGCCCCGCACCTGCGAGGGCCCGTCGATCATCCTCCTCTCCCCCTCCCTCTGCTCGCTGCCTGCGCCGACGTCGCCCGCAGACTTCTCGTCCACCCCGGAACAACGTCCCGGAACCACGCCCCGCAGCCACGACAACGATGTCCTGGCCTCTCCATCCCTGATCCGCCTCCCGAATCCGCGGGCCAGGCCCATTCAGCGCGTGCAGCCCGCCTCCTCCGGAAGCCGGCAGACCACGCCATCTCGTTTTGCCAGGCTCCGCCCGAGCGGTCCCCGGCTTCCCTCCGTCTCCTCCCGTCCGCCACCATGAGCCCTGCTGCCGCCAAGAGCGCTGCGCCGAAGGTTTCCCTGAAGGCTGCTTCCGCCTCCACTGCTCAGGCCGAGCCTGATGGGGCCGGGGCCACGTCCCGGCGTGGGCGCACCGCAATCCCAGCGGTGGCGGATGGGGAGGTCGTTGACACGGCTGATCTCTCGCTGGAGGAATCAGCCGATGCCCTGCTCGCCGCTGCCGCGCTGCCAGCCGCTGAATCCCTCTCTGCCGCCGACACCGAGGTGGACGACAAGCCGGATCTCCGGGGCGACGCGAAGGCACGGGCCCTGGCCAGCATCAAGGTGGGCCCCAAGGGCGTGTACACCGAGGATTCGATCCGGGTGTATCTGCAGGAGATCGGCCGGATCCGGCTGCTGCGACCCGATGAGGAGATCGAGCTGGCCCGCAAGATCGCCGATCTGCTGCAGCTCGAGGAACTCGCCGCTCAGTTTGAGGCCGACAAAGGCCATTTCCCCGACACCAAGGAATGGGCAGCTCTGGTGGAGATGCCGCTGATCAAGTTTCGGCGTCGGCTGATGCTCGGCAGACGCGCCAAGGAGAAGATGGTGCAGTCGAATCTGCGCCTGGTGGTTTCGATCGCGAAGAAATACATGAACCGCGGCCTCTCCTTCCAGGATCTGATTCAGGAGGGAAGCCTCGGCCTGATCCGCGCTGCCGAGAAATTCGACCACGAGAAAGGCTACAAGTTTTCCACTTACGCCACCTGGTGGATCCGCCAGGCGATCACCCGCGCGATCGCCGATCAGAGCCGCACGATCCGGCTGCCGGTTCATCTGTATGAGACCATCTCGCGGATCAAGAAAACCACCAAGACACTCTCCCAGGAATTCGGCCGCAAGCCCACGGAGGAAGAGATCGCTGAGAGCATGGAGATGACGATCGAAAAGCTCCGCTTCATCGCCAAGTCTGCGCAGGTGCCCATCTCGCTGGAGACCCCGATCGGCAAGGAAGAGGATTCGAGGCTGGGCGACTTCATCGAAGCCGATATCGAGAACCCCGAACAGGATGTTGCCAAGAATCTGCTGCGCGAAGATCTCGAGGGAGTTCTCGCCACCCTCAGCCCCCGCGAGCGCGATGTGCTGCGCCTGCGCTATGGCCTCGATGACGGGCGCATGAAGACGCTCGAGGAGATCGGCCAGATCTTCGACGTGACCCGGGAGCGCATCCGCCAGATCGAGGCCAAGGCTCTGCGCAAGCTCCGCCACCCCAACCGCAACGGCGTGCTGAAGGAATACATCAAGTGAGCTGTGTCCGCCGACTCACTCACTAGCCAGGTGAAGGTGTTGTTGTTTCTTTGACTTCAGAGCTTCCGATGCGGCTGACGATCGTTCTGCCAACCTTCAACGAGCGGGACAACATCGAGCCGATCGTGAATCAGCTCTTGCCACTCTCGAGTTCCTATGAACTGGAGATTCTTTTTATCGATGATGATTCAGCTGATGGCACCGCCTCTGCCATCCTTCACCAGGCTCATCGCCATCCCTGTGTTCGCCTGATCCGAAGGGTGGGGCGGTTCGGGCTCTCCAGCGCCATCAGGGAAGGCATTCTTGATGCCACTGGCGATGTGGTGATGGTGATGGACAGCGATGGGCAGCATCAGCCCGATGCCGTCGCCCATGCTGTTGCAACCCTGCTTCAGGGCGATCTGGATCTGGTGATCGGCAGCCGCTTTCACGATGACGCCACGATCGAGGGCCTCAGTGCCAAGCGGCAACGCAATTCCAGCCTCGCCAATGCCGTGGCTCGTTTCAGTCTGCCGCGCTACCGGCAGCTCAGCGACTACATGAGCGGCTTCTTCGCTCTCCGGCCGGAGCGAGCCCTCGCCTACGTGCGGCAGGTGGATGTGAGCGGATTCAAGTTTCTCTACGAACTGCTCGCTCTCAGTCGTGGTCGGTTGCGGGTGGGCGAAGTGCCGCTCGCGTTTCAGCCGCGCATCAGTGGTGAGTCGAAGCTCAATCTGGCGGTGGTGTGGGATCTGGGAATCTCGATCCTGCACACGCTTCTGCTGCGCAGCGTGCCGCGCCGTGCCCTGAGTTTCGGCCTCGTGGGCGCCACTGGAATCATCACCCATCTGCTGCTCTTCGGCCTTGGCGAGAAGCTGTTGTCCTTTACGTTTGAGCAGGCACAGATTCTTGCTGTCGTAGGCGCTGCGACCACGAATTTTCTGATCAACAACATCCTCACCTTCCGAGCCCAGCAGTTGGCGGGCTTCTCCCTGATCGTGGGCCTGGTCCGATTCCTGCTCGTCACATCGCTTGGCATGGTAGCGAATGTGGGCGTGTCATCCGCCTTTTACCATCAGGTGAGCAATCAGGCTCTGCTGGCGATGTTTGCGGGTATCGCTGTGGACTTTGTCTGGAAATATGCCGCCTCCTCTCGCTTCGTCTGGAACACGCCCTGAAGCAGAGGCTGCCTCACTGCCTTACAGGCTGTGCTGGGAAGCCTGGCTTCTGCATCGCCGCACTCCATCATCCCAGCAACATCCCTGAATCAGCGCACAAGCGGCATTGCATCAGCAGTGAGCACCCCGCTGCCTGCCTTCGATGTGCTGAAGCCGCGCAGCACGGCACGCTCTAGATTCGCCGATCCCCTCCTGACACGCCTTGTCTGTTCACGCCGAGGCTTCGCCTCCGGCAGCGTTGTCCGGTCCGCTGGCGGGGCCCCACGCCCTGCGGCTGGGCCTGATTTCTGGCGCCTGGTTGCTGCTGATCTGCTGGCTGGCCTTCTTCCACCAGCTGGGTCGTCTCGGTCTGATGGACAAGACCGAGGCCCTGTTTGTGGAGGTGGGCCACCAGATGCTGCTGCGGGGAGACTGGATCACCCCCTGGTGGAACGGCCAGCACTTCTTTGACTACCCGGTCTGGGGTTACTGGATGGTGGCGCTCAGCTTCCGTCTGTTCGGGGTGTCGGAATGGGCAGCCCGGCTCCCGGTGGCCCTGGCCGCCAGTGCTGTGGTGGTGGCCAGCTTCCTGCTCGTGTGGTGGCTCGCCTCGCCGCAGGAGCCGCGCCGGCGACGCTGGCTGCGGGCGGCCCTGGCGGCCGGCGTGATGGCCACCACCCCGGGCTGGATCGGCTGGGGCCGCAGCTCCACCACCGACATGTTCCTCGCCAGTGCGATCACGCTGGCGCTGTATGCCTTTCTCCTGGCGCAGAACGCCGGCGCCGGCAGTGTTGCCGCACGGTTCGGGGAAGTCGGCATGGCCCTGTTCGCCGGCATCGCCGTGCTGGCCAAGGGGCCGGTGGGGCTGCTGCTGCCCCTGCTGGTGGTGGGGGCCTTCCTGATCCTGAGCGATGGCTGGCGGCGCTGGCTGCGCCTGCGGACCCTGCTGCCGATGGGAGCGCTCTTTCTTGCCGTGGTGTTGCCCTGGTACGGCGCCGCAGCCCACCGGCACGGTGAGGCCTTTCTGGGCGGCTTTCTGGGTTTCAGCAATCTGCAGCGCTTCACCCAGGTGCTCTACGACCATCCCGGGCCGCCCTGGTTCTACCTTCCCTGGATCCTGCTGCTGCTGCTGCCCTGGTCGCTGTTTCTGCCGGCAGCGGCCGCGAATCTGCGCTTCTGGAAACGCAGCCGCTGGCGGCAGGGCTCCAGCGCCGCCGTACCGCTCTTTCTGCTGCTCTGGCTGAGCGTGGTGGTGGCCTTCTTCTCCGCGGCGGCCACCAAGCTTCCCGGATACATCCTGCCGGCCGTTCCCGCCGCCTCACTGCTGATCGCTCTGCACTGGCGGCCGCTCACGGGCCCCGAGCCCACGGGGTGGTTGCAGAGCGTGAGCGGCTGGCTGGAGGCCCTGCTTCTCGCTCTGCTGGCGGCGGCGGCGGCGCTGGCGCCGCGCTGGGCGGCCAGCGATCCCGCGCACCCGGGGCTGGCGAGCGCCCTCGCCGAATCGGGATTGCCGCGCACCCTGGCCCTGCTGCTGGCGGCCATGGCGCTGGCCCTGCTGCTGCTGCTTCTGGCGCCTCGCAGCCAGGGGAGGCGCTGGCTGTGGCTGCCAGGCCTCGCTGGCTTTCTGGCGATCCTGGCGCTGGTGGTCGCGCCCCTGGCCCCGCTGCTCGACCGTGAGCGGCAGCTGCCGTTGCGGCTGCTCGCCCGGGAGGCCCGCCGTCAGGCCCTGGGCGGCGAACCCCTCTGGGTGATCGGCACGAAGCGCTACAGCCTGCTGTTCTATGCCGGTGAACCCGCAGCCTTCCTGGGGAACCGCGGTGCGCTGGATGCGCTCCGCGCCGCAGCCGGCGAAGGGCCGAAGGCGGCCGCCTCCCCGGCCAGTGTGCGTCTGATCGGGGATCGCAGCGACCTCGAGGCGCTGCGTCTTCCCGGCGCGGCGATCACGCCGCTGGCACGCCAGGGCGAGCAGGTGCTCTGGCGAGTCTCCCTGGCTGCTGTTCCGGCGCCATGAGGTTTCCGCTCCGCCCTCCCCTCACATCGCGCGACTGGCTGTTGCTGGCCGGATCGGTGGGGATGCTTCTCGGGCTCGCGCGCCTGCTCGATGGGCAGGATCACCTTCCCTTCGATGAACAGCTGCTCAATGGGCTGGGCGAACGCCTCAGCGGCGTGTCGCGCGGCGTCCTGGTGCTGATCTACCGGATGAGCGGCGTGGGCTTCACCGGAAGCCTGGTGTGCCTCTCCCTGCTGTTTCTGATCCGCAAGCGCTGGTGGCACGATCTGAAGCTGCTGGTCTGCGCCACCGCTGGCATCCTCGCGATTGTGGATCTGTGGCTGAAGCCGCTCTTTGATCGGGCACGCCCTCTGGACCGCCTGCTGCATGTGGATGGCCGCAGCTTTCCCAGCGGCCATGCCGCCGGCGCGATCGCCTTCTATCTGGCGATGGTGGCGATCCTCTCCTGGCATCACCCCCGGCTGCGCTGGCCGCTCACCCTCGCCGCCGTGGCCTGGATCGCCCTGATCTGGCTGAGCACCCTGGCTGCCCGGGCCCACTGGCCCACCGATCTGCTCGCAGGCGGTGCCGTGGGCAGCGCCTGGCTCACGATCTGCCTGGCCTACTGGCGTGCCACCCGCCCCAGCCCGCAGCCCTGATCGCAAGACTCGGCTGCGCTTCCCTGTTCCTCCCCAACACCTTCCTGCACCATGGCGGATGCCTCGATCTCCCTGGCCTCCCTGCGCGGACTGCGCAACGCTCCGCAGCTCCAGGCCGCGGAGCGCCAGCAGCTGAAAGCCGAGCTGGAGCAGGCCATGGCTCCCTGCGGCTGGTTCACGATCGGGATCATGGCCCCGTCTGCCGCGATCGCCGTGCAGACGCTGCGCCGCTGGGAATCCGCCTTCGCGTGGCAGCCGCTGCAGGCGGCGGCCACAGGCGCTGCGGAGGACACCACGGCCGGCGCTGAGCCTGGAGCCGTGTTTCTCAAGGGCCATCAGGGCAACGGAACCTTCTGGCTGCGTTCCGAGGTCGGCCTCGGCGAGGGAGTGCTGATCACGGCTCAGGGGGCCGAGCAGGCTGCACCCGGCGACACCTGGGGGCCGTTGCCCCTCGATCTGGTCTGAGCGAGTGCGAAGCGGGGCAGCCACGGGCGGTCGCGGCCGATTCCCATCAGGTCGTCACGGCTGTTCGGCACGGCGACCGGCTGGCCACAGCGGGTCCGTAGGCTGGGCGGCTGTGATCCGGCGGCGCTGACCCGCCCCCTGCAGCGCCCCGATGACCAGCCCCTCCGGCGTTTCCGCTCCCACCGCGCAGAGCGGCCTGCGCATCGCCTCGCGGCGCAGCCAGCTGGCCATGGTGCAGACCCACTGGGTGCGTGATGCCCTGGAGCAGGCCCATCCGGGCCTGCGGATCAGCATCGAGGCGATGGCCACCCAGGGCGACAAGATCCTCGATGTGGCGCTGGCCAAGATCGGCGACAAGGGCCTGTTCACCAAGGAACTCGAGGCCCAGATGCTGGTGGACCGCGCCGACATCGCGGTGCACAGCCTCAAGGATCTGCCCACCAACCTGCCGGAGGGACTGATGCTCGGCTGCATCACCGAACGGGAGGACCCCGCCGACGCCCTGGTGGTGCACGAGCGCCATCGCGCCTGCAGCCTGGCCACCCTGCCGGAGGGCTCCGTGGTGGGCACCAGCTCGCTGCGACGGCTGGCCCAGCTGCGCCATCACTACCCCCACCTCTGCTTCAAGGATGTACGGGGCAATGTGATCACCCGCCTCGAGAAGCTGGATGCGGGCGACTACGACTGCCTGATCCTCGCCGCCGCCGGCCTCGGGCGGCTCGGCCTGGGCACGCGCATCCATGAACTGATCGATCCGGAGATCTCCCTGCATGCCGTGGGCCAGGGCGCCCTCGGCATCGAATGCCGCCTGGGCGACTCCGCGGTGCTGGAAACGATCGCCGTGCTCGAGCATCGGCCCACGGCCCTGCGCTGCCGGGCTGAACGCGCCTTCCTGCGGCAGCTGGAGGGAGGCTGCCAGGTGCCGATCGGCGTGAACACGCGCTTCACGGCGCCCGAGGCGGGTGGCGAGCTGGTGCTCACCGGCATGGTGGCCAGCCTGGATGGCCAGCGCCTGATCCGCGACAGCGTGAGCGGAGCGCTGGAGGATCCCGAAGCGATCGGGGAATCTCTGGCCCACCGCCTGCGGGAGCAGGGTGCCGGAGAGATCCTGGAGGAGATCTTTGCCACCGTCCGTCCCGAAGCCTGACGCTGCCGCGGTCGCAGGCCCGAGCCTCGAGGGAGGGGAGGCTGCCTCGGCGGAACCGGCTGCCTCGGCGGAACCGGGTCCCTCGACGGACCCTGCAGTCTCCGAGGCACCCATCCGGCCCCGGCCATTCCAGTGGAATCTGCTCGCCTGGGCCGCGCTGGTGGGATCGCTCACCGGCCTGTTGATCGTGGGCTTTCACGAGCTGCTGGGGTTCATCAACAACTTCCTCTTCGGCCCCTTCGTGGAAGGCCTGCTGGCGATCGCCCGCAGCCAGCCGATCTCGCCCGCCGCGCTGCCGCCGATCGATCTGCCTCCGCTGGCACCGGACAGCGGCACACCGCTGCGCTCCCTGCTCCAGCTGGGCCTGAGCGGCATCGGCTTCCTGCCCCCCGAGGCACTGCCCGATCCCCAGCCCCTGCCGGATCCCGTTGCCGGAGCCCCGGACTGGCTCGCCCTCTGGCCTGTGGTGGTGGTGCCCACGCTGGGCGGCCTGGCGGTGGGCCTGCTGCGCTGGCTCGGCGGCAGCCTCGGCCCCGGTCTGCCGAGCCTGATGGCGATGGCCGATGGCTCCGTGACCGCGGAGGCGCGCCTGCCGCTGCTGCGGATCCTGGCCGCCTCGCTCAGCCTCGGCAGCGGAGCTTCACTCGGACCGGAAGGACCGAGCGTGGAGAGCGGTGGCAACATCGGCCTCTGGCTCGCCCGGCGCGGCGGCCTGCCGCCAGAGGCCCAGAAGGGGCTGGTGGCCGCCGGAGTGGCCGCAGGGCTGGCGGCAGGGTTCAAGGCACCGATCGCCGGGGTGTTCTTCGCCTTCGAGGGCAGCTTCAGCACCATGCCGGGTCGGCCGAGCCTGCGTGCGGTGCTGGTGGCCGCGGTGGCCTCCGCCCTGGTCACCGAGCTCTGCCTGGGGGATGAGCCGATCCTGCGCCTGCCGGCCTACGAGGTGCGCTCGCCGCTTGAGCTTCCGCTCTACCTCGGGCTGGGACTGCTCGCCAGCCTGATGTCGTGGGCGCTGGTGAATCTGATGGCCGCCGGTCGTGCTGCGCGGGTGCAGGCGATCGTGCGCCGGCTGCCGCCCGGTCTCGCCACGGCCCTCGGCGGCGCGGCGGTGGGGGGGATGGCCCTGCTGTTTCCCCAGGTGCTGGGTGTCGGGTACGACACGATCGAGGCCCTGCTCGGCAGCGATGGCGGCAACCCGCTGCTCACCCTGCTGCTGCTGATCGGAGTGAAGCTGCTGGCCACCACGATCAGCAATGCCACCGGCTTCGTGGGTGGCGGTTTCGCCCCTGCTCTGGTTCTCGGCGCGGTGCTCGGCAATGCCTACGGCCAGGTGCTCGGGGAGGGCGGACTGCAGCTTCCGGTGGCCGAGCCTCCCGCCTACGCGATGGTGGGGATGGCGGCGGTGCTGGCGGGCAGCGCCCGGGCGCCGCTCACCTCCCTGCTGCTCCTGTTTGAGCTCACCCGCGACATCCGCATCGTGCTGCCGCTGATGGCAGCGGCCGGATTGAGCGCGGCGCTGGTGGAGCGCTGGCAGGGTTTCGGCAACGCCGGGTTGCTGGGCGCCGATCCGATCGAGGAGGAGCGACGCTCGCGCCTCGCCCGCATCGGCGTGCAGGAGGCCTTCGAACCGGAGGCTCCGCTGGTGCTGCCGGGCAGCTGTGCGGCGCTGGAGGCGCTCGATCACCTGGTGGAGGCCCACGGCCACTGCCTGCTGGTGGTGGAGGGGGGCTGCGTGGTGGCGCTGGTGACGCTTCCAGACCTGCAGCGCGCCCTTTCCGGCGCTTCGGATCCAGACGCCGTGGTGCTGGGCGACTGCCGCCGCGGCGATCTGGTGTGGCTGCCGTCGTCAGCGCGGCTCGACCGTCTCGAGGATCAGCTCACTCCCAACGGACTCCGGCAGGTGCCCGTGTTCGAGGTGCCGAGCGGTGTGGGCGGCTACCTGCCGATCGAGCCGCCGTCTGCCGGCCTTCCGCTCACAAGCCTGCAGGGACTGGCCAGCCGCGACGGCCTGGCGGTTGCCCTGGCCCGTGAACTTCAGCCGGCCAGGTCGGAGCGCGCTCCGATCAGCGCCTCCGCCACCGGATCGACCTGAGAGAGGAGTTCGAGAATCCGGTTGAGATCCAGCTCAGACAACTCTCCATCCTGCTGCCATTTGAGGCAGCTGTTGAGCGGATCGGCGCTGCGCTGGTGGAGGCTCTG